>ERZ1066117.581-NODE-581-length-26117-cov-14.928593_pt1 | contig 26117 bp, 20 predicted proteins | sample MGYA00382764_ERZ1066117 | MGnify/ENA primary metagenome ERZ1066117 (study PRJEB33369, sample SAMEA5778347) | biofilm metagenome | biome: Industrial cooling water; feature: Water cooling tower basin; material: Biofilm | place: United Arab Emirates | collected...
TCGCAACTCGTTGTTTTCCAACGCTACGAAGCCTCGAACTGCGGAACTTGGGCTAGCGGTTCGCTGCGCCGCAGCGAGGCGTGGTTCTGCGGGTCGGCCCAGCCGCGCGTGATCACGTTGTCGGTGATGCGGCCGCCTTTCGTCCAGGGCAGCTGCACGAGCCACACCGAGAGGTTGGCCGCCGGCTTGCTGCTGGCGAGGCGAACGGTGAACCGGCACGTGCCCGACAGGTGCAGCGGTGCCGCCAGCGGCGGCGTCGCGTAGAGCAGGCGATGCGGCGAGGTCGCAGCTTGCGCCAGCGTCTCACCGTCCACGGCGACGTCGTCGACCAGTGTCTCCGCCTTCGGGCCGGACGGCGCCACGGGCCGCAGCGCGCCGAGCGCAGCGCCACCGGCGTGCGGGTGCAGGACCACCGGTGCCGCGGCGGGGTGCGGGTAGTCGGGGTAGGCCGTCGGCGTGTTGCCCGGCGCGTCCTCGCGCACGATCCAACTGCGCGGGTCCTTCTCGACGCCGTTGTCGATGCCGCAGAGGAAGCGCGTGAACCAGCGGTTCTGCAGCGCCAGCGGCGGCGGGCCGCCGTGGCCGCCCTGATGGAAGTAGGCCATGCACGGCACGCCCTTCTGCTTCAGCGCCGCGTAGATGCGCACGCTGTGCTCGGGCATCACGTTCCAGTCGTTGAACGCGTGCGCCATCAGCGTCGCCGCGCGCAGCGGCGCCAGGTCTTCGAGGTAGTCGCGGCCGGCCCAGAAGTCGTTGTAGTCGCCGCTGCGGCGGTCGAAGCCGGCCCGCATCTCGCCGTCGCGCACGTGCTCGTTGCACCATGCGCGACGCGCCGGGTTGCCGCTGTTGACGAAGTCGTACAGCACGTCGATGTCCTCGCCCAGGTAGCCGCCCGGGTGCCGGACGAGGCCGTTGCTGCGGTAGTAGTGGTAGTACGAGGTGTTCGGCGCGATCGGGATGATCGCTTCGAGCCCGGCGACGCCGGTGGTCGCGGCGGCGAGCGGCAGCGTGCCGTTGAACGACGTGCCCGTCATGCCGACCTTGCCGCTGCACCAGGTCGCCTTCACCTCGACGCTGCCGTCGATCGTCGTGTAGCCCTTCGCGCGCCCGCACAGCCAGTCGATCACGGCCTTCGGCGCCAGCGATTCGTTGTCGCCGCCGATCGTCGGGCAGCCCTGTGAGAAGCCGGTGCCGGGCGACGACGAGTGCACCACGGCGAAGCCGCGCGGCACCCACGTTGCCACCTCGGAGTCGCTGATCATGCCGGCGTGCGGTTGCGCCGGGATCGGCGGCATCGGCGCGCGCGGCGGCGGTTCGGCGCCGACCTCCTGCTTTGGATCCCAGAACCAGCGGCTGTCGGTGCCGCCGGTGCCGGCGAAGTAGGGGCTCGTCTCGTAGACCACCGGCACCTGCAGGCCTTCGGTCTCGGTCTGCTGCGGTCGCGTCACGTCGACGTGCAGTCGGTCGGGCCTGCCGTCGCCGTCGGAGTCGAACGGCGCCTCGACCCAGAGGAACTGGCGGATCCACTTCGCCGGGTCGGCGAAGCCGGCGACGACCTGCGCCTGGCCGTCCTGGAACACCGGCAGCGTGCGTTCGGGCTGCTGGGCGGCGAGCGCCAGCGTGGTCAGCAGGGCGGCGCCGAGGCCGCACCACGGGTTCGGAACGCGACGCGTGCGCAGGAAGGACGTCATGGCATGGGATCCGCGGGCCGGGGCAGGCTCCGCACTCGATTGGTAGCAGATGCGGGCGATGGCGGCTGCGGGGCGGCGCCGAATCGCGCGCGTTCCGGTCCTGGAACCCGATCGCGCCGGCGACGCCGAAGACGCCGACGTCGTCGATCCGACACGGCGTTGCCCACGGGCCGCGCGGCGGCGCGACTCAGCGACCGTCGCCCGCCCCGTCGGCGCGGCCCTGCGCCAGCAGGACCCGCAGCCGGTCGCGCGCTTCGTGCAGTCGCGAGCCCACGGTGCCGACCGGGATGCCGAGCACCGCGGCGATCTCGGCGTGGGGCAGGCCTTCGATCGCCGCCAGGCCGACCACGGTGCGTTGGGCCGCGGGCAGTTGGTCGATCGCCGCCAGCAGGCGAGCGGCGTGCTCGCGGTCGGCAGCCTGCGCGACCGGATCGTCGTCGGCCGGCAGCGTCGCGAGGTCGTCGGCCGCATGGCGGCGCGCGTTCCGGCGATTGCGGACCCTGGTCGCCGCCCGAATGGCGATGCGGAACAACCAGGTGGTGAGCAGGGCCTCGCCGCGGAACGCAGGGAGGCCACGCAGCACGTCGACGAACGTCTCTTGCACGGCGTCGTCCGCATCGGCCACCGCACAGGTGATGCGCAGGCAGAGCTGGAACAGCGGCCGCGCGGTGGCCACGTGCAGTTCGCCGAGCGCCAGGTCGTGGGCGCGCCGGTCGCCGCCGCGCAACGCCGCCAGCAGGCGCGTCTCGGTGGCGGCGTCGATCATCGACGGCCCCCCAGCCGACGACGGAGACCAGCCCACCGGCGGCGCACGACGCCCAGCGCGAGCAGCAACGGCGACAGCAGGAACAGTGCGAACAACAGCACCTGCATCGTCCAGGCGTACGGTCGCTCGCCACCGGTGTCGCGACGCGCACGTTCGACGTAGGGCAGCACGGTCACGGCCCGCCCGATCGCGATGGACCCGAACAGGGCCGGCACCGACCAGCGCCACGCGTCGCCCGTTCGCCAGGCCACGATCGCGAACACCAGCGCGAGGGTCGCCTCGAGCAACACCGCGGCACGCTGGTGGTTCGCCTGAGCCGTGAAGTAGGTCCGTTCGTAGGCCACGAAGTCGCCGGCCGCGCCGAGGGCCGCGACCTCACGATGGCGGCCGACGACCTGGAGGATCGCTCCCGGCAGCAGCCCGACGCCGAGACCCGCCGCGAGCCACCACGACCGCTCGTAGACGGCCGCGGCCACCAAGCCCAGCGCCGTCAGCAGCCACAGGCAGGGGCCCAGCTCGAGCCGCAGCTGCCGCCGGCGCAGCTGGCGCGGGTCGAGCGGCGGCGAAGCGTGCCGCGCCGTGGCCCGCGTCAGGGCACGGTCGAGGGAATCGAAGTCGGATTCGGTGTCCATGCAGCCGTTCGAGCCGGGAAAGCGGCCCCACCTTCACCGATCTGCACGAGATTTTCCGGTCTGCACCAGAGCCGCCTCCGGGGCTGGCGGTGCACACGCCGATGCGTGACCATCCGGCGCACCTTTCGCCCCGCGACACGCCATGCACCTGCAAACGCACGCGCTGCTGACCTGGGTCCTGGTCGAATCGGGCCGGCTGCCGGAGCGCCGCGACCGGCTGCTCGTGTTGGCCGCCGGTGTGGCTCCCGACCTCGATGGGCTGGCGTTCCTCGGCGGGCACGAGTGCTACTTCGCCTGGCACCGCACGCTGCTGCACCATGGCCTCGCCGCCGCCGGGTTCGCGCTGGTCGCCGGCGCCTTGGCGCGGCAGCGGCTGCGCACGGGCCTGCTCGCCCTGGCCGCGACCCACCTGCACTTCGTCTGCGACGTCGTCGGCTCGGCCGGGCCCGACGGGTCCCGATGGGCCGTTCCGTACTTCGTGCCGTTCGTCGCGCGGAGCGAACACCCCGGGTTCGTCGTCACCTGGCAATGGGGCCTCGCGTCCTGGCAGAACCTGCTGATCACGCTTCTCGCCTTGCTGGTCTGCGTCGGCTTCGCGGTCGCGCGCGGCCGGACGCTGTGCGAGTTCTGGCCGAGGTTCGACGCGACGCTGGTGGCGTTGGCGCGACGGCTCTGGGGCCGCATGCGGTCGGCATCGCCGCCGCGACCGGCCGAACCACGGCGTTGAGCGGCCGCGGTCCTCGTCGACGAACGACCACCCGAGCCTGCACGCAGTCGAACTGCCTCCATCGCGGCGATCCGCGCCGACTTCGCGCTCGCACCGATCCCGTGTCCGAGCGATGCCGCGAGTGGCCGCGGGCTGCAAGATGCGCGGCATGAGCGACGCCCTGATCCACGACGTCTACTTCACGCTGCGCGACGGCAGTGTGGCGAACATCGCCCGCCTCGTCGCCGCCTGCCACGAACTGCTGCGCGGTCACCCGGGCGAGCTGTTCTTCGCCGCCGGACCGCTGGCCGCCGAGTTCGATCGCCCGGTCAACGTGCGCGACTTCCACGTCGGATTGCACGTTGCCTTCGAGTCGAAGCAGGCGCACGACGACTACCAGATCTCGCCACGCCACCAGCGCTTCATCGCCGAACACAAGGAGTCGTGGGCGCAGGTGCGCGTGTTCGACACCTACGACCGCCGCTGAACGACCGCTTGGTTCGCGCGCCGTGCGCGTCAGCGGACCGTGCGCGCGCGCCAGAGTGCGAGCAGCTCGCGTTCGCGCTCCGCCGGGAGGCCGGTCTTGATCGCGGCGGTGCGTTCGGCCGGCAGCGTCCGCCACCACGCCAGCGTGTCGCGCGCCGTGGTCTCGGTCGGGCGGAACCTCAGGCCGGCCTCGATCTCGCGCGACAGGTCGAAGCGGCCGAATCCCGCCGTGGGGCCGCGCATGCGCTGGAACGCCGGCAGCTCGCGTCCGTACGGCCGCAGCCCGTGCTCGAGCAGGAAGTCGGCATCGACCCAGGTGAACTCGGCGCGGCCGTCGATGCCGGCGCGGATGCGTTCGAGGAAGGTGCGGAACGGCTGGCCACCGTCGGGGCCGACCGCGTTGAACACGCCGTAGGTGCGATCCTCGACCAGCCGCAGCTGGAACTCGGCGAGGTCGCGCACGTCGATGTTCTGCACGTGGTCGGTGCCGTCGCCGGGCGCCAGCATCTCGCCGCCGCGCGCGATGCGGACCGGCCACCAGGTGAAGCGGTCGGTGTCGTCTTCGGGGCCGATGATCAGGCCCGGTCGCACCACGGTGACGCGTCCAGGCATCGCCGCGTGCGCTTGCTTCTCGGCATAGGCCTTGGCGTGCCCGTAGCCGAGTGGACGCCCGGCGGGCACCGGGCTGTTCTCGCGCGTCAGCACCGGTGCTGCCGTCGTCATCGGCACCGCCGCGGTGTCGAGGTAGACGGCGCGCGTCGACACGAACAGGTACTGCTCGGTGCGGTCGCGCAGCAGTTCGGCCGCGCGCTGCACCCATTCGGGCGCGTTGCTCTGCGAGGCCGACTCGTCGATGACGGCGTCGAAGCTGCGGCCCTGCAGCGCGGACAGGTCGCCGTTGCGATCGCCGACCAGCTCTTCGACGTCGGGGCCGAACATGCCCTTGCCGCTGCGACCGCGGTTGAACACCGTGACGCGATGGCCGCGGGCCAAGGCGCAACGGACCTGGTGCGGGCCGAGGAAGCCGGTGCCGCCGAGGATCAGCAGGTTCTTCTTCGCGGCCGGCCGCGTCGTCGAGGAACTGGCGCAGGACGCGGCGGCAGCGAGGCCGGCGGCGACGAAGGTGCGGCGGTCGAGCATCGACGCAGGGTAGGGATGCCGCCGCAGCCCGGCTACGGCGGGTTCGCGGCTGCTGGGCGCGTTCGTCCGGGCGACGTCGTGCCGCTCACGGCAAGAGGCGCGGCGAACCGGTGCGCGCCACGCGATCCATCGCCGCCACCAGCTGCCTCGCGATGCCCGGCTCGTGCGAGCTGTGGCCGGCGTCGTCGACGACGACGTAGCTCGCTTCGGGCCAGGCGCGATGCAGGTCGTCCGCGCCGACCAACGGGCACACGAGGTCGTAGCGACCGTGCACCAGGAAGGCCGGCAGATGCCGAACGCGCTCGACGTCGCGCAGCAACCGGTCGTCGGGGGTGAAGCGCTGGTTCCGCAGGTAGTGCGCTTCGAGCCGCGCCAGAGCCCAGCTGGTGTGGTCGTTGTTCAGCGACGCGACGAAGTCCGGGTTCGGCAACAGCGTGCAGGCGGCCCCTTCGTACGTGGCCCACGCCTTCGCCGCCGCGCGCGCCACCGCGGGATCCGGGTCGTGGAAGCGCTGCCAGTAGCCCTCGAGCAGGTCGCCGCGCTGCGCCGCGGGCAGGTGCTCGGCGAACTCGCGCCACAGGCTCGGAGCGAGCGCGCGCAGTCCGTAGAGCCACCAGTCGACCTCGAGCTGGCGCAGCAACCAGATGCCGCGCAGGCACAGCGACAGCACGCGCTCGGGGTGACGTTGCGCGTAGTAGAGACCGAGCGTGCTGCCCCACGAGCCGCCGAACACGTGCCAGCGGGCGATGCCGAGGCGTTCGCGGATGCGTTCGAAGTCGGCGACGAGATCGTCGATGGTGTTCTCGCGCAGTTCGCCGAGCGGCGTGCTGCGCCCGGCACCGCGCTGGTCGACGAGCACGACGCGGAACGCACGCGGGTCGAAGAACCGGCGGTCGGTGGTGGAGCAGCCAGCGCCCGGACCGCCGTGCACGAACAGCACCGGCGCGCCGTCCGGGTTGCCGCATTGCTCGACGTGCAGCGTGTGGAGCGACGACACGGCGAGGCGCTCCTGGTGGAACGGCTCGATCGCGGGGTAGAGGCCGGGTGGTGGCATGGGGATCGTCTACGGCAGGCGGCGGGGCGATACCATCGCCGCGTGCGCCACGATGCCGTGCGGTCGTTCTCGTTCGCCTTGCTGCTGCCGCTGCTGGTCGCCGCGGCCGCGAACGCCCAGGACCCGGCGAAGCTCGATGCGCAGCGCATCACCTCGGCGGAGTTCGCACCCGAACGCTTCGGCCCCGTGCGTTGGCTCGACGGTGCGCACTACACGACGCTCGAAGCGAAGCCGGGCACCGACGTGCTCGAACTCGTCCGCTACGAGGCGGTGACCGGCGCGCGGTCGGTGCTGGTCGGCGCGGCGATGCTGGCGATCGCGGCCAGCGGCAAGGCGCTGGCCATCGAGGACTACACGTTCTCGCCGGATCGATCCGCGTTGCTCGTGTTCTCGCAGAGCGAACGCGTGTGGCGGCAGAACACGCGCGGCGAGTACCACGTGGTCGCGCTCGACGGCAGCAGCGAGCCGCGCCGTCTCGGTGGGGCGCTGCCGACGTCGAGCCTGATGTTCGCGAAGTGGTCGCCGGACGGCCGCCGCGTCGCCTACGTCGCGCAGAACGATCTCTACGTCGAGGACCTGGCGACGCGGCAGCAGACGCGGTTGACGAAGGACGGCTCGCGCACCGTGATCAACGGCACGTTCGACTGGGTCTACGAGGAGGAGTTCGACTGCCGCGACGGCTTCCGCTGGAGCCCCGACGGTGCCGCGATCGCCTTCTGGCAGCTCGACTGCAGCGGCGTCGGCGAGTTCCTGATGGTCGACAACCTGAGCGATCGCTACGCGCAGGTGGTGCCGGTGCAGTACCCGAAGGCCGGCACGACCAACTCGTTGTGCCGGATCGGCGTGGTCGCCGCCGACGGCAAGGGCGCTCCGGTGTGGATGCAGACGCCGGGCGATCCGCGCGAGACCTACCTGCCGCGCATGGAGTGGCATCCGGACGGGAAGGAGCTGATGGTGCAGTGGCTGCCGCGTGCGCAGAACCACCTGGTCGTCTACGGCTGTGACGCCAGCAGCGGTGTCGTGCGGGTCGTGCACGAAGAACGGGACGCTGCCTATGTCGACGTTCGCGACGACTTCGCGTGGCTCGGCCGCGACCGGTTCCTGTGGATGTCGGACTCGTCGGACATCACCGACGGCCGCCGGCCGCGCTACCCGGGGCGCCGCATGCTCGCCGTGATGCCATGGCAGCCGACCGAGGCGCCTGCCTTCCTCCGGCACTGGGTTGCGACCTTGCAAGGGCTGCGGCTCGCGGTCGGGGCCGACGACCTGATCGGCATCGAGTTCCACGACGCCAACGGCGACCTGGTCTACGTCTCGTTGCCGAACGGCAACGCGACGCAGCAACACCTCATGCACACCGGGTTCGGTGGTTCGCGGCGCGTGATCACCGGTGCTGAGCCGGGCTGGCACGACTACGACATCGCTCCCGACGGCTCGCTCGCGATCCACACGTTCTCGCGCTTCGACGTGCCGCCGGTCGTCGATCTCGTGCGCCTGCCCACGCACGAGCGGGTGCGCGTGCTCGCCGACAACGCGCAACTGCGCGAGCGCTACGGCAAGGTCGGCAAGGGCAAGAACGAGTTCTTCCAGGTCGCGATCGCCGACGACGTGACCCTCGACGGTTGGGCCATGTATCCCGCCGACTTCGACCCCGCGAAGTCGTGGCCGGTCCTGTTCCACGTCTATGGCGAGCCGTGGTCGCAGACGGTCAAGGACACGTGGTTCCTCAATCACCACCTGTTCCATCGCTGGCTGACGCAGCTCGGCTACGTGGTGATGTCGATCGACGCGCGCGGCACGCCGGCACCGAAGGGGCGCGACTGGCGCAAGGCGCTGTTCCAGAAGATCGGCATCACCAGCTCCGCCGATTGGAACGCCGCAGTGCTGGCGTTGCGCGCGCAGCACGCGTGGATGGATCCGCAGCGGCAGGCGATCTGGGGTTGGTCGGGCGGCGGCGCCATGACGCTGAACATGCTGTTCCGCTATCCGGATCTGTTCACGGCCGGCATGTCGGTGGCGCCGGTCACCGACGTCGCGCTCTACGACACGATCTACCAGGAGCGCTACTGCGGCGATCCACGCCAGGTTCCGGAGGTCTACCGGCAGTGCTCGCCGATCACGTTCGCGCAGCACCTGCGCGCCAAGCTGTTGCTCGTGCACGGCACCGGCGACGACAACGTGCACTTCCAGCACAGCGAACGGCTGTTCGACGAACTGGTGAAGCACGGCAAGCAGTTCGAGTACCTGGCCTATCCGAACCGCTCGCACGCGATCCGCGAACGCGAGGGCACCCGCGCGCATCTGTATGCCGCGCTCGCCGACTTCCTGCAGCGGCGGGTGCCGGCGGGGCCGCTCGCGGTGGCGACGACGCCGGCGACCGGGACGCCGTCGATTCGCGAGGGCGGCAAGTGACGATCGGTGGGGAGCGCGCCGCTGCCACGCGGCTGGGGTTGACGAGCGAGCGCCGCGGTCGAGACTGAGGGCATGACGCGACGTGTCCTGGGGAAGGCGCTGCCATCGCTGGCGCTTTCGTTCGCTGCCGCCACGGCCCAGCAGACGCTGCTGGTCGGCCCGGGCCAAACCTTCACGACGATCCAGCCGGCGATCGCCGCGGCCGCACCGGGCGACACGGTGCTGGTGCTCCCAGGCACCTACTCGGGGCCGCTCGACATCGACAAGGGCATCCAGCTGATCGGCCAGGGCGCCGACATCATCGGCCCGGCCGCCGGGCTGTTCTCGCCGAACTTCGCCACCGTGCACGACCTGCCGGCGAACCAGCGGTTCGCGATGGCCGGGTTCCGCGCCGTGCAGGGCGCGAGCCAGCCGACCTCGCTCGAGAGCATCGTCATCGCCGTGCAGAACTGCGCCGGCTTCGTGGCGCTGCGCGACCTGTCCAGCAGCGGTGGCTTTCGTCGATTCGCAGTGGGGGCGAGCGGTTCTCCTCAGGTCTTCGTCGGCTCGGTGGACGGGTATGGGCTCAATGCCACCAACAGCACCGTCGTCTGCGAAGCCTGCTTCCTCGAGTTCTCCTACATCGCGCTGCGCGCTGTCGACAGCTCGGTGGTGGTCGTCGGCAGCACGATCCAGACCACCGGCAGCCCGTTGTCGTTTCCGGTGTTGGTCGAAGGTGGTCGGTTGGTCGTGAGCCGCAGCACGGTCGCCAGCGGGGCTTCGGGCTTTCCGAAGTCTGCGATCTATGCCACCAACACCGAACTGCTGCTCGACCCGAGCACGGTGCTGCAGCCGACCGGCGGCGCCCCGGCGATCCAGGGCGGCACCGCGGTGCCGTTCCCGTTCGCGAGCCTGCGGGCCCAGCTGGCCGCCGGTTCGATGACCGTGCAGAGCCACGGCACCGCGAACGAGACCTTCGCCACCGTGTTCGGGCCGGTGGTCGGCCTGCAGTCGACGCCGCTCGGCTTGACCTGGCTCGACGCGCCGCAGGCGTCGCTGCTCGGCTTCGCGAGCTACGGCGCCGATCGCCTGCACTCGCTGACGCTGCCGTTGCCGCCGTTGCCACCTGGACTCGTCGTCGGGCTGCAGACGATCGGCTTCGAGGGCGGCACCATCGCGTTCGGCGTGCCCTCACTGGTGGTCACGCGTTGACCGGCGCAGTGTGGTGTTGATTCGGGCGGGCCCCCGCTGAAGGTTGCAGCCATGGAGGTCCACCGGATGCCGACATCTCTCCGGGTGCGTGCGGCGGCAAGGGTGCTGCAGCTGCTCTGCTGTTGCGCCGTCGCCGCGGTGCTGCGCGCCCAACAGCCACCTTCGCCCCCGTCCGCTCGTTCGCCGGTGGAAGCCGTCGCGAACGACGATCCCGGTGCGATGTGGCCGATCGGCAGCGCCGCCGGCTCGATCGGGGCCGAAGGCGGCACGCTGCGCACCGACGATGGCTCGCTCGAGGTCGAGTGGGCGCCGGACCCGGAGCGCCCGCCGACCCTGGCGGAGCTGCGGAGCCGCCCGGGCGACGCGGGAGTGTTCGACGCGGTCGTCGTCGGCCCGAACGGACCGGTGGTGATCCGCTGGTATCCGGTCCGCGTCGTGCGTTCGTCGCCGCCGGCGAACGAACCGCCGGGGCGCAGCGAGCCGGCTGCCCAGCCGCCCGAACCGTTGGTGACGATCGAGGACGGCAACGGCGAGTGGCGCGACGTGACGCCGCAGCCGGCCCCGGGCGGTGGCAAGCAGGTGCGGGTCGGCGAGCGCGGCCGCCCGACGCGCGTGCAGCTCAGCCAGGGGACGTTGTTCCGGCTGATGACCGGCCGCAGTTCGATCCCGCTCGACCAGACGACGAACGTCTTCCTCGAGTCGAACGAACCGTCGCCGTGGCCGCCGCCGCCGCCCGCGAAGGACCCGGCTCCGGCGCAGCCCGTTGGCGCCGGCTCCACCACCGGCAACGATCCGACGCCGGCGGCACCGAGTCCGCCGGCGTGGAGCCCGAGTCCGAGCGGCCAGCGGCGCGAAGCGTTGGCCCGCGCCGAGACCGTCGGCCGTCGCGCCGTGAACAACGCGGTGCGGCAGACGCGCCGCGGCAGTGCGCGCATCGTGCAGTGGACGGTCGACGGCATCCCCGGCGGCAATGCCACCGTCGGCACGATCCGCGGGCCGACCGGCGCCGCGCTGGTCACCAAGGCGACGTACCACGCGCCCAAGCGCATGCCCGCCGAGCGTGTGCACCGCCTCGGCGCGGTGGTGCAGGAGGGCGAACGGCAGGTGCGCTACGAGTGGCCGATCCGCCTGCTGGACGTCGGCGAGGTCACGGTCGACCTGAAGTGCTCGCTGTCGGTCTACATCGAGCGCACCGAACGCAGCCAGGCGTCGGCGACGCAGATCGTCGAGACCCGGTCGCAGTCGGCGCTGTGGGGCGCCAAGGTCGACGGCAGCTTCGTCGGCCGCCTCGAGGAGAGCCGCGAGGGCGACCGTTCCATCCTGCGTGTTCGCGACACGAACTTGACGGACCTGCTGAACGCCACCTTCCGGGCGAGCCAGCAGACCAAGTGGGACGAGAGCGGGCCCGGGGAATACGGGACGCGCGGTTCCGACACCGACGGCAGCGCGCGCGGGCGCGACCTGATCGACGCGACCGGCTTCGACCTGAAGCTCGACGTCGCCGCCAAGCAGTGGACCGGCGCCGTGCCGTTCGCGTCGTGGATCGGGCCGATGCGCGACAACGCGACTTATCGCCTGCAGGAGATCGCTCGGCCGCGCCTCGGCCTCGAGCAGCCGCCGTCGACCAAACGCTGGGAGGTGCGGCAGGTCGGCCCCCTGCTGGCGCAGTTGCCGAACCGCAGCACGGCGGCGACCGTCGGCGACGCCGAATGGACCGGCACGATGACCAAGGACTGGGATGCCGAGGGATTCTCCGCCCGCTTCACCGCGACCTGGACGGTGCGCAAGTGAACGCCCTCGCTCGTCGCATCGTCGCTGCTTGCACAGCCGCGTTGCCCACGCTGCTCGCCAGCATGTCACCGGCCCAGCAGCCCTACCTGCAGGTCGAACTGCTCGGTGGTGGCGGCCGCGCCACCGCCACGCAGGCGCAGGTCGGCCATCGGCTCGGCGCCATGGTCCACGTCGGCGTGCGCGGGGACGCCGTGCCCGCCGACGGCGTGCCGCTCGGCTCGCCCGAACTTCCGTTCGACCGGCACCTCGCGGTCGAACTGCTCGCCGCCGACGGCAAGGTGCTGTCGGCGCGATGGACCGTGGACGCTCCGTACGGGCTGCAGCAGCTGGTCGCCGGCCAGCCGCGGCTGCTGCCCTTCCACCTCGACGAGTACGCGCTCGGCGACCTGCGGCTCGCCCCGGGCCGCTACGGCCTGCGGGCGCGCTACCGCTGCGACGACGGGCCGGGCTTTCGCGGCGAACTGCTTTCGCCGGTGCTGTGGTTCTCGCTGCTCGGCCGCCCGCGGCCCGACGCGGTGCTGCTGGCTCCCGCCGGTGGCCAGCTGACCCCCGGCGTCCCGCTGCTGGTCGGCGTGCAGTTCGCGGCCAACGACGACTTCACCAAGGAGGACGGTTGGCAAGCACCCGGTCTCGCTCTCGAACGGCTGCCCGACGAGGTCCGCTTCGCGGTGCGCGGCCCGGACGGCGCGCCGGCGACGTGGCCGATCGTGCCGATCCCGGCCAGCGGTCCCGAGCGCACGTTCCTGCAAGCGGGTGGGCGCGTCGGCACCTGGTGGCTGCGGCTGCCCGGCGAAGCGACGGCGAAGCTGGCGCCGGGGCGCCACGAACTGGTGCTGCACGTCGACCAGCCCGATGGCGCGTTCGCCAGCGGGCCGCTCGGGATCCAGGTCCTGGACGCCGCCGCGGCGGCGGCGCCCGACGCTCGGCTGGTCGCGCTGTGCAGCCGGCTCGCCGAGGTGCGGCTCTTGCGGCAGCACGCGCAGCGCGTGCGTTCCTACCTGTCGTGGCAGGAGAAGCTGTTCGACGCGTGCGCGACGTCGCTGCGGACGATCGTGCAGGAGCAGGCGGCGCTCGCCGCGGTGGCGCCCGGGCCGCGGGTCGAACTGGTGCGCGCCGAGTGCCTGCTGCTGCGCGACGAACGGGCCGCGGCGCTGGCGGTGCTCGACGCGCTGCCGCCGCCCGGCGCCGACGAACGCCTCGCCGTGGCGATCGCGAGCTTGCGGGCCCGCGCCACCGCGCCGTGGTCGGAGCTCGACGACTACTTCGCCAAGCCGTGGCAGCAGGCGCTGCAGCGCAGCGAGGCCGCGGCCAACCCGCCGCCGGGCCCACCGACCACCGACACCGCCGCGGCCGTGCAGTGGGCGTCGGCGGCGCGCGCCAGTTCGTCCTATCGCGACCGCGGCGACTACAGCGCCGAGCGCGCGACCGGCGCCCCGGACGTGCCGAAGTACGGCGACCACGGGCGCGCGTGGTGCCCGAAGTCCGCCAACGGCGGCGACGAGTGGCTCGAACTCGACTTCGATCCGCCGGTGCGCGCGCGCGGCGTGCGGGTGGTGCAGAACCTGAACCCGGGCCGGCTGGTCGGCATCGACCTCACGCTGGCAGACGGCACGGTGCGCACGGTGTGGAGCGGGCCGGATGCGACGGCGTGGCCCGCGAACCAGATGGCGGTGTTCGAGGCCGCGTTCCCGGTGCCGGAGTCGGCGGTCGTGCGCGTTCGGCTGCGGCTGGACACGAAGCGCGGCGGCGACTGGACGGAGATCGACGCGGTCGGGCTGCTGCTCGCGCGGTGACTGCGGCCGTGAGCGCGAAGGTCGGCGGTGGCTCGCGCGTCGTGGAACGGCGTCCAACTCGACGATTGGGGACCCGCACAGGATCGAAGCGGCGCGCAGCCCCTCGCACCCATGGTCTGGTCCGGTGCCCTCACCCCGATTGACACCCGCGGACGCGTCGCTAGTGTCCCGCTCTCGCGCCCGGATTGGCTTCTCCATGAGCCGTGTTCCAGAGGGACGATGTTGCCCCTCAGCTTGGCGCGACCCGCAATGCGGGATTCGCCAGCATTCCAAGAGATATTGCTCATGAACATCAAGAAGCGCGTCGCCGAGCCGGTCGACACGCCGCAAGCGGTCGCCGAGGCGATCCAGCTCTTCCAGCGTTGCGGTTGGGAGGAGGACGCCGAGTGGTTGGCTCAGCTCGCTCTCGAGGTGCTCGCCTGCGATCGGTCGCTCGACACGCTCGACCATCTCGCGGCGCAGCGACTCGACGTCGTCGCCAGGTGTGCGCAGTCGGCGATGCCGCTGGCGCGAGACAGCCGGCTGTTGCGCGCCTTCGTGCGACTCTGCGATCCGCGAGGTGACGGCAAGGCCTTCTTCCGGCGCGTGGCGGGGGACGGCAGCGAGCCCGGTCCGGACGAGATCGTGATCACGCCCGAATTGCGGCGTCGGGTCGCTGCGAGGTTCGCCGCCGCCCCGGTGGCTCCCCCGGACTTCGCGAAGGCCCTCGTCGAGAGCGGCTGGCCGGCAGGGTGCGACGACGCAGCGAACGTCCCGTTCGCGGTCCGGTGCCAGGCCAGCGATCACCTCAAGTTGCAGAAGCACGAGCAGCCGGGAGTGTTCTCCGTGATCGAGCTGCTCACCGAGGTCGCCGCGCTCGACTTCGCCAAGGTCGTCGACATCGGCTCGGTGATGGCGGATGCGGTCGCGCGCTGGCCGGCCGATTTCGAACCCGATGGGCCGCGGCAGGCGGCCGCATGGCATCCGTTCACGGCGCGGGTCGATTCGCCGCGAAGCTTCGAGCCGTGGCTGCTGGCACTTGGCCCGAAGGCGCTCGGCCCGTTGCTGGCGACTTTGCAGTCGGCGCCGGACGACGCGGGATTCGCGGCGATCGCACTCGGTGTTCGCTGCTCCATCGAGCGGTGGCTCGCGCTCGGCGTCGGACACTGGACGCACTTCCATCGCGCCGGCGCCCTGCTCGGCGACGCTGCCATGCCCTGGTTCCGGGCGATCCACGATCGCGCCGTCCGTGCCAGCTCGACGAGCTGCGTGCCGCTGCGCCGCGCGTGGTTGTGGTTCGCGCAGTGTGCGTTCGAAGCAAGCTGCTCGCCGGACCGTCGCCGCCCCGACACCGCCGACGCGCTGCAGCTCGAGGCCGTGCTGCGAGCGGCCGCGGAGGATCTCGCTGCGCTGCGCAAGCTGCTGCGCCGCGCCGCGCCGGCGCCGTCCGGCGATGGCGAGCGACGCGCAGCCGCCGAGTTCGTGGCGCACCAGGATCACCTGGGGGTCTGTCTCGGCCTGCTGTTCCGCTTCGGCGGCATCTGGCGAGGCTTGAAGCCGATGCTGCTCGCGTGGCGCGATCTCCCGGTGCCCGGTGTCAGTTCCGACCTGCGCTACTGGGGCGAAGCAGGCTTGCCGACGCAACCACCACAGCCGTGGAGCGACCTGGTCGCGTGGCCGATCAACCTCTTCCATTTCCACGTGCGCCACGAACAGGCCGACGATCCGCGTCTGGACGCGCTGCGCGGCGAGATCGCGAAGTACTGCCTCGAACGCTTGCGAGATCGGCTGAAGCCGGAGGAGCGCCGAACGGGCGCTCCGTTGGTCAACGACGCGATGGTCGAGCGCTCGCCGGAATGGCGCTACTGCCTCGTGCGCGCCGTCGCGGCTCTCGGCATCGACCCCGACGGCCGTGGCCATCGCACGCTGCACATGAGCGCGAGCCGCGATCCGGACGAGGAAGTCCGCGAGGCCGCGCGCGACGCGTACCAACGCATGCGCCGCGACGTCGGCCTGCCCGCAGACGTGTCCCCGCGCCGAGCCGTGTTGTCCGCCTTGTGGTGGATGCGGCAGGCGCATTTGCTGGCCTTGGACATCGAGGTCGACCTCGACGGGGCCCAGCGCACACGCATCAAAGAACTGACTCGAACCAAGGAGATCGAACGTGCCGAGACGCGCGACCGCGCGTCGGCCGACTGAGAAACCCTCGTGACTTGACGCGGAACTCCGCGTCGCAGCCCTGCCGGGCGTCACGCCTGTCCATCACTTGCCATCCGTCCGAGTCCGCGAGGACTCATTCCATGACTGAGGAATCCACATGTACACCCGAATCGAAAACTCTGTACGCGAGGCGCTCGCAGGCCTCTCACTCTTGCTCGTCGGTGGCGAGGCGAGCCGGCACCACGAAGCGCGTCTGCTGCGTGATCTGGCCCTCGCGAACGTGGTCCATCGACCGACGCGGCGCTCCAACCCTTCGGCCGGCGCGTTCCTGTCGGCGCTCGCCGAGCCCCAGCTGGTGCTGGTCGTCTGCGCCCGAGGCCTGTGCCGCACATCCCACGGCAGCACGCTGCATCGCGAGTGCCGGGAACGCGAGCTGCCGCTGCTCGATTGCTTCCACCTGCCGCACCCGAACGCGCTCGTCGCTGCCGTGGTGCGCGAGCGGCTCGTCGACGGGTTGCTCGCGCGCGCCCGCACGGTCCGCGCCCGCGATGTCCGCGGAGGTGCCGCATGACCTTCAGCTGGACGATTCCGTTGCGGCTGCCGGCCGTCGTGCATCTCGTGCCGCCGCCGCCCGAGCCATCGCGCCTGCGCGTCATCGTGCCGACGTTCCGCGACTGGCCTGAAGCCCGCCTGACGGTCGAGGGCCTGCTGGCCTGCTCGCCGCAGCCTGCCGAGATCGTCCTGGTGGACGACAACGGCGGTGGCCAGCTGCCACGTTGGGCACGCCGAGCGGGGATCCGGCTGGTCCGCTACCAGGGCAATCGCGGCCCGGCTTTCGCTCGCAATGCGGGCCTCGCCCTCGCGTCGCAGCGCGCCATCGAGTGGATCCACTTCACCGACACCGGCTGTCTGCGGCCGACGGACTTCTTCGCGCGCTTCGCCGACGAGGCCACGCGATCGCGCACGACGCCGGTCGCGTTCGCGGCGCCGGTTCGTGGTCGCGGCGTGTCGCATCGCCGTACTCCGATCAACGCCTACATGACCGAGGAGGAGATCCTCAATCCACCGCGCGACGCGGATGGGCCCCAGGCGATCATCACTGCGAATGCGTTCGTCAGCGTCGCTGCGCTCGCACGCACGGGCGGCTTTCGAACCGACTTCCCGTTCGCTGCGGCCGAGGATCTCGACCTCGGATTGAGGTTGCGTCACCTCGGTCGGATCGACTGGCTCACCCGCTCTGTGGTCACCCACCCCTTCCCCGAGGCGATCGCCGACTTCGACCGCAGGTTCGAACGATACGGGCGCGGCAATGCGCACCTGCAGCACGTGTGGCGGTTGCCTACGTTGCGGGTTCCTCGGTTCCTTGCTGCATCGCCCGACCTGCAGTGGCTGGCCGACCGGCAAGTCGCCGCGATGAACCTGGGATTCGACGCACACCTCGCCTCGATCCGCGAGCGACGCGTCGTGCTCGGCCCGTCGCGTGGTGTGCTCAGCATGTGGGACGGTCGCTCACGCGGCGTTCGCCTGCCCCTCGGCGGTGGGGCTGCCGCTGATTTTGCGTGACGGGTTCGGCCAGAGCGGGCGATGGATTGGAGTAGCTAGGACACTGGCACGCCTGTCGTGGTAGTGGCCAAGGGAGTTTGGGCGTCGCCAAGCGGCATGAGCTGCACGACAGCGCGCTGCCGTTGGTGCCGGGGCAGCGGGTGCGCGTCACCGCGACTTCACGGGAGCGGTGCCGTTGCGTGGACGACGCGTCAGCGGAGTTCGGCCCGCGTCCGTGTGCCTGCCGTCACCTCGACCTCGGCCGTCAAGCCGAGCGAACGTTCCTGCGGCTTGGCTTCGGCGTCGGAGCGGTCGACGACAGCCAGCATCGTGATGCGGTAGCGACCCGGCACCAGCAGCGTCTCTTCGTCCGGTTGGGGCGCCCACACGTCGAACGTCGGCGCCTTCGCGTCGAGGCGATCGATCCGCGCCACGAGGCTCGTGTGCGCCGGCAGCGGCGGCCAACCGTTCGCGGCCACGATCGTGAGCCGCCCGGGTCTCGGCACACGCAGCACGGCTTCGGGCTGCCGCGGATCGTGGGTGATGACGAAGTCGACGGCCCCCAGCGTCGCGCGGAAGGTCTGCGGGGCGGGCGGCAGGCGCCGCCAGCGGCGCGCTCCGGGCCCGAGTTCTTCGTAGGCGTCGTGCAGCTGCGACGCTCCGTCGAGTCGCGGCGTCAGCAGCACGGGCTCGCCGAGTTCGTCGACGACACGCACGGTCACACCCAGCCCTCGCTCGAGCACGAACTGGGCCACGGGGCGATCCTCGTCGACCGCGGGCAGCTCTTGTCGCAGCAGCACGCAGCCCGGTGCGTCGATCGTCACGCGCAGCGGCTCGCGGCTCCACAAGCCCGGCACGGCGAACGCGCCGGCGGTGTCGCTCGTCGCGTGGATGCTGAAGACGTCGGCCTTCGTGGCGTCGGCGCACTGGACCGAAGCTGCGGCCACCGGTGCCCCCGATGCGTCGACCACGCGGCCGCGCAACGTGCGCGGCCGACCGGGCACACGCAGGGTGAGATCGATCCGTTCGCCATCTCGTGGCGCCACGCAGCGGGTCCTGGCGAGTTCGCGTCGCAGGCCGTCCAGGACCACGAAGTCGAGCTGCCGGCCCGGCACGAGCGACCAGACGTCGGCCGCACCCTCCGTGAGGGCGACGAAGTTGACGCAGTCGCGGTACCGGACCGTGCCGTCGGGTTGGGACATCGACTTCGCGTGTCCACCATGGACCGGGTGCCCGAGCTCCTTGGCCAGCCACGATGCCAGCCCGCCAGTCCAGAACGGCTCCTCGTCGCTCCGCATGTGCAGTTCGACGAAGGGTGCCGGTTCGCCGTCGTCGCCGAGCACACGCAGCCGCACGCTGTTGGCCATAGGCAGCACGTAGACCAACGGATCCTCGGCGGTGCCGGCGGTGGCGCCACGCGGCGATGCGGGGCCGATCCGACGATGGGGCGCGCCGACGGTCCGCACGTCGCGCGCGGTGCCGCCGAAGGTGCCGCGGCCGTCAACGCCGGTCGGCTCGCTGAAGCCGTTCGCTTGCACCCGAGCCCCGGCAACTGGGGCGCCGGCTTCGTCGATGGCGAGGAAGTGGGTCGTCTTCGCGCGCGGCAGCCGCACGACGTGCGTGTCGCCGCTGGCGATCTGGCGACGGTCGAACTCGAACTCGTGCCGGCCGGCGATGCCGGCGTCGCGCACGTGAAGAACGACACGTTCCATCTCCGGGCGCGAAGCAGGGTCGCTCCAGATCGGATAGTCCGAAGACCTGCCACTGCGCAGCGCGACCGCGATCTCGCCGGCGGCATCGCTGATGGCACCGAAACCAGGGCTGGAGCGTTCCTTGTCGAACCAGCCGACGACGAAGGCATCGACGCCTTGGATCGGCGAGCCGTCGTCATCCCAAACGAACCGCGCGAACAGCGTGGGCAGCTGCGTGGTCGTGAGGCGCAGGTTCGTCATTCCCGCCGTCACCGCCACCGCGCTGTGTCGATCCGTGGTGCCGCCGGATTCGGGCAGCAGCCACAGCGAGTCGGGCAAGCGCAGTTCGCCACGCCAGGCTTCTGGAACGCCGCGGCAGCGGAACGTGCCGTCGGGTCCAGTGCGGATCACCGGCTGCGGTGCGAACTGGAACCTGCTGGCCAGTCGTTTCGGCGCGTCGTCCGGCAGCACAGCTCCTGCGAGTGACAGCGGCCAACGACGGCGCGGCGGGGCGCCGTCGACGACGAGAACTCCGCCGATCTCCTGGCCCGCCGGCAGTTGGAGGCGGTGTTCGCCGCGTCGTTCCGCCAGCTGCGTTCGCCAGGGGAATTGGCCGTCCGCGCAGACCAGGACCTGCCATGGCGAGGATGACGGTGCGAGTCGGCAGCGACCCTCTGCGTCGGTGGTGCGGGCGGCCTCGAGTTCTTCCCCGCGCCACAGGTGCACGGTGGCGTGTGGGACCGCCTGACCACGATCGTCGACGAGCAGTAAGGTGCACTCGGTCGAGACGCCGTCGCTTGCACCTTGCCCCGGCGTGCGCGGCAGCGCCCCGTCTGGAGCGGCTCGCGTGCCCTGCGATGCCGCCGCTGCCGTGGATCCCGCTGCGTTGGCGTGATTCGCTGGCACGGCGACGGCGGGGTCGCTCGGCCAGCACCAGTAGGCAACGAGCGCGGATAACGCTGTGATGGCGAGAGCGAGGTTCTTCATCGCGAGCATCGAGAGAGGGATCCATGCGGCTGCACCGATGCTTGGCCGCAGCAGGACGAAGGCCCCGAGCCAGGCGTGGCGATCCCCGAACTCGCGATCGAGCTGGGCACGCAGCATCGCGAGGCCGCGATGCAGCCGCTGGCGCACCACGTCGCGCGACAGCGACAGCCGCTGCGCGATCGCCCGCGGCGGCAACTCGTCGAAGAACCGCAGGGTCACCGTCGTGCGGTAGGGCTCCGCCAGCGACTCGACGGCTTCGCAGAGACGGCGCTGCAGGCGCAGCCGTTCGACCGTTCGCTGTTCGCGTTCGTCGGCGGTGGCCTTGGCAGCGTGCGACTCGTGGTTCGCGCGCCGACGTTCCTGCGTGCGGAAACGGCTCGCGAGGCGCCGGGTCAGCGTGGCGAGCCAACCTCGCAGGTGGTGCGGCGCCGTGTTCGACGGCTGCAGTGCGGTGACCAGCACGTCCTGCGCGATGTCCTCGGCGACGTCGGCGCGGTGCACCAGCGCCCGCGCGAGGCGCTGCACGAAGCGGGCTTCGTCGAGCAGGCTCTCGGGTTCGATCCGGGATGGGGCGTCCACGCGGCGGGAGTGCATCGCGGCCGCGGATCGTGACACGAAAACTCCCCGCCCGCCGGCGGGATTCGCCCGCCGAGGAATCAGCTGCCGTTGCTGGCCGCGGTGGGCAGGTGCATCGCCAGCGACCGCTGCAGCAACGACGGAGCGACCGGCTTCGCCAGGTGGCCGTTGCAGCCCGCGGCGAGGCAGCGCTCGACGTCCTCCGTGCTCGTGTCCGCGGTCAAGGCGAGCACCGGGGTGAGCATGCCGCGTTCGCGCCACGTGCGAACGGTCTGGTAGCCGTCGATGCCCGGCATCTGCATGTCGAGCAGGATCAGGTCGAACGACTGCTGTTCGCTGAGGTGCAGCGCGACTTCGCCGCTGCTGGCCATCGTCACCTGGGCACCTGCGCGGTCGAGCAGGCGTCCGATCAGCAACTGGTGGTCGGGGCTGTCTTCGACCAGCAGCACGCGGCCGCGGACCGGCGCGGCCGGTGTCGCGGACGGCTGCTCCGGCGGTGTGGAGCGTTCGCCGTCCTCCTCGAGCAGTTCCACTTCCCACGCGGGGGCTGCGCGGTGCGGCAACCTCAGGTGCAGCTGGAAGCCGTTGTCGCCGACCGCCTGCAGACTCAGTTCGCCGCCGAGCACGAGCGCCAGTTGCGAACAGAACATCAAGCCGAGGCTGCGGCCGTCTTCGGGCAGCGTGGCGTTGCGATGCAGCACGGAGACGTGCAGCTGGCCGTCGCTGGCGGCGGCGGTGACGTCGACGGTGCCGACGGTCGCATGCTGCGTCGCCAGGTGCAACAGACGGGTGACGAGCTGCCGCAGGCGCGACGGGTCGCCTTGGACCCAGCGCGGCAGGCTCGGCGACGCGTCGAGGCTCAGGCGCAAGCCGCGGTCGGTCAAGGTCGGGGCGACGTCGTCGACGCATGCCTGCAGCAGCTGGCCCAGATCGAACGCATCCTCGGCGAGGTCGATCGTGCCGCGCAGCAGGTTCTCGAAGTCGTCGAGGTCGGTCAGCGCCGTGCTGAGCTGGCGGCCGTAGTCCTGCAGCGTGGCGAGTTGCCGACGACGCTCCTCCGGGTTGGCTCCCGGCGACAGCAGCCCGATCGCCGCCACCATGCTGGTGATCGGAGTGCGCAGGTCGCGGACGACATCCCGCGCCGTGAGGCTGGAGGCCGGTGCCGCCTCGGTGGGTTCGGTGCGCGTCGTCTGCGGGTCGCGCTGCACGGTCGGCGAGGCCACTTCCGTCGAAGCCGGCTCCGGCAGGCGGTTCGTCGGCGCGATCGAGCCGTTCGGCGACGGCGACGCCGGTTGCGCCTCGGACGCCGCCACCGTGTCCCCGGTGGTGTTGACGAGGCGGTTGGTCGGTGTTGCTTCGTGCGGCACCTCGGCTTCGCGGCCGTAGGCACGCATCAAGGCGGCGCCGAACAGGACGACGACGGCGCCCATCACCAGCAGCGGATCGTCGATGCCGGCGAGCCGCGGGGTCGATCCCTGCAGCTGCGCCTGCGTGCGCAGCAAGCAAGTGAACGCGAACGCCGCCGAGGTCGCCGTCGCCACGGCGAGCGTCGGCGCGTCGGCGGCGAGGCGGCGCAGCAGCAGCGGTGTTGCGCCCAGGACCTGAGCGCCGGCGGCGACGCTGGCGCCGTGTGGCGCGAACTGCAGTGCGGCGATGCGGCCGAGCGCCGTGCAGAGCAACAGGAAGCGGACGTCGCCGGGCACGCCGCGCGCGCGCAGGGCCAACCAGGTCAGCAGCACCACCAGCGGGGCATCGACGACGCCGACAGCCAGAGCCGGCAACCCGATGTTCGTCTGGTGGGGCATCACACCGTGCAGCCAGTGCAGCAGTGCCACCAGCACCGCGCCGAACGTCGCCATGCGCAACCCGCTGCGGGCCAGCACGCCCGCCAGTCCGTGCGACGGGTTCGCGCCGGTACCGGCATGCGCCAGGAAGGCGGTGATCGCGAGCGCCATGGCGGCGAGCGGCATCGTGGTGGCCGCGTGCGTCGCGTCGGACATCGTGTCGACTGCCTGTAGCAGCGACCCGACGATCAAGCCGACGCCGATGGTTGCCGTGCCCGCCCGTTCGCCGCGAAGGCGGACCAGCATGCCGCCGATGGTGCCGAATGCAGCGACTGCCGCGGCTTGACTCCAGATTCCGAGCACGGTGCCGTCCATGACCCTTGGCATCGGCTGGCGGAGCATCGGCTCCTGATGGGATCTATGCCTAGTCCTGGCCACGCCGTTGCCGGTGTCACCCGGTGGCGCGCCAGCGGCGGCGGCAGGCGGGCGGACGACACCCCGGTCAGCCGTCGGCGAGCGCTGCGACGGCCCGTTCGTAGTCCGTCGGGGTGTTGAGGTTCCAGAGGCAGCGGCCGGAAGGGTCCAGGCTGGCGAGGGCCTCGCCGGCAAGGCGGCAGGTGCTCGCCGCTGCGGCCAGCGCGCGCGGCGAGCCGGCCCCGCGCTGCAGCAGTTCGTGTGCCGCCGTGCGCAGGCCCAGGCGATAGATCGCCGCCAGGGGCTCTTCCTGCCCGTCGCGGATCGGCAGGACGACGTCGTGCCCGGCGAGGTGCGTCGTCAGCCCGCGCACGAACCCGGCGTCGAGGAACGGCAGGTCGCAGGCCGTCAGCAGCACCGCGTCGCTGGCGGCGAAGCCATGGACCGTGGCGAGGTGGTCGAGTCCCTGGGTGAGGCCGGCGAGCGGGCCGGCGTCGCGCCGTTGGTCGACGAGCTTGCCCACCGCCGCGGGCAGCGGCGGCAGTTCCTGTTCGTGATCGCGCGCCAGCACCAGCACCGGTGCTGCGACCTCGAGCAGCGTGCGGCCGATGCGGCCCAGCAGCGTCTCGCCACCGAACGGCAGCCACTCCTTCGGGCGGCCCATGCGCACGCTGCGCCCTCCTGCCAGAATCAGTGCGCCGAGCCGCATGCGTCCGTTCTCCGGTTTCCGCGAGCGATGCGCAAGCGGCGGCGCTACGAGCTTGCCCGCCGATGACGTCTCCGACCCCCAAGAAGGCCGATCTCGTCTCGCCGTACACCTACCGCATCGAGTGGAAGGACGGCGCCGTCTCCGACTACAAGGCGCGCGACCTGCGCCTCGCCTGTCCGTGCGCCAGCTGCGTCGACGAGAGCACCGGGCGCCCGCTGCTCGACCCGAAGACGGTGCCGAACGACATCCTGCTGTTCGGGGCCGAACTGGTCGGTCGCTACGGGCTGTCGTTCTTCTGGAGCGACGGCCACAAGACCGGCATCTTCGCGTGGCCGGTGCTGCGCAAGCTCGCCGGCCTCGGGACGGGCGCATGAAGAAGCCGGGGCCCGACTGGAGCAGCGTCGCCGCCTTGCATCGCCGCATCGCCGCGGCCTGCGACTGGCAGGCACTGGGCGAGATCTACTTCCACTGGGGCGGCGAGCAGTTCTGGGCCGAGAAGGCGCCGCAGGTGGGCGAACTGGGCGAACGGCTCGCGCGCGCGCTGCTGCCGAAGGTCCGCGCCGCCGGCGCGTCGCTGTGGGTCGGCGCCGGTGTGGCCGAGCTGCCGGTGCTGCTGGCCGAGGTGATGCTGCGCGGCCGCGACGTGGTGGCCACGAACCTGCGCGAACGCGAGGTCGCGGTGCTCAACGCGGCGCTCGACAAGGTCGCCCCCGAACTGCCGCTGCGCTACGTCGCCGGCGATGCAGCCGAAGTGGCCGCCGGGCGCTCGTTCGATCATCTCGGGTGCCTCAGCGTGTTCACCGATCCCGAGACGTGGCCGGTGCTCAGCGACGTCGCCTACGGCCGGGTGCCGCCGGTGCAGGTCGACGTCGAGCGCTTCGTGGCCGAACGCGAACAGGCGCGCGCGCTGGCGCACAAGCTGTTCGCGCGGCTCGCGCGGCCGGGGCTGGTGACCACGTCGGCCGAGGAGGTCGCGTGGTTCCTCGAATGTGCCGCTGCGGTCGGCGCCGACTACGAGGCCGACGAAGAGTTGATCGACACGGCCGTCGTCGGCGATCCGGTCGGCTTCGTCAGCTTCCGGTGAGCGGCGCTCGCGCCCTCCCTTCGCGTCGGCGGTGGAAAGCGTCTGCGATCGCCGCCAGGATGGGCCGATGGACTTCCGTGGCCGCGTCTTCCTCGCCCCGCTGACCAAGGGCGGCAACCTGCCCTTCCGCCGTCTGTGCCTGGCGCACGGAGCCGTGGTGACGATGGGCGAGATGGCCTACGGCTACCAGGTCGTGCGGCGCAGCAAGAGCGAGCTGGCCCTGCTGCGCAAGCATGCGGAGGAGACCTGCTTCGGCGCCCAGGTGGCGGCGTCGAAGGCCTCCGATGCGATCGCCGCAGGTCTCGCCGCGGTGGAACGCGGCGCCTCCTGGGTCGACCTCAACTGCGGCTGCCCGATCCACGACATCGTGCGGCGCGGCATGGGCGCGACGATGCTGCAGCGTCCTGCACACCTCGCCAAGCTCGTCGGCGAGATGGTGAAGGGCATCCCGGTGCCGGTCAGCGTCAAGATCCGGCTCGGCTGGACCGAGAGCGAGCAGAACGCGTCGGAGGTCGCGCGGCTGGTCGAAGAAGCCGGGGCGGCCGCGCTGACGGTGCACGGGCGCACGCGCGAACAGCGCTACTCGCGCGCGGCCGACTGGGACGCGATCGCGCGCATCGCCGCCGAACGCACGATCCCGGTGATCGGCAACGGCGACCTGCTGACCTGGTACGATACGCACGAGCGCTGGCAGAAGAGCGGCGTCGCCTCGGTGATGCTCGGCCGCGGCGCCTTGATCAAGCCGTGGCTGTTCCGTGAGATCGCGGAGAAGAAGGCGTGGGAGCCGACGGCGAGCGAGCGGCTCGCGGTCTACTTCGATCTCGCGCGCAAGATGAAGGAGCACTTCCGCGACGACGAGAAGGGCAAGGAGCGGGCGATGCGCTTCCTGCCGTGGCACTTCGAGTTCTTCTGCCGCTACCGGCCGCTGTCGGCCGAACGCTACGTCGAGAGTTCGCGCCAGCATCCGCTGATGCAGACGCGCTTCGACGACGACGGCGGCGAGTTGTCGGTGTTGGAGCGTCTGCTGCGCGATTCGCGGCCCGAGCTGCACCTGCGGCTCGCCGAGCTGTTGTGGTCGTCGCCCGACGCGGCGGCGGCGGAAGCGGCGGCGATCGCGTTGGCCGCGGAGATGCCGCCGGTGGCCGGCGATGCCGGCGAAGTGGCGATCGCGCACGGCTGACGCGCCTTCGCTCGGCCCTCGGTCGACGCCGGATTCCCGTGGCCTGCGGGTTCTCCCCCGCGGCGCCGCGAGTCTGGCCCTTGCCATCGAGTCGATCGGTCGGGGCGTGGTGTTGCGCGTCTCGAGCGCCGGAAACGCCGCTCAAGCACTCCGCGGGGATCGTCGAAATCCTCGGCAGAGGGCCCAGATGCCGGAAACGATGACTCGCTTGCTCGCCTGTTGCGTGGCCGTTCTCGCCGCGCTGTCGGGCCTCGTCGCCCAGGCCTACAACCTGGTGATGGACCCGTGGGTGGCCTGGTGTCGGTGGCAATCTGAAACGGACCCACCCGGCAGCCGAAATCTGACCCAC
>ERZ1066117.582-NODE-582-length-26082-cov-9.715449_pt1 | contig 26082 bp, 20 predicted proteins | sample MGYA00382764_ERZ1066117 | MGnify/ENA primary metagenome ERZ1066117 (study PRJEB33369, sample SAMEA5778347) | biofilm metagenome | biome: Industrial cooling water; feature: Water cooling tower basin; material: Biofilm | place: United Arab Emirates | collected...
GCGCAGGCTCGGAGCGCGCCCCGGCGGGGCTAGCGACCGCGGGCCAGCAGGGCCGCGGGCAGGGCCGCGAGCCAGGCCGCCGGCCCCGCGCCGAGGTCGGCCCGATCGCCGCCCTCGGGGGCCAGCAGGGCGGCCGCGGCCTGCCGTGCCTCCTGCGCGGCCTGGGCGGCTTCGCGGCGGGCCGGCTCCAGGCCCAGGTGCTCGACCAGATTGGCGCGGCCGCGGCGCTGATCCTTGCCCGGCGTCTTGCCCAGTTCCTCGGCGCTGGCGGTCACGTCCAGCACGTCGTCGATCGCCTGGAACAGCCGTCCCAGACAGCGCCCGACCTGGCGCGCCTGCTCGAGCCGCAGCGGCGGGGCCACGGCGCGCGGATCGGCCGCCAGGGCCCCGAGCACCAGGGCCGCCTCGAACAGCCGGCCGGTTTTGAGCGCGTGCATGTGGCGCACGCCCGCGGGCCCCGCGAGGCGATCCGAGGGATAAAGATCGAGGACCTGGCCGCCGACCATGCCCGCCGCACCGCCGGCGCGGGCCAGTTCGAGCACCATCTCCCCGGCCCGCGGCCCGGCCTGCCCCAGCAGCTCGAAGGCCAGGGCCTGCAGGGCGTCGCCGACCAGGATCGCCAGGGCCTCCCCGTAGACCACATGGCAGGTGGGACGGCCGCGGCGCAGGTCGTCGTCGTCCATGGCCGGCAGGTCGTCGTGCACCAGGCTGTAGGTGTGCAGGCATTCGAGCGCCAGGGCCGGGGCGCGGGCCTGCTCCGCGGTGCCGCCGAGGGCCTGGCAGGCCCACAGGGTCAGGATCGGGCGCAGGCGCTTGCCGGGGCCGAGCAGCGCGTAGCGCAGGGCCTGAGCCAACCGGTCGGGCACGTTTGGAGCGCCCTCGGGGGCGCCTGCTTGCAGCCGGTCGAGCGCCGCCGCCAGGTCCGACTCCACGCGCAGCCGGCCCTGCTCGAGGGCCGCCTCCACCGCCCGCGGCCCCGCGGGATCGCGGGCGGGCGCGCTCAACGGCTTTCCCCCAGGGCTCCCGATCCCTGCCCGCCCGCGGCCTCCGGGGCCGGGTCGGGGTCGCCGGCAAACGGCGACAGGGCCCCGTCCGCGGCCGACAGCTCTTCGACCCGCGCCCGGAAGCGCTCCAGGGTGGCGTGGCAGCCCTTCAGCAAGCGGACGCCCTGTTCGTAGCGCGCGATCGACTCCTCCAGGCCCAGGTTGCCGGATTCGAGCTCGCGCACCAGCGCCTCCAGGCGCTCCAGGCGCTGATCGAAGGGCGGCTCGGGGCTCGGGGAGGCCTCGGATTCGGAGGATTGGGGCGCGGGACGGCGTGCCATGCTCGAAGTTTAACCGAGCCCCGGGCGGCGCCGCGCTTCCGCCGAGCCGGGCCCGCCCCCGATAATCGGGCGCGCATGGCGAAGCAGTCCCCCGAAATCGCCCCCCCGAACCTCGACTGGAAACCCGCCGAGGGCCTGCCCCGCGAAGGCACGACCCTGGCGGCGGTGGACCTGGGTTCGAACAGCTTCCACCTGGTGATCGCCCGCTGGACCGCGGGCCGGCTGCAGGTGGTCGACCGGCTGCGCGAGCCGGTGCGGCTGGCGGAGGGCCTGGACGAAACCCGCCACATCGCGGCCCCGGCCCTGCGGCGCTCCCTGGAATGCCTGTCCCGCTTCGGCCAGCGCCTCAAGGGGCTCTCCAGCGAGGACGTGCGCGCGGTCGGCACCAACACCCTGCGGCGCGCCAAGGACACGCGCGCCTTCGTGCGCAAGGCCCAGGCGGCCTTGGGTTTTCCGATCGAGGTGCTGCCGGGCGCCGAGGAGGCGCGCCTGATCTACCTCGGCGTGGCCCACGACCTGGCCGACGACGGCGGCCGGCGGCTGGTGATCGACATCGGCGGGGGCAGCACCGAACTGGTGATCGGCGAACGTTTCAAGCCCCTGGCCGCGGAGAGCCTCTCGATGGGCTGCGTCTCCTTCAGCGAGCGCTATTTCGAGGACGGCCGCCTGACCGCGCGCAACTTCGAGCGCGCCGGCGTGGCCGCGCGCGGCGAATTGGTGACCCTGCGCCAGCGCTTCCTCGAGCTCGGCTTCGAGGATGCGGTCGGCTCCTCGGGCACGGCCAACGCGCTGGAGGCGATCCTGGTGGCGGAAGGCCTCAGCGACAGCGGCATCACCCGGCGCGGCCTCGAGCGCCTGGAGCAGCGCCTGGTCGAGACCGGCGACCTGGCGGCCCTCGAACTCGAGGGACTGACGGAGGACCGCCGCCCGGTGCTGCCCGGCGGCCTGGCGATCCTGCTGGCCGCCTTCCGGGTCCTGGGGCTCGAGCGCATGCGCACCTCGGCGCAGGCCCTGCGCGAAGGCCTGCTCTACGACCTGATCGGGCGCATCCACCACCACGACATCCGCGACCAGACCATCGCCCAGCTGGAGGAGCGCTACCACGTCGACCGCGCGCAGGCCGGCCGCGTGGCCGAAACCGCACGGGCCCTGCTGGCGGACTGCCACGCCGCCTGGAACCTCGAGCTGGACCGCACGGCTCAGTTCCTGACCTGGGCTGCGCGGCTGCACGAGGTCGGACTCGCCATCCGGCACTCCGGCTACCACAAGCACGGCGCCTACCTGCTCGAGAATTCCGACCTGCCCGGGTTCTCGGCGGACGACCAGCGCTTCCTGGCGCTGCTGGTGCGCTCGCACCGGCGCAAGCTGACCGCCAACCAGTTCGCCGAAGCCGCGCCCCTGCATGCCCGCCAGGGCCTGCACATGGCCGTGCTGCTGCGCCTGGCGGTGCTGCTCAACCGCGATCGCGGCGCGACGCCCCTACCGACGCTTGTCCTGAGCCCCGCGCGCAGCCAGCTTCGGCTTCGTTTTCCGGACGGCTGGCTTGCGGCGCACCCGCTGGCCTTGGCCGACCTCGGGGAGGAGGCCGCCCTGCTCGACGACATCGGCTTTCGCCTCGATTTCCGCTGAGCCGGCGGGCCGCCGCTCCTTGGGCCGATCGATGCGCTCGGAGAGCTTTTCGAGCAGCTCGAGCTGCATCGACACCGGCTTGTCGCCGGCCTTGACGCGCCGGTAGGTGCCGTCGGTCTGCATGGCCCAGGCCTGGGCGTCGTCCAGCAGGGCCAGTTCGATGGTCTCGGCCAGCACCCGGCGCCGCAGGTCCTTGTCCTCGATCGGGAAACAGGCCTCGACGCGCCGGAAGAAGTTGCGGAACATCCAATCCGCGGAGCTGGCGTAGACCAGCTCTTCGCCGCCTGAGTGGAAGTAATAGATGCGGTGGTGTTCGAGGAAACGACCGACCACCGAGCGCACGCGGATGCGCTCGGAGATGCCGGGCAAGCCGGGCCGCAGGCAACAGGCCCCGCGCACGATCAGGTCGATCTCGACGCCGGCCATCGAGGCCGAATACAACGCCTGGATGATCCCCGGCTCGGTCAGGGAGTTCATCTTGGCGGCGATGCGCGCCGGGCGGCCGGCGCGGGCTTCGCGGGCCTCGGTTTCGATGCGCTCGACCAGGGTGCGCTGCAGCGTGAACGGCGCCTGCATCAGCTTGGCCAGGCGGCGCACGCGGCCCATGCCGGTCAGCTGGCTGAACAGATTGTGCACATCCTCGCCGATCTCCGCGTCGCAGGTCAGCAGTCCGAGGTCGGTGTAGGCGCGCGCCGTGCCGGGGTGGTAGTTGCCGGTGGACAGGTGCACGTAGCGCTTGAGGCGCCGGCCCTCGCGGCGCACCACCAGCAGCAGCTTGGCGTGCGTCTTGTAGCCCACGATGCCGTAGACCACGTGGACCCCGGCCTCCTGCAGGCGCGTGGCCAGGTCGATGTTGGCGGCCTCGTCGAAACGGGCCCGCAGCTCGACCACCGCGGTCACGTCCTTGCCGGCGCGGGCGGCCTCGATCAACAGGTCGACCAGCACCGACTGCTTGCCGGTGCGGTACAGGGTCTGCTTGATCGCCAACACCGCCGGATCCTTGGCCGCCTGGCGCAGGAACTCGATCACCGTGCCGAAGGACTGGTACGGATGGTGCAGGAGCAGGTCGCCCTTCCTGAGCAGCGCGAACAGGTCGCCGCCGGATTCGACGCGCTTGCTGTTGCCCGGCACGAAGTTCGGGAACTTGAGGTCGGGGCGGTCGATCTCGCGATAGATCGACTCCAAGCGGTGCAGGTTGACCGGACCCCCGACGCGGTAGAGGTCCTGGCTGGTCAAGCCGAATTCGGCGAGCAGGAAGTCGGCCATCTCCTGGGGGCAGGTGTTGGCCACCTCCAGGCGCACGGCGCTGCCGAAGTGGCGCCGGGGCAGCTCGCCCTCGAGGGCCTGGAGCAGGTTGTCGACCTCTTCCTCTTCGACCCACAGGTCGCTGTTGCGGGTGACCCTGAACTGGTAGCAGCCCAGCACGCTCATCCCCGGGAAGAGCTCGCCGATGTGGGCGTGGATGATGCTCGACAGCAGCACGTAGGTCCACTGGCGCTTGCCGGTCTGGCGCGCCAGGGGGATCAGGCGCGGCAGGGAGCGCGGCACGTTGACCACGGCGACCCCGGCGCTGCGCCCGAAGGCATCCTGGCCCTCCAGCGAGACCAGGAAGTTGAGCGACTTGTTGAGCACGCGCGGGAAGGGGTGCGCCGGGTCGATCGCCACCGGCGTCAGCACCGGCGCCACCTCGCGCAGGAAGTAGCGCCGCGCCCACAGGGCTTGGCGTTCGTTCCATTGATCGCGCATCGGGATGTGGATGTCCTGCTGCGCCAGGGCGGGCAGGAGCACGTTGTTGAGCGCCGCGTACTGGTCGGCCACCAGTTGGTGTGCCTTCTCGGAGACGCGCGAGAGCAATTCGCGGGGCGGGATCCCGTCGGCGGCCCCGGGCAAGGCCAGGCCCAGTTCGAGCTGCTGCTTGAGGCCCGAGACGCGGATCTCGAAGAACTCGTCGAGATTGGTCGAGCAAATCGTCAGGAATCGCAGGCGTTCGAGCAGCGGCGTGCGCTCGTCGAGGGCTTGCTCGAAGACGCGTCGATTGAACTCGAGCAGCGAGAGCTCGCGGTTGATGTAGAGTTCCGGTCGCGTCAGGTCGAGGTCGTCGGGCGGGCACATGGCAACGGACGCGGGGCGGGGGCCGGCGCGCGGGTTTCAGTGGGCGGCGTCGCCGCGGGCGTCGCGGGGGCCGTGCTCCGCCAGGGCGGACAACAAGCCTTCGGCGCTGGGCAGGTCGGGGAACTGCCCCTCGCCGCTGGGCGGCAGGGCGGCGGCGGTCAGGGCCGCGGTCAGGGCGCGCTCGACGCGGCGACCTTCGGCCAGGGCGGCGCACAGGACGGCGCTGAAGACCGCCTGGCGCAGGGCCGGGGCCAGCGGGGTCGGGCCCGCGGAGGGCGCCTCGGCTTCGAAGAAGCGCTCGCCATCGAAGAGCGTCGCGCCGCGGGCGCCGAGCACCGCGCAGCGGCCCGGGCCGAAGGCGCCCAAGCGCCGCAGCAGACCCTTCTGGCTCAGGCGCTCCTCGCTCGAGCGCGCCGCCTGGCCGGCCTCCGCCTCCCCCGCCAGCAGCAGGTTGGCCTCGGCCAGGGCCGGGGGCGGCACCTCCCGGCCGGGCGCCAGGTGCAGGGCCAGCAGGCGCTGGTCGCCGCGGCACAGCTCCAGGACCTCGAGCAACTCCGCATCGGGGATCTCGAGGGTCGAGAGCAGCCCGTCGCCGGGCGCCTCGGCGGCCAGGGTCGGCCGCAGCTCGCCCGGCTCCTCGGCCTCCGCGTCGTCGTCTTCGAAGGGCAGCGGCGGCGTGTGACCGGGCCCGGCGGAAAGCAGGAACGGCGCCACCTGGATGCCCTCGCCCACCAGGGGCGCGCGCAGCTCCGGGCAGCATTCCCCCGGCAGCACCCCGCAGACGTAGCGCACGGAGCAGCCCAGGCGCGTCAGCACCACCGCCAGGGCGGCGCCGAGCCCGCCGGCCAGGGGCTCGGCCTCCCGCTCCCCGGGGGCTACCGGCAGCGCGTAGAGCGCCCCGACCACGGTGAAGCGCTGGCTCATGCGCCGGGATCCTCAGGGCCGCTCGGACAAGCTGCGCCCGCTGCTGCCCCCCGCTTCTGCCCGGGGCCGGCTGGCACGCTGTTCACGCGCTCCCCCAGGCGAATTCGAGCTCGATGGCGACGTCCGGGTGCAGGCTCTGGTGCACCGGGCAGGTGTGCGCGGCGCGTTCGAGGGTCGTGCGGGCACGCTCGTCGAGGGCCGGCAGCTCGAGGCGCACGCGCAGGCGGCCGATGCGGCGCACCGGGGCCTGCACCATCTCCTTGATCACCCGGGCGCGCGAACCCGCCAGGGCCCAGCCGTGGCGCTCGGCCGCGATGCCCATCACGGTCAGCATGCAGCTGCCCAGGGCCGTGGCCACCAGGTCCGTGGGCGAAAAGGATTCCCCGCGCCCATGGTTGTCCACGGGCGCATCGGTGTGCAGGGTCGATCCCGAGGGGGCGTGGCGCGCCTCGCAGCGCAGCCCGGGGGTGTACTGGACGTCGATCTGGACCATGGGGGCGGGCGCGGGTACCGGCGCAACAGTGTAGGCCCTGAGCCCCCGCGCCGGTCCGCCGGGGGGCGCTGCCGGGCCGCCATCGGCACCCCGCCGCTAGGCTCTAGCGCCCGCCGGCCCCCCTGCGCCCACGCCACCTCCAGCGCCCTCAGCCCCCCATGAGCCCCCTCCCCGCCACCGATCCCCGCCCCCTGACCGGCCGCCGGGCCCTGATCACGGGCGCCTCGGCCGGCATCGGCGCCGCCGTGGCCGCGGCCTTCCATGCTGCCGGGGCCGAGCTGCTGCTCGTGGCCAGGCGGCGCGAGCGCCTGGAGGCCCTGTGCGCGGCGCTGCCCGGGGCCCGCGCCATCGAAGCCGACGTGCGCGACCCGAGCGCCCTGGCGCGCGCCGCCGAGGGCCAGCGCATCGACCTGCTGCTGGCCAACGCGGGCCTGGCCCGGGGGGTGGCCCCGATCCACGAGTCGAGCCCCGAGGACTGGGCCGAGATGTTCGAAACCAACGTCTACGGGGTGCTGGGGGCCGTGCGCGCCTGCCTGCCCTGGATGCTGGAGCAGGGCCGCGGCGACGTGGTGCTCTTGGGCTCCGTGGCCGGCCGGGCGGTCTATCCCGGCGGCAGCGTCTACTGCGCCTCCAAGCACGCGGTGGCGGCCCTCTACCAGGCCCTGCGCGAGGATGCCGGCGGCCGGGGCGTGCGCTTCACCAGCGTCGACCCGGGCATGGTCGAAACCGAATTCAGCCAGGTGCGCTTCCGCGGCGACGAAGCCCGGGCGGCCGCGGTCTATCGGGGCTTCCAGCCCCTGACCCCCGAGGACGTGGCGCGCACGATCCTGTTCGCCGTGACCCAACCGGCCCACGTGAACCTGGGCGAGATCGTGATGTGGCCCTCGGCCCAGATCAGCGTCACGCGCGTCAACCGCCAGAGCTGCTGACCCCGGGCCCCCGGCGCGGGCAGCGCCGCGGTCCCAGGATCCAGCGCGACCCGCGGATCGGTCCGATCGGGCGCCGCGCCTGGCACGGCCCCGGAGCGCCCGCATCGTCGCCCCCGCGGCCGACGGGCGTCGGCTCCAGATCGGGCTGGCCGGCGAGGTCCGCGAACCCCGGCCGGCGTGGACCGCCCCCAGGCTGGAAAAAAAGGAGTCGGCGCGCAGCGACGATCCCGTCCGGTGCGGCCGGCGGATGCCGGCCCGAAGGCATCTGACGGGTTGGTATCGCGGCTCGGGCGCAGCCCGAGCCGATGGATTTCTCTATTCGTCAGTAGCTCTCTTGATCGGTCGGGAACTCGCCCTTGCGCACGTCGCGGTGGTAGGCGGCGAAAGCGCGGCTCATGGCCTCGCCCAGCTCGGCGTAGCGGCGCACGAAGCGCGGCTTGTGGCGCGTGTAGAGGCCGAGCATGTCGTGGCTGACCAGGATCTGTCCATCGACGCCGTGCCCCGCGCCGATGCCGATCACGGGGATGCGCAGGGCCCCAGCGATGCGGGTGGCCAGGGCCGCGGGAACCTTCTCGACCACCACGCCGAAGGCGCCGGCCTGCTCCAGGGCCAGGGCTCCGCGATAGACCTCCTCGGCCTCCTCCGCGCTGGTCGCGCGAACCTGGTAGGTGCCGAACTTGTGGATCGACTGGGGCGTCAGTCCCACGTGGCCCATGACCGGGATGCCGGCGTCGACGATGCGCTTGACCGTGGGCGCGATCACCTCCCCGCCTTCGATCTTGACCGCTTCGACCCCGGCCTTTTGCACCATCTGGCCGGCGTTGCGCAGGGCCTCGTCCGAGTTGACCTGGTAGGACATGAACGGCAGGTCCCCGACCACCAGCGCGCGTTGCACGGCGCGGCTCACCAGGCTGGCATGGTAGAGCATGTTCTCCATGCTGACCGCCACGGTCGAGTCGAAGCCCTGCACCACGGTGGCGACGGAATCCCCCACGAGGATCAGATCGACACCGGCCTGATCGATGCGCTCGGCCATCAGGTGGTCGTAGGCCGTCAGGGCGCTGATCTTTTCGCCGCGGGCCTTCATCCGGAGCAGGGTCTTGGTGGTGACCTTTTTGGCTTCGGAGCGTTCGGGGTTCGAGCTCATGGGCGGCGGGAGGGTCGGCGCAGGTTAGCCCGCTGCCCGGGTCGCGCCTAGGAGGGAACAGGGGCCGCCCGGGGCGGCCCTCGAGCGGCGGGCCGCCGGGCCAGGCCGGCGGGGGCTACACTTCCGGGCCCGACATCGACCCATGCCCCCGCGAGAGAGCCCCCCCCCGACCGGCGCCGGCCCTTCGGCCGCCGCCTCCCTGGCCCAGGACCTCGAGTCCGCCGTCCAGAGGCTCAAGCCGATCCTGGACGACCTGGGGGCCCCGCTGGGGCTGCAGCCCGGCCGCGGGCCGCGGCCGGTGCTGGTGGCCGCCCCGGAGGAGCTCTCCGCTCCGATCAGCGAAGCGGACGGTCCCCTCGACGAGCTGGCCGACGATGGCCTGCTGCTGGTGGCCGCAGCCGGCTCCGTGCCCGAGCCGGAGCTGGCGCGCTGGCGCAATTCGGCCTGGCCCCGCTTCCACGCCGTGGCGCTCTACCGCCTGGGGCCCTGGGGCGTGCACCGCGAGAGCCTCTCGGGCCGCGCCAAGCTGATCGAAGTGCCCCAGCCGGCCCTGTGCGTGTTGGCGCTGCGGCGCCGCGAACACGTGCTCTCGCCCGAGGCCACGCGCGAGAAGTTCGACCAGAATGCGAGCGGCTGGAATGGCTCCCCGGGCGGACCGGGCTACCCGCACTTCCGCTGGATGCGGCGTTTCGTGGCCGAATTCGCGGACCTTCCGGCGCTGCAGCGCGCCGGGGCCCGCTCGGTGCTCGACTTCGGTTCGGGCGCCGGCTGGGTCGGCATCGAAGCCGCCAAGCGCCTCTCCGGAGCGAGCCTGGACCTGTTCGACCCGTCCCCCGAGATGGTCAAGCTGGCGGAGGCCAACGCCCGCCAAGAGGGGCTGGCAAACTGCCGCGGGCGGGTCGGCTTCGGCGAAGCGCCGCCCTTCCCCGGCCCCGGGGAGCCGCCCTACGACCTGGTGCTCTCCTCGGGGGTGGTCAGCTTCTCCCCGGACTTCGAACGCTTCATGCAGGGCCTGTCCCGCGCGGTGCGGCCCGGCGGCACCCTGGTGATCGGAGACATCTTCCCGGGCTCCCGCGGCATGGCCGCGCGGCGCCGCGAGCGCGCCCTGCTGCCGGTGCGCGAGCTCAACGGCGTCGACAGCCCCGCCGTGCGCAGCTGGCTCGAGGCGCGCGGCTTCGTGCACCAGGCCACCGCCGGCTACCAGCTGACCTTCCCCTGGCCGCAGCTGATGCACTTCAACGAAACCCGCGGGCGGGGCCTGCTCTCGCGGCCCCTGGTGTGGGGCAACGCCTTGGCCGCCCGGCTCGACCAGAGCCTGGGCCACGGGCTCAAGCGCCATTTCGATTCCTGGGTGATGCGCCTGCGGGCGCCGCTCTGACCCCGGATCCGCTCTGGCCAGGCGTGAGCCGTCGCGAGCCCTGCCCCCCGTGCCCATTGGGGAGATCTTTGCGCCCCCGCGGGAACATCAACCCAGCGGGACCCGCGCCGGCCGCACTGGCAGGGCTGGCATGGCGATTGCCGGTAGCCCGTGCCACGCTGCGGCCCGCTGAATCGGCAGCGGCCGAAGCGGCGCCGGCCCGCAGCCGTGCGCCCGATCAAGCCATCCGCCCCCCATCGCCCGAGCTCGAATGATCCCCGAAGCCCATCCGTGTCACGGCCGCCGGGTTGCGTGCAGCCAGGCGGCCGGTCTGGTTCTGGCCGGACTGTGCGCGCTGCCGGCCTCGGGCCAGCAGGCCGAGCGCCCTGCGGAGAAAGAGCCCCTGCGCCTGCACAGCGCCTGGAATCTGCCCCGGTGGCTGGACCTGCGCCTAGAACAGCGCACGCGCTTCGAGCACCTCGACCAGAAGTACAAGGCCGGCCAGAGCGGCTTCGACCAGCAGCTGGCCCTGCGCACGCTGCTGTTCGCCTCGGCCCGCTTCGAGCCCTTCGATCTGAGCGCCGAGCTGATCGATTCGCGCGCTTACCTCTCGCCGGACGATGCGACCCTGGAAACGACGCAGATCAACGCCGTGGAGCTGCTCCAGGGCTACCTGGGGGGGAACTTCGAGCGGCTGTTCCTCCAGGACGACAGTCTGGCCCTCAAGCTCGGGCGCCAGACGCTGGACTTCGGCAACCGCCGGCTGGTGGCGCGCAACGCCTTCCGCAACACGATCAATAACTTCGGGGGTCTGCACGGCGACTGGGACTCGGGTTCGGGCCGGGGCCTGCAGGGCTTCTATTTCTTGCCGGTCAATCGTCTGCCCAACGACGCAGAGGGCCTTGCGGACAACGAGCTAGAGTTCGACGAAGAACTCGACCGCACGCGCCTGGCGGGCCTCGAATGGAGCGGGCGCTTCCTCGAACGCGGCCTGCAGAGCGAGGTCTATGCCCTGCACCTCGACGAATCGGATCAGGGCGGCGTCAACACGCGCGACCGGCAGCTGTGGACCTTGGGCACGCGGCTGTTCACGGATCCGCTGCCCGGCGAGCTGCACTTCGAGTGGGAGTCCGCGCTCCAGTTCGGCGAATCGCGCAGCACGACCAATCCCGCCAACACCACCGACCTGGACCACGCCGCACAGCTGCACCACCTGACCCTGGGCTACCAGTTCGAAGACGACTGGAAGACCCGGGTCGAGGGCCTGTTCGACTACGCCAGCGGCGACGAGGACCCGAGCGATGGCTCCTTCGAGCGCTTCGACACGCTGTATGGGGCGCGGCGCTTCGAATTCGGCCCCACGGGCATCCTGGGTCTGATCCCGCGCGCCAACCTGATCTCCCCCGGAGCGCGGGCCTTCCTGCAGGTCAGCCCGCGGCTGCGCTGGATGTTCGCCCACCGGCTGATCTACCTGGCCTCGGACCGGGACGCCTGGACCACCGCGGCCCTGGTCGACCCCGCCGGGCAATCCGGACGCTTCGTGGGCCAGGCCACCGAGTTCAGCGTCAGCTACGAGCTGCTGCCCAAGAACCTGTGGCTCGAGTTGGGCATGCAGCACCTGTTCGCCGGCAGCTTCGTCTCCGACGTCCCCAACACCACGGGCCAGGACGATCCGACCTACTTCTACCTTCAGACCACGCTGAGGCTCTGACCGACCCGGTCCAGGCCAACGCACGGCCGGCACGAGCCCTCGACGCCGCGCCGGAGGCCCGCGGCCGGGCTCGAGGCCCGGCCGGGTCCGGATTCAGTTCGAACGGGCGTCCTTCGGGCCGGCGGGGCGCTGGGGCTTGCCGGCGGCGCGCTCCGACCCCGGGCGGCGGTCCTTGGGCGCAAACGCTGGCAGGCGATCCGCCGGCAGGGACAGCTTGAGGCGGCGTTCGCGGCCGGCGTTGGCGAAATCGATCAGGGTGGTCAGGGTCGCGCGCAGCTCGCTGCGCGGAACGATGTTGTCGAGCATGCCCTTCTCGACCAGGAACTCGGCCCGCTGGAAGCCCTTGGGCAGGTCCTGCTTGAGGGTCGCGGCGATCACCCGCGGACCGGCGAAGCCGATCAGGGCGCCCGGCTCGGCCAGGGTGATGTCGCACACCGAGGCGAACGAAGCGGTCACCCCGCCGGTGGTGGGGTGGGTCATCACGCAAACCGAGAAGCCGCCGGCCTCGTTGAGCGAGGTCAGGGCCGCGCAGGTCTTCGCCATCTGCATCAGGGACAGGGCGCCCTCGTGCATGCGCGCGCCGCCGGAGCTCGTGAAGCACACCAGCGGCAGGCCTTCCGTGCGGGCCAGGTCGCAGGCCAGGGCGAACTTCTCTCCGACCACCTCCCCCATCGAGCCGCCGAGGAAGGAGAAGTCGAGCACCGCCAGCACCAGGCGCCGCCCGTCGATGGCGCCGAAGCCGCACAGCAGGGCCTCCTGCTGGCCGAGACGGGCCGAGGTCTTGGACAGCTTCTCCGCGTAGGGCACGGAGTCGGTGAAGCCCAGGCGGTCGAGCCCCGACAGATCCGCGAAGCGCTCCTCCCAGGTGTTCGGGTCCAGCAGGCCAGCGATGCGTTCCTTGGCCGGCAAGGTGAAGTGGAAGGAGCAGGAGGGGCACACGCGGCCGCGCTCCTCGAGCTCCTTGCGGTAGATCAGCGACCCGCAGCTCTCGCACTTGAGCCACAGCCCGCCGGGCATGTCCTTCTTCTTCGAGAAGCGCAGGCGCGACAGGCGGCCGCCCTTGGTATCCCCCTCGGGTTCCTCCCGGGGGCCCTTGGGATCGGGCTGGCCGGGTTTGGCGGCGCCGGACTTGGGATCTTGGTCCTTGGGGACGCTCATGGGCGCGGTGCGGGGTGGGGACGGGCGGCGAGCGCCGCCTCGCGGAAGGCCCGGATCGTAGCCGGAAGGTCCCCGGAGCCAAAGATGGCCGATCCCGAGACCAGGACATCGGCCCCGGCGGCGGCGCACAGGGGCAGGGTCCGGGCGTTGAGGCCCCCGTCCATCTCGACCCGGCCCGGGTAGCCCTGGCCGCGCAGCCAGCGCACCTTGTCCAGGGTTTCGGGCAGGAAGGCCTGGCCCCCGAAACCCGGGTAGACGCTCATCACCAGCACCAGGTCCAGGTCCGCGAGGTAGGGCTCGAGCACCTCCGGCCGGGTGTCGGGATTGATCGAGATGCCCACCGCCGGGACGCCCAGGTCCCGGTAGCGCCGGATCGCTTCGGCGGTGCGCCGCGGCCCGGTGGCCTCCCAGTGGAAGGTCAGCACGTGGGCCCCGGCGGCCGCGAATTCGGGCCCGTAGCCGATCGGGTCGCGGATCATCAGATGCACGTCCAGGGGCCTCGTGGCCACCTTGTGCAGGGCCGCCACCACCGGGGGCCCGATGGTCAGATTGGGCACGAAGTGCCCGTCCATCACGTCGACGTGGTGCCAGTCGGCCCCGGCCGCCTCCACGCGCCGGATCTCGTCGCCCAGGCGCGCAAAATCGGCGGACAGCAGCGAAGGCGAGATCAGGATCGGCTCGGCCATGGTCGCAGAGCCTAGTGCGGCGGGGCGCCGGGCGCGAGCGGCCGGGCCGCGGCGTTCATTCGGAGATTCCGAAGGAGGTGCGCACGCCGCGCGCCGCCGCCAGCAAAGGGTCGTCCAGCGGCACCAGCCGCTGGCCCCCGGCCACCGCCTCGAGGGGGATATCGACCACCCGCCCCCGCTGGACCACGACCATGCGATCCCTGGCCCCAGCGAGCAGCCGGCGCACGCCGTGGTGGCCCAGCTCGGTGCCGAGCAGGCGGTCGGCGGGGATCGGGCTGCCGCCGCGCTGGACGTGGCCCAGCACCACGTGGCGCGCTTCGACCTCGGTGTGGGCGTCGATCCAGTCGGCGACCAGCTTGGCGATGCCGCCCAGGCGGATCGGATCGGGGGAGCCCGGGTCGATCTGGCACACGACCTGCTCTCCGCCGCGGGGACGCGCGCCCTCGGCCACCGCCAGGATCGTGTACCGACGACCGCGCCGGGCGCGCTCGCCGCAGACCCGTCCGAGTTCCTCGAAATCGAAGGGGATCTCGGGCAGGAGCAGCACGTCCGAGCCGGAGGCGATCCCGGCGTGCAGGGTCAGCCAGCCGGCGTTGCGCCCCATGATCTCGACCGCCAGGGCGCGGTGGTGGCTGGCGGCGGTGGTGTGCACGCGGTCGAGGGCTTCCGTGGCGGTCGCCACCGCGGTCTGGAAGCCGAAGGACAGCTCGTTGTGCAGGATGTCGTTGTCGATCGTCTTGGGCAGCCCGATCACCGGCAGCCCGCCGCGGGCGAAAGGTTGGGCGCAGGCCATCGTGCCGTCGCCGCCCACGACCACCAGCGCATCGAGCCCGGCCTGCGCGGCGTGACCGAAGCAGTCTTGGACCAGGTTGGCGAAACGCGGGCGTCCGTCGGGCTCGCGGCCGACCTGGTGCCGCTCCGGATTGGCCCGGTTGCTGGTGCCCAGGATCGTGCCGCCGGAGGTCAGGATGTTGCTGACGTCGTCGTAGGACAGGCGGCGGATGCGGTTTTCGATCAGGCCCAGGAAGCCATCCTCGATGCCGAAGACTTCAAGGCCCGCGCCGAGGGCCTCCTTGGTCACCGAGCGGATCACCGCGTTGAGACCCGGGCAATCGCCGCCCCCGGTCAGGATGCCGATGCGGCGCAGGCTGCGAGCGTTGGGGGAAGGCGGCATGGCGGCGGGAACAGGTGGGTCTCGAAAGCGCCAGGGCGGGGTCTCCGGCCCGTCAGCCTGAAGTCACGCGGCTCCCGGCGCGGGTCTATCGGCGCCGAAATTCGCTGCGGCTTCGAGGCTGCGTGGCAACCGATCGCTCGAAAGGCCAGCGCGGGCCCGTGCGGCGGCCGCGGCTCGCGATCCGCGAGCCGCAGCAGCGAATTCTCAGCGCTTTTGCAGCACGGCGATCCCCGGGAGCAGGATGCCTTCGAGCAGCTCGAGGGAGGCGCCGCCGCCGGTGGAGATGTGGGACATGCGCTCGCTGAGGTGGAACTTCTCCGCCGCGGCCACGGAATCGCCGCCGCCGACCACCGTGTAGCCGGAGCAGGCGGCCACGGCCTCGCCCACGGCGCGCGTGCCGGCCTCGCAGGACTTCCACTCGAACACGCCCATGGGGCCGTTCCAGACCACGGTCTTCGAGCCGGCGATCGCCTGGCCGTAGGCCGCGCGCGTCTTGGGACCGATGTCGAGCCCCATCCAGCCGGCGGGGATATCGCCCTCGACGACCTGGACCGGGGTGTCCTCCCGGAAGGCCTGGCCGATCACGTGGTCGCTGGGCAAGAGCAACTCGACGCCCTTGTGGGCCGCCTTCTGCAGCGCCTTCTCGACCAGCGGCAGCTGCTCGCTCTGCAGCAGGGAGGCCCCCACCTGGCGCCCCTTGGCGGCCAGGAACGTGTAGGCCATGCCCCCGCCGATCAGCAGGCGGTCGACCTTGTCGAGCAGGTTGTCGATCACCTTGAGCTTGTCGGAGACCTTGGCGCCGCCCAGGATCGCGGTGAACGGTCGCGCCGGGTTGGTCAGCACGCGCGCGAACGCGTCGATCTCTTTCTGCAGCAGCAGCCCCCCGGCGCTGGGCAGGTGGCGGGCCGGGCCGCAGACCGAGCTGTGGTCGCGGTGGGCGCTGCCGAAGGCGTCGTTGACGAAGACCTCGCCCAGGCTGGCGAACTCCTTGGCCAAAGCCGCGTCACCCTTGGTCTCCTTGGGATGGAAGCGCACGTTCTCCAGCAGGATCACGGAGCCCGGGGCCATGCGGTTCACGGCCTCCTTGACCTTCGGGCCGATGCTCTCGCCCAGGGTCTCGACCGGGTGCTTCGCGCCGAGCAGCTCCTGCAGGCGGCGGCCGACCGGCTGCATCGAATACAGCGGATCGGGGCCGTCCTTGGGCCGCCCGAGGTGGCTCATCAGGATCGGCTTGCCCCCCGCCGCGAGGATGCGTTGGATCGTCGGCAGCGCGGCGCGGATGCGCGTGTCGTCGGTGATCGCGCCGGTCTTTTCGTCCTGGGGCACGTTGAAGTCGACGCGCACCAGCACGCGCTTGCCCGCGAGCACGAGGGAATCGAGTCCGGGGATCCTGAGGTCCATGGTCGGCGGAGGCTGGGGGGGAAATGCGGCGATCGGGGCTGGGCCTGGGCCCGCGCGCATCCGGCGCCGCGCCGGAGGGACGGGAGCGGCCCGCGCAGGGCGGGCCGAGGGACGCGCTCGCCGGGGCGGGCTGCGGCTTGGCCCGCCCCGGCGAGCGGCGGCGATCAGGCGCCCGCCTTGGGGGCGCGGGGGGCCTTGAGGCCGTGGGCGAACTTGATCAGGTCGACCACGCGGCTGCTGTAGCCCCACTCGTTGTCGTACCAGGCGATGACCTTGGCCACGTTCTCGCCGATCACCATGGTCGACAGGGAGTCGAACACGGTGCTGTGGGGGTTCTTCATCACGTCGCTGGAGACCAGCTCGGCGGTCGAGTACTCGATGATGCCCTTGAAGCCCTTGCTCTTGGCGGCGGCTTCGACGGCCTGGTTGATCGACTCGACGGTCACGGCCTTCTTCAGGTTGACCACCAGGTCGACCACCGAGCCGACCGGGACCGGCACCCGCATCGAGGTGCCGTCGAGTTTGCCCTTGAGGTGCGGCAGGACCTTGCCGACCGCGCGCGCGGCGCCGGTCGAGGTCGGGATGATGTTGAGCGCCGCGGCGCGGGCCCGACGCAGGTCCTTGTGGGGCAGGTCGAGGATGCGCTGGTCGTTGGTGTAGGCGTGCACCGTGGTCATCAGACCCTTCTCGATGCCGAAGGCGTCGTCGAGCACCTTGGCCAGCGGGGCCAGGCAGTTGGTGGTGCAGGAGGCGTTGCTGATGATCTTGTGCTCGGGCTTGAGCGTCTCCTGGTTGACGCCCATCACGATCATGGCGTCGATCTCGTCCTTGGGCGGCACCGTCAGCAGCACCTTCTTGGCGCCCGCGTCGATGTGCTTTTGGCAATCGGCGCGGCTGGCGAAGACGCCGGTGGCCTCGATCGCGAAGTCGATCTTGTTGGCCTTGTGCGGCAAGGCCGCGGGGTCCTTCTCGGCCGAGATCAGGATCTTCTTGCCGTCGACGGTGATCGAGTCCTTGCCGGCCTTGACCTTGGCGCCGAAGCGGCCGAGCACCGAGTCGTACTCGAGCAGGTGCGCCAGCACGTCCGGGCTGGTCAGGTCGTTGATCGCCACGACTTCCATGTCGGTGCGACCGTGGAGGATGCGGAACACGTTGCGGCCGATGCGGCCGAAGCCGTTGATGGCGATCTGGATGGCCATGGGAGTTGCAGCGGGGGGGACCGGTCTGGCCGGGGGCTTAGATTCTCGGGCGTCTCCGCGGGCGTGGGCCGCAGGGTCCCGGGCGGGTCGGGGGAAGTCCCGTTCGGCGGGCCCCGGGGCCGCGGGCCCGCGCGCTGCGGGACGACGGCGGGAGGGGCTTGCGCGGGGCGCGGGGCGCGCGGGTACCGGACCGGCCTGGAGCCACCTGAAGGGCGCTGGCGACAGCGGGTCGGTACCCTCGGGCGCGGAAGACCATAACGAGCCGCGCGGCCCGGGGCCAAACCGGGGCGCGCCGAGGTCTCGGCGCCGGCCCAACCATGCAGCAACGCCCCGAACCGCCGCCCGCGCCGCCCTGCGTCCGGACGCCGCAGGCGGCCGGTTCGTGGCCGGAAGCGGCGGGACGCGCCGAGCGGCGCCAGCTGTGGGACCGCATCCAGGCGGCGGGCCTCGACCGTGCCGCGGCCGAGGCGCTGTGGCGCGCCCTGGGCCTGCCCGCGCAGGCGCGCCTGTGCGTGGCCCTATCCGGCGGCGCTGACTCCGTGCTGCTGCTGCACCTGGCGGCGGCGCGCGGCGCGCGGGTCGATGCCGTGCACGTGCGCCACCGGCTGCGCGGCCGCGAGAGCCAGGAGGACGCCGCCTTCTGCCGCCGCCTGTGCCGCTCGCTGGGCGTGCCGCTGCTGGCGCCGCGGGCGGAGCTGGCGGGGGGCCCGGGGCTCGAGCTGCGCGCCCGGGAAGCCCGCCGGGCGGCCCTCAGGCGCTGCCTGGCCCGCCTGGAGCGGGCCCCGGGATCCGCCGCCCCGCCCGGCTGGCTGGCGCTCGGGCACCAGGCCCAGGACCGCGGCGAGACCGTGCTCTGGCGCTGGATGCGCGGCCATGACCTGGCCAGCCTGGCCCTCGATCCGCCCGACGGGGCCCCGCAGCTCGCGGGCTGGCGGGTGATCCGGCCCCTGGCGGACCTGAGCCGCGGCGAGGTGCGCGCCCTGGCCGGCGCCCTGGGGCTCGCCTGGCGCGAGGACCGCAGCAACTCCGAGGAAGGTCCGGCGCGCAACCGCCTGCGCCTGCGGCTCTGGCCCGCCCTGGAAGCCCAGGCGGGTTCCGGGGCCGGGCTGGCCCTGGAGCGCCTCTCCCAGGCGGCGCTCGAGTTCGAGCGCGCCCTGGCGCGGCGCCTGCCGCAGCTGGCCTTCGAGCCCGCCGCCTGGTCGGCGGCGGTCGCGGGCCAGGAGCCGGCCCGGGTGCTGGCCCGGGAACCGCTCGGGACCCTGCCGGCCTTCGCCCGGCAGCGCCTGCTGCGCGGGCTGCTGCTGGGGCCCCTGCGCCGGGAACCCGGCCAGGCCCATCTGCAGCGCCTGTGCGCGGCGCTCGCGCGCCCGGGGTGCTTCGAGCTGGAACTGCCCGGCGGCTGGCTGCTCGGGCTCGACCAGCGCCGCCTGTACCTGCTGCCCCCCCACCAGGCCCTGCCGGAAGAGGAGCGTTCCTGGGATCTGGCGGGTCCCCTGGTGCTCGGCCCGGGACGGGAGCTCGCGCCCGAGGCGGCGCGGCTGCCCGGGGAACCGCCGGGGCCCCGGGCGCCGCTTCTGTGGCGACGTGCGGAGCTCGGCCTGCGTGTGCCGATCGCCGCCGGCCGGCGCGTGCTCCTGGGCGACCTGGCGCGCAGCGCGGGCATCCCGGTCCCGGCCCGGCGGCGGCTGTTGCTGCTGCTCGACGAGCGGGGGCCGCGCGCGGTCCCCGGCCTGTGGAACCGCGCGGCGGCCAGCGCAGGGTCGCGGGCGAGGGCCGAGTCGGGCCCGCGGAGCGGTGACCGAGCGACCCCCAGCGGTTAACCTCGCCGTGTGCACCCCGGCCCGAACAACCACCAAAGCCACCGACTGAACGCCGTCCTGGCCGAGATCGATGCCGCCAGCCGGTCCGCCGGGCGAGCCGCGCCGCCGCGTCTGATCGCGGTCACCAAGAGCGTCCCACCCGAGGTGGCCCACGGCCTGTACCTGGCCGGGCAGCGCGATTTCGGCGAGAACCGCCTGGCGGAGCTGGAGCGCAAGCGCGCCTGGTTCGAGGCCCACGGAGCGGCGGACGCACGCTGGCACTTCCTCGGGCACCTGCAGCGCAACAAGGCCCGCCGGGTGCTGCGCCTCGCCCAGGCGATCCACTCGGTCGACTCCCTGGCCCTGATCGAGACGCTCGAGCGCATCAGCGCCGAGGAAGGGCTGCGCCCCGCCGTGTTCCTGGAGCTGGCCCTGACCGGCGAAGCCACCAAGACCGGCTTCGACCCGCAGCAGCTGCCGGCGGCCCTCGAGGCCCTGTTTGCGGCCCGGCACCTCGAGCCCCGCGGCCTGATGGCCATGGCGGCCCTGGGCGGGGACGACGGCGCGACGCGGACCGCCGCGGCGCAGACGTTCGAATCCCTGGCGCGCATCGCCGCCCGCTGCGCAGACCGTCCCTGGGGCCAGGGCCGCCCCGAACTGTCGATGGGCATGAGCTCCGACTGGCCCGCGGCCCTGGCCGCGGGGAGCGACTGGCTGCGCATCGGGACCGCCCTGTTCGCGGCCGAAGCCCCCGCTCCCCAGGCGGCTCCCCGGACAGCCAGCCCCGGAGGTAGCGCTTGAGCTCCCTGCCGCCCGAACTGCTCGCTCTCGAGCCGGGCCCCGGGGTGAGCGCGCCCGCGACGCGGCTGCCCCTGCAAGGCCTGCTGGTGATCGGCTCCGGCCCCGAAGCCCAGCTGCGCATCGAGGGCAAGGGCCTTTTGCCGCGGCATGCGGCGGTGGCGCCGGTCAAGGGCGGCGGCTTCGGCATCAAGGCGCTCTCGGACGGCGCGCGGCTGTGGCTCAACGGCCAGGAGGTGCGCGCCGCGCGGCTGAGCGGCGGCGACACGCTGCGGCTGGCGGAGGCCGAGTTCGCCGTGCGGGCGGTGCCGGCCGGCGCGGCGCCAGCGCCGGAGGCAGGCAGCCCGGCGCCGGAGCAGAGCCCAGCCCCGGGGCGCCGGGCAGCGGACAAAGCGGGGCGCAGCGAAGCGCGCCCGGAGTCCCTGCCCCAGGTGCCCGGCTACCGCGTCGAGCGCCTGCTCGGGAAAGGCGCCTTGGCCCGCGTGTACCTGGCCGAGCAGGAAAAGCTGGCCCGGCCGGTGGCGCTCAAGCTGCTCGACCCGCGCTGGGCCGCCGACCAGGCCTTCGTGGCCCGCTTCCAAGCCGAGGCCCGGGCCGCGGCCGCCCTGCACCACGCCCACGTGGTGACCGTGTTCGACGTGGGCCACGCCGGCGGCTGGCACTACCTGGCGCTCGAGTACATGGACCGCGGCTCGCTCGAGGACCGCTTGGCGAGCGAAGGGCCGCTGCCCTGGCGCGCCGTGCTGGGCATCCTGCGGGATGCGGCCCTGGGGCTCGAATTCGCGCGCCAAAAAGGCCTGGTGCACCGCGACGTCAAGCCGGCCAATCTGATGCAGAACGCCGCCGGCCAGACCAAGATCGCCGATCTGGGCTTGGCGGCCTCCGAAGCCGAGGTCGCCAACACGGGCGCCGCCGAGGGACGGCGCATCGTGGGCACCCCGCACTTCATGGCGCCGGAGCAGGCGCGCGGCGAGGCCGTCGACCACCGCGCGGACCTGTACGCCCTGGGCGCCAGCGCCTACCGGCTGCTGACCGGCGCCAACGCCTATGAGGGCAGCGATCCGCGCGAGATCCTGCGCGCCAAGCTGGCCGGGCCCCACAAGCCCCTGGCCGAACGGCGGCCCGAACTGCCGGCGGGCGTGGTGCAGCTGATCGAGGAGCTGCTGGCCCGCGACCCGGCGGCGCGTCCGGCGCGGGCCGAGCTGCTCCCCGCGCGCATCGCCGCGCTGGTGGCCGCCGAGGGCCAGGCGGAGCGCGGCCGGCGCAAGCTGTGGCCGGTCGCCGGGCTGCTGCTGCTCGGCCTGGGCGCGGGCGCGTACCTCCTGGGTCCGGGCGCAAAGCCTGCGCCCGAGCCCGGCGGCAGCGGCGCGCGGGGCACGCATCCCGCGGCGCCCCCGGCCGCGCCCGAATCCGAGACCGGTCCCGCCGCCGGCGAGACCGGGGGACGGCCGCGGCCGGCGCTTTCCCCGGCGCCCGCCGGGGACGAGGACCGCTCGCTGCGCGAGCTGGAGGCGCGCGCCGGGGAAAGCCTGGCGCGGGCCCAGGCGACCCCCGATCCGCAGGCGCGGCGCGCCGCCTTGATCGAGCTGGTGCAATCCTTCGCCGGAACCGACGCCGCCCGGCTCGCCGAGGCAGAGCTGGCGGCCCTGGGCCCGGAGGAGTCCCCGCCTCTGAACCCGCCGGAAGGGGCCGCCGCGGGCGCGGACGAGGCCGCCTGGGCCGGGTGGCTCGAGGCTTACCGACGCCTCGGCCAGGATCTGCGCCCGGCGCAGGAGCTGGCCGCCAAGGCCAGCTTCGCGCTGCCCCCCGGCATCGACGCGGACGCTTGGCGGGCGCGCTCGGGCGCGCTGCTCGAGCAGCGCACGGCGGAGCTGCTCGAGAGCGCCCACGAACGGGGCCGCGCGATCGCCGCGGCCCTGGCGGGCGCGCGCTTCGCTGAGGCGCGCGCCGAGCTGGCCGCGCTGCGCACCTGGCTCGCGGCCGCGCCGGCCGACTCCGCCTCCGCCTCCGAGACAGACGAGCCCGCGGCGGCCGAGGCTCCGGCCCTGCCGGCCTTCGAGCCGGCCTGGCGCCGGGTCGAGGACTGGCTCTCGCGCTGCGACGAATTCGAAGCCGCCGAACGCCTGGCGCGGCTGAGCTCGGATCGCAAGCAGCTGGCGGCCGCCCTGGCCGGCGAGGCCTGGCTGGAACAGCTCGACGGGCTCGATTTCGCCGCGGCCCGCGCGCGGCTCCTGGCGGTGACGCCGGCGGCGACGACGCAGTGGAGCCCGAGCATCGAAGCGCCGCGCGCGGCCCTGGCCGAACTGTTGTCCCTGGCGAGCGAAGCTCCGACTTTGCTGGCCAGCACCTACGAGCAAGGCCAATGGCGCCGCAAGACCGTGCGCCTGCCGGCCGAGCGCCGCGGCGGCGCCGAGGTGATCGCCGTGCGCGGCGGGGAGCTGGTGGTGCTGGCGAGCGGCGCGGAGGAACGCCTCAAGCTGGCCGACTACGCCGACGACCTGGACCTCTTGAGGGAGCTCTTCGAAGGTCGCCTGAGCCGCGATTGGAGCCCCGCCGAGCGGCAGCGTTTCGGCGCCTGGCTGGCGCTGCAGGCGCTGCTCAAGGCCGCCCGGCTGCTGCGCAGCGGACTCGAGGTTCCGCCCAAGAACCTCGACACCACGGCGCTGGCCGACGCCTACCGCCGAGCGGCGGACGAACTGGGCGCGGCCCCCGGCAGCCCCCTGGCTGCGCTGCTCGCCGCCGACCTGCGCGCCCTGGAAGGCGTGGGCGAGGCCCTGCGCGCCGCCGCCCTGCCCGATTGGGCCCTGTGCGTCCACGCCCTCGAGACGCTGTTCGGCGCGGCCCCCGAAGGCCCCCTGCTGTGGCTGCTCTCGGGCGGCGGCCGCGGGACGCAGCCGCCCGCCTGGCCCCCGGCCGAGTTGTCGAGCTTCCCCTGAAATCGTGAGCCGCCCGAGCGATTCCTTCGATGCCGCGGTGGCGCGCGCCGCGCGCGCGCTCTCGAAGCGCGGCGTGCCCGCACCGCGGGCGCTGCTGTCCTTGGCCACCGGCCTCGATCTGCTGCCCGAGCGCCTGGAGCGCGCCGAGGCCTGGCCCCTGGCAGACATCGACGGCATCCCGGCGACCTACCGCGCCTCGCGGCTGTTCAGCGGCGAGCTGTACGGCACCCCCGTGTGGGTGCTCGAAGATCTCTCCAGCGATCCGCTGCCCCGCGCCCGCGGCTACGAGTTGGCCTTCCCGATCTGGCTAGCGGCCCAGAGCGGCGCCCGGGTGCTGCTGCACGCCTCGGCCGGAACGGTGCTGCCCAAGCTGCATCCCCTGCCCGGCAGCGAGGCGCCGGCGCGTCCCGAGCCCGGGCTCAAACCGGAGCCCCGGCCGCCCGAGGGCGAAGCGGAGGGCGGGCCGGCGCGGGGCCGGTTGCTGCCGCGGCCGGACCTCTCGCTGCTGCGCCCGCCGCCGGCGGTCAGCGCCGCGGCCCAGCGGCTGCTGCAGGCGGCCAAAGCGCGCGTCGAAGCCGCCAAGGAGGCCGCCAAGGAGGCGGTCGAGCAGAGCGTCGATCCGGTCGAGATGGAGGCCGAGCCCCACGAGCCGGAACCGGGCGGGCTGTTGTTCGCCAGCGATCACCTCAACGTCTCGGGCCGCTCGCCCCTCGAAGCCCTGGGCGAGAGCCGCCTGGGACCCCTGTTCCCGGATCAGTCGCGGCTGCACGACCCGGCCCTGCGCCGGGCGGCCCTGGCCCTGGCCCAGGGCCGGGGCCTGTTCCCCAGCGTGGGCATCGTGGCCTGCACCCCGGCCCCCCACCTGGACACCCCCGCGGAGAGCCGCGCCTGGGCGCTGCTCGGCGCACAGGCCGCGGTGCAGGGCCTGGCCACGCCGCTGATCGCCGCCGCCCACGCCGGGTTGTCCGCCCTGGCCCTGGTGGCGCTGGTCGATGCCGCCGGCGAAAGCCTGGCGGTGCGGCGCCTGCTCGAACGGGCCGAAAAGACCGCGCCGCTTCTGGAAGAGGGCCTGATCGCAGCCGCCGAGGCCCTGGCGGGCCTCGACTTCGAAGGCGAGGAACAGGCCGGCAAAGTGCGGCCGAAGGGTCGTCCGTGAGCGCCGCCGGCCGCCCGGACCCGCCCGCGGCGCGGGAGCCGATCGACGGCGACGGAGTGCGTTCGGCCAGCAGCCGCGCCGGTCGACAGCGGGCGCCCGCGCCCGAAGCCGCGCCCGGCCCGCGGCGCATCGCCGTGGCGGTTTCCGGCGGCGGGCGCTCCCTGGACAACCTGGCGCGCCGGGCCCGGCAGCTGTCCCCGCCGATCGAGATCGCCCTGGTGCTGGCCGACCGGCCCGGCATCGGAGCCTTCGGCGTGGCCGAGCGCCACGGGCTGCCGCTGCTGCGCCTCGATCCCGCGGCCTTCCCCGACCGGTCCGCCTGGTCCGCTGCGCTGTTTGCTGCGGCCGAAGCGGCCGAGGCCGAATTGTTGGTGCTGGCGGGTTTCCTGCGCCAAATCCGCCTGGCCCCGGGCTGGGCGGGCCGCGTGCTCAACATCCACCCTTCGCTGCTGCCCAAGTACGGCGGCAAGGGCTTTTATGGGGAGCGCGTCCACGCCGCGGTGCTGGCGGCCCGGGAGCAGGAAAGCGGCTGCAGCGTGCATTTCGTCGACGACCGCTACGACGAGGGCCCGCTGCTGCTGCAACGCCGCGTGCCGGTGCTGCCGGGGGACGACGTGGCGCGGCTGGCGGAACGGGTCTTCGCGGCCGAGGTCGAAGCCCTGCCGGCGGCGATCGAGCTGTTCTTCGGGCGCAAGCGCTGAAGCCCTGGGCGCGGGCCGCGCCCGCCGCGGCGCACGCCGCTGGATCCGCCGCCCTCGGGGCTCCGCTGGCCGCCGGGGACCCGCTGCTCGCCGGGGACCCGCGGGCGCTTGCCTGGGCGCTTGCGCGGACCGCAGCCGGCCGGCGCCCAGCGCCCAGCGCCTAGCGCCTAGCCCAACGCCCAACGCCCAACGCCCAACGGCGAGCGACGGGGGCGCAACCTTCAGGGGCCCTGATCCGCGAGCGCCGCCTCCAGGCGACGCCAGCGGGCCGCGTCGCGGGCCGCGCGGCCCGGATGCAGGCCGCGCGCGCGGAAGCTGAGCGCGCTTTCGAGCAGCTGGCGCGCGGCGCTGGGTTGGCTGTGGGTCCACTCCGGAAGCAGCCTGAGGGCGGCGCGCAGTCCGCACTCGTCCTGCACCCGCCCGCCGCCGCCCAGCAACCCCCGGTAGGACTCGAGCGCGGCTTCCCGGCGACCCAGGCTCCACAGGCACTCGGCGCGCTCGGCCTCGAGTTCACGCCGCTCGGTCCCGGCCGGAGCGAGTTCGAGCGCGCGCTCGAGCCAGGCCAAGGCGCGCTCGGGCTCGCGCCGTTCGCGGTGCAGCTTGGCCCAGGCGCGCGCCCGCGTGCGCGCCGCCAGCGCGCTGCCCGGCGGCGCTTCCGGCGCCGGGACCGGGCGGCAATGCAGCCCGAGGTGGGCGCACAATCCGACCAGGGACAAAACGTCGAGGCGGTTGTGCTCGAAGACCCCTTCGAGCAGGTGCGGACGCCCGGCCTGGTGGTCGAACCAAGCCGCGGGCGCGTGGGCTCCCGAAAGGTCGTCCTGGCGCTCGAGTCCGAGCAGGGCGCGCTCCAGGGTCGAAAGCCGGCAGTCGCCCTGGGACTTGCCGTACAGGCGCCGCAGCGGATGGTAGAGGTCGAGGTGCGGTCTGCCGGCGAAGGGCGGCGCGACGCGGTGCATGCGCATCTTGTCCTCGAGCCGATGGCGGTCGAAGCTCTTGCCGAAAAAGCTGACCAACAGGGCCCCGCCGGCCAGATCGCGGGCCACCTCGGCCAGCAACAGGGCCTCGCCCGCCGGATGGCTCAAGAAGTGCTGATCGAGCAGGAAATCCGCGCCTTCGACGCGGCCGATGGCCACCAGGAAGGGGTAGGTGCCCGCGCCCCCGGACAGGCCGGTGGTTTCGATGTCGAGGAAGCGCGCGGCCTGGAGGGACAGCCCGCACAGGGCCGGGTCCTTGGCCAGGGCGGCCAGCTCCTGAGGCAGCTCGAACAGGCCCTCCCGCAGGGCGTGCTGCCCGTGGGGCTGGTCCAGGGAGAAACGCAGGCGCCGGCGGGCATGCCCCGGCCCGAGCGCATCGAGCCCCGAGGGGTCGCCCGTGCTACGGCGGGCCCCGTGGAGCAGGGGCAGGGCGCGCTCCAGGCGGGCGCGGGCCCAGTCGGGCAGGCCCCGCTG
>ERZ1066117.587-NODE-587-length-25829-cov-9.801544_pt1 | contig 25829 bp, 19 predicted proteins | sample MGYA00382764_ERZ1066117 | MGnify/ENA primary metagenome ERZ1066117 (study PRJEB33369, sample SAMEA5778347) | biofilm metagenome | biome: Industrial cooling water; feature: Water cooling tower basin; material: Biofilm | place: United Arab Emirates | collected...
GGGGCGCCGGTCGTGCTCGCGGCGGGGCAGCCCGGGGGGGCGGGGCCCGTGGGTGGGGGCCAGGCCACGGGGGTGCGCTGGCGGCCCGCGCGCCCCGAGCCCGGGGCGGTCGGCGGCGCCGGACGCGGCGCTTGCCCCGGCGGATGGGCGCGGGGCGGGCAGCCGCTGAGGGGCCGGCCCGACCCGCGCTAAGCTGCTGCGCATGCGGGTCCTGTTCGTGTATCCGAACCTCTACACGCAGATGGGCCTCGGCCACGGGTTGGCCTCGCTCTCGGCGGTGCTCAAGCGCGCCGGCCACGAGACGGCGCTGATCAACCTCAACGAGAATCTGCCGCCCGTGCCCACTCCGCAGCAGGTCTTCGAGCGGATCGGCGCCGAGCGGCCCGGGCTGGTGGCCTTTTCCTGCTTGACCCAGCAGTACGCGGCCGGGCGCGAGCTGGCCCTCGATCTGCGCCGCCGAGCGCGCGAGACCGGCGCGCTGCTCCCGCCGCTGGCCGTCGGCGGTATCCATCCGACGATGGTGCCGCGCGAGGTGATGGCCGATGGGGTCTGGGACTTCGTCGGCGTGGGCGAATGCGAGGACGCGCTGCTCGAGTTGGTGCGGCGGCTCGAGGCCCGCGAGGACACCGAGGTGCTGCCGAACTTCTTGTGCTGGCGCGGCGGCCAGCGGCCGGAGGGCCCGGTCTCGGTCGATGATCCGCGCATCGTGCACAACCCGGTCGGCGAGTTCCCGGACCTGGAGCGCTTGCCGATCCCGGATTACGCATTGTTCGACGCGGCGCGCATCACCGCCCAAAAGCAGGGTTGGTTCGGCATCCTGACCAGCCGCGGGTGTCCCTACCGCTGCACCTACTGCCTGAACCACAAGGTCATCGACCGCTACCGTGCCGAGCTGGGCCGACCGGTGCCCCGGCTCAACTTCTTCCGCTTTCGCCCGCCGCAGCTGGTGATCGAGGAACTGCGCCAGGTGCTGCGCGAGGTGCCCGGGATCGGCACGTTCATCTTCGACGACGACCTGTTCACACAAAACAGCGCCCACGCGATCGCGGTGTGCGAGGCCTATGCCCAGAGCGGCATCGGCCTGCCCTTCGTGGTCAACAGCCACGTCAAGCAGCTCGACCCGGCGGTCGCGTCGGCCTTGCAGCGGGCCGGCTGCCGGATCCTCAAGCTGGGCATCGAATCGGGGTCGCCGCGGGTGCGCAAGGAGGTCCTGAAGCGCAACATGAGCGATGCCGACATCCTGGAGACGATCCGCATCGCCGAGGCAGCCCGGCTGCACACCAGCGGCTTCGTGATGGTCGGTCTGCCCGGCGAGAGCCATGCCGAGCGCCTCGAAACCGTCGAACTCCTGGCCCGTTCCGGGATCGGCCGCTTCCGCACCTCCCTGTTCTTTCCGTTCCCGGGCACCGAGAGCTATCGCTTCGCCCTGGAGGGCGGTTACATCGATCCGGCCAAGCTCGCCAGCCTGACCGACTTTACGGCGGGCTCGGCGCTCGATTTCGGGCCCGAGGAGAACCTGTTCGTCGAAAAGCTGGCCGCCGCCATGCCCTGGTTCGTCAACGCGCGCCTGGACGCCTACGGCTCGGCACCGGCGGCCGAGCGCTATCGCCCGGTCCGCGACTGGTTGTTGGGCCTGGAGCGCACGGACTGGGAGCGGGAGCGCGCTCGGCTCCGGCAGATCGACCGCGCCCTGTCGAACACCGCCAGCGCCGCGGGCGAGCGCCACTACGCCATCCGCTACAACGCGGCCATGGGCGTGCGCTCGGATTTCTTCCTGGCCGAGGACGCCGGCCGCGAGTGGTACACCGCCGCGGCTCCCGCGGTGCCGCCTGCGCTCGAGCGCGCGCGCTCGGCCCTGACCGCCGCCGCCAACGAGGTCTGCTGAGCGTGGCCCGCATCGCCGCAGGCGCCCTGGAGCGCCTCTCCGGACTACAGGCCTGGGTCCTCGGAGACGCGCTGCTCGACCGCTACGTTTTCGCGCAGCCGGAGCGGCTCTCGCGCGAGGCCCCGCTGCCGGTGTTCCTCGAGCGCTCGGTCGAGGAGCGGCCCGGGGGGGCGGCCAACGCGGCCTTGAACCTGAGCGCCCTGGGCGCCAGGGTCGAGCTGGTGGCGCCCCTGGGCGCCGATCCGGAAGGACGCCGGCTGGGCGAGCTGCTCGAGGAACGCGGCGTGGGCCTCGCGCGCTGCCCGCTGGTCCCCGAGCGGCGCACGGCGCTCAAGACCCGGGTCCTGGCCGCAGAGCCGGGCCGCACGCCCGTGCAGGTGCTGCGCCTCGATCGCCCCCAGGGGGCGCCCCTGCCCGCGGCGGCCGAGGCCGCGCTGGTGCGCCGGCTGGCGCGGGGCCCGGCGCCCGACCTGATCTTGGTCTCCGACTACGGTCTCGGCGCCGTGGGCCCCCAGAGCGTGGCGGCCGCCCGCCGGCGCTGCCCGGCGCTGGTGCTCGACCCGCGGCGCCTGGCCGGGCTGGCGCCGGGCTTCCTGGCGGCCACGCCCAACCTGCCCGAGCTGGCCCAGCTCTGCGGGCTGGACCTGGCCGAACTCGGCCATCCGGCCGCCCTGGAGGCGGCGGCCCAGGCCCTGGCCCAGCAGCACGGGATCGAGCACCTGCTGGTGACCCTGGGCAACCGCGGCATGGCCCTGTTCAGCTCGGGCCGGGCGGCCCTGGCCGTACCGGCCAGCGGCGCCGAGCGCGTGGTGGACGCCTCGGGGGCCGGCGACGCGGCCGCGGCCGGGTTCGGGCTGTGCCTGGCCGCAGGTTTCGAACCCGGCCAGGCCATGGAGCTGGCCAACGCGGCGGCGGGGCTGGTGGTGCTCGAGCTGGGCGCGGCGCCGGTCGAGCGCGGCGGCCTGCTGGCCGCCCTGCAGCGCTGCCCGCGGGCGCGCCCCCTGGCGGCCGTGCTGGGAGAGCCGGCCCGATGAACGCCCCGATCCTGCCTCGGGAGGCGCTGGCGGGGAGGCTCGCCGAGCTGCGCCGGGGGCCCCGGCCGCCGCGCCTGGTCCTGACCAACGGCGGCTTCGACCTGCTGCACGTGGGCCACCTGCGCTGCCTGGAGGCGGCCCGGGCGCTCGGGGACCTGCTGGTCGTGGCCCTCAACGACGACGCCGCGCTGCGCGCCGCCAAGGGTCCGGGGCGGCCGCACCAGCCCCTGGCCGAGCGCATGGAGCTGGTCGCGGCCCTGCGCTGTGTCGATTTCGTGACCTGGTTCGCGGAAGCGACCCTGGAGGTAACCTTGTCCGCCCTGCGGCCCGACGTGCACGCCAAAGGCACGGATTACGACGAGTCCAGCCTGCCCGAGGCCGGCCTCAACCGCCGCCTGGGCATCGCCATGGCCTTCGTCGGCGATCCCAAAACGCACCACTCCCGCGCCTTCCGCCGCTCCGGGGAGACCCCGCCCTGAAGTCCGACAGCCCGATCCCCGCGCCCCTGCGGCCCAACTTTTGGATGCTCCCCCTGGGGCTCGGCGTGGGCTTCTTCGGCTCCCTGGCCGGCATCGGTGGCGGCCTGTTCGCCGTGCCGGTGCTGTACATGCTCTACCGGCTGCCGCTGCCGATGTGCGTGGGTTCGTCGCTGCTGGTGGTGGCCGTGACCACTTCGGTCTCGACCGCCACGGAGTTCCTGCTGGGCGTTCCGACCCTGTACTGGGACATGATCGCCGCGGTGGCGCTGGGCAGCCTGCTCGGAGCGCAGTTCGGGTTCACGGTCGCCAGCAAACTCTCGCCGCGGCCCATGCGCCAGCTCTTCATCGGCCTGCTGCTGCTGGCGGGGCTGCGGGTCCTGTTCGATGCCTTGGGGTTCGGCGGCGCCCGGGAGGCACCCCGCGTGGAGCACTTCCAGGTCTTCGACTACGGCCTGGGCCTGTGCATCGGCTTGGTGGGCGGCGTGATCGCGCCGCTGCTGGGCATCTCCGGCGGCCTGCTGGTCACGCCCGGGCTGTTCATGCTGCTGCCCGAGATGGGCTTCACCGGGGCCCGCGCCACCTCCTTGGCGGCCGGTTTCGTGGCCGCGGCGCGCTCCCTGTACCTGCTCGGACGCGCCGGGCGGGTGCGCTGGGCGCACGGTTTCGGATTGGTGCCCGGCGCCCTGCTCGGAGCGATCGCCGGCACCCGGGCCGTGCACCTGCCGGGCATGTCGGCGGTGGCCCAGGTCGTGCTCTGCGCGGTGCTGTTCGCGACCGCACTGCGCTTCGTGCGCGAACTGCGCGGGCTGCGGCCGATCCCGGCGGCCAAGAGCGCGGAGAGCACGTCCACATGAGCGCTGCGCAGCTCGAGGGCACCTTCCTGGTGCCGGGGGGATGGCTGCATGGGAGGCTCGAAATCGAGGCGGGAGCGATCCGGGCGCTCGCGGGGGAGCGCTTGCCCGCCGAATCCCGGCCCCCCGCACCCTGGATCGTTCCGGGTTTCATCGATCTGCACGTGCATGGCGGGGACGGGGCCGACGTGATGTCCGGCGCGGCGGCGGTGCGCCGTGCGGCCCGCTACCACCTCTCGCGCGGGACCACCTCCTGGTGTCCGACCACCGTGACCGCCCCGGAGCATGAGGTCGAGCGCGCGCTGATCGGCATCGAGAGCGTGCGCGCCGCGCCGGAGACCGGCGAGGCCTCGGTGCTCGGGGCACACCTCGAGGGCCCCTTCCTGAGCGGCGCCAAGCTGGGGGCCCAGCCGCCCTTCGCCCGCCCCCCGGACCTGTCCCTGGCGCGGCGCTGGCTGGACCTGTGCCGGACCCGCGTGGCGACCTTTGCCCCCGAGCTGCCCGGCGCCGAGGAACTCGTGGCTCTGTGGAGCGCAGAGGGCGTGCGCGCCCAGATCGGCCACACCTGCGCCAGCGCCGAGGTCTGCCGCTCGGCCCTGGGCTATGGCGCCAGCGGCTTCACGCACCTGTTCAACGCCATGAGCGGCGCCCAGCACCGCGATCCCGGAGCGGCGGCCGCCGCCCTGGCCCACGCCGAATGGGCCGAGATCCTGTGCGATCTGGTGCACGTGGCCGGGCCCCTGATCCTGGCCGCGGAGCGCGCCATCCCCGGGCTGTACGCGGTCTCCGACGCCACCCCTGCCGCCGGCGCGCCGGATGGGCCCTTCACCCTGGGGCAGCAGCGGGTCCAAAAGCGCGGGGAGCGCGTGCTGCTCGAGGACGGAGAGACCCTGGCCGGCAGCGCCAGCGCCCTCGAGCGCGGTTTTGCCAACCTGCTGGCCCTGGGGCTCCCCCCGGCGCGTGCCAGCGAGCTGTGCTCGTCGCGGCCAGCCCGCTACCTGGGCCTCGCAGACCGGGGCCAGATCGCCCCCGGACAGCGCGCCGACCTGGTCGAGGTCGACGCCGCGGGCCGCGTGCGGCGCGTCTGGTCCGCGGGCTGCCGCTGCCTGTGAGCCCAGGGCGGCGGGGCCGGCTGGCCGCTTTCCAGGCCCGGCGCTAAGCTCGACCCTGGCCTTTTCGGCCGATTCGCGCCGGTTCCTTGCCAGAACCCGCCGGGTCCTTGCCATCCCTGCCGGTCGTCTCGCGATGAAACCCCTGCTCTTCCGCTGCTTTGCCGTCGCGTTCGGAGTCGTTGCCGCGCTGCTTTGCGCCGAGTTCGGATACCGATTCAGCATTTTCGGCGCGGCCGCGTTTTCTCCGCGGGCGATGAATTCGCTCGCCGTCGTCGGCGGACGCGCCCTGCTGCAGGCACCGCAGATCCCGGGTGTGCGCTACCAGTTCAAGCCCAATCTCGACGTGCTCTTCATGCTGCAGCCGTTCCGTACCAATCGCTTCGGCATGCGCGATCGCCCGCGGGATGCGGCCAAAAAACCGGGCTCCCTGCGGGTGGCCTTGGTGGGGGATTCTTTCGCCATGGGGTTCGCCCTGCCCGAGGAAGCCACCTTCGGACGCCTGCTCGAGCCGTTGCTCAGCGAGCGCCTGGGGCGCGAAGTCGAGGTGCTGAATTTCGCAGTCAGCGGCTACTCGCTGCTCGACTACGCAGGGATCGTGGCCGAACGGGTGGGCGCTTTCGGTCCGGACCTCGTGCTGGTCGGGATGTGCTTCAACGACTTCGAGCCCGAGCACCTGGCCCGCGTGCGCTTCGATGGGGTCACGCGCACGCCCGGGTTCCTGCGCTCGCACCTCTGGGACCAGTATCTGGCCCTGCTGCGCCACCGCAGCCAGCCCGTTCAGCCACCGCGGCCAGAGGGCCCGCCCGTGTACGCGGGCAGCCCTTCCGAGCGCTCGCAGTTTCCCTACGTGCACCACTGGCTGGGCCGGATCCGTGAGCATTGCGACCGCTTGGGAGTTCCGGTGCTGTTCGTGTACCTCAATTTCGATCGGCTGGACAAGTCGGCCGAAGGCCAGCAGGTCTTCGCGCGGGTCGCCGCCGAGCTCGGGGTCGATTACATCGACCTGACCCCGGCCTTCGAAGGGCTCGACGCCGGCAGCCTGTTTGTGCTGCCGAACGACTCGCACCCCGGTGCACGGGCGAACCAGATCTTCGCGGGGGAGCTGCTCGAACCGATCGCGGCGCGCCTGGCCGGGGGCCGGTGAAGCGGTCGACCCGCAGCGGCCGAGGTCCAGACCCCTCCCCGGGGAGCCCCGCAGGGCAGGTCCGGGTCGATCCTGGACGCTAGGCTGGGCCCATGTCGAACCTGGAGTTGGAGATCTCCGAGGCGCCCGCCGCGGTGGGGCGCGTGTGGGGCAGCAACCGCGCGCTGTGGCCCGAACTCGCGCGGCGCTTCCGCGCGGCGCGACCCGCGGCCCTGTTCACCCTGGCGCGCGGTTCCAGCGATGCCGCGGCCAGTTTCGCCGCCTACCGCCTGGCCGCGGGGCTCGGGCTGATGACGGGCTCGCTGCCCCCGTCCCTGGCCGGTTTCGCGAGCAGCGCGCTGCGGGCCCCGGGCGTGTGGATCCTGGCGATCAGCCAGTCCGGCCAGAGCGCGGACCTGGTCGAGGCCCTGCGCCGCCTGAGGGCCGGCGCCGAGCCTGGCCTGTGCCTGGCGCTGGTCAACCAGACCGACTCGCCCCTGGCGCAGGCGGCCGAGCGGGTGCTCGAGCAGGCGGCCGGTCCGGAGCGCTCCGTGGCGGCGACCAAGTCCTTCCAGGCCTCCCTGGCCGGCGTCGATGCCCTGGCGGCGGCCCTGGGCGGCGAGGACGGAGAAGCGCGCCTCGCGGCCCTGGCGCTCCGCTTGGCGCAGCCGATCGGCCAGGTCGCGGGTCTCGAGGCCTTGGTCGCGGCCCGCTCGGCCCTGGTCCTGGCCCGCGGCGCGGCGCTCGCCGCCGCCCAGGAGGTCGCGCTCAAGCTCAAGGAGGCGGCCGGCCTGCACGCCGAGGCGGTCAGCGCCGCCGAGGTCATGCATGGGCCCAAGGCCTTGGCGGCCCGCGGGGTTGCCGTGCTCGCGCTGATCGGCCGGGGCCCGCTGGGCCAGACCACGCGCGAGGCGGCCGCGCACCTCGAGCGGCTCGGCGCGCCCCTGGCGCGCATCGAGCTGCCGGCGGACCTGGGTCCCGAATGCCCCCTCGACCACGACCCGGCGCTGCTGGTGCAGGCCTTCTACCGGCGCCTGCCCGGCCTGGCCAGGGAGCGCGGCCAGGATCCCGATCGGCCCCCGCACCTCTCCAAGGTCACCAGCACGCGCTGAGGGCGCCCTGGATCCTGCGGGGTTTTTTTGCGGCGCCGGCGACCCTGCGCCGCGCCCCTGCGCTGCGGCGTGCAAGCGCCGGCTGCCCGCGGGCTGGAGGGGCGACCCGCCCAGCCGCAGCGCCGGCGCAGGGCCCGACTCCGCGGCCGCCTGGAGGGTCCGCGGCCTAGAGGGTCCGCGGCCTAGAGGGTCCGCGGCCTAGAGGGTCCGCGGCCTAGAAGTAGCCCTCGCGCTTCTTCTTCTCCATCGAGGCCTCCTCGTCGCGGTCGATCAGGCGGCCGGCCCGTTCCGAAGTGCCGGTTTGCAGCAGCTCCGCGATGACCTCCTTGATCGTCGTGGCGCTCGATTCGTGGGCCGTCGTCAACGGGTAGGCCCCCAGGGTGCGGAAGCGCACCAGGCGCTGCTCCGGCTGCTCGCCGGGCAGGAAGCGCATGCGCTGGTCGTCGCACAGGATGAACTGCTCGCCGCGCTTGACCACCGGCCGGCGTTTGGCGAAGTACAGCGGCACCATCGGGATCTGGCGCAGGTCGCTGTAGAGCCACACGTCCAGCTCGGTCCAGTTGGAGAGCGGGAACACGCGCAGGCTCTCGCCCGGCTTGACGCGCTGGTTGTAGACGTTCCACAGCTCGGGCCGCTGGTTCTTGGGATCCCACTGGTGGAAGCGGTCGCGGAAGCTGAAGATGCGCTCCTTCGAGCGGCTCTTCTCCTCGTCCCGGCGCCCGCCGCCGAAGGCGGCATCGAAACCGTGCTTGTCGAGGGCCTGCTTGAGGGATTCGGTCAGGGTCAGGCGCGTGAACTCGGTGCTCTGGACGTCGAAGGGGTTGATGCGCGGATCCTGGGCTTCGGCGCTCTGGTGCACGAGCATGCGCAGGCCGTAGCGGCGCGTGAGCTCGTCCCGCAGCACGTACATGTCCTGGAAGTCCCAGCAGCAATCGATGTGCAGCAGCGGGAAGGGCAGGGGCGCCGGTGCGAAGGCTCGGCGAGCCAGCTCCAGCATCACCCCGGAGTCCTTGCCGATCGAGAACAGCATCACCGGCTTCTGGGCTTCGGCCGCCACCTCGCGGAAGATGTGGATCGACTCGGCCTCGAGCTGCTCCAGGTGGGTCAGCAGGGTCATGGACGGGGGGGGGCGCGGCGGGGACGCGGGGGGGCGGCAGGCTTCCCGGGGGCGGGGTCTGGGGGGGCGAGGGGAACCCGAGTCTACTGGCCGGGCCCGGCGGGGTGCTCGATCGCTGCCGCCCGGCCGTTCTCGGGTGGCAAGCGCCGGCTCCAGGGTCTAGACCTAGAAGGCGGCCGCCGTCGCCCACTCCCGAGCCCATGCTGCGATTGCCCTTCGACAACAGCTATGCGCGGCTGCCGGCGCGCTGCTTCGCCCGCACCGCACCGACGCCGGTCCGCAGCCCGCGCCTGATCCGGCTCAACACGGCCCTGGCCGAGGAGCTGGGCCTCGACCCGGCGCTGCTGGCGACCCCCGAGGGTCTGGAGGTCCTGGCGGGCAACCGGGTCGCCCTGGGCTCCGAGCCCCTGGCCCAGGCCTACGCGGGGCATCAGTTCGGTCACTTCGTGCCCCAGCTCGGGGACGGCCGGGCCCTGCTGCTCGGGGAGCTCATCGACCGCGCGGGGCGGCGCCGGGACGTGCAGCTCAAGGGCAGCGGCCCGACGCCGTTCTCGCGCGCCGGGGACGGCCGCGCCTGGCTCGGTCCGGTGCTGCGCGAATACCTGGTCAGCGAGGCCATGCACGCCCTCGGCGTGCCCACCACGCGCGCCTTGGCGGCGGTCCTGACCGGCGAACTCGTGCAGCGCGAGACCGCCCTGCCCGGGGCCGTGTTCACGCGGGTCGCCGCCAGCCACCTGCGCATCGGCACGCTGCAGTTTTTCGCGGCGCGCGACGACCGCGAGGCGCTCGCGCTGCTGGTCGAATACGCCCTGGCGCGCCACCATCCAGGGGCCCAGGGTCCGCTCGGTCTGTTGCAGGCCGTGGCCGCCGCCCAGGCCGAACTGGTGGCGGCCTGGATGGCGCTGGGCTTCATCCACGGGGTGATGAACACCGACAATACCTCGCTGTCCGGCGAGACGATCGACTACGGTCCCTGCGCCTTCCTGGATGCGTTCCATCCGGGCACGGTGTTTTCCTCGATCGACCGTCGCGGCCGCTACGCCTACGGCAATCAGCCCCAGGTGATGCTCTGGAACCTGGCCCAGCTGGGCAACGCCCTGCTGCCGCTGATCGACCCCGACCGCGAGCGCGCCGTCGCTCTGGCCACGCCGGTGCTCGAGGGCTTCAAGCCGCGCTACGAGCAGGCCTGGCTGCGGCGCTTCCGCGCCAAGCTCGGACTGGCCACCGAGCGCGAGGAAGACCGCGCCCTGATCGAAGACCTGCTCGAGCGCATGGCCGCCGGCCGGGCGGACTTCACGCGCACCTTCCGGGCCCTGTCCAACGGCACGGCGGCGGCCGAATTCGAGGATCCCGCAGCCTTTGTGCCCTTCGAGCGGCGCTGGCGCGAGCGGCTCGCTGCGGAGGGCGCGGACCCCGCATCGCGCCGGCCCCAGCTCGAATCCGCCAATCCCGCCTTCATCCCGCGCAACCACCGCATCGAGCAGGCCATCGCCGCCGCGGTGGCCGGGGACTTCGGGCCCTTCGAACGCCTGCTCGCGGTGCTGGCCCGGCCCTTCGAGGAGCAACCCGGGCAGGCGGAATTGCAGCAGGCCCCGCGGGCCGAAGAGGTGGTCGAGGAGACCTTTTGCGGCACTTGAGCCCTGATTCCGGCTCCGCGTGCCAAGCCGCGCTCCGTTCGCCGCCGGCCCCAGGGGCCGACGCGCCCCGCGGCGGGTCAGGGCGCGGGCCGGGGGCGGGTTGTGGCTCCGGGATCGGCGCGGGGCCGGACCCCAGGCGCGGCGCGCTGCGCCGCGCCGCGTCTCAAGCGTAGGTTCCGCGCACCTGGTCGGCCTTGGCCACGCGCCCGACGGCCAGCATGTGCGCGGCGGTGCGCAGGCTGACGCCCTTTTGCTTGGCCAGCTCGGCGGTCGCGGTCCAGGCTTCGGTCATGAAGCGCTTGCGGCGCTTCTCGACCACATCCTCGAGCCAGGTGAGGCCCTGGCGGTTTTGGACCCACTCGAAGTAGTTCGAGAGCACCCCGCCGGCGTTGGCCAGGATGTCCGGCACGCAGGGGATGCCGCGCTGGGCCAACACGCGGTCGGCACGCACCGAGACCGGCCCGTGGGCGCCCTCGACCACCAGGCGTGCCCCAAGCTTGCCGGCGTGCTCGAAGCGGATCGTGTTGGCGGTGGCGCAGGGCACCAGCACGTCGCAGGGGCGGGTGACGAGCTCGTCGTTGCTGAGCCAATCGCCCGCGCTCGGCAGGCCTTCCAGGCCGCCCTGCAGCGCGCGGTGGGCGAGCAGTTCGCCGACGGGGAGCCCCTTGGGCTGGTAGTAGCCGCCGGACACGTCCGAAAGGCCCACCACCAGGAAGCCGGACTCGTCGAGCAAGCGCGCCAGGTTGCCGCCCACGCGGCCCGTGCCCTGCACGATCACGCTCGGGCGGTGGTCCGCCGCGATGCCCGCGGAGTCCAGCGCCAGGCGCACGATCGTGCGCAGGCCCTGGGCGGCGCCGTCCTCCAGCCCGCGCGTGCCGGACAGGATCAGCGGCTTGCCCGTGACCACCCCGGTCTCCGTGTAGCGCACGTGCTCGCTGACCGTGTCCATGACCCAAGCCATGACCCGCTCGTCGGTGGCCACGTCCGGGGCGAAGATGTCCGTGTTGGCGCCGATCACGTCCAGCAGCCCGGCGGTGTAGCGGCGCACGGCGCGCTCGAGCTCGCGCGGACTGCGCAGCCGCGCAGAGATGCGGATGCCCCCGGCCGCGCCACCGAAGGGGATGCCCAGCAGCGAGCACTTCCAGGTCATGTAGCCGGCCAGGGCGCGCAGGTCGTCCAGCTTGAGGTGCGGATCGAGGCGCAGCGGGCCGAGGAAGGGGCCCAGGCCCTGGTTGTGCTGGACGCGGAAGCTCTCGAAGACCGCCGTGCGTCCGGAGTCGAGCTGGATCGGCACCGAATAGGTGATCTCGCGGTCCGGGCGCCGCAGGATCTGGTAGATGTCCGGATCGATGCCGAGCTTCTCCGCGGCCTCGTCGAAGCGGGTCATCATCGTCGCGAAGGGCGACTCCTCGTCGGGGACGGTGTACGGCACGGGGGGAGGTGCGGTGGGGAGCCTTCTAGGTCCGGAGTGCGGGGCCCGCGCGGGGGGCGGCCTCGACTGGAGGGTGGATCGATGGGGGCCGGCAGCGGTGCCGCCCGGGCGTTGGCCCGCCCGGGCACGGACCGGACCGCGGGGCCGCCGGCCGCGGCGCGGCCGGACGGCAGCGCCGGGCTGCGCCCGGCCCCGCGCTCAGGAGAGCATGCCGCGCAGGCGGTAGACCTGGGCCACGCGTTCGATCGCCAGCACGTAGGCTGCGATGCGCATGGAGACGTCGTACTTCTTGCGGTACTTGTCGACGTCGTAGTAGGCGGCCATCATCGACTGCTCGAGGCGCGAATTGACGATCTCCTCGGTCCAGTAGTAGCCCATGCGGTTTTGGACCCACTCGAAGTACGAGACGGTCACGCCGCCGGCGTTGGCGAGGATGTCGGGGACCACCAGGATGCCGCGCTCGTCGAGCACCTTGTCGGCCTTGGCGGTGGTCGGTCCGTTGGCGCCCTCCACGATCAGCTTGGCGCGGATCTTGGAGACGTTCATCGAGGTGATCTGGTTCTCCGTCGCGCAGGGCGCGAGCACGTCGCAGTCGAGCTCGAGCTGCTGGGCGCCGCTGATGTGCTGGGCCTCCTTGTAGCCCTGCAGGGTGCGGTGCTCGAGCAGCCAGCGCTGCACCGCGGGCATGTCCAAGCCCTTCTCGTTGTAGATCGCGCCGTGGATGTCGCTGATCGAGAGGATCTTGTAGCCCTCGCGGTGCAGCAGCTGCGCGCCGATGCCGCCCACGTTGCCCGAGCCCTGCACGACGGCGCGGCAGTTCTCCGGGCGCAGGCCCAGGGTCTTGAGCGCCTCGCGCGCCACGATCATCACGCCGCGGCCGGTGGCTTCCGTGCGGCCCTTGGAGCCGCCGATGCTGAGCGGCTTGCCGGTCACGACCGCGGTGGTCGAGCGGCGCACGTGCATCGAGTAGGTGTCCATCAGCCAGGCCATGTGCTGCTCGCCGGTGTTCATGTCCGGCGCCGGCACGTCCCGGTCGGGCCCGAGGATATCCATGATGCTGGTCGTGTAGCGCCGCATCAGGCGTTCGAGCTCGCCCTTGCTCATCTTGGTCGGGTCGCAGATGACCCCGCCCTTGCCTCCGCCGAAGGGCACGTTGACGACCGAGCACTTCCAGGTCATCCAGGCCGCCAGGGCGCGCACCTCGTCCAGGTTGACGTGGCGGTCGAAGCGGATGCCGCCCTTGGCCGGGCCGCGGGCGATGTTGTGCTGCACCCGGTAGCCCTTGAAGACCTGGATGCGGCCGTCGTCCATGACCACGGGCAGGGAGACGGTCAGCTCCCGGTCGGGCTCGCGCAGCACGTCGCGCGTGCCCTGGTCCAGCTTGAGCAGGTCGGCAGCGATGTCGAAACGCTCGGCCATCGCCAGGAACGGGTTGAACTCGTCCTGGTTGGTCGCGGGCGGGGCGACTGAGGTGTCAGTCGACATGGGGGAGGGAGGCCGGGCGGCAGGGCCGCCGAGCGGGTTGGGGAGCGGGCCCGCCGGGCCTGTGGCCCGGGGGTGGGGGACGAAGCAGCATAGCGCCCCTGGCAGCTCCCTCCGCCGCGCCGTTGACAGCGACCCCCGCGCCGGCGTCCGATGCGTCCATGGCGGCCGCTGCCCCGCGCTCCCTGTGGATCCGCGCTCCCAACTGGCTCGGGGACCTGGTGATGGCGACGCCGATCCTGGCCGCGGCCGCCGCCGAGCCGCGCATCGAGCGGCTTTGGATCGGGGTGCGACGCCACCTGGCTCCGGTCCTGGAGGACGGCCCCCTGGCGGACCGCCTGGTCCGTTTCCGGGGCGCGGGGGAGGAGCGCGCGGCCCTGCTCGAACGGCGCCCCGAGGCCGCGCTCCTGCTCTCGAATTCCTTCGGGGCCGCCCTGCGCGTCTTCCGGGCCCGGGTGCCGGTCCGGGCCGGGGCCGCCCTGTCCGCCCGCGCCCCGCTCCTGACCCACCGGGTGATCCCACCCTCCCGCGGAGGGCGCCGGGTGCCGATCCCGACCGCGCACCTGCTGCGCGATGTGGCCGGGCTGCTCGGCCTGCAGGTGCCAAGCCTGGAGCCCCGCCTGCACGTGGCCCCGGAGTCCCTGGCGCGGGCCCGCGGCCTGGCCCAGGCCCAGGGCATCGAACCGGGCCAGCCCTACCTGGTCTGCGCCCCGGGGGCGGCCTTCGGAGCCAGCAAGCTCTGGCCTCCGGAGCACTTCGCCACCGCCATCGACCGCCTGTGGGAGACCCGGGGCCTGCGCGCTCTGCTGTGCGGGGCGCCCGCGGAGTCTCCGATCCTCGAGGCCGTGCAGGCCCGGGCCAAGAGCCGCCCGGCCCTGGTCCCCGCCGAGCAGCGCGACCTGCGCCTGCTTTCGGCCTGGATCCAAGATGCGGCGCTCCTGCTGGTGGGGGACTCGGGGCCGCGCTGGATCGCGGCGGCCTTGCGCGTGCCCTGCGTCTCGGTCATGGGGCCGAATTTTCCCGAGCTCACGGCCAGCAGCCTCGAGCATTGCCGCGTCGTGCGTTTGCCGGGGCTGCCCTGCGCGCCCTGCCTGGAGCGGGTCTGCCCGCTAGGCCACCACCGCTGCCTGCGGGAGCTCGAGCCCGAGCGGGTCGTGGCGGCGGCCCTGGAGCTGCTCGGGCGGGCTGGCTGAGGGCTGCCCGGCGGCGCCAGCCCTCCCGGCCCAAGGACCGCGCCGTTGCTGTGGGCCGCTGACCGCCCGCGGGCCCTGGCGCCCGAGCCCCGGCGGCGGGGACACTCAGCGCTGCTGCGATGCCCATCGACTGCCCCTTGCCGATCCTGCTGCGGCTGCCGAGCTGGCTCGGCGACCTGGTGGCCGCGGAACCGATCGCGCGCGCCCTGCACGGCGCCCTGGCCGCCGAGGGCCGCGCCGGGGCCCTGAGCCTGGCGGGCCCCGAGGCCCTGCTGCCCCTGTTCGAGGGCCGCTTTCCGGGCAGCCCGCGCCTGGCCCACCGCGGCCGGGGCGCGGAGAACCTGGCCGCGTTCCGGGGCCACGGCACGGCCCTGCTCCTGACCGGTTCCCTGCGCAGCGCCTGGCTGGCCTGGCGCGCGGGCATCCCCGAGCGCATCGGCCTGCTCCGCGACGGCCGCGGCCCGCTGCTGACCCGCGGCCACCGCCCGGCGCGGGCGGCGGGCCGCGGCATCCCCCTGTGGCCGCCGCGGCCGGCCCTGCCGCGGCCGGTGGGCCAGGCCTACGCCGAGCTGCTGCCCTACCTGGGCCTGTCTCTGGCGGACGCGGAGCCACGCCTCGAGCTTTCCCCGGCGGCCGAACAGGCCTGCCTGGGGCGGCTCCAGAGCCTCGGCCTCGAGCCCGGGCAGCCCTACCTGCTGGCCTCGGTCGGCGGGCGACCCGGCTCCGCCAAGGCCCTGGACGCGGATCGCGCGGCCGCCCTGCTCGGGCCCCTGGGCGCGGAGCTCGGGCTGCCCCTGGTGCTGACCGGGGCGCCGCCGGAGGCGGCCGAGGTCGCGGCCGTGGCGGCCCGGCTGGCCGCCCGCGGACAGCCGCCCCGGCTGGCCTTCGGGGCCGGATCTTCGACCCTGCCCGAGCTGATCGGGCTGGCGCGCTCGGCGGCGCTGTTCGTGGGCACCGACAGCGGCGCGCGGCACGTGGCGCGCGCCGCCGGCGCGCCCACCCTCGCCCTGCTGGGCCCCATGGACGGGCGCCACAGCGCCGAGCACGGCCGGCGCGAGCGCACCCTGGGCCTGGGCCTCGAGTGCCAGCCCTGCGGTCGCGAGCGCTGCCCCCTATCCGGGGCCGCCGAGCGGCGCTGCCTGCGCGGCTTCACACCCGAGGACCTGCTGCCGGCCGCCCGCGAGCTGCTCGCGCTGCCGCGCACCCGGCCGCGGGCGCGGGGAGCCCCCGGCCTGGCCCCTGGGGCGGGGGCCGCCCCGGGAGCGCCCTGAGGCCGCGGCGCCGCGCTCACGCATCGAAGCGATAGCCCAGCCGTTCGGCCTCGCGCGCGAAGGCGCTTTCCACCAAGCGCCGCGTGGGCCGGTCGTAGAGCGCGCGCCAATCGCCGCCGTCGCCCGGGCTTTTGTTGAGGTGCGGCAGCTTAAGCGGCAGCGCGAGGCGCTCGCCGAGCGCCTCGAAATCGGCCCCCAGCCGTTCGTAGCGGCCCAGGAAATCCACCAGCAACCGACCGTCCCGGTCGCTGATCTGCGGCAGCTGCTGGAAGCGGCGGCGCGCCAGTTCGAAGCGTGCGTAGGCCGGAAAGGAGCCCAGCGCCACCACGCGCCGGTGGCGCTTGTGGGCGGGGTTGCCCAGCAGGAAGCGGTACTGGCTCACCAGCCGCTCGAAGGGGTTGCGCACGAAGGCGAACTTGAACCAGCGCTCGAAACGCTCGGCCCCCAGGATCCAGCGCGCCTCCCGGGCGCTGGCGTGCTCGTAGAGGTAGCGCCGCTCGACCGGCACCAGGCGCAGCCGGCTGGCGAGCTTGTTCCAGCGGCTCGCCGACGGCCGCGCCAGCCAAGGCTCCAAGGCCGCCCGAATGCTGGTGCCCGCCGCCTTGGGCACGTGCAGGAACAGGAAGCCCCGGGAAGCGGAGAAGGGCATGGGAGCCCGGAATGCTAAGGCCCGCGCCGATCCCCAACGAGCCGCGGGCCGCCGGGAGCGCGGTCAGCGCCCGCGCCCCGGTCCGGGCCAGCCGGGGGGGCTTCGGCGCCACCCGGCCCGGGCTCCCCGACCCCGCCCGGAGGGCCGTGCGTCCACGCGGGACCCTGCGGCCTGGATCCGGGGATTTTAGTCCGCGGCCGAGCGGGCGTTACCCGTCGAGCCGGTGCGAGTAAACGAGTGGGGCTCTCCGGCGGCCTGTTCGCCGGGCAGCCCAGCGTGCGCCCGCGAGCGGCTCCGGCCGCGGCGCGAGCGTGTCCGGTTTCCAAACGCTTTTCCATCGGCGGCTTCGGTCGCTCTCGCTTGCCCAATTGGGCCGGTGCGATCCCCGATGCCTGCCTCCAATTGTCCCTTCGACTCCACCTTTCCATGACGAACCGACGTCTGCTGCTGTCCCTCGCCTGTGTGTGCCCCTTTAGCCTGTCCGCCTTCGGGCAGGTGTCCCCGACGGATCGATCCGCTCCGCTGCCTCTGGCCGGGGAGCTCCAATCTGACCACGACCTCGATGCGCGCGGCGATCGCCTGATCGAGCTGAGCGGCAGCGTCCGGCCGCCGCCGGGCGCCTCCCCGGCGGGGATCCGGGTCTGGACCCCCGCGGGCGGGGAGGGCCTGACCGATGCTTCCGGGCGCTACCGCTTCGAAGTGCGGCTGCCGGCCGCGGCCGAGTCCGTGGCCGTGCTGGCCGGGGTCGCGGGAGCGGCTCGGGGCTCGCTCCAACTGCCCCTGCCGGCGGGAGCGAGTCCGCTGAGCCTGCCGGAGATCCAACTGCTGCCCGAGAGCCTGTGCGCGCCCGCCTGGCAGCCGACTTTCGGGGCTGAAAGCGGGCTCGGCTTCGGCTTCGGCCCCCAGGACATGCTCTCCTTCGACGACGGCACCGGCGCGTCCCTCTACATCGCCGGCAGCTTCCTGAGCGCGGGCGGGCTGCCGGCATCGAACCTGGCAAGCTATGGAAGCCAGGGCTGGTTCTCGTTCGGCGACACCGTGGACGGAACGCTGTACGCCCTGGCCGATTTCGACGACGGCAGCGGCTCCGCGCTGTACGTGGCCGGCATCATCGGCTCCGCAGGCGGCGTCCCCGTCACCAACGTCGCTCGCTTCGACGGCAGCACCTGGAGCGCGCTCGGCGCGGGGACCAACGGCTTGATTCTCGACCTGGAGGTGTTCGACGACGGCAGCGGGCCGGCGCTGTACGCCGCCGGAGTGTTCACCCAGGCCGGCGGCGCCCCGCGGCCGGGGGTCGCCCGCTGGGACGGCGTCGCCTGGAGCTCCCTCGGCGCCGGCATCAACGGGCAGGTCGTCGTCTTGGAGGTGGCCGATCTGGGGACGGGGCCGCGGCTGTATGCGGGCGGCTCGTTCAATCAGGCGGGCGGCATCCCGGCCCAGAACATCGCCGCCTGGGACGGCCAGGCCTGGTCGGCCCTCGGCGCTGGCGCTTCCGGCAGGGTGGCCGCGCTCGAGGAGATCGACCTGGGCTCCGGGCCGCGTCTCTACGTCGGGGGCGTGTTCGCCAGCGCCGGTGGCCAGCCGACCTCGAATCTGGCCAGTTTCGACGGCACGGGATGGTCGCCGGTCGCGGCCGGCCCAACCGGAGGCTTCAACACCGGCGTCGAATCCCTAAAGGCCCACGACGACGGTTCTGGCCTGGCCCTGTTCATCACCGGTGGTTTCGGTGAAGCGGGTGGTCAGCCCGCCGGGGGCATGGTCCGTTTCGACGGGAGCACCTGGACGAGCCTGCTCCCCACGATTCCCCTGACGTTCTCCGGTCGCCAGCTGGCGTTCCACGACAACGGGTCCGGTCCGCGGCTGTACCTCGGCGCGGGTTTCAGCGCCTTTGCGGGGCCCGGGACCTCGGGCATCGCCGCCTGGGACGGGCAGGCTTGGACGGCGCTCGGAACGGGGCTCTCCGGTCCCGTTCAGGCTCTGGCTGAACACGACGATGGCAGCGGTCTCGCGGTCTATGCCGGGGGCTCGTTCATTTCGGCGGATGATGCCGTGCGCTTGCGCATCGCCCGTTTCCAGAACGGGTCCTGGTCGCCGGTCGGCCCGGGCTTCAACTCGTCCGTGAACGCGCTGCTCAGCTTCGACGATGGCAGCGGACCGGCGCTCTTCGCCGGCGGCACGTTCACTCAGGCGGGCAGCCAGAACGTCGCCTGGCTCGCGCGCTGGAACGGCACGGCCTGGGCTCCGGTCGGAGGCGGGCTGAACGGGCCCGTGCTGGCGCTGCTGGCCTTCGACGACGGCACCGGTCCCAAGCTGTATGCGGGCGGCGGATTCAGCGAGGCTGGCGGCATTCCGGCCAGCCGCGTGGCTCGCTGGGATGGGACCAGCTGGTCGGCCCTGGGCGCCGGCCTGCTCGGCTCCGTCAACACTCTGGCTGTCCACAACGATGGAACCGGCGCCGCGCTGTATGCGGGCGGCATCTTCACGCAAAGCGGCACGGTCCCGATCTCGCGGGTCGCCCGCTGGGACGGTTCCCTCTGGCAGCCCCTTGCCAGCGGGACCAACAATGTGGTTCGCGCCCTGATCAGCTACGACGACGGCAGCGGTCCGGCCCTGATCGCCACCGGCAGCTTCACCAGCGCCGGCGGCGTCCCCTGCGCGCGCATCGCGGCCTGGAGCGGCGGACAGTGGAACCCCCTGGGTTCGGGTTTGTCGGGGATCGGCAACGCGCTGGCGGCCATCGATGACGGCAGCGGCAAGCAGCTCTACGTGGGCGGCGGCTTCAACCTGGCCGGCGGGCAGGCGGTTTCCAGCCTGGCCCGCTGGTCGGGCGGGCTCTGGTCGGGACTGGATCCCCTCAGCGGCAGCGTCAACGCGCTGCTGCCGGCCCAGTCCAGCGTGGCGTCGGGCCCGGCCCTGCTCGTGGGGGGCAGCTTCACGATCCCGGGCGGGGATGCGAACCTCGGCCTGTGGCAGGGCTGCGCCTCCGGGGCGCCGAGCGCCGTCGCCGGCTGCTTCGGCAACCCGGCGACGCTGACCACCAACTCCGCCTGGCGGGTGGGCCAATCCTTCAACCTGGACTTCGCCGCCGGCCTCTATCCGCAGGGAGTGACCTCGTACTGGGTCGGCGGGGACGGCAGCGACGCCAGCGGCTGCGGGATGCCCCTGCCTTTCGTCGGCGAGCTGCTGCTCGGTGCGCCGCTGGTCTTCCTGGGCCAGGCTCCAACCGTGGCCGGCGCCAGCGGACTGCTGGTCCAGGTGCCGGTCACGCCCAGCCTGATCGGCAAGCAAGTGGCGATCCAAGCGGCCAACGTGGCCACCGTGCTGGCGGCTCTGCCGGTGGAGCTCAGCAACTCGCTGGTCGGCCTGATCGGGTCGTGAAGGATCGAGCGGCGCGCCGACTCTGACGAGCACACGGGCGCAGCCGCGGCCAAGCGCAAACCAGGCACCGCTCTCGGGCGGGCGCAGGGACTGGGATCAAGGCGTCGCGCCGATCCCGGTCCCTGCCGCATTCTCGACCGGGCGTTCGGGGCCCGCCCGGCCCGCGCTGCGGGCTCTGGCGCGGCGCCGCAGCCTCCGTTCCGGCAGGACGGGCCGCGCCCCTTCCGCAGGCGGCGGCCGCGGCTCAGGCCTTCGGAGCGACGCGCCGCGGGGGCTTGCGCCGGCCGCGCGCTCGTAGCCGGGATCGACGTTGCGGACCGGGGGGCTGATGGCCTGGGTGCGGGTGGCGCGCGGGGCCCCGCGCCGTCCTGCCTCGAGCGGCGCATGCGGCCCTCGGAAGCCGCCGCTTGCCTCCGGCCGGAAGCCCGCCGCCGCGCTACGCTCTGCGGCCCTCCCTCAGCCCCAGAGCCCCATGGCCTCCCTGCGCGACCAATTCCCCGCCGACGTCCCCGATCAACCCGAACTGGTCGCCGTAGAGCGCGAGGAGGGCGGCCTGGTCTGGCTCACGATCCAGCGCCCGGAGGTGATGAACTGCCTCTCGTTCCCCACGCTGAAACGCCTGCGCAGCCTGTGCGCCGAGCTGGCCGCCGATGAGAGCGCGCGCGTGGTGCTGATCCGCGGGGCGGGGGACAAGGCCTTCTGCGCCGGGGCCGACCTCAAGGAGCGCCGCTCGATGCCGCTCGAGCGGGTGCCGCACTTCGTGCGCAACATCCGCGCCACCATGGACGACTTCGAGGCCCTGCCGATGCCGACCATCGCCGTGGTCAACGGGGTGGCCTTCGGCGGGGGCACCGAGCTGCTGCTCTCCTGCGACCTGCGCGTGGCCTCCACCGCGGCCCAATTCGGGCTGACCGAGGTGACCCTGGCGATCATCCCGGGCGCCGGCGGAACCCAGCGCCTGCCGCGCCTGATCGGCCGGAGCCGCGCCAAGGATCTGATCCTGACCGGCCGCAAGCTCGACGCCGCGGAGGCCGAGCGCATCGGCTTGGTCAACCGCCTGGCCGCGCCCGCCGAGCTGACCGCCGCGGCGCGCACCCTGGCGCGCCAGATCGCCGACAACGGCCCCGTGGCCGTGCGCGCCGCCAAGGCCGCCATCGACCAGGGCTGCGAACAACCCCTGCCCCAGGGCCTCAAGACCGAAGCCGCCTGCTACGAGCGCGTGATCCCGACCGAGGACCGCCTGGAAGCCCTGGCGGCCTTCGCCGAAAAGCGCAAGCCCGTCTACCGCGGGAAGTGAGCGACCGGCGCGAGCGGCGCTCGACCGGGACGCCCGCGCGGGTCGAGCGTCGCCCTGGGGCTCAGTGCCACACGGCGGCGCTGGCGGTCAGGACGCAGCCTTGGCCGGGGCGTTCGAGGTAGCCCAGGGCGGAGCAGCGCAGCAGCTGGCCGCGCTCCGCATCGGGGGCCAGGGAGGGCTCGCCTTCGAGCAGGCGCTTGAGGAAGTAGGGCGCCGGGGCGAACTGGCAGCGCAGGGGATCGTCGCGGCGGAAGGCCGCCGCGTAGAAGGCGTCGGAATCGGCGGTCTCCAGGGCTTCCAGGCACAGCTGGTCGGTCTCGCGGATCTCGCGGCCGGCCTTGCCGCCGAGCAGCGCGTGGCGCACGCGCTCGTCCGGGGGCGCGCCGCTGGGCTCGCCGAGGCGATAGCTGTCCGCCGCGGCGATCCACAGCGTGCGTCCGGGCAGGGCCTCGATGCGCCGCAGGTGCCCGAGCAGCGCTTCCACCTGCGGATTGCCGCGGGGCTGGCCCTCCGGGAACTGGGCGGGGAAGGCCTCGACCAGCAGGGCCACCACCGGCACGCCGGGGAACAGCAGGCGCACGAACAGGGCCTGGCGCTCGAGGTCCCGCTGGGGAAAGTGCGCCAGCTGCAGGCGCCCAGGCAAGAGGCCCAGCTCGAGCAGGGCGCCGCGGTCCACCGGCACCGGTCCGAGGGGCGTGTCGAAGTCCTTGAACAGCGGGATCAGCGGCTCGGAGAGCCGCGCCCGCAGGTTGCCGAGCAGCACGATGCGCGCCAGCTCGCGCTTGGCGTGGCGCACCGAGGCATAGGCCCGCGAATACAGCGGCGCCAGGGTGCGGATCGGCCCCGCCGGGGCCAGCAGGCCGCGGGCGTGGGGCAGCTGGGGCATGTCCCAGTCGTCGGCCACCAGCCCGCCCAGCTCGATGCGCAGGTCCAGGGGGTCGGCGGGCAGCTCGCTGCCCGGCACCAGGGCCGGCCGGCGCTCCTGGCGGCGCACCTGCTCGAGGGCCCGCTGGGTGCGCGCCAGGGCCTCGTGGTCGTCGAGCAGGCCCGCGGCCGAGAGCCTTTCCGAGAGCTCCAGGACGCGCCGGGCCTCGAGGTTTGAGCCCAGCTCGCCTCCGACCTGCTCGGCCACCCGCCGGGCGCTGGCCAGGCCGTCGAAACGCCGGGCGATGCTCCACTCGATCGGGCTCAGCCAGTAGAGGCTGGCGCCGGAGTCGGCCAGGCCGAGGGGGTCGCGCAGGCCCACCTGGCCCTCGGGCCCATGCAGCAGCGGGGAGACCTCGAGGGGCCGGAGGGCCGGGAGCGGCAGTTCGAGGGAGGTCATCGGGTCCGGGCGGGGGGCCAGCGCCATCATGGGCTGCCCCGGGCCGGGTCGAAAGGGAGGGCCCGGTATGATCTTTGGGCCGCAACCGGTCCGATGAAGCTGACTTCCCTCCTGCGCCGCACCCTGGTGGGGTTCGCCTTGCTGCTCGGGCTGGAGGCGCTGCTGCGCGGCCTCGACCGCTTCGATCCGACCGCCATCGAGGACCCCTACATGGGTTTCCCGGGCAGCGCGCCGATCTACCGGCCGATCGATCGACCCGGCGGCGAGGCCTGGCGCGAGACCTCGCCCAACCGCCGCAACGCCTACCGCACGGTCGAGTTTCCCCTGCGCAAGGCCGAGGGGGAATGGCGGGTGTTCTGCCTGGGGGGCTCCTCGGTGTTCCAGGAGCGCTTCATCGACCCGGACGCCTCGTTCCCGTTCCTGCTCGAGGTCTACCTGCGCGGGCTGGCACCCGAGTCCAGCCCGCGCGTGATCAACTCCGGCGGGGCCGGCACGGGCTCGATCCAGAATCTCGAGGTGGCCCGCGAAGTGCTGGGCTACGAACCCGACCTGCTGGTGCTGTATCCGGAGGGCGGAGAAAAGAACTCCATCCCGCCGAGCCCCGGGGGGGTGCTGGCCCACGCCGACCGCGACAATCCGGCCCGCGTCTGGGCCCGCCGCGCCCTGGCCGACCTGCGCTGTTACGTGGCCCTGCGGGAGGCCTTCATGGGGCTCTTGCCGCGCGGCACCGGGGCCTGGGTGCGTTCGGCCTTCTCCGGGCAGGTGCAGCAGGCCCTGGCCGAACCCTTCAGCGAGCGCACCTTCACGCGCCTGTTCGAGTTCAAGCAGGACCGGGTGCCCGTGCTGATGGAGCAGGTCATCCCCGAAGCGGAGGTGCGCTACGCCAACCAGCGCTTCCTCGACAACCTGCGCGAGATCGCCCGCCTGTGCCGCTCGGCCGGCGTGCGCCTGGTGCTGGTGTTGCCCCTGCACAACCTGCGCTCGTCGTTTTATCTGCGCTTCCACATCGACCCGGACGAACTCCTTCCGGGCATGGAGGGCGAGTGGCGCCAGCGCTACGAGCAAGGCCTGAGCGCCAAGCGGGCCGGCGACCACCTGGCGGCGCTCAAGCTGCTGCGCTCCGTGCGCCAGTGCTACCGGGAAGACCGGGACGATATCCTCGGCTTCTACATCGCCGAGTGCTTCGCAGCCCTGGGCTATCCGAACCTGGAGCTCGAGGAGCTGCTGCGCATCTACCAGCGCCACCCGATGCTGGGGCACATCCGCCAGGTGGCGGAAGAATTCGACCTGCCGCTGGTCGATCCGTTGCCGGACATGCTGCGGCGCACCGGCGGGCGGGCACCCGGCGACCGCTACTTCCTGGACGCCTACCACCCGAGCGCCGAGGGCGGTTGGGTGATCGCCCGGGCGATCGCCAAAACCCTGGCGCGCGAGGGCGCCGGCCGGCCCTTGGTGGCCTGGGACGCGCCCACCGTGCAGGCCGCGGAGCGCTTCGCCGAGAAGCGCGTGGTCGAGGTCGGCATGCCGCTCCTGTGCCAGATCAACGCCGCGCTGCGGGCCAAGGACTTCGAGGCGGCCCTGGGCCTGCTGGGGCAGATCCCGCCCGAGGAGCGCGACAGCAACACCTTGTACGCCTTCGCCTATGGCTGGGCGCTGACGCGCTCGGGGCGGATCGACCAGGCCCGCGAGCTCCACGGGCGGCTGGTCGCCCGCTTCGGCCAGGGCTCCGGCGATCTGCCGGACATGTCCACGGACGAAGGCATGGTCCGGCACGCCTTCCAAGGCGACGTGTTCGCCATCTTTTGAGCAGCTCCATGGGCCAGACACCCACGCATACGCCGGCGGAGCCGGCGCCGGAGAGGGCCGGCCTGCGGGGCCTGCTCGGCCTGCTGTGGCGCGAGGCGCTTTTGCCGCTGCTGGTGCTGCTCGGCCTGCTGGCCATCGCCGTGGCGCTGACCGAGGGCCAGTCCTCCGGCGACTTCCTGTACGCGATCTTTTGAGCGCCGTTTTTTCGGCGCGGCCTCGATCATCCGCCGAGGCCGGGGCTCGATCGCGCCGCCCGATCAGCCGCCGAACAGCTCGGCGAAATAGGCCAGCGCCAGCCGGAGGTCGCCGCCCGGAACCGAGATCAGGACCCAGGTCAGGGCCACGAAGTGGAAGGTGACCGCCGTGGCCAGGACGCGGTAGGGCAGGGACTTCGACAGGCGCTTCTTGAGCTTGAAGCGCTTGCGCAGGAAGTGCATCCAGGCCTGGTGGGCGGACAGCCCGGCCCCATGGGCGAGACCCCACAGCAGCCAGGCCAGGGTCGGGGCGTGCCACAGGCCGCACAGGCTCATCGAGACCAGCGCGGCCAGGTGCGGGCGCAGGGCGGATTGGCTGCGGCCGCACAGGGGCAGGAACAGGTAGTCCCGGATCCAGGTGGAGAGCGAGATGTGCCAGCCCTTCCAGAAATCCGAGATGTTGCCGCGCAGATAGGGATTGTCGAAGTTCTCCGCCAGGCGCAGGCCGAACAGGCGGGCCATGCCCACGGCGAGGTCGCTATAGCCAGCGAAATCGACATAGGCGAACAGGCACATGGCGTACAGCGCGCCCCAGGCCTGCCGAAATCCCAGTTCTTCGCCCGCGGCGAAGCCGGTGATCGGACCGGCCCAAGCCACCAGGAGCTGGCCCAGCACCACCTTCTTGAGCAGCCCAAGGTAGATGCGCGCGAGCCCCGCGGCGAAGTCCTGCCGGTCGGCACGGCCGAGCCGCCCCAGGCTCTGGCCGAGGTGCTCGGCGCGCTCGATCGGTCCCGCGGTCAGGGTCGGGAAGAACGAGTTCCAGGTCAGGTAGTCGGCGAAGGACAGGGGCAACTGCCGCCGCCGGCGGGCGTCCAGGGCGAAGTGCAGCGCTCGCAGCGTGAAGTACGAAGCGCCCACGAACAGCGCCATCCGGCTGCCGAGCACGTTGCCGGCCGCGTCGGCTTCCGCGGCGCCGGCGAACAGCCCGAGCTTGGGCACGAACAGGGGCAGAAGGAGCGGGGCCAGCAGCGCGTAGAACAGCAGGCTCCCGCCGCCGCGCTGACCCTGGCTGGCCGCGAACCACGCCAGCAGCGAGGTGGCCAGGAAGAACAGCGGCGCCAGCGGGTGAAAACTGGCCAGGAAAGCCAGGTTGAACGCCAGCAGGACCAGCCGCCGTGCGCGCTCTCCGAGCGGCAGGCGGGTCAACGCCAGGGCCAGCCCCAGGAACAGGGCGAAGGGCAGGCTGATCAGGTCCAAGGGGCGCGTCGCAGCGGGGGAAGGCCGAGCACCATAACCGGCCCGGGCCCGGGGCGACGAGGGGGCGCGGCCCGGCCGGTTGCGGAACCTCGTCCGGCCCGCGGGTCCCGTGCCGGCGCCGCGCCGAAAGCCCGAGCACTGCGCGGCCGCGGCGCGGCTTTGCTGGCGCACCGGCTGGTTCGAGCGGCGCTTGGCC
>ERZ1066117.601-NODE-601-length-25405-cov-40.572426_pt1 | contig 25405 bp, 11 predicted proteins | sample MGYA00382764_ERZ1066117 | MGnify/ENA primary metagenome ERZ1066117 (study PRJEB33369, sample SAMEA5778347) | biofilm metagenome | biome: Industrial cooling water; feature: Water cooling tower basin; material: Biofilm | place: United Arab Emirates | collected...
CATGGGCTCCGCCCCGCCGGCGTCCCACTGCGCCGCCCCGGGGACGCGCCGCGGAGACCCTGATGGGCCCCGCGTTTCGGTGCGCGAGGGCGTTGTTGCCGGCGCGCGACGTGTGTCGCAACGACGGCTCGACGGCGAACTTGCGGCGATGAAGCGGGATAAGAACTCACGACAGGTGGGCGGCGAACTTGCGGTGACAAGCAGGGCCCGTCGCGCTGGCAGCACTCACGACGGCTGGACGGCGAACTTGCGGCGATGAGCGGGGCCCGTCGCGGTGTACGGGTGGACGGCGGCGCGACGGACGAGGTGCGGTGACAAGCGAGGCCCGCCAGGATCGTCGGGGGGCGGACCCGGCGCGGCGCATGGGACGCCGGCGGGGCGGAGCCCATGGCGCGCGCGCAGGCGGCGTTTCTGGCACTCGAGACATTTCTCTTAAAACATGTCCTTCGCGCCACCAAGAGCGTGTGCACGCGAGCCGCCGAGCACGGCCATGGGGGGGAGCCCGCCGGAAGCGAGGGCCCCGTAGCGCCGCGCCGGGTCCGCCCCCTCCACGCTTCTCGGGGCCCCGCGCCCAGGCTGCGGACCGGCCCCGCGTTCAGGCTGCGGACTGGCCCCGCGCCCAGGCTGCGGACTGGCCCCGCGTTCAGGCTGCGGACTGGCCCCGTGTTCGGGCTGCGGAGGCCTGCGCCCAGGCCTTCAGAACAGCTTGCCGGGGTTGAAGAGGCCGGTGGGGTCGAGCACGGCCTTGATCCCGCGCATCAGCGCGACCTCGGTGGGCGTGCGGGTGAAGTGCAGGTGGTCGCGCTTGAGCAGGCCGACGCCGTGCTCGGCGGAGATGCTGCCGGCGTGGGCCTGGACGAGCGCGTAGAGCTCGGCGTCGAAGGCGTGGACGCGGTCGAGGAAGGCGGGCAGCGCCATGCCCTCGGGGCGCAGCAGGTTGAGGTGGAGGTTACCGTCGCCGACGTGGCCGAAGTTGAGGGCCTCGATGCCCGGGAGGCGGGCGGCGACGAGCGGGCGCCAGGCGGCCAGGAACTCGCCGACGCGGGCGACCGGGAGGGCGATGTCGGCCTTGTGCGGGGTGTGGCGGTGGAGCGACTCGCTGATGTCCTCGCGGTAGGCCCACAGGGCGCGCGCCTGGGCGGCGGTGCCGGCGAGCACCGCGTCGTCGATCTCGCCGGCCTCCTGGGCGTCGGCGAGGCGCAGGCTCAGCTCGTCGCGCGTGTGCTCGAGGGCGGCGTCCCCGGGGACGGGGACCTCGACCTCGACGAGGGCGTAGCGCGGCGACGGCGCGGTGAACGGCGGGTCGCCGCGGCGGTGGGCGAGCACGTGGGCGAGGCAGCCGTCGTCGAAGCACTCGAAGGCAGACAGCGCGAGGCTGCTGGCCCGCAGGCGCGCGAACAGGGCGAGGACGTGGGTGTCCGAGGGGACAGCGCACAGCGCGACGAGGGCGCCGGCGGGCGGGCGGCACAGCTTGAGGGTGACCTCGACGATCACGCCGAGCGTGCCCTCGCTGCCGATGAACAGCTGGCGGAGGTCGTAGCCGGTGTTGTTCTTGACGAGGGCGCCGCCGAGGTCGAGCAGCTCGCCGGAGGCGAGGACGACCTTGAGGCCGAGCACCCAGTCGCGGGTGAGGCCGTAGCGCAGGACCTTCACGCCGCCGGCGTTGGTCGCCAGGCTGCCGCCGATCTGGGCGGTGCCCTTCGACGCGTAGTCGACGGGGTAAAGCAGGCCGGCCGCGGCGGCGGCCTCCTGCACGGCCTGCAGCGTCGCGCCGGGCTCGCAGCGGAGGGTCCGCGCGGCCGGGTCGAGCTCGAGGATCCGGTGCATGCGCTCGAGCGAGAGCACGACCTCGCCGGCGGTCGCCGTCGCGGCGCCGGCGAGGCCGGTGCGGCCGCCCGAGGGGACGATCGGGGCGCCGTGGGCCGCGCAGGCGCGGACGACCGCCTGCACCTCGGCGACCGTGCGCGGAAACACGGCGAGCGACGGGCGCACCGGCCAGCCGCCGCGGCAACGGTCGGCGCCATAGAAGGAGAGGTCCGCCGGGTCGTCGACGAGGCGGTCGTCGCCGACGGCCGCGACCAGGGCCGCGCGGAGTTGTGCGAGGTCTGCCGGCATGGCGACGACGGTACCCGAGAACGCGCGAGCGCGCCCACCAGGGGGCGCGCCGTGCGGGTGCGGGGCCGTGAGAACGGCGTTACATCGCCGGGATGGCGTTGGCCGGGAGGCGCATCAGCTGGCGGACCATGCGGACCACCGACTTGACGACCGGGTGACCCTTGATGAAGACGACGCCGACGACGTGCTTCTCGTCGCCGGCGACCAGGATCGCGTGCTCGCCGACGAGAATGCGCACGGCGGGCTCGTTTGCGACCTGCCGCAGCCGCACCGCCTCGAGCACGATCGGTTTCCAGCGCTCCTCGCCGACCCATGCCACGTCCCCCGCCTGGGACTGGTCGGGGGTCTGGTCCAACACCGCCACGATCCCGTCGTGGCGAAGAACGCGCTCAATTCGTGTCGATGACATGGGACTTCCCTGTTTTCTGGCCGGATTGGGCCCGTATGCCGCAAAACTGGGGGGTCGCGGTTACGGGCTGGTGGTTGTACATAAAGCCCCCAGGTGCGTCAAATCCGCAAGGCACTTTTCCTGCTTTTTCCCGTATGAACTGGTTTGATACCCACGCGCACATCGACCTTCCGCGCTTCGGTAATTGTACGGAACAACGATTTGCCGCCCTTCGGGCTGAAGCTGCGGGAATTTCAGGAATTCTTATTCCCGGCGTCGAGCCCGCGACCTGGGACAGCATGCTCAGCGTGGCCGATGACCTGCGCGCGGGCGCGCCGGGCATGTGTTTTGTCACAGCCCTTGGGATCCACCCCCAGGTGTTGCCGGACCTCGACCCGGCCGGCGACGCCCGCGCACTGGAAGCGTTGAAGGAGCGCGTGCGGGCCGCCCCGGCGGGGATGGTGGCGATCGGCGAATGCGGCCTCGACTTCGGGCCGCAGGGGGCCGGCGCGCCGCGTGAACGGCAGATCGCGGTGCTGCGGGCGCACTTCGAGCTCGCGCGCGCGACCGGGCTGCCGCTGGTGCTGCACTGCCTCAAGGCCCACGCGGCGCTGCTCGAGCTGCTCGAGGAGCGGCCGCTGCCGCCGTCGATCCTCCACAGCTACTCGGGCAGCGCCGAGATGGTGCCGGCGTTCTGCCGCGGCGGTCACGCGATCTCGTTCGCCGGGGCGCTGACGCTGCCGGGAGCGCGGCGCCCGGGGCTCGCGGCGCGGGCGGTGCCCACCGACCGTCTGCTGATCGAGACCGACTCGCCCGACCAGACCCCCGCGACGCGCCGGCCGGCGCGCAACGAGCCGGCCTTCCTCCTCGACGTCGCCCGCGCCGTCGCCGAGGCGCGCGGCGAGCCGCTCGAGCTCGTCGCGGCGACCACCTACGAGAACGCGCGCCGGCTGCTGCGGCTCGCCGCGTGAACGCCATGGAACGAGCCCTCGCGCTGTTGTCTCTCGGGGCATATCTGGCCGGTTGCGGGTCGGAGGCGCCCGCGGTCGCGGAGGCGCCCGCCCCTGCCCCGCCGCCGGCCCCGGTCCCGCAGACGATCGACGAGCCGCCCACGCCGCCCACGCCGCCGGCGCGGCTCTCGGTGCTGCACCCGCGCGAGCTCGCCGGGGTGCCGCTCGGGCAGCTCGTCGCGCTCGATCTCGCGCTCTCGGCCGAGGACCGGCGCGAGCGGCCGGAGCTCGTCCGCGACGACGTCGCCTACGACCAGGCGTGCGCCGAGCTCGATCTGACGCGGCTCGCCGAGCAGGCGCCGGGGCTCGCGGAGCTGCGGATCTCGGGCTGCCAGGCCGCCGTCCACGCCGGGCTCGCGGCGTTCGCCGGGGTCACTGCGCTCGAGCTCGCGGACCTCGTGCTCGACGGCGTGGTGATGGGGCGGATCGTCAGCCTGCCGCGGCTCGAGCGGCTGACGCTGACGCGGGTCGGGCTCGGGGCGGAGCCGGTCAGCCTGCTCGCGCGCGCGCGGCTCGCGTCGCTGACGCTGCGCGAGCTGGCGGCCGACTCGGGGCTGGCGGCGATCGCCGGGCAGGTGCCGACGCTGCGGGCGCTGACGCTCGAGGGCGCGTGGGCCGGGCACGAGGCGATGTTGCAGGTGCAGAGGGCGACCGGGCTGCAGGAGGTACGGCTGGTCGACACGCGGGTCGGCAACTTCTCGCTGCACCAGCTCAAGCCGCTGACGGGGCTGACGCGGCTCGAGTGGCGCGGCGCGACGTTCAGCGACATGAGCCCGGTGTTCGTCCGCGACCTTCCGCTCACCGAGTTCACCTGCGCCTGCCCCGGGCTCGGCGACGGCGGCCTCAAGGCGCTCGGCAAGCAGGCCGGGCTGCGGCGGCTGGTGCTGCCGCAGTCGCGGATCACCGGCGCGGGGCTGGCGGCGCTCGAGAAGCTCGCGGGGCTGCAGGAGATCGAGATCCGTCGCCGCGACCTCGGGCCGGAGGGGCTCGCCGCGCTCGCGCGGCTGCCCGACCTGCGGTCGCTGGTGCTCGGGCTGCCGGCCGGGGTGGCGCTCGCAGATCCGGCGATGACGCACCTCGGCGAGCTGGCGGCGCTGCGGACCCTCGTGCTCGACATCCCGAGCCTCGACGACCGCGTCGCCGGCGAGCTCGCCGGGCTGACCGGGCTGCGCGAGCTCGACCTCGGCGGCACGCAGATCTCCGACGTCGGCCTCAAGGCGCTCGCCGAGATGCGCGGGCTCAAGGTGCTGCGGCTGCACCACACCCGCGTGACGCACCGCGGCCTGATGCACCTCGCCGGGCTGACGCAGCTCGAGGTGCTCGAGCTCGACCACACCGACGTCGTCGACGGCGGGGTCGCATACCTCAAGGACCTGAGCGAGCTGCGGGTGCTGCGGCTCGACGCGACGCTGATCACCGACGCCGCGCTCGCGCACCTCGGCGGGATGACCAGGCTCGAGCAGCTCAACCTCGCGGGGACCGTCGTGTCGGCCGCGGGGATCGAGGCGCTGGCGACGCTGCCGGCGCTCAAGGCGGTCAACCTCGCGGGCACGCGCGCCGAGGCCGGGCGCTAGCGGCGGCGAGCGTGAGCGGCTGCCCCTCGGGACAGGTCTCGCGGCAGCCGGCGAGCGCGGTCGGCTGGCCTTCGAGACATGCCTCGCGGCGGCCGCGGGACGCGATCGTCTGGTCTTCGGGGCAGGTCTCACGCGAGCGGGGGGGCGTCCGGCGGCAGGTGGGCGCGGCCGTCGGGGCCGGCGATCCAGCGGGCGCGGGCGGCGTCGAGCCAGGCGGTCGCGGCGGTGATCGCCGCGAGGGTCGGCCGGCCCTGCGCGAGGCCGCAGGCGATCGCGGTCGCCAGGGCGCAGCCGGTGCCGCGCGGGTCGGGGCCGGGCACGCGCGGGCGCGCGAGCGTGTGGACCTGGCCGTCGAGCCAGACCTGGTCGCGGACGAGCGCGGGGTCGCGGCCGTGGCCGTCCTTGAGCAGGATCGCGGCGCGGCCGAGGCGGGCGGCCAGCGTGGCGAGCAGGTCGGGGTCGTCGGGGCCGGCCCCGGCGAGCGCGGCCGCCTCGCTGCGGTTCGGCGTGATCAGCCAGGTCGCTTCGGACATGTCCGCCAGGGCAGCCCGCAGCACCTCGGCGCTCGCGCCGAGGTCGCCGCCGTCGCTCGCGGCGAGCACCGGGTCGAGAACGACCGGCGCGCGGCGGGCCCGGGCCGCGCGCAGCACCGGCTCGACCAGCGCGGCGGGCACGAGCCCGAGCTTGATCGCCCGCGGCGGCGGCATCGTCTGCAGCTCGCGGGCGATCGCGGCGGCGGGCCGCGGCTCGGCGGTCGCCGGGCGGCCGGCGCCCTGGCGCGTCCAGGCGGTGACGAGCCGCGCGAGGGGCAGCGCGGGGGCACACGCGCGGGCGGTCAGCGTGTCGCGCACGAGGCCCGCGCCGCCGGTCGGATCGAGGCCGGCGAGCAACCACAGCGCGCTGGCACGGCCCCTCTCATCGGGTACACTGCTGACCATGGCGACTTTCACCGGGACCGTGCGCTACAACGACCTCGAGGGCGGCTTTTATGAACTCGTGACCGACAAGGGCGAGGTGTACCGCCTCAGCAAGTGCTCCGCCAAGGCGGGGGCCCGGGTCAAGGTCGACGGCAAGGTCGAGTCGGGCGGCTTCGGGATCCACATGACCGGCCCGAGCCTCGAGGTGAAGAGCCTCGAGGTGCTCGGCGCGAAGGCGTGAGCGGCCCGGCGCGCCCGGGGGCCGCGGAGCCCGGCGCCAGAAAGCTCGAAGGCCCTGTCACCGGCGGTGACAGGGCCTTCTGGCTTTCTAGTGCGAGGAAAGGGACTCGAACCCCCACGTCCTAAGGACACACGGACCTGAACCGTGCGCGTCTACCAATTTCGCCATCCTCGCGGCGGGCGAGGAACCTAGGACGACTCGGCTCCAAGGTCAAGCCCAAAATTGCATGCGCAAACTGCGCGGGCCGCCTGTGGAGCGAACGCGGGAATTCCGGCAGGAACGACCGCCTAGCGGGGCTGCTCGCCGCCCTCGTCCTCGGGCCAGGCCTCGTCCTCGAGCACCTCGATGACGATCCGGGCGTTCGACGGCTCGCGGTCGGCCGGCGGCGCGGACCCCGCGGGCCGGGGCGGCGGCCTCGTGGGCCGGACGTCCTCGTCCTCGTCCTCGGACCAGTCGGTGTCGATCGCGAAGACCTCGTCGTCGTCCTCGTCGTCCTCGTCGGGGACGACGACGACGCGGGGGGGCGGCGGCGGCGGGGCGAGCTCGTCGTTGTCCTCGTCGTCGATGTCGATGTCGTCCGACGGCAGCTGGAAGCGCGGGCCCGACACCTCGGCGGAGGCGAGCGAGGCGAGGTCGACCTCCGGGGTCTCGTCGTCGGCGGCGCCGGCGAGGCGGACGACGAGGCTCGTCTCTTCGGGGCCGTCGTCGTCGAAGTTGATGCCGGCGAACCGGTCGGCCTCGTCGGGGTCGCGCTGGATCGCGGGGGCGACCAGCTCCTCGGGCTCGGCCTCGGGCTCGGCCTCGACCTCGAGCTCGGGCTCGTCGACGCTGACCTCGAACGAGCCGCTGCCCTCGCTGACGTTGGTCGCGGCGGGCACCAGCGAGACGCGGGCGAGGCGGGCGCGCTCGTTGTCGAGGAGGCGCTCGAGCTCGGCGATCTTGGCCTGGGCGCCGACGAGGAGGTTGCGGGTGACGTCGAGCTCGTCGGCGAGGTCGTCGTACTGCTCCTTCTGCTTCTCGAGCTGGGCGAGGCCGGCGGCGAGGCGGGCGGCGGCGCGGCCCTCGGCGTCGCTCATCTCCCAGATCCGCTGCTCGGCGGTGTCGAGCTGGTAGAGCAGGTACTCCATCTCCTCGGCGCGGATCGCCGCCTCGAGGCGGACGCGGCGCAGGCGGCCGCGCTCGCCCTCGACGATCCGCTGGTGCTCGGCCTCGCTGCGGGCGAGCGCCTCGGCGTGCTCGGCGGCCTGCTCGGCCATCGTCGACCGCAGGCGCAGGACCTCGGCCTTGGCCGCGTCGGACAGCGCGCCGCCCTCGCCGGTCGGCCCGCCGCGGCTCGCGCCGAGCGCGACGATCTGCTGCAGCTGGTCGATCGCCTCGTGCTTGGCCTCGAGCTCGCGGCGCAGGCGGAACAGCTCGACCTCGGCGCCCTGCTTGGCGCTGGCGACCGCGTCGAGCTCCGACTTGAGGCGGCGCAGGCGGCCGCGCAGGTGCTCCTGCTCGGCGACGCCCTCTTCGAGGCGGCGCTGCAGCTCGCCGGCCTCCTCCTCGCGGTCGAGCGTCTTGCGCTGCTGATCGCGCAGGCGCTCCTGCAGGGTCGGGACGGTCTCCTCGAGCCGCTGGACGTGGACCTGGAGGACGGCGAGCTCGCCGCGCAGCTCGGCGGCGATGCTGGCGTGGTCCTCGACGGACCGGCGGAGCTCGCGGATCGTGCGGGTCGCGTCGGCGAGCTCGCGGTCGCGGCGGCGGACGACCTCGACGCTGGCGCGCTCGCGGGCCCGCAGCTGGTCGCGCTCGGCGGTCAGCATGTCGACGCGGCCGCGGGCGAGCGCGGCCGGGTCGTCGTCGTCGAGCGGCAGGTCGGCCTCGTCGTCGCCGCGGGCGCGCAGGCGCTGCTCCTGCGTGGTGTACAGGCCCTGCAGCTCGGCGTGGGCGACCTCCATCTTGCGCAGCTCGTGGCCGAGGCGCTCGAGCTCCTGCACGCGCTCGAGCTCGATCGCCCGGCTGCGCTCGACCTGCTCGCGCAGGCGGTCGACGTCGGTGACGAGGCGGACGTTCTCGAGGTGCTCGCGCCGGAGCTCCTCCTCTTGCTGGAGCACGCGGGTCTCGAGCGACTGCAGCTCGGCGGTCCGGCGCGCGAGCTCCTCGCGCAGGCGGTTGCGGTCGAGCGCGGCGTCGGCGGTCGCGCGGGCGGGCTCGGGCGCGACGAGCGGGGCGACCTCGTCGACGAGCTCGTGGGCGGCGAGCGTCGAGCCGGGCAGACCTGCCCGCAAGGCCAGGTCGGCGAGCGAGTGGACGCGGCTGTCCTCGGGGACACGCTGGAGCGCCTCGAGCTGGAGGCGGGCGGCGTGCAGCTCGGCCTCGGTGCGGGCCTTCTCCTCGCGCGAGCGCTCGAGATCGCCGGCGAGCCTGGCGGCGCGGGCGACCATGGCCTCGCGCTCGCCCGCGAAGCCGGCGACCTGCCCGCGCAGGCGCTCGAGCTCGGCGAGCAGCGCGGGGTCGGAAGCGGCCGGGGCGGCCGCGGGCGGGGCGAACGTCGGGGCGATCGGCGGCGAGATCCCGGGGACGATCGCGGGGGAGACGTCGCCGAAGAGGTCGTCGAGGTCGGGCGGATCGCCGAGCTCGAGCGGCGGCGGCGCGACGACCGGAGGCGCGATCGCAGGCGGGGCGCTCGGCGACGGCGGCGAGATCGGCGGGGCGCTCGGCGAGGCGATCTCCTCGGCCGCGATCGCCGCGGCGGGCCGATCTCCGACCGGCGCGAGCGGGACGATCACGCACTCGCCGAGCGGCGCCTCGAGGGCCTCGGCGGAGGCGAGCAGCAGGTAGCGGCGGGCCGGCAGCGGCGCGTCGAGCAGGCCCTCGCGCAGCGTCGCGGCGGGGCTCGAGCCCGGGGCGGCGGACAGCACGGGGGCGAGGCTGACGCCCTGCCACGCGAGCTCGGCGAACGCGGCGACGTGGGGGAACAGCGCGCGGAGATCGTCCTCGGCCTGCCACAGCGCGGCGTCGTCGGCGGGGCAGCCGACGGCGAGCAGGCCGGCGCGTCGCAGGACCCGGCGGGCCTCGGCGAGCAGCTCGCGGCGCGCGGCCGGGGCGAGCGCCTCGAAGGCCTCGAGGCTGACGACGGCGTCGACGCTGGCGTCGCGCAGGGGCAGCCGTGCCGGCTCCAGCGGGCCCGGGAGCACCTCGAGGCCGGGCTCGGCGGGGCAGTCGCCGAGGACGAGCACCCGCGCCGCGCCTGCGGCCGCGAGCCGGCGCGGGCCTTCGGGCCCGGCGGGCGAGACGACGACCACGCGCCTTTGGAGCAGCCAACGCTCCAAAGCTACATATGCGGGCAGAAGAACCACTGCGGGGGGAATTTGGCCCCGGCATCATACTGCAAGGCGCTGCGCTTGCCCTGGTGGAGGTTTCGGGGCGAATACGCGCACGGACGCGTGCACGGACAAGGAGTCCGCGCGCGGACGCGCGGGCCCGGGCGGCATTCTCCCACGCCGCCTGGGTCTCTCACGGTGAAGGTTCGGCCGAGAAGCCATTGATCCGTGGATTTTCCTGCCCTACGATGCGGAATCGTCGATGGCGGCCAAGCTCATCCTCCTCGGGGGAGACCACCCGGTTGAGCACATCCTCACGTCGTTCAACACCCTCGGTCGCCATCCTGACAATTCGATCCAGGTGCTGGATCGCATCGTCTCGAAGGAACACAGCCGGATCACGCTGGGACCCGACGGGCGGTACATCGTCCGCGACGTCGGCAGCCTGAACGGCACCTTCGTCAACGGCGAGCGGGTGACGGAGCGGGTGCTGAAGTCGGGCGACCAGATCTCGCTCGGCAACACGACCTATCGCTTCACCGAGGACCCGCCGCGCAACCAGCCGCAGGTCAAGAACAAGGTCACGATGACGCCGGACCAGGTGCAGAGCCAGGTCCAGAGCTCCGTGTCCGCGAGCTCGCGGTTCTTGCCGGCGGCCGACATCAAGGACGTCGCCACGCTGCGCGCCGACTACGAGAAGCTGCGGATCGCCCACGAGCTGTCGCAGCGGCTGTCGATCGACGCCGAGCTCGACACGCTGCTGCAGAAGATCGTCGACGAGGCGTTCCAGCTGATCCGCGCCGACCGGGCGGTGATCCTGCTGGTCGACCCGGACACCAACGACTTCGTGCCGCGCTACGTCCGGCAGAAGCGCGACGAGGAGATCAAGCTGTCGCGGAGCATCCTCGACGAGGTCCGGCTCAAGAAGCGCGCCGTGCTGTCGTCGGACGCGATGGTCGACGAGCGGTTCAAGGCGGCCAAGAGCATCATCATGCAGGGCATCCGCTCGACGATGTGCGTGCCGCTCTTGTACAACGACCGGCTGCTCGGCGCGATGCACATGGACTCGATGCTGGCGACCGGCGCGTTCACCGAGCGCGACCTGCTGTTGTTCTCGGGCATCGCCACGCAGGCGGCGGTCGCGATCGAGAACAACTTCCTCGCGCAGAAGATCGAGCACGAGGCGTCGAAGCGGGCCCAGTTCCAGCGGCTCTTGTCGCCGAACCTGGTCGACCAGATCGTGTCCGGCCAGCTGACGCTCGACCAGGGCGGCTCGCGGCGCGAGGTGACGATGCTGTTCGCCGACATCCGCGGGTTCACCGGGATGAGCGAGCGCCACCCGCCCGAGGAGATGGTCGCGACGCTCAACGAGTACTTCGAGGTGATGGTCGACGTGCTGTTCCGCCACGGCGGGACGCTCGACAAGTACGTCGGCGACGAGATCATCGGGCTGTTCGGCGCGCCGGTCGAGCTCGCCGACGCCCCGCTGCGCTCGGCCCGCTGCGCGCTCGACATGATGCGCGCGCTCGAGGAGTTCAACCGCCTGCGCTCCGACCAGGGCCGCGAGCGGATCAGCATCGGCATCGGCATCAACACCGGGCCGGTGATCGCCGGCGCGATCGGCTCGTCGCGCACCCTGCAGTACACCGTCATCGGCGACGCGGTGAACATCGCCGCCCGCCTGTGCAGCATGGCCAAGCCCGGCGAGATCATCATCTCCGAGTCGACGCTGCAGATGTCCGGGCCGCACGTGATCGTCGAGCCGCGCCAGACCGTGAAGGTCCGCGGGCGCAACGAGCCGCTCAAGATCTACGCGGTGCAGGGCATCCGCGACACGGCGCCGCCGGCGAGCCGGTCGTAGCGCCGGCGAGGGCTCGCGGACGCGCCCGCGAGGACGCACGCGCGCGCGCCCGTGCCCGCCTGCGGCGACGCGAGCGGGCCCCCGCGAGCCCGTCCAGGAAGCGCCAGGAGCCCGAACGCGGGCCGGCGACCGCGCCCCCTGCCCGCGCCTTCCCGCGGGCTTAATCGCCGACGGGGCGGCCGTGGTGGCCGCCCCGCGCGTCGGGGTCGCTTCAGGGCCGCGGGTCAGGCGACGGCGATGCCGATGCCCTTGCGCGCCTTGAAGTAGTCCTCGCTGATGCTGTAGAGCACGAGCTCCTTGATCTTGTCCTTCGGCGTCATCGCCGAGCCGAACGCGGCCTGCTCCTGGGAGATCAGGTGCGCGGCGATGACGAGGTCGTCGCAGAGCAGGAAGCCGATCCGGTAGCCCGTGATCTCGGTGCCGAGGGCCCACTTCTTGACGTCGGTGGAGCCGCCGGCCTCGACGAAGCGGCGCATCAGGCTGCGCATCTGGTCGCGCGCGCCGCCGGGGAGGCGCGAGAGGATCTCGCGGGCCACGGCGTCGAGCTCGGCCTTGTTGCCGCCGGTCTCCATGTCGCACATGTGGAGGCACGCCAGGAACACCTGCTTGAGGTTCTGCGGCGAGCGGTCGAGGGCGACGTAGGCGTAGTGCGGCAGGTACAGGTCGGACATGTGCCGGCCGAGGGCGAAGGCGAGGTGCTTCTCGTTCTTGCCCTTGAGCAGGTTGCTGAACACGACCATCGTCGGGTGGACGCGGTTGTCGCGCTGCGCGTTGAGCAGGGCGACGTCGCCGGGCTCGTCGGGCCGGAGGTACAGGTCCGGCTGACCGACGTTGAGCAGCTGCATCACGTACTTGGCCATGCGAGCGACGAGCGACGGGTCGGTGTTGATGTCGGTGCGCTCGTTGGGCTTGAGGTACGCGGGCAGCGGGTTGGCGCGCCAGGCCGCGATCGCCGGGGCGATCGAGCCGAGGATGCCGGTCAGCCACAGGTCCTCGTCCGGGTGGAACACGTGGCGGCGGAGGATCTCCTCGCTGAGCCGCTGACGCGCCTGCCGGAACTCGTTGGACGCGTACTTGTCGTTGACCTGCTGCTCCTCCGGGGTGGCCTGCTTGAGGAACACGAGCGTGCGGGCGACGCAGTACGCCTTATCGATCTGGCTGCTCTTCCGGTAGATGTTGAAGAGCGCGTGGTAGCTCTCGTAGCGGAAGGGCTCCTGGGCGATCAGGATCTGGTGCTCCTTGACGGCCTGCGCGGCGTACTCCTGCGGGTTGTCCTGCATGAGGGCCTCGTAGAGCTCGGCGAGGAGGTAGTGCCGCTCGGTGTTGTTCGGGTCGAGCTTGGCCGCGACCTCGAAGGCGGCGGTGGCCGCCTTGAAGTCCTTGAGGCGCGTCCGGTAGATCTCCGCGAGGTTGGACCACAGCGTGATCTTGAGGTCGGCCATGCCGTCGGCCGGCAGGCGCTTGAGCATCTTCCGGTACGACCGCTCGAGGGTCTTCCAGTCCTTCGACTTGGTGACCATCGTGTCGATCGCCTGGAAGGCCTTGAGGTAGGCCGGGTCGTCGTCGAGCACCGTGTTGAAGCGGTCGATCGCCTCGTCGTGGGCCTTGAGCTCGTCGCGCAGCAGGACCGCGGCGGTGTAGTTGTACTTCGAGCGGCGCTTCGGGTCCTTCTCGATCTCGACGATGCGGTCGATGATGCGGATCGAGTCCTCCCACTGCTTGTTCTTGGTGTAGATGTCGAGCAGCGTGTGGAGGAGCGGGTAGTCCTTCGGCTGGAGGTCGAGGGCGTTCGAGTAGGCCGCCGCCGCCTTCTGCCAGTTCCCGAGCTTCTCGAGGTACAGCTTGCCGATCTCGTTGTAGATCGCCGCCTGGGCGTCGCCGTCGGCGGCGACGTCGATCATCGCCCGCTTGGCCTGGATGACCCCCTCCCAGTCGCCGGCCGCGGTCTGCAGCTCGATGACGGCGTTCAGGGTCGGCAGGTCGTGCGGGTCGACCTCGAGCGCCTTCTCGAGGTAGTTGAGCGCCTTGCGCGGCTCGTTCTGCCGCTTCTTGATCATGCCGAGGCGGTAGTAGACGAGCACCGTCTCGGAGGAGCTCTGGGTGTCGCGGTGCTGGACCAGGATCGTCTGGTACAGCTTGAACGCCTTCTCCCAGTCCTCCTTCTCGAACACGAGGTCGGCCATGCCGACGAGGACGTCGCGGTTGGTCGCGTCGATGTCCGAGGCGCGCTTGTACTGCTTGAGGGCCTTGTCGCCGTTGCCGAGCTTGCGGGCGACCTTCGCGGCCCGGAGGTACATGTCGCGCTGGTCCTGCTCGGCGAGACCGAGCTGGTCGGCCTTGCGGGTGAGGACGTCGAAGATCGGGTCGGCCTCGGCGAACTTGCCGTCGTCGTAGTAGATCTGGCCGAGGACGCGGCCGACCCGGACGTGCTCGGGGTCGAGCTTGAGCACCTCGGCGAACAGCGCGACGGCCTTGTCCTTGTTCTCGAGCTCCTCGTAGTAGATGAAGCCGGCCTCGGCGGCGAGGGCGATCTTCTCGAGCTTGGTGCCCGAGTAGCCGAACGCGGACTCGAGGTTGCGCGCCGCCTTGAGCCAGTCGCGCCGCGACTTGTACAGCTCGGCGAGGCTGACGAGGGCGGGCACGTAGCCCGGGTCGATCTCGGAGGCCTGGGTCAGGCGGAACTCCGCCTGGTCGGGCTGACCGAGCTTGTCCATGAACACCTGGCCCATGCGGGTGAGGTGCTGGACGCGGACCTGCGGGTCGCGGGCGAGGTCGACGAGGCGGCCGAGGGTCTTGATCGCGGACTGCCAGTCCTCGATCTGCTCCTGGAGGCGAGCCAGGATCACCGCGGCGTCGTAGTGCTGCGGGTTGATCTCGAGGATCTCCGCGTAGGTCTCGATCGCGCGGTCGATGTCCTGGATCTGCTTCTCGTAGACCTGGCCCATCGCCAGGAGGAGCTCGATCTTGCCGGCCGGGGCCTGCGTGACCGCGATGTGGTTGCGGTAGGTCTCGACGAGCTCGGTCCACTTCTCGAGCCTGGTGTACAGGTCCTCGAGCTGGCGGTAGGTCGGGTCGCGGTACTTGTCGAGGAGCAGGATCTTCTCGAGCGACTCCGCGGCCCGCGCCGGGTCGCCGGCGAGGTTGAACTGCGCCGCGGCCATGCGGTCGTAGATCGCGATCTGCTCGTCGCGGTTGGTCGTCGCGTCGAGCTCGGCCTCGAGGACGCCGAGGTACTGCGGGACGTTGCCGCCCGCCATGTACAGGCGCTCGAGGGCCGACAGCGCGTCGCGGTCGCTCGGCTCGGAGTCGACGATGCTGCGGTACGTCTCGATCGCCGCCGCGGCGTTGCCGAGCTGGACCTCCTGCACCGCGCCGATCCGCTTCTTGAGCGCGATCACCTGGGCCGGCTCGTCGAGCGTGCCGACGCGGCGCTCGAGCACCCCGACGAGGTCCTGCCACTGGCCCTGGCTCTCGTGCAGGCGCGCAAGGGCGTCGAGCGCGGTGACGTTCTCGGCGTCGATCTCGAGGACGCGGCGGTAGCTCTCGATCGCCGCCGGGATGTCGGCCAGGCCGGTGTCCTGCACCTCCGCGAGGCTGAGCAGGGTCTTGACTTGGATCTGCGGGTCGACCTCGAGCGGGACGACGCGCGCGAGGGTCTTGGCGAGGTCGGCGTTGTTGCCGGCGCGGCGGTAGAAGCCGGCCATCTCGCGCAGCGCGTTGACGCTATTCGGGTTGAGCTTGAGCGCCTCCTCGAGGGCCTTGAGGCCGTAGTCGACGCGGTTGAGGTGCTCGCCGTACCAGCGGCCGATCTTGACCCACAGCTCCGACTGCTCGAGCTTGTCGGGGATCGAGCGGACGATGCCGTTGTACTCGTTGAGCAGCTCGCCCCACTTGTTGGCCTGGGTGGCGAGGCGCTCGAGCTCGCGGGAGGTGTCCTCGTTGGCGTAGTCGATGTTGAAGGCGTACTTGAGCGCCTCGAACGCGCCCTCGGCGTCGCCGACGTTGTCCTCCCACACCTTCGCCATCTTCTGCGAGGTGGCGACCTTGAACTTCGGGTCGTCGAAGATCTCGAGCTGCTTGGTGTACAGCTCGATCAGCTCGCCCCACGCCTCGGTCTCGCGGTAGATGTTCTCCAGCGCCTCGTGCGCGGGCATGTAGGTCTGGTCGAGGTCGAGGATCTCCATGTAGGCGCCGGCGGCCTCGGTCTTGTTGCCGAGCTGCTGCTCCCACGTGGCGGCGATCTGCATCAGGACGTCGATCTTCTCCGGCGGAGTGGCGACGACCTTGCGCTTCTTCTCGAGGACCTTGATCACCTCGTTCCAGCTGGCCTCGCTGGAGTGCAGGCGCTCGAGCGCGGCGAGGGCCTCGAGGCTCGTCGACTCGAGCTCGAGGACGTGGCGCCACGCGGTGATCGCCGCCTGGGTGTCCATCAGGTACTCGGCCTGGATCCGGCCGACCTGCGCGTAGTAGTCGCGGATCTGCTCGGCGCCGAGGATCCGCGGGCCGAGGGCGATCAAGTGCGACAGCACGTCGTTGAGCTCGACCCACTGCTCGTTGCGCTGGTAGATCGCGTGCAGCGCCGTCAGCGTGTCGACGTCGCGGCCGTTGAGCTCGCGCGCGTTGAGCCAGGCGTCGAGCGCGCTGCGCTCCTTGCCGAGCCGCTCGCCGTAGACGCGGGCGAGGTGCTGGTAGATCGCGACCTTCTCGCCGCGGTCCTCGACGACGTAGACCTGCCGCTCGAGCACCTCGGCGAGCTCCTCCCACCGGCCGGCGCGCTCGTGGAGCACCGCGAGCTCGCCGAGGGCGAGGGCGTCCTCGCCGCGGAGCTCGAGCACCTTGGCCCACAGCTCGACGGCCTCGGTCTCGCGGCCGAGCGCCTCGGCGGCGATCTTCGCCATGCGCTGGTAGCACGAGGCGGTGTCGTCGTCGGTGTTGGCGATGCCCGACATCCGCTCGTACGTCTTGTACAGGTCCTCCCAGCGGTGCGCGCCGAGGAACAGCGCCTCGAGGCGCTCGAGGGCGCGGGGGTTGTTGCCGTCGATCTCGAGGGCGCGGTTGTAGGCGGCGATCGCCGCCTCCGGGTTGGCGAGCCACTGCTCGTAGGCGCCGGCGAGCCGCATCTCGAGGTCGACGAGGACCTCGCCGTCCATCGTCGTCTGGATCCGACGCTGGAGGATCTCGGCGAGCTGCTCCCACGCGCCGGTCTGGGTGTACAGGCGGTCGAGGGCCTGCAGCGCCTCGGCGTGGTCGGGGACGATCGCCAGCAGGCGGCCATAGACCTCGATCGCGCGGGCGGCGTCGCCGACGCGGCGCTCGAGCACCTGGCCGGAGCGGCTGAGCACGGCGACGCGGGCGTCCTGGCTCAGACCCTCGATCCCGAGGATCTGCTCGCCGATCTCGACGATGTAGCCCCACTCCTGGGTCAGCTCGGCGAGGCGCTCGATCTCCTCGGAGACGCGCTCGCTCAGCGGGTCGTCCATGTACGCGCGCAGCCACCAGTAGTAGGCCTGGCCGGCGTCACCGAGCTGCTGCTCGCAGATCCCGGCGGTGTTCTCGATGATCGCCAGGCGGTCGGCGACGTCGGCGGTCGCGGCGAGCTTGACGTCGGCGAGCTTGATCAGCGCCTCCCAGTTGCGGGACGCCTGGTACAGCGGCTCGAGGATCGACGCGATCTCGCTCTGGTGCTCGCCCTCGGCGAAGATCAGCTCGAGCGTCGCGCGGGTCGCCGAGTTGTCGGGGTCGATCTCGAGGATCGTCCGGTACGACTCGATCGCCTTGGCGAGGTCCTTGATGTTGCCCTGGTAGACCTGGCCCATGCGGAACTGCAGGGCGATGACCTCCTGCTCGTCCGCGGTGATCGCGATCTGGCGCCGAAGGTTGTCGACCAGCGGCTGCCAGCGCTCGAGCGCGGTGTAGATCCGGTCGAGCTCGGCGATCGCCTCGCGGTTCTCGCCGTCGATCTCGAGGATCGACAGGTAGCGGGCGATCGCGTCGTCGACGCGGTTCAGCTTGGTCTCGAGGACGCGGGCGAGGCGGTGCAGCATCCCGACCTTGGTCTGCGGGTCGGCGATCTGCTCGGCCTGGTCGGCGAGCATGCCGGCGAGCTTCTCGTGGTCGCCGGTGACGTCGGCGAGGCGGTGCAGCTGCTCGAGCGTGCCCTCGTGGGTCGGCTCGATCACCAGCGCGCGCGCGTACGCGGCGAAGGCGTTGTCGTACTGCTGCAGCTGGCGCTCGTAGATCGCGGCGATCTGGTGCAGCAGGTCGATCTGCTGCGCCGGGTCGCCGACCTGCTTGACCATCACCTCGAAGACGTCGACGAGCTTCTCCCACTCGCCGAGCTGGTTGTAGTACGGCGCGAGGACCTCGGCCGCGAGCATCGGCTGGTCGGCGCCGTGGACGATGCGGTCGAGGGCGGCGACGGTCGGCGCGTGGTCGGGGGCGTTGGCGAGGGTGTCGCGGTAGGCCTCGACGGCGCGGACGATGTCGGCGAGCTGGTTCTCGAACAGCGCGCCGATCCGGTGGCGCAGCGCGGTCTTCTCCTCGGGCTGCGGGGCGACCTCGACGGCGCGCTCGAGGATCCCGAGCTGGTCGGGCCAGCGCTCGGCCTGACCGAACAGGCGGTCGAGCGCCTGGATCGCGTCGTAGTCGGCGGGCTCGAGGTCGAGGATCGCGCGGTAGGTCTCGATCGCCTGCTCGACGTCCTTGAGCTTCTGGTCGTAGATCGCGCCGAGCTGGTGGAGCCAGTAGCGGCGGTGCTCCGGCGACTCGGCGAGCTCCGTCTTGCGGCGGTAGATGTCCTTGAGCTGCTCCCAGGCCTCGGTCTGGGTGAACAGCTTGGCGAGGGCGTCGAGCGCGGCGGCGTCGGCGTCGTCGAGCACGAGGACCTGCTGGTACAGGGCGATCGCGCCAGCCGGATCCTCCATCGCGGTCTCGCGGGTCTGCGCGGCGTAGAGGAGGAGCGCCTTGCGGTCGGCGACCTCGGTGACCATCTCCGACTTGCGAACGACGGCTTCGACGAGGGCGTTGAAGTTCGAGTTCTTGAGGTGGAGGTTGATCAGCGCGTCGACGGCCTCGAAGTTGCCGGGGTCGACCCCGAGGATCCGCTCGTAGCTCGCGGCGGCCTTGACCGGGTCCTCGAGCACGAGCTCGTAGACCTGGGCGACCTTGACGAGGAGGCGGATGATCAGGTTGTCGTCGACGATGTCGGGGATCGACTCGTCGTAGAGGGCGACGAGGCGCGGGTAGTCGCCCATCTGGCGGGCGATGTTCTCGAGCCGCTCCTGCGTGGCCTGGTTGGCCGGGTCGACCTTGAACGCGCGGCCGAGGGCCTCGAAGGCCTTGAGCTGCTCGTCGCCGCCGATCTCGTAGAGCTCGGCGATCCGGTGCAGGAGGCCGATCTTCTCCTCGGCGTCGCCGGCGTGGGCGACCATGATCTCGTAGCACTGGATCAGCCGCTGCCAGTTGTTGGCGGCGCGGTAGAACGGCTCCAGGGTCTTGGCGACGGTCAGCTGCTGCTGCTCGTGGGTCAGCAGCGTCTCGAGGGCCGCGAGCGCGGTGCCGTTGGCCGGGTCGAGCGCGAGGACGCGGTGGTAGGTCTCGACGGCCTGGGCGGCCTGGTCGAGCTTGGTCAGGCGGAGGTCGCCGAGGCGCAGGTTGAGCTCGATCTGCTTCGCCGGGTCGGGCGACAGCGTCAGCTGGCGCTCGAGGTTCTCGGCGAGCTCGACCCATGCGCCGCGCGCGAGGTACAGACGATCGAGGGCGACGATCGCCTGCAGGTTCTCGAACTCGTCGGCGAGGATCTCGTTGTAGGTCGCGATCGCGTCCTCCTTCTGGCCGAGCATCTCGTCCTGGAGGTACGCGATCCGGAACCGGAGCTCCTGCCGCTTGGCGCCGTCGCCGGTCAGCGCGACCTGGCTGCGGTAGACGCCGAGCAGCTCGCCCCAGTTCTGGTCGCGGCTGTACAGCTTCTCGAGCGCGTCGAGGGCGTCGACGTTGTCGGCGTCGACGTCGAGGGCCTTCTTGTAGTTCTCGATCGCCTTGGCGGCGTTGCCGAGGCGGGTGTCGTAGAGCGCCGCGAGCTTCATCAGCAGCGCCTTGAGCAGGTCGCTCGGCAGGTCGCCGGCGACGGCCTCCTCGAACAGCGCGGCGTAGTCGGCGAAGCGGTTCTCGAGGTGCGCGAGCTTCTCGAGCTCGGCCTGCGCGTCCTCGTTGCGCGGGTCCTGGCGGAACGCGCGGCTGTAGGCGTCGAACGCCGCGGCCGTGTTCTGGATGTTGCTCGCCAGGATCGCGCCGATCTGCAGCAGGAGGCCGACGCGCTCGTCGGTCGTCGTCGCGGCGGCGACCTTGATCTCGAGGGTCTGGACCATCCGCGGCCAGTCCATCAGCCGCTCGTAAGCGGGCAGCAGGATGTTGGCGACGGCGACCTTGAGGGCCTCGTCCTCGAGGTAGCCCTCGAGGCGCTTGCGGGCCTCCTCGTTGGCGGCGTCCACCTCGAGGACCTGGCGGAACAGGTCGACGGCGTCGGGCGCGGAGTTCAGCTTGTCCTGCTGGACGATGCCGAGGCGCAGCAGGAACGCCGCGCGGGCGCCCGGCTGGTCGTCGCCGGTGACGGCGAGCTCGCGGCGGAGGATGTCGGCGAGCTCGATCCACTTGCCCTGGCCGAGGTAGAGGCGGTCGAGGGCTGCGAGCACGCCCGGGTCCTCGACGCCGGTGGCGAGCACGGCCTCGTAGGCGCTGACCGCCTGATCGACGTGGCCGAGCTGCTCGTGGATGCTGCCGATCCGGGTCTGGATCGCGCGGCGGTCGTCGTCGTTGTCGGCGAGCGACAGCTTGGTGCGGAGGACGCTGAGCAGGTCCTCCTCGCGGCCGAGCGCGAGGTACAGCCGCTCGAGCGAGGTGAGCGCGGTCGTCTCCTCGGCGTTGATCTCGAGGATCGCCTGGTTGGCGGCGAGGGCGGCCTCGAGGTCGCTCGAGCGCTTCTCGTAGATCTCCGCCAGCTTGAGGCGCAGCGGGATGCTGTCGGGGTCGGTGCCGTACTTCTCGATCGCGGCGCGCAGCGACTCGATCTGCTCGGTCCAGGCGCCGATCGACTCGCCGAGGCGGAACAGGTTCTCGCGGACGTCGGCCTGGGTGTGGTCCTCGGTGAAGGCCTGGCGGTAGTACGAGAACGCGAGGGTCTCGTCGCCGGCGATCCGCTCGGCGAGGTCGGCGAGGCGGCGCAGGAGGGCCTGGCGCTGCTCGGGATCCTGGCTGTGGTTGAGCTGGATCTTGAGCGGGACGGAGATGTGGCGCTCGTCGTGGGCCAGCTCGTAGAGGTCGATCAGGGCCTCGGCGACGGTGAGGTTGTTGTCGTCGAAGGACAGCGCGCGCTCGAGGGCCTTGGTCGCCTTGTCCGCCTTGTCGAGGCGGGTCTTGTAGAGGTCGGCGATCTTGAGGAGCAGCGTGGTCCGCTGCGCGCCCTCGGCGGTCTCGGCCTCGCGCTCGAGCACGCGGACGAACTCGCCCCACTTGTCCTGCTTGGCGTAGAACTCCTGCAGGCTCTCCATGTCGCCGACGGCGAGGTAGAGCTTCTTCAGGGCGTCCTGGGCGCGGCGGTTATCCGGGTCGATCTGGTAGAGCGTCTCCCAGGCCTTGATCGCGCTCTTGTTGTCGTCGAGCTTGTCGCTGTAGTTCGAGCCGAGCTTGACCAGGTAGTTGACCTTCTTGGCCTGGTCGCGCTCGATCTCGGCGAGGGTGGCGAGCACGGTGGCGAGCTGCGCCCACTCCTTCTCGCGGTCGAGCAGGCCCTCGAGCTGCTCGAGCGCCTCGTGGTTGTGCGGGTCGCTCTGCAGGACCTGGCTCCACAGCTCGATCGACAGCGAATTCTTCTTGATCTTGCTGACGGCCGTGCGGGCGATGTCGAGGAGCTGATCCATCCGCTGCTGCGGGTTCTCGATCAGCGTCAGCTCCTTCTGCTGGACGTGGACGAGCTTCTCCCAGTCGCGGCGCTTGGCGTAGAGGTCCTTGAGCTTGGTGATCGCCTCGGCGTTGAACTCGTCGGCCTCGAGCACCGACTCGAAGCTCTTGATCGCCTCGGCCTGGTTGTTGAACTTGTCGAGGAAGAGGCGACCTGCCTCGAGGTGCAGGGCGGTTCGGCCGACCGGGTCGGTCGTCAGCTCGGCGCGACGACGGATCCGGCTGATCAGGTCCGGCCAGCGCTTCATCTGCTCGAACTGGACCTGCTGGGTCTCGACGATCTTGAGCAGGCCCTCGGTGTCGTGCGCGTCCTCGAGGACCTTCTCGAAGGCGGCGAGGGTCGTGACGACGAGGCCGGGCTGGCGCAGGTGGTCGCGGTAGATCTCGATCAGCTGCCAGTAGGCGGCCTTCGTGTGCTCAAGGTCCTTCATCGGGTCGCCCTTGAGCTCGTCCTTCAGCAGGTCGGCGACGTTGCTCCACTTGCCGGCCTCGCCGTAGAGCTGCTTGAGGCGGGTCCGCGGGTAGTGCTTGCCCGGGAGCTTGTTGGTCGCGTCGCGCCAGGCGTCGATCGCCTTGGCGCCGCCCGCCGCCTCGGCGTTGCGCGCGTTGTTGATGATGCGGAGCTCGTCCGGCGAGAAGTGCTCGCCGTTGATCTCCTGGCCCTCGCCGGGGACCGCGGCGGCCTCGGCGGCCTTCGCCGCAGCGGCCTTCTCGGCCGCGGCCTTCTCCGCAGCGGCCTTCTCGGCCGCGGCCTTCTCCGCAGCGGCCTTGTCCGCGGCAGCCTTCTCGGCCGCAGCGCGCTCCGCCGCGGCCCGTTCCGCCGCGATACGCTCCTGCTCGGCGCGCTCCGCCGCGGCGTGATCGTCGGCGGCCTGAACAGCTGCAGCCTGATCGGAGGCCGCACGCTCGGCAGCCGCACGCTCCGCCGCGGCCTGCTCCTCCGCCGCACGCTCCGCGGCAGCACGCTCAGCAGCCGCACGCTCCGCCGTCGCACGCTCCGCCGCAGCCTTCTCGGCGGCGGCACGCTCGGCGGCCGCACGTTCGGCGGCGGCGGCCTTCTCGGCGGCCGCACGTTCGGCAGCGGCCTTCTCGGCGGCCGCACGCTCCGCGGCGGCGCGCTCGGCCGCGGCCTTCTCCGCAGCGGCGCGCTCGGCGGCCGCACGCTCGGCGGCGGCCTTCTCGGCGGCCGCGCGCTCGGCGGCGGCCTTCTCGGCGGCCGCGCGCTCGGCAGCGGCGCGAGCGGCCGAGTCGTCGGCCGGGGCCTGCAGCGGGCCGAAGCCGCCGACGAAGGCGACGAGCGTCGGGTGACGCGGCGCGTTGGCGGCGGCGTAGGCGAGCAGCTTGCGGGCGTTGTCGACGTCCTGCCGCATCTTCCAGGCGATCTCGCCGCCGAGGATCGCCAGCAGGGTGGCGTCGTTCGGGTCGGTGACGACCTGGAGGCCGCGGGCGGCGAGCTCGATCAGGCCGTCGGAGTTGCCGGTCCGCTCGGCGGCCTTCTTGAGCATGTGGAAGGCGCCGAGGTGCCAGTCGGCGTCGTTCTCGTCCTTGAGGACGGCGCCGCCGAGCGAGTAGGCGTACTCGAGGGCCTGGCGGAAGAAGTACGCCGCCATGTCGGCGTTGTTGAGGCGGACCTGCCAGATCAGCGCGAACTGCCGCAGCAGGGCGACCTTCCGCGCCGAGTCCTTCTCGAGCGCGACGCGGCGGTCCTGCAGCTTCTGGATGTGCTGCAGGTGGCCGCCGGCGGCGAGCAGGGTCTCGGCGATGTAGCCGGCCTCGTCGTTACTCGGGTCGGCGTCGAGCGCCTTGAACAGCAGCGGCAGGAGGCGCGGGTCCTCGGGCGACTCCTGCTGGAGGATGCGGGCTGTCCGAAGGTACAGGGCGGAGAGCTGGTGGCCGGCGTTCTCGACGTTGGCGGCGAGCGGGTCGCTCTGGCCGCTGAGGGCGATCAGCTGGTTGATGCAGATGTTCTGGAGGGCGAACTGCCAGTTACCGCGGTCGTACAGGGTCTCCTGGAAGCGGTCTGCGTACTCCTGGTTGCGACCCTCGGCGCTGGCGGCGGCCTCGAGGTAGGAGCGCGCCTGGTCGATCTGGCGCAGGTTGAGCAGCGCCCGGCCGTAGGCGTAGTTGAGGCTCGCGGCGCGGCTCGGGTCACGGTTGGCGCGCAGCTCGAGGGCCATCAGCTTGGTGACCATCTCGAGGTTGGCCATCTGCTGGTAGATCTTGCGCGCCGACTCGAGGGCTCGGAGGTTCTCCCGGTCGCGCTTGACGGCCGTCTGGTAGAACGTCATCGCCTTGGCCTTGTCGAGGAGCAAGCCCTCGCAGGTCTGCGCGAGGTGGAAAAACGCGGAGGACTGAGCCTGAGGCGTGCCAGCAGCGCTGGCCTGCGACTCGAATTCGTCGATCACCCCGCTCCACTCGGAGACCTCGGTGAGCCGTGACTTGATGCGCGTCGTTACTTCCATCTGAGACCCTGTTTTTTGAGCATTATCGGGGTATTACCCCGGCTCGGGAGATCGCGGATATACCACGCACTTCGCCGAGCGTTCAACGCGTCCGGCCCCCCTTTGGACGCTTCGGCACGGGCGAACCGCGGCGGCGGAACCGTGCATGTGCGGTGGAGGCGGCACCCGCGGGGGTCTCCGGGTGGCCTTGCGTGGAGGTGAACGGACGTCACCGGGCTGGGCGCGAGTACGCGGCCCAGCCCGGTGACGCGCGGGCGGAGGCGTCCGCAGCGCGGGCTGCGACGCGAGGCCCACAAAGGCGCCAAAAGTGGCGGTTTCAGATGACGTCCTGCATGCGGGCGACGGTGTCGCGCGCCGCCTTGATGAGGTCTGGACGTGCGTCGCCGGCCTTGGAGAGGAAGAGCTCGAGGTTCTCCTTGGCTTCCTTGCGCTGGCGGAGCTCGGCGAACGCCATGCCGAGGCCGTAGAGCGCGTCGATGCCGTCGGGGTCGATCGCCTTCGCCTTGGTGTAGGCGTCGATCGCCTCCTTCATCTGGCCGAGCTCGAAGTGCGCGCGTCCGAGGCCGTTCCACATGCGCGCGTCCTTGTCGTTGATCTGCGCGCCGACGTCGAGGACGGCCATCGCCACGTTGGCGAAGCCGTAGTCGATGTACATGTTTCCGAGCGAGACGAAGGCCGGGCTGTAGCTGGGCTTGATCTCGATCGTCTTGCGGTAGGCGCCGTCGGCCTTCTCGGGCTGGTCGAGCTTCTCGTACAGGACGCCCGTGCGGTAATGGGCCTTGTACATCTTCTGGTCGAGCTTGAGCGCCTCTTGGTACGAGTTGATCGCGGCCTCGAACTTCTTTTCGCGCTCGTCGGCCGACACGCCGTCGGCCTCGCCCTGCGCCTGCTGGACGGTGCCGAGGTCGTACCAGTACTCGGCCTGCGGCTCGGCCTTCATGCTGTCGATCGCGCCCTGGAACGCCTTCTCGGCGTCGACCAGCTTGTTCTGCTTCTTGTAGATCTGGCCGAGGGTGTGGTGCGCCTGGGCGAACGTCGGGTCGAGCTGGATCGCGTCCTGGATCGCCTTCTCGGCGCCGGCGGTGTTGTTGCGGTCGAACAGCTGGATGCCTTCGTTCATCCGGTTGATCGCCTGGACGCGGTTGCGGCTCGCCAGGCCGTTGCAAGCCGGCATGAGGACAGCGACAGACACGAGGAGAGCGGCCAGCGGGGAGAGACGAGGCATCAGAGACCTTTCCGGAACGCGTGCGGATGATAACGAGGGGGGCTACTGGTGACAAGCTGGGCGAGGCGCGGCGGGCGGCGAGCGGGCGGCGACGCGAGCGGCAGGGGCCGCGCGAGAACGTCATTTTCTCGCCGACTTTGCTGTATTTTATCCAGGCGAATTTTCGCTCGCAGGGACGCGCGAGAGCCGTGAGTTGACGCTCAGAAGATGGGTGCTGTTCGGGCGATCTCCGCCGGCAGATCTCCGGGCTCGAGCGGTCGCGGCGAGAAAGCGAGAAGGCCCGGCGGGGCCGGGCCTTCTGTCTCTTCGGTCAGGCTGTCCCTGGGGACATCAGCCCGGCTCGAGCACGAACG
>ERZ1066117.602-NODE-602-length-25364-cov-10.080801_pt1 | contig 25364 bp, 17 predicted proteins | sample MGYA00382764_ERZ1066117 | MGnify/ENA primary metagenome ERZ1066117 (study PRJEB33369, sample SAMEA5778347) | biofilm metagenome | biome: Industrial cooling water; feature: Water cooling tower basin; material: Biofilm | place: United Arab Emirates | collected...
CCATGCCGTCGGTGTGCTTGCCGTAGGGGTCGGGCGAGCCGATCACGCGCAGCAGCAGCGCATCGCGGGCAGCACCCGGAACGCGCGCTGCCTCGGGCAGGTCGGCGAGGCGGAAGAACACGCCTTTCGACGTGCCGCCGCGCATGTAGGTGGCGGGGATGCGGATCTGGGGGCGGACCGTCGTCATCTCAGGCCGCCTTGGTCGCTTCGAGGAAATCCTGCGCGAAACGCTGCAGCACGCCGCCGGCCTCGTAGATCGCCACTTCCTCGGCGGTGTCGAGGCGGCAGCGCACCGGGCACTCCACGCGCGTGCCGTCCTTGCGGTGCACGACGAGGGTCAGCGTCGCGCCCGGCGTGCGGGCGCCGACGACGTCATAGGTCTCGGTGCCGTCGAGGCCCAGCGTGAGCCGCGTGGTGCCGGGCAGGAACTCGCAGGGCAGCACGCCCATGCCGATCAGGTTGGTGCGGTGGATGCGCTCGAAGCCCTCGGCCACGATCGCTTCGACGCCGGCAAGACGCACGCCCTTGGCCGCCCAGTCGCGCGAGCTGCCCTGGCCGTAGTCGGCGCCGGCGATGATGATCAGCGGCTGGCCGCGTTCCATGTAGGTCTCGATCGCTTCCCACATGCGCATCGTCTGGCCGTCCGGCTCGACGCGGGCCAGCGACCCCTTGCGGACCTTGCCCTCGGCATCGCGGACCATCTCGTTCTGCAGCGTCGGGTTGGCGAAGGTCGCGCGCTGCGCGGTCAGGTGGTCGCCGCGGTGCGTCGCGTAGGAATTGAAGTCCTCTTCCGGCAGGCCCATCTTCGCGAGGTATTCGCCGGCGGCGCTGTTGAGCAGGATCGCGTTCGACGGCGAGAGATGATCGGTGGTGATGTTGTCGCCGAGGATGGCCAGCGCGCGCAGGCCCGTCAGCGTGCGCGGCTTCGCGAGCGCGCCTTCCCAGTACGGCGGGCGGCGGATGTAGGTGCTCTGCGCGCGCCAGTCGTACAGCGGCTTCACCGCTTCGCCGTGCTCGACCGCCACGCGGAACATCGGCTCGTACACCTTGCGGTACTGCTCCGGCTTCACCGACGCCTTCACCACGGCATCGATCTCGGCGTCGGACGGCCACAAATCCTTCAGCAGGATCGGCGTGCCGTCGGCGCGGTGGCCCAGCGCGTCCTTCTCGATGTCGAAGCGCACGGTGCCGGCGATGGCATAGGCCACCACCAGCGGCGGCGAGGCGAGGAAGGCCTGCTTCGCGTAGGGGTGGATGCGGCCGTCGAAATTGCGGTTGCCCGAGAGCACCGCCGTCGCGTACAGGTCGCGGTCGATGATCTCCTGCTGGATCTTGGGGTCGAGCGCGCCGCTCATGCCGTTGCAGGTGGTGCAGGCGAAGGCGACGATGCCGAAGCCCAGCGCCTCGAGCTCCGTCTTCAGGCCGGCTTCTTCGAGGTACAGCGCCACGGCCTTCGAGCCCGGCGCCAGCGAGGTCTTCACCCAGGGCTTGCGCACCAGGCCCAGCGCGTTCGCCTTCCTGGCCAGCAGGCCGGCGGCGATGACGTTGCGCGGGTTCGAGGTGTTTGTGCAGGAGGTGATCGCGGCGATGATCACCGCGCCGTCCGGCATCAGGCCCTGCGCTTCCTGCTCGCGTGCCGCGGCAAGATTTCCGGCAATCCCCTTGGCGGCGAGCTCGCTGGTCGCGACGCGCGCATGCGGGTTCGAGGGGCCGGCCATGGTGCGCACCACGGTCGAGAGGTCGAAGTGCAGCGTGCGCTCGTACTCGGCGGTTTTCAGGTCATCGGCCCAGAGGCCGGCGGTCTTCGCGTAGGCCTCGACCAGTGCCACCTGCTCGTCGGAACGACCGGTCAGGCGCAGGTAGTCGAGCGTGTTGCCGTCGATGAAGAACATCGCGGCCGTGGCGCCGTACTCCGGCGCCATGTTCGAGATCGTCGCGCGGTCACCGAGCGTCAGCGCTGCAGCCCCCTCGCCGCGGAACTCGAGGTAGGCCCCGACCACCTTCGACTTGCGCAGGAACTCGGTGAGCGAGAGCACGATGTCGGTGGCGGTGATGCCCGGCTGCGGCTTGCCCGTCAGCTCGACGGCGACGATGTCCGGCAGGCGCATCCACGAGGCGCGGCCCAGCATCACGTTCTCGGCCTCGAGGCCGCCGACGCCGATGGCGATGACGCCGAGCGCGTCCACGTGCGGCGTGTGCGAGTCGGTGCCGACGCAGGTGTCGGGGTAGGCCACGCCGTGCTCGACGCCGATCACCGGCGACATCTTCTCCAGGTTGATCTGGTGCATGATCCCGTTGCCCGGCGGGATCACGTCGACGTTCTTGAACGCGCGCTTCGTCCAGTCGATGAAGTGGAAGCGGTCTTCGTTGCGGCGGTCCTCGATGGCGCGGTTCTTCTCGAAGGCGTTCGGATCGAAGCCGCCGCACTCGACGGCGAGCGAGTGGTCGACGATCAGCTGCACCGGCACCACCGGGTTCACCTGCGCCGGGTCACCGCCGAAGTCGGCGATGGCGTCGCGCAGGCCGGCGAGGTCGACCAGCGCGGTCTGGCCGAGGATGTCGTGGCAGACCACGCGCGCCGGGAACCACGGGAAGTCGAGGTCGCGCTTGCGCTCGATGAACTGCCGCAGGTAGTCGGGGACACGCTCGGGCTCCGCCCGGCGAACGATGTTCTCGGCGTGCACGCGCGCGGTGTACGGCAGCGTGGCCCAAGCGCCGGGACGGATCGCATCGACGGCCTCGCGCGCATCGAAGTACTCGTAGGGCGTGCCGGGCAGCGGCTTGCGGTGGGCGGTGTTCATGGCGGGCGTCGGCTCGAAGCGCGGGCGAAGCCCACGATTATCGATGATCCCGCGTCGCGGCCGAGTCGGACGGCCCCCGTTCAGACGTCGGGTTGACGCGCTGGAGGGCGGCATGGACAATGCCCGCCCCCGTGGCTATGTAGCTCAGCCGGTTAGAGCACAGCACTCATAATGCTGGGGTCGGTGGTTCGAGTCCACCCATAGCCACCAACGGGAAAGCCATCTAACCCCGCGATTCTGCGGGGTTTTTTGTGCCCGGAGTTTGGCCTGCAGCGACCCGGAGACCGTGCACGGGACGGTCCTGTGCCGGTTCTGTGCCACTTCCGTGCCAGTCCACCGAGGCCCTTTTCAAGCGCGCAATTGAAACTGACCCAAGCACGTCCGTCGAATCGCCCCTTGCCCACATTGACCCCGGCATCGCCCGTGTCGGGGTCGGCAAAACAGGGGCGAACCCAGCACTTCCGTGGCGATTTCTGGGGGCTGTGACAGTGCCTGTGACGGAAACGCCGGCGCTCGGAGGGCGGGTTGACCCCTGACGACAACCCGGGTGCAGCCGTTCGCCGCAAGACTCATGCGACGCCGAGACGGAGAGTTGGCCAATCTCGAACCCTGAGATCGAGATCTTCGATAGTGCGGACTCCGACGCCCAGACTCAGGAGTGCCGCATGAAGGCCAAGATCACCAAAGCCCTAATCACCCATCCTGATCCCGCAGTCAGGAATGGTGCGGCGCAGAGCGAGGTGGGATCGAAGGCCGGAAAGAAGAAGCTGAAAGCCGACGACGATGTCGAAGTTCAGAACGCGGCGAGAGATGGCTGATCCTAGTAGCCCGCCAGCTTGCTGAATCGGTCCAACCGCTTGGCGGTTTTCTCGCTTCCTGCCTCAAAACCGTACTCACCGTGGGTGCAGCTCCTCGCCGAATCCCCCGGGACCCTGACCGCGACCTCTGCGTCTGGGCCCATGTAGGGGCTTCCCTTGATTTCACCCGAGAAACTTTCCACCCATCCAGTATCTGGTGTCCAGTAGACGGTGTCGTGCACGGCCCCGATGTCGTCTAGGTGCTGGTCAAGCTCGTGCAGCAGCGCGTTTCCCTCCACCACATTGCGCACGTCACCTTCCCAGCGCATGCCCCATGCACGGTCTTCTTCGTGTGGGTACTGGCCGGGAGAGTTCTTCAGCCTTTCGAAAAGAGGCAGCTTTTGCACATAGCGAGCATCTCGCCCCTTCTTTACGCTGAAGCCGCTGAAGAGGCTGATCCCCAACTCAAATCGCTCACCCATCGAACGATTCCCAATGACAAAGAACTCGCTGCTCTTGTACTCCACGCCAGCAATGATCGCGTTCTTTCGGGCGAATCGAGGCACCTTGGATCCTGCCCAAGCGTAGAGCCTCAAAGATCCGCGTCGGCCGATAAGCAGGCATCCGTTGGACCCGTAGGCGCGCACCACGCGCTCATGGTCGATCAGGTGATTGACGACAAGGAAGCCCACCCAGTGGTAGGGCCGGAACCCAAGCGCCGCGAGCGATAGTCTCGCGGTGGGTCCGACCTTCACAATCTCTGGTCGTTCTGGCTTCGACTCTCGTCGCACTGACTTTTGGCGAGCAGATTTTTTGTACATGGAAGGGCACCGGTACGCCGTCTGCCCACGTCGAAATGAATGAGGCAAACGCATCAGACCATAGCGCAGCAACGGTATCCGGCGGAATCGAAAGGGAGATTCAACAATGAAAACGCAGCGTTGCCCGATCTGCCAAGAGCCCGTCGAGCCCAACTCTCGCTACCCCCGCTACGTGTGCGTGGCATGCGTTGCGTCGGCGGAGTCGAAAGATGGCCAGCCTGTGGAGGCTGTGAACGCCGAGGCTTGGAGTGGGATTGAGCTCCGCCTCAGGGACTCGGGACAGCCTATCGATGGCGATCGGCTGTTTATCCAAGGCGTCGAATGCGGCGCACGCGAAGCGCATTTTGGCGGGGTGGTCATCCAGCCGATCGCACTTGACGAACCCGGCGAACCACCTCGCGCGCGCGCATCTCGAGCACGCGGGCGACAACGCGCCTGAGTGGCCTTATCGTTGACCGCAAGCACTAGACGGCCACCAGCCCCATCCCGGAAAGGAGAACATGGATGAAATCGAAACTCTTCAGCGGTTCACCGGTTCAAAACAAGCAGGTCGCAGCGGAACTTGTGCACGGCGTACTGGCGGAGACGATGCACGCCGAGCTCGTCAGAGATGAGGCCACAGGATCGGGCATTGATATGCGCGTTGGCGTCCAGACCGATCAGCTCGGCCTCGTCCACGTCACTTGTGGGTCAAGCCCAGATCCGAATGCCAAGATCTGGGGGTGGGATCCGATTCACCTCGCGCAATGCGCAAACATTCACCATGTCGCTTTCGTCTGGCCGACTCGCGATGACAAAGTCATCGTCGCCATCCTCGCGCGAGAGAAAGCACTGATGCTTGCGGAGAAGAACAAGGGCAATTACCAGAAGACGGAATTGCTGAATCATGCGATCAAGGGCGGCACGCGCAAGCTCGACCCTCAGCTTCCGACCTAGCAGTCAAGAGCACGCCACCCCTCGGATCAACACCGGACTGAAAACAGGCCCGCTACTGAACGTCGCACTCAGAGCAGCTTGAAGCTCTGGGCTAGATGCAGTGCGTTTCAGGAACTGGCCCAGCTATTCACCTTTGCCACCTCCGCCCTGTGGAAAGCGAGGTAGGGCAGGTGACCAGGCATCAGGCCACTAATGCTCATGGACCTGTGCAGGGCAAGGGCATTGACTTCGCTATCTGAGAGCTCGGGGTGAATCAGTAGCCTTCCACAGTCTGAAAAAGCGATCAGACCCTTATCAAACAAGGCGTCGTGCTGAACAGCGAGGAGAAGGCCATTGAAAGGATCCAAGCGCTCGGCGTCGCTGGAGACGGCCCACGGCTTCGCATGACTTGCCCTCAGAAGCGATGGCTGGAACTTGATTCTGGAAAGGGCGCATTGCCCCTCCCAAAGATCGAAGAGCGCCTCTCGAAAAACGTCTTGACCGATGCGCCTTCTAACTTCAGCAGTACGTTCGGTTTGGGGAATCCGATCGAGACGCTCCTCCACAGTAGCCCGCAAACGATCGAAAGGCCGCGTTTGCAGAGAGTGCAACTTCCGTAGTGCCTCATGAAGTTGCGGGGGACCGACGAGCCTTATGCAGGCTGCGACTTTTCCGGACGGCGGCTCGATGAACTCCCCGCATCCGAGCCGAGCCAGTTCATCGCCACGAACTGTCGCGAGCAGCAATCCAGCCGCCGTTGCGCTGATCCATGCCTTTTCGATCGATCCACTGATGCTTGCCGAGAACCATGACTCGTCCACGGGCGTAATCAGGTCGTAACCTGCGTCAAGCACCGCCTTCTCAACGAGAATCGGCAGGCGTGAAGGCGAAGCACTCATGGCTACAGGATTTCGGGATCAGGCGGCCGACGGGCTTTCGTCGACAAGCCACACCTGCCGCGCCAGGCTCGCCAAGGACTCCTGCCGGTGAGCGATCTCGACACTGGTCCACTTGTTGTAGCTCGAAAGTTGCTCCAGTGCCCGGGTCAGGGAGTTGGCCCTGCCGAAGCCATCCCGGGTAGCGATCGCACGCGTCATCACCACACGTGACTTCACGTAGGCCTCGCGCTTTCGATCGAAGTTCTCGTTGCTGACCGAGGCGTTGAGGTTCTTCTCCAGCAGCGACAGATTGCCCAGGCGGTTGAGCCATTCGCCGTAGTGCGCGGGCTGATCAAACTCGGCGCGCTGCTGGGCCGTAGGACGCTGCGGCAGGATGTGCTCGACCTCGAGCTTGGCATCCATGTAGTGGCCAAGCTGCTGGGTGTTGTCTGCGTCCTGCCACGCGAGCTGATCCAGGTGCTGCGCGATCTTGGCTAGGATGTACTTCAAGCGGTACTTCTGAATGCGGTCCGATGAGAGCTCGCGCATCGCAAAGTCGAAGTCACGGGACTTGGCCTGGATCAACGGCTTGATCCGCGCCTGGATGATCGCCTGTACATCGCCCTTGGCCTTGGCCTGACGCAGGTCAGCCGCCCAGTCGCCAAACATCCATTCAAAGTTCTTGGTCGGCTCGCGCGTCACCGTGTAGACGAAGAACAGGCTCTCCAGATGTTTGGCGAGCTCGGTCAGCGCGTCCCCCGGCAGGTGTCGCCCCGCCAGCATCAGGATGAAGTGTTGTCGAGCCTTGCCACTGAGGCTCTGGATATTGTCCAGATAGACGATGGGGGTGCCATCGGGTGCCTTGCCACTGGCGAACTGCCGATAATCCCTACCCGCCTTGGCCAGCTCGGCGGCAAATCCCATCGGGTCCGCATCGAGTCCGGTCTGCACGGTGTGCTTGCCGAACCAGTCATAGATCTCGTCCTCGCGCAGCGGCTTACCGGAGGCGGTGCGGAAGTCGGCGTAACGCGACATCACGAAGTAGCGAAGGAAACGCAGGTGCTTTTCCTTGCAGCCGTCCAAGTCCTTGGTCAGGGCTTTCCACTGGTTCTTGAGCTTGGGGTAGTCCTGCGACCGGGTGCGCATGAACAGCAGGTTCTTGAGCAGGTCCATGGCCGTCAGACCAACGCCGCGGTCATTGACGGTCTCGAAGACCTTGAGCGCATGCGATAGGTTTGGCGTGACGATGCGGATCAGCTTGACTCGTCGCACGAATGCCACGAAGAAGCGCCTGACCGCCGGCACATCCGATTGGAAGCGCTCCGACAAAAACAGCATCAGCGTGCGATACGCATCCTTGATGCACCGTACGGATTTCGTGGGCTCGGCTGCTGCCGCAACCTCGCCCTGGCTGTCGGCGATGTATTCCAGAACGCCGTGACTATCCTCGTACTGCAAGGACAGGCGATGGTCGCGGACGTTGGAGCCGTCATCAGCCAGGCGATTGGCGAAGACCATGTCATGCAAGGAGTCGATCGGCTCGCCACCATTGGCGCGAATGAAATCACGAATCGCGCAAAGGAACAGATAGATGGTCGTCATGCGCTGCTGGCCATCGATCAGGTCGTAGGTGCCATTGCGGTTCCGGCACACCACGGTGCTGCCAATGAAGTACTCGACCTCGGGAACAAGGTCGCCCTTCGGCCCGTAGAACTCATTGTGGATATCGTCGGCGAAGGCGCGCACATCTTCCTCCTTCCAGACGTACTCGCGCTGGTAGTCGGGGACGACATAGAAATCCTTGTAAACCTGCTCGATCGAGAGATCACTGGATTCGATCTTGGGGGCAGTAATCATGCTTTGGTTCCGGCAGTCGAAGGTGAGCGTCGGCGCAGCTCAACATCGCGATGATGTTCCAAGTACGGTTGGTGCCGCGCATCGATCCAGCGCAGGCGCAGCGCCTCGGCAAGCCCAAGCCGCTCGCGGTCATCGGGCGACAGACATTCGGACCAGATGGCGGCGCCGCCGGGATCAAAGCTGATGTAGCCCTTGTCGAACAGGACATCGAGATGGGGTGCCAGCAGGAAGCCATTGAAGGGATCGAGCTTTTCCCTCGGCTCAGTGCACTTGGTCCAGGGCTTGGCATGGCTGGCGCGCAGCAAGGGCTCGACACTCAGACCGGTGACCGCACATTTACCATCCCACAACAGGATCTGAGCCTCGCGGTAGATGTCCTGGCCAATGCGCTGGCTGGCAATGGTCCGGCGCTCGGTGCCACTTAGAGCAGCCACGCGCGCCTGAAACTTCGCAAGCAGCTCAGCGAGCGACGGGACCTTTCGGCTCGTCACGCGAACGGCGTGCCTTCCGGCCGCCGTCAGCGCCGCTTCGATCCGCGTGGCCACATGAGGCTGGGCATCCCAACCATCGGCCTTTCCGTTGACCAAGGACCAGCGACTCCCCGACTCACTGCTCGTCAAGGCAAACCGTGCGCAACGGCCCAACGTGACAATGTTCTCAATCAAAGCGTCTCGGCCCCGAACCTTAATCACGTCGTTACTCTTCGGACCCACGAAGACCCGATAGGCTCCATCGCGATAGATCTTGGGATAGAGCCGCTTCTCGCCTTCCATCAGCCAGATCGACCGGTCCAACGAATCGAACTCAGTCATGCCACGCCCTCCAACGCATCCCAAGCCGCCAGCACCAGTCGCTGGGTGCGGTATTCGCCGAACTGACGGATCTCGTTGTTCTTGAGCACGCGGAAGGTTTCGCTGGGGTAGTCCTCGCCCATCACGTCGCTGGGGTCGAGGATGTAGCGCAGCTCGTCGCGGGTCAGGCCGTACAGGCGAGCGTAGTAGGCGTCGAGCTCGGCGCGGAGCTGGGCGCGGCGGTCCGGGTTCCAGGCGAAGGGGGCGCCGGTGTGGCCCAGATCCTCGGCCCAAGGGGCGAGATCCTGCGCGGTGTAGGTCAGCTCCAGCACGCGCCGGACGATGTAAGCGAGATCGACATCGGAGTAACGCTCGGGCGAAAGCACCGGGAACTGCTTCAAGTAGAAGTAGTTCAGGGTCGTACCGCCGATCTTTTGGCGAGCGACGAAGTCCAAGGTCAACGCTGAAAGGTTCGCCAGCAAGGCTGCCGAGTGCCGAGCGGTTACGCCCGTTGAAGGGAAGAACAATGGAATCTTGTTCCCCACCCCCACCCTAGGCATCACCGACGCGATCACCGTGCGCTCGTTGGTGGCGTTGGTGATATCCCGCCACCCCATCAGCCAGCGCGGGCTGCGGCGATCCATCCACCCATCAAGCTCAGCGTGCAGAAGCTGCTCACGATGTTCTTCCGCCGGCTGCGAGGCGAAGCTGGCCAATGCGTCCAGCTCGCCGTCGGAAAGTGGGGTGTCGGCGCCCTGCGCGGCCCACTTGGCGAACTCGGTGAATGCCTTTCGGCTGGTGACATTGGCCTCGCGCAGGGCATGGGTGCAGGCCGGATAGGTTTCCGCCAAGCGGCGCTCGACGCGCGGTGTGGCCTGCATGCGCTGGCGGTCGCTGTAGGCGGAACCTTCCTCCGGCGGCCCGGCCTCGCGGCGGAACAGCTCACTCGCCACCCACTGCGCCAGTGCCAGCCACAGCGCCCGGCGCGCCTCGAACACTGATCCGCCTTCGGCCTGATGCAGGGCTAGCCAGGCCTTTCGCACATTGGCAGACACCTGGGCGATGCGGGCCAGCACCTCACGCTCGTCTACCCAGTAGCGCGGGCGAACGGAAAATCCGGGATTGGCCTTGTCCGCCTCGCAGACATCCACCGTGTCGATGCCATCGCGACTGCCGGGCGCGTCGACATAGGTCGCCCAGCGATGGTCGAACTGGTGGATCATCTTGGCCTCGTATAGCGGCAAGGCTGACTCGCCCGCTTGCTCCGGCCCTTGCCGGAAAAGGCCGCTGTCCGTGTTCATCATGAACATCAACTGGAATCGGATGCCCCAGGGATTCACTTCCGGCGACACCTCGTGCGTGCTCCCATCCGAAAGCTGTTCGGAAACAGCCTCACGCATCAGCACCGGCACTCGACGGTAGATTCGCTTGGTCAGCTCTGCATCGGCATTGCTACGAAAAACAGGACACGTACGCGTGTTGGGATTGAGCAGGGAGAAATCCTCCGTGCTCAAAGAAAAGCGCCTGCGGGCATCCGACAGATCAGTCACATCACCGGAGAAAAACTGAAACTCTGCGGTTGCTGCCTGACCAAACGTCATTAGGCAGAACTTGTAGCTTCGATGCACACCCGAGAAAAGCGCTTTGCGATTCTCAAAATCAAAGAAGCTGACGAGCTTTCCGTCCGCGATCTCATTGAAAAGGTGTTGGGTGAATGAGTCCGTCGCAATTCCAGACGGCAACACAACACCACTTCGTCCTCGCCCACGAATCGCGGTGGTATGAAGTAGGGTCTCTGCAAAGAGCGATGCGAGGTTTACACGGCCAAATCCTGACTTCGGGAATCGAGCACTGCCGTGCGCAAACGACTGCAAGGCCTCCATGCGGCGAACTGCGGCCCAGTAGCGCCGATAGAGTTGCGGCCGCTCACTTTCCAACGCGGCAATTAACCTCTCTCTCGCCGCCATGTGTTGGGCGTTCGCAATCTCTGGTGCTTCCGCCGCGAAAAACTCTTGGGGATCAAGTTGCAGCATCTCCCAGGGCGGGTTGCCCAGCATCACCGAGAAGCCACCGGCCGCCGCGATCTGCGGAAAGGCCACCCACCAGTGCAGAACCCGCGCTTGGGCACAGGCCTCCTGGGCGGCCTGCTCGGCGGCTTCAAGCGTGGGGTCTTCCTGGTTGTTGGCGACAGCCCAGAGATGGCGTGAACTCGGGAGCGTCAACCCGTCGCTACGCACTTTCGGCAACAGGAAGGCGCCCACGTAGAGATCGGCCAATCGCGCAAAGCGGCTGTGGTGCGCAGCGCTTTCCGCCGCCTGCCAAGCGGCGCGCTTGGCTGCGACGCCGTCAAGGTTGTCATCCGAAAGTTGTTCGATCTTGTTGGTAGTGGCAGCCAACTGCTCGGCTTGGAAGAGATCACCAGCCGCGAGGCTCTGTTGCCAGCTTTGGCGTTCGATCTTGTTTTGCTTCTTGGCTTCGCTGGCGACTGCTCTGTCGTCGCCGGTGAGCGCCGCGAAGGCGTCATCGGGGAGGCCGCCGTCGAGCATCGTCGGGTCCATCACACCTAGCAGCGCGTCACCGCATTGCAGGTGATGGTCGAGGAAGCCCAACGGGCGGTCCGGCGTCATCGCCTCCAACCACAGCGACATCCGAGCCAGCTCCAGCGCCATCGGGTTGAGGTCGACGCCGAAGATGCAGTGGCCGATGACATCGCGAAGCGCGTGGCGGTAGTCATCGCCGCTGGGCGTGCCTTGGGCGCGCATGCGCGCCAGATGATTGGCCAAACGGCGCGCGGCAGCCAAGAGAAAGTGGCCGCTGCCGCAGGCCGGGTCGCAGACGGTGATCGACAGCAGGGCCTGCTGCGGGTCCGTGGCACCACGGGTGCGCTCGGCGATGACCGGCTCCAACGCCGAGTCGAGCAGCTCCTGCACCAAGGAGTCGGGCGTGTAGTAGCTGCCGCTGGTCTTGCGGGCGTTGCCGCGGCTCTGGTCGGCGCCGGCGAAGGTGAACTGGCGACCGTCCGCCGTGATCTGCGGCACCAATTCGAGCAGGCTCTCGTAGACACTGCCAAGCTCCTCCGGACCCATGTCGCGCCAATTGATGCGCACAAGGCTACCGTCACTGTGCATCCACGCCAGCTTGTAAACGGCCGCCAACAGGGCACGGTTTGCCAGTGCGGCGACGTCCAGATCAGGGCACTGATCGTTGGCGAACAGGCCGCCGAGAGCCGGCAGCGCCAGCACGGGCTGACCGGCGGCCAGCCCAGCGAAGACAGGGCGCAGGCTGAGCCAGAGATCGGCATGGCGGTCGTAGGCCTTGCGGCGCCGCGCGCGCTCACGCAGGCGTTGCAGCGAATAGCCGGCGCGATAGAGGTCGATTGCCTCGCGTGCCGAGCCGGGTGGATGCAGCAGTCCGCGCTCTTCGATGGTGAGTAAGAAGATGAGCCGGTAGACCAGCCGCAGCAGTTGCTGGAAGTAGGAGGTGGGCGTGAGCTCGCCACGGGCGAGTCGCAGACGCAGAGGCTCGTTGTCGGGCTGCGCCAAGAAGCCCTGCCCCAATTCCGCCAACGCGAACTCCACACCCGTGCGCAGTGCCTCACGGGCGCGCGTGCCCTCCTCGCGGCTGGCCTCACGCCAGACTTCCAGCGGGCACTGATGTACCGGCTGGCCCGGCGCGCCGAAACGACTGGCATGGATCAGCAGCCACAGCAGCGAGAAATCAGGGAAGCGCTGCTCGGTAAAGATGCGCTCGAGGTCCGCCTCGATCCAGGCCGGGCGCGTGAGGCTGGCGTTGTCACGGGCAAGGCGCAGGACCAGGCCGTTGCTGACGATGCCCCACATTGCTTCGTCGGCGGCGTTGAGGTAGTCCTGCAACAAGCCAAAGGCGCTGCGCTGGCGACCCTGGTCGCCGAACTGACGATCGCGATCATCCAGGCGTTGATGGGGAGCGGCAACAACGACCGGCAGACGACCCTGCACGGCGCTGGCGCTAAGGGGATAGCTACGCTCCTCGATGCTGACGGGCGACGATGCCATAGCCATATCGCTAAAGGCGAACACTTCGCGCAGCAGACTGGTTACAAAGCGCGTTGCCAGTGCCCGCGGATCGGCGGCCGTCTCGCGCGCGGTCGCGAATTCGCGCCAGTGCGCCTCGGCCACGCGCCAGAACCGGGCCAGTTCGTCGCGCAGGCTCAGGCCTTTAGGGGTTCCGTAGTCGGGCCCGGATTGATGGCTAGCCTCGAGCACCGCCACCTTGCCCAGCCACTCGGCTGGCAGCAGACCGCCTTCGATGGCGATGGCGTCGAACTCGAGCGCCGTCGTATTCCGCCGGCTCATGCGCCACCTCCCGGCATCAGGACGTAGGCGGCGATGACGTCAACGGGTTTGAGGGCACGCACTTCGTAGCGCCCACGAGCATCGGAGGCCTCGCGGACGCGGCGATGGTCTGCCAACAGACGCTCCGCTTGGCGGTCGGCGACGGCCTCCAAAGCTTCGCGACGTTCGGCGAGAGTGGACAAAAGGGTGTCCATCTCGCGCTGACGAACAGGATCAGGGAGATTTCCTGAGGGCGGGGCTTCGAGCCAGGCCAGCAACTGCTCACCCTGGACCTCGGCCACCTCGTTGCGCCCCTGCCAAGCGACCGGCAGCGCCTCTTCGACCAGCAAGACGCTGCTACGACCCGAACGGGTCGTCGTGAGCTGATGCCGTAGGCGCAGCAGCAACACAGTGGTAACCACACTAACCGCCGGACTACGCCAGACACCAATGCGTCCGAGTGTGGCTAGCACCTGGCCATCGCCCGCTTCGCCGGTGAGCGCGCGTTCCAGCAGTTCGTCCGCCAGAACCGAAATCAGCGGGTGACTGCGGTGGATGTAGCGGCAGCCCGGCGCCGGCGGCGGCTTGAGAAAATCGACCCCGATATCACCCTCGATGCCCTCCAAGGCCAGCCGCTCACGCACCAAGACCGGCAACGCGGTGATAGGCGCCATGGCGCCACGCCGCGGGCGGAACTCCAACCCGGCGCCCAATCGCGCCATCGCCTGTGTGGTGAACCGACGGACATCGTCGACGGAGCCGAGTACGGCACGCATACGCTCCCATTCCGGCAATACCTCATCCGGTCGCAGACGTCGCTGCGCGAACACCGTGCGATTGCGCTTGGCCTTGTCCGCCAGATCCGTCCAGCGAACCTCGAGCTCATTGCTTTCCTCAAGCTGAAAGAAGTCAAAGGTCTGCTGGGGGCCATGCCCACGATAGGAGCGCAGCATCACCGCTTTCATGAGCGCCTGGGTCAGCGTGTGATCGTCGTCCGGGAGTGGCACCGGCACACCGAGCTCTTTTCGGATGCTCTCGGCCTTGCGCAGGATCACTTGCAGCACCGCACCATCCACGGGGTTGTTGGCGCCGTAGATCAGGGTGGCCCGAACTGTAGAGCTGGGCTGGCCGAAACGATCGACACGACCCTCACGCTGCTCGTGGCGCGTTGGGTTCCACGACAAGTCGTAGTGCACAACAGCATCGAGATGCTGCTGCAAGTTGACGCCTTCAGACAAGCAATCAGTGGCGATCAGCAGTCGGCGCTCTGACTCGCCGAGTGCCTCCACCCGGCGCTCGCGCTCGTCCGAGGGGAGCTCGCCGGTGACCACGTCCACCGTTACGCCGCGGAACTTGCCCTTGAGGTGCTCGTACAGGTAGTGCGCGGTGGCGATGTAGCGACAAAAAACGACCGGGTTGAAGCCGTCGTCCAGCAACTGCTTGAGATGCCGGGTGAGCAGACGCAGCTTGGGGTCCCCCTCCTCGCCCAGCAAGGTCTTCGCCTGATCGAGCAACTGATGCAAGGCCGGCTCGCCGGTATCGGCGGCGGGCGCGATATCGTCGTTACCAAGGTCATCCTCGGCGCCGTCGAACAAAGGAGCCAACACTTCCTGAGGCGTCTCTTCGACCTGCTCGGCGCGCAGGCGCGTGGAGATGGCCTGAACGGCCGCAGCCGGACTGCTTGCCACGCAGCGCATCAACGCCAGAGTGCCCCAAAAGCTCAGGCGCTGGCGGCGTTCGTCGTCGCCGGCACGCTCGGTGACGTCGCGGCAGTAATCCAACACCGATTGGAAGAACGACTCCCAATGACCGCTGAGCTTATAGGTCAGCTCGGTGGTTTCACGCTGCGGAAAAACCCCGCCGTCCTGCCACTCGTCGATATCCGGACGGCGACGCTGGACAAAGTGATTAGCGAGCTGGTTTCGCAGGGAATCCTTGCGATCACCTGTCGCTGTGGCGAGCGCCGCAAACTCCGGCTTGAGCAGTGCCAACAAGCTGTAGAACGCCTCCTGATCGCCGCTGTGGGGCGTCGCTGTCAACAGCACGAGGTGGCGCTCGGCGTCACTTGCTAACTGCCGGAGCAAGGCGAAGCGCTGGTGACGCGCCTGCCCGGAACTGGTGCAGGTATGGGCCTCGTCCACGATGACGAGCTCAGGGCACGTCCGGATGAACTCGTTCCGGTGGCGCTCAGACTTGATGTAGTCAAGGCTGACCACGGTGACCGGATGCACACGGAAAATCGAATCACCGACCGGAATACTTCGCTCCAGGCGCGATGCGCTGCTGGCAGTGACGGCAACAGCATGGAGATGGAAGCGCTCGCTGAGCTCCTTCACCCATTGCTCGACCAGATGCGGCGGACACAGCACCGTCATCCGCTGCACTTCGCCGCGGTCATGCAGCTCGCGTGCGATCAGGGCCGCCTCAATGGTCTTACCGATACCCACGTCATCGGCAATCAGCAGTCGCACCGGGTCCTGTCGGAGCGCCATCAGGAGCGGCACGAGCTGGTACGTGCGCGGCTCCACCGCAATGTTGCCGAAGCAGCGGAAGGGGCCGGCGCCCCGGCGCAGGGCCATGCGCAGGGCGTCGGCCAAGAGGGTGGCGTCGCTCTGGCTACCCTCGCGCGCGGGATCCGGCGGCGGGAAATTCGCGGACTCGATGCCCGGCTCCAAATCGACGTGCATCAGGGCGCTGTCTTCATCACCGCCCGAAAGCGGGCGCAGTTTCAGCAAGGGAGCGATGCTGCCTGGCTGGACGATCCATTCGCGGCCTCGGGCACGCAGCATCGATCCCGGTGTGTATTGCGGAGTATTCATTCAGACGTCCATGTTCAAAGGCCGAGCAAGCGAGCCAGCCGCGGGAACAGCGTCGGCCAGTTTTCTGGCTCGGCGGAATAGCGGATAAAGGTATAGCCGCGCTCCTCCCAAGCTGACTGGAGCTCGCGGGGAGTATCCGGCAATGCGACGGCGACGTAGTGCTCGGCCCAGTGAAGCACGATGACATCGTCCACTGTGGCAACTTCGGGCGCAGGCAGCGATGCTAGGTGAGTGGCGGCGGCTTCGAGCCACTGTCCTGACCAGCCAGGTGGTGCATCCGGCTCGGTCGGAAGCTCAGGGCCGGATGAAGCCTCGATACGGGTGCGAACCTCCGCCAACCGCCACAGCACCCGCAGTGCAGCCTCATCCCGGCGATTAATCAGCTCATGGTCCGGCTGGTTGTAGTACGAAAGCAGGCAGCGATAGCAGCCTGCCACGCAACGCGCTTCTGCCTGCTCGACGCGATGCTCAAAGGTTGGCATCGGCTGGGACAGATCCAGCGGCACCTCAAAGTGCATAGCACGCAAGGCGTGGCGCGCGACCTGCGCGATTCCGGATTCGTCCGACACTAATCGCGTGAGCACGCCCGCCCCGCCTTCGGTTGCCTCGTAAAACAGCACACCGGAGCGATTGCGGCCGTCCGGCAAGGGCTCGGCGAGGAGTTCAGACTCCTCCAATTGAAAGCTGGCCTCGATGCCGCGCTTGAGCGCGTGCTGGAGCGTTGCGAGTGTCACCGGCTCCCAATGGGTCGGCGGCTGTAGCAGCAGTGCGTTCTTCTGATCTTGGACATAGGGCACGACGCGCTGTGGTGGCTGGGTCTCCATCTCACTGCTACCGCCGTTTTCATCAGCCTCTTCCTTCACCCACCAGCCGGTACGCGGGTTGATGAAGAAGCCAAAAGTCGTCGGATTCTTACGGCGGCGCAGCCCCCTGTTGATCCGAGTGATGGTCGCGCCCGGCCCGTAGCGCAGGCGCAGGATCTCACCAGCCTCGTCCGCAGCCACCACCGTGGTTGCGTCGATACGCCGATTTCGGATGCCCCACTGAAACACTGTCTGCAAATCGAACGCTTGGCGCTGACGCTCCTCGTCGTTGGCCGTGATGCGCTCCGTTGGCTCGGTATCGACGTTTTCGATCCGGTACAAGCCATTCAGGGGGAAGGCATCGGCGAGCGGCATCGCGCAAGCATGGCAGTCGTTCCAATGCACCTCGAAGTGCGCGGCACCGCAATGGCGACAGATACGGGCGGCCTGCGTCGGCAGAGTCCCGGATGCCGTGGCCTGATCGGAGGCAGAGACCGCGATGCGCGCCCGCACCACCCGATAGGCACGCCCCTCGTGATAGACGAGGCTGCGCGGACCGAACTCCGAGAGCGCCAGGAAGCGTGGCCGTTGGAGAAAGACGTTGCTGCTCTTGATGTCCGCCCGGCCGGGAACGTAGGCCATTAGCGGCAAGCGAGGAAAATTGTAGCCCGGCAAGAAGCCTTCGGTAGCAAGGTAGCGATAGGTGTAGAAGTCACTCGACAAGGAATCGGTGCCGTGTAGCAACAGCTCGATCTGGTCGATGGCCTGACGTAGACGACGCTTAGCATCGTCGCGCTCACGACGGTCGGTGATCGCAAAGTTATCCAAGGTCGCTTGTGCCAAGGCCTTCTGGCGCTGGCCTGAGGTAAACAGGTTTCGCCAACGCGAGAATGCTTCGTCAAATACGGCTGGGCATGCAGCCACCACCGACTTAGCGAACGGCACCGCGCCGGGGTACCAGGGCGCGCGCTGGGCGGTGAGATGCTCCTGCACCATAGCGAGCACGTTGATCGAGCGCCGCTCCGCCTCAGTCGTCGCGTTGGCGTCCGATAGCGCGCCAAGGATTTCGGCGCGCACCGGGAGTTGCGGCAACCCCGGATTGACGACGTTGGCGATCGAGCGATTGAGCTCGTGGCGGGTGGCTGCCAGCCAAATAGCCTGCAAGTGGCTCTGGATTAGGTCCTGATTGGCGAGATCCAACAAGGGCGCTTTGACGACGCCATGCACCATCGCCGTCGGCTCACGGAAGAAGTATTGATCATGCGGACTGCGCGCCGCACAGTAGGTCACGACCAGCGCCGCCTGCCCGCTGCGCCCGGCACGCCCGGCGCGCTGCACGTAATTTGCCGGCGTCGGCGGCACGTTGCGAAGATAGACCGCATTCAGCGCCGAGATATCGACGCCCAGCTCCATGGTCGGCGAACAGAACATGACCGGCAGGAAGCGACTCGGCTCCCCCATCTTGCGTGCGGCATCTCCGAGATCCGCGCCGAGCTTTTGCTTCTCCACCTCTCCATAGCGGAATCGCGCTTCGCGGAGTGCCCGCAACTCGCTATCCACCTGGGCGGTATGTTCTCGACCCTCAAGGCCAAAGAGGAATCCATCGCCCTGACGGAGCAGATTGGCGATGGCATGACACTGATCGATGAAGAAGGGGTTACTGCGCTTACCCTCACCTGATCCGGCATGAAGGCAGATCCGTCCGGCATTCAAGCGATAGCCGGGAACATTGAACAGGGTGTGGTCATCCTTCCGGATGTAGCCGCCGCGCTGCGCGGCACGGATCAGGTACTCCAGCAACTCAAGATAGCCATCTCGCTTGAGCGATACGGCTTCACTGTCATTCCAAAGTCCAGAGCTGCGCAGTTCCTTCCCCAGCCGAGTCTGGAGACCTCCGCGCAAGATGAGTTCTTCGTCCTTTCCTCGCAGCGCTTGGCCCGAAGGAGGCTGCACGAACAGCCAACGCCATCCCAATAGCCGTTCCTCGCGACCGATGCCCCAGGGTTCGCGCAGCAGACGCAAGGCCTCATCCTTGCGCTGGCTGAGTAGCTGCGGGTCAAGTGCGGCGGCATCCACCGCAAGCCCCTTGCGCATGTAGTCGAACAGACACCGAAACACATCCTCGCGCACTGCGGGCGATGCTTGGCTCAGAAGTTCGGGCGCATCCTTGAACTGCTTCTCATCAGCACAGAACGCATCCAAGTCGACGTAAGCCACTCGGAGCAGGCCCAGATCTTCCAGATTAGGATTGGTGTAGCGCCAGCCCCGCCGTTGGTCGAACCAAACGCGATAGGCAAGAACAAACCTGAGCGCTTCTTCTGCGTCGGCCAGGTCCCGGCCAACGGCCTCGGGATCTTGCATCCACTCGCGGCGATGACTCTCGGCGGGATTTTCGTTCGTCGCAATAGGTCGATCGAAGCCCAGTGCCGCCCGCACCGCCGAGCCGATTTGGCTGTCCGTAACGCCAGCCGCGCCGGCGTCCTCTAGCGCTCGCCAAGTCGCGCCACGCATAAGGCTGACGAAAGTGAAGTCATTGAAGTGCCCGGCCTGGAGCGCAGCGTCCTGGCGGTTATCGGTGAAGCCCAGGAGCTTTCGTTTGTCCTCGTCGATGCTCTTGCCATCCGTGTGCATCCACGCCAATACGCAGGTCGTCAGCAGGGTCGTGGCTGAACTTCTGCCCTCAGAGGACAACGCAGCCAGTCGATTGATGTCCTTGCCTTGGGCGCCATGTACGGTGCGGCAACGCAGGCAAAAGCGGAATTTTCCAGGGAGGAACCAGGTGGGACGACCCGTCCCTACCCGGCCATCTACTTCGACCAACAATTCTTCCGCCGCCAAATGCTGATGCGTGCGCTTGAGTCGATCTTCACCACTCCTGGTCTCGACCCAAGACTCCGGGTAATCCGTTGGCAGGCCTTTGAAGTCGAGCGCTTGGGCAGGGTCCTGCGGCAAGGCAAAGCCAACACGCTCGCCGACGGCATCCTCATCGGCATCCGTGGTGTCTCCGTCCGTTGCAGACTGCTTTGGCATGTCGTCGATGTCGCGGGCCAGCAACATGCGGCCGCCGGCCTCCCGCCGCAGACGAACCGGGTGATACTCCTGACCGCAGTCCCGACAGAAATAGGCTGCATATAGTCGCTTGGACTCTGATCCGGGCAAGAACTGCTGCCCCTCGAGCTCGACAGGTCGACTTCCGCATGGGTCCAGCGTGGTGTACGCAACGCCGGCACCACTGATGAACTGGTGCAAGCGAAAGGCAAAGAAGGCCTTATCGCTACCTGTGCCGGTTCGCTGGCGCTCTGTCATGGCGGCCAGCAAAAGGATCTGGCGAAGGGCGGAACCACAATCCGATTCATCGCAGCCGGAGTCCGTTGCAAGCATGCGCGTCGCATCCGCAACGGTCTGAGGCTTAGCACGAACCCATTTCTCGCCGGCGCCCCGCTCGATTCCCAGGCGCGTCTCTACCCAAATTGCCAAGGGGTTCTCGAAGAGCTCCGCGTCGGAAACGTCCGGTCGAACGCCTGCCTTGATGGTTGAGCCAAGGCGAGATGCCACCGAGTCTGCGGTCTGGCATGGATCAGTGGCCCGCGCCAAATCTTCCGTGACTACATTAAAGGGCGAGATGGTCGTTGCGAAAAGCGTGGACGCCACTTCGGCAACCTGTCGATTCCGATCTTCCTGCGTTCCGCCGGAAGCCATGGTTGCGGACGTGCCGATGCATTGCAGAGTCGAGGGCGCCAATCGATCTCGGACACGCCGGACGAGCATCGCTACATCCGCGCCCTGACGGCCGCGGTAGGTGTGGAGCTCGTCAAGGACCAGGAACTGAAGGCCTTCGCAATTACCAATCACCTTCGTATCGAGATCACTCTGACGCGTCATGAGCATTTCCAGCATCATGAAGTTGGTCAGCAGGATGTCTGGCGGGTTGTCTTTGATCCGGTTTCGCTCTTCGTCACCTTCTTGCCCCGTGTAGCGAGCAAAGGTCACTGGGCCGTTATCACCCAAGTATTTGATCAACTCCTCGCGCTGACTGTTCGCCAGTGCATTCATCGGATAAATGACGATTGCTCGGGTCCTTTCCGTTGGATCTTTTTCCTTGGCCCGCAGCACGGCATCGATGATCGGCAGAAAAAAACACAGCGACTTTCCTGAGCCCGTGCCGGTAGTGACTACGAAGCTCTCACCCGCCGCCCCAAAGGCAATCGCTCGCTCCTGATGGGTGTACAGATCAAGTGGGAAGTACTTGGCCGTAGTGGCGTGTAGTTCGCCGCAGACTGCGAGCTCGGCCGCCGACCGCCCAGGCGTGTATCGGGGGTTGATTTGGATTAGGGGATCAGGCCAATAACGACCGCTCGCATAGGCATGATCAATGCCGGATCGCAGATCGTTGGCGCGAATGGTTGTGAATGAGCGAGCAAAGGCCGCGTATTGCTCAACAAGTGAAGCCCGTAATGAGAAGACATCCATGTTTTCAGTCTCGCGATTCGGTTGGTGGTGCCATGCCCTTTAGTCACTGAGAGCGGGATAGGACTGTCAGCCTCTCGTAACACGGCCTCATTGATTAGGCCGGATCTTGCGATGCTGCGCCGTCCAGTCCCAAGCAACGCAGCCCAGTGAGGCAAGGCCTAGTCGGGTTCTTTTTGTTCATCGATCCCGGCCTCTTATCGAATCTGTCGCTAACCACTTGGAAGCGCTTCGTCGACGTAGATCAGGAGCTCGCCCGGCTGGCACCCGAAGTACCGGCAGAGCTTGTCGATGATCTCGGTGCCGATGTTCGCCCCCGGCTGATTCGCCACCTTCGACAGCGTGGCCCGATGGATGCCCGTGGCCTGGGCGATCTCGGAGACCGTGACCACCCGCCGTTCCTTGAAGGACTTGTCGGCAATCAGCTCGGCGAGGCGGAAGCGAATCATCTGAATGAATCCTGAATTACGTCGCTCATAGGCGACACTTGTCGTTGACAGGCGCCAGCCGTCGTCTATTATCGCCACCAGATGTCGCCTATACGCGACATCCGTCGAGACCAGACAACAGGAGTAAAGCCCCATGCAAACCTACCTGACCACCGAGCAGCTGGCTACCCGCATCCACTACGACCCGCGGACCATCCGCACCCGGCTGAAGGACGCCGTCCTGCTGGAGGGAGTGCACTACATCCGCCCCTTCGGCGGGCGGAAGCTGCTCTTCATCTGGGAAGCCATCCAGCGCGATATCGGCAAGGCCTCGGCCATGCCGCTGATGGGCATCCCGATGGCGAATGGGGGCCTGGCCAATGCCTAAGGTCAACGTCCGCACGCGGCCGGAAACGGAAGCGCTCTACTTCGACTTCTTCTATCGCGGCGTCCGCTGCCGCGAGCAAACGGCGCTGGCCGACACGCCCGAGAACCGCAGGCGGGTCGAGGCGTTGGCCAAGCGCATCCAGAAGGACATGGCGAACGGGACGTTCGACTACGGCACCTACTTCCCGAACAGCCCGCGGGTGGACCAGTTCGCTTCGAAGGACAGCGGCGAGGCCGCGCCCGAGCCGACGCCGCCCGCCCCGCTGGCCCAGGCCATCGCCGTGGCGGTCGCGCCGGAGCGGCAGACGCCGACCTTCAGCGACTTCGCCGAGCTGTGGCACCTCGAGATGTCGCCGACGTGGAAGAAGAGCCACCGGCGCTGCGTGCGCGAGACCTTGGACAAGAACCTGCTGCCCGCCTTCGGCGATCGGCCGGTGCACACCATCACCAAGGCCGACGTGCTCGGCTTTCGCGCCGCACTGGCCAAGCTGCCCGGCCGCAAAGCGGCCACGCTGGGCTCGGCGCGCATCAACAAGGTGATGTGCTTCCTGCGGCAGATCTTGAACGAGGCGGCCGACCGCTTCGAGTTCACCCCGGCTTTCCGCAGCGTGAAGCCGCTCAAAGTGAAGCGCACCGACGTGCAGCCATTCACGATGGAGGAAGTGCGGAAGATCCTCGAGGCCGTCCGGCCCGACTACCGCGACTACCTGCAGGTGCGCTTCTTCACCGGCCTGCGGACGGGCGAGATCAATGGGCTGAAGTGGAAGCACATCGACCTCGAGCGCCGGCTGATCCTCGTCCGCGAGTCCGTGATCAACGGCGAGGAGGAGGACGGGGTCAAGACCGACACCTCGGTGCGCGACATCGAGATGCTGCCCATGGTGTGGGAGGCCATCCAGAACCGGCTGAAGGTGAAGCGCGCCGACTGCCCTTGGGTGTTCAGCACCTCGGAGGGCAACCCGATCGATGCGCACAACTTCTGCAACCGCCTCTGGTACCCGTTGCTGCGCTACCTGGAGCTGGAGAAGCGGCGTCCGTACCAGACGCGCCACACGGCCGCGACCCTGATGCTGGCCGCCGGCGAGAACCCGGAGTGGATCGCCAAGGTGATGGGCCACGCCAGCGTGGAGATGCTGTTCAAGGTCTACAGCCGCTTCGTGCCGAACCTGACCCGCCGGGACGGCCAGGCTTTCGCCGGGCTGGTGCACAGCCGGATGGGCAACGCGAACGAAACGCCCGATACCGCCGCCGCGCTGTCCGCGCTGAAAGCCCTGAGCCCCGAACAGCTCGCCGCCCTGATGGCGCAGATGACGCCCCCGGCGGCCCCGCCCTCCCCCTGATCTGGAGCCCCCCATGCTGGATACGACTCTGAAAGCGCCGCAGACGATGCGCTACCCCGCCATCCTCGAACGCCTGGCCGAACCCGATGCCGAAGGTGCCTGCCTGTGCCGGGTGCACCACCGCAACGGCACGCTGGAAGGCTGGACCTGGCTTTCCACCCTGGGCACCCCCGGTCCGATGACCGGCGAGGTGACCACGATGGAGATCCAGTGCGCGGACACCGAGTTCCTCGTGCTGGGCTTCGAGCCCCTGCCCGAACTGCCGCTCGCCGAAGCCATCGACGAGCAGCGCTGCCCGATCCCCGGCTTGGTGCCGCAGGTCAGCGACCTGATCGAGAGCCTGCGCAGTGCTGCGTTGTACCGCTTCGTCCGCGAGGCGCTCCTCCATCCCGACGCCCTGCTCCACTTTTGGATCAGTCCGGCGTCGCGTCGCGACCACCACGCCTACCCCGGCGGGCTGGCCGAGCACTCGCTCGAAGTCGCGACCATGGTAGCGAGCGCCAGCGGACTGCCGAAGGACGACCGCGAGATCGGAATCGTGTTCGCGCTGCTGCATGACTACGGAAAGCTCCGGTGCTACGGCCCCGAGGCCCCGCGGCGGAACAGCCAGGCGCACGAGCAGATCGGCTACGACGCTCTCCTGCCCGCGCTGGACCGGCTGATCGAGGCGGAGCCCGACGCCGGGGCGAGGCTGGCCGAACTGCTGGGCGGCCCGAAGGCCCCGAGGGAACGCGCCTACCCGCTCGCCATCGGAACGATCGTCCGCGCCTTCGACCAGATGAGCTGTGAGAAGACCCGGCGGCCGAATCTTTCGCCCCCAACTTCGCCGTGGCCGGCCTCGCTGGATGGTGGATGAGCCCCACCACCCACGAGGAAGCCTTGATGACGCCACGCCCCCTGCTCTCCCTGCTGCACCGATTGATGGCTGCCGTCCGCATCGAGAGACCCTGGCACCCCGGCCTGATCCGGGGCGGCCAGGGGCGGCTGCCGAAACGGATCAAACGCCCGCGAAACCCGGTGAGTCCGCCCGACGCGCCGCAGCGAATAGTCGCGTCGCGTGCGGTGCGACGGCTGTTGAAGACCCTGCACATCCCTTTGGCGAAGGCCGCCCCCCGCGCTCACATGAAAGGAGACTCCGAATGACCACCCCCCTCGAGCGAAGCCGCGCCGTCCTCTGGGCCGGCAGCCTGCTGATCGCGCTCAATGGCGACCGCCGCGTCCCGATGCCATACCGGCAGATGGCCACGGCGATTGCCCGCCACTTCCCGACCGTCGAGGACGTGGCCCATGCCGCCACCCTGTCCTTGCTCCGCGATGCCGGCGGGATGTTCGAACACCCGCGCGACTGCGGGAACTGGCAGGACACCTGCCCCGGATCGTCGCTGACGCACCACACGCGACTGAACTGGCCCTCCGAGGATCGCGATGACGGCATCGAGGGAGACACCGATCCATCGGCGGAATTCGAGATGGACGGCGAAGCAACGCGTGAGGACCTCGAGGAACAGATCGAGTCCGTCGAGCGCGCCGAGATCGCGCTCCGGCGCCGCATCGGCCGCCTCTACACGACGTGCCTCCGCCTGCATCCGAGCTTGCAGGCCTTCTTTACGGCGATGGCGTGGAAGGAGCAGCAGTCGATCGCTTGGATCTCCGGGGCGCATTTCGACGGCGGGACCAAGACCGCCGGCCATCTGATCCTCGAAGACCGCCACGAGGACCTCGACGATCAGCTCTCCGCGCTGCTGCGGCAGTACCCGGCCGGGTAAGGCCGCTGGGACTGCCTCCCGGCAATGCCATCATTCCACCCCGTTCCGCCCCCCAGCCCGGCGCCTCGCGCCTCAGGAGTTCCTATGTTCGGTTTCCGCTACATCAAGTCCGCCCCCAGCGACTACCTGATGCAGGTGCGCGATGGCCAGGTCGTTCGCGAAGGCGCCGGCCTCGCCTTCT
>ERZ1066117.607-NODE-607-length-25182-cov-9.317388_pt1 | contig 25182 bp, 17 predicted proteins | sample MGYA00382764_ERZ1066117 | MGnify/ENA primary metagenome ERZ1066117 (study PRJEB33369, sample SAMEA5778347) | biofilm metagenome | biome: Industrial cooling water; feature: Water cooling tower basin; material: Biofilm | place: United Arab Emirates | collected...
GGCCCGGGCCGGCCCGGGGCCGCTCGCCCGGGACCCGCGATCGCCGCGCGCCCGCACCACGGCTGCCCACCTCTCGGCCCGCCTGCCCGGCTGTCCGCGCCCGGCGGCGGGGCATCGCGCGGCGATCCGCGCCGCTCGCGCTCTGCGCGGCGACCGGAGGCGCCACACTGCTGCTCCCATGCTGTCCGCCCGCCCAGCCCGTGCGCCCGCCTTCGCCGCCAGCCTCGCGGCCCTGCTCATCGGCGCCCTGCTGCTGTCCGCCTGCGGGCCGAAGCCCAGCGCGGTCGATCCGGCCGGGTCCAGCGCCCCGGCCGCGGGCGCAACCCTCTCCGGCCTGCGCTTGAGCGGCCCCGGATTCCCGTTGGACCTGTGGGCGGAGGACGGCGGGCGGCTGCGCCTGGAGCGCCCGGCGACGCGCATCCTGGCCACCAACGCCGGCCTGCTCGACCTGCTCAGCGAGCTGGTCGAACCCGAGCGCATCGCCGGCATGCCGCGCTCGGCCCAGCCCTATTCCGTGGCGCTCGAGCGCGGCTACGGCTTCGATGCGGCGCGCCTGCTCGACACGCTCGACACCGAAACCGTGTTGAGCCTGGACGCCGACTTGGTGTTGATGCGCGCCTGGCAGTCGAGCGAACAGCGCTGGCAACTCGAGCGCGCCGGCGTGGCCGTGATCAGCCTGCCGAATCCCGAGACCTTCGAAGCGATCGTCGAAGACCTGCGCCTGCTGGCGCGCCTGTGCGCTGCGGAACCGCGGGCGGAAGCGCTGATCGAGCGCCTCGAGGCCCGCCGCAGAGAACTGGCCGAGGCGGCGGCGGCCCGGCGCGCCTGGCGCTTGATCGATTACACCAACGGCGGCGAAGGCGGCTGGGTGGCGGGCGCGGGCACCACCTTCGACCTGCTCTGCCGGCTGATCGGCGCCACCAACGCGGGCGCGGAGTTTCCCGGGCACGCGCGGCTCGACCTGGAAGGCCTGCGGCGCCTGGCACCCGACGCCTTCGTGTTGGCGCGGGCCACGGGCTCGGCGGGCGAAACCGCCACGGCCGCTTTCCTCTGCGCCGAGACGCGCTTGGCCGATCTGCCCGCCGTGCGCGAACGCCGTTTCGTCGAACTCTCCGCGACCCTGAGCGGCACCGACGCGCACTTCCTGCTGGACGCCGCCGAAGCCCTGGCCCGCTGGATCGATAGCCGTCCGCCGCCCGGCCGCTGAGCGCACCGAAGCCGGGCGCGCAGCGGCCGCGCGCGGGCTCCGATCGCTGGATGGAGCCAGAGATGGGATTCGAACCCACAACCCCTGCTTTACGAAAGCAGTGCTCCACCGTTCAGCTACTATGGCCTTGGGGACGCGATGGCGATGCCGCGGCCGGTTTGGCGCGCATCGACACCGAGCGAGCAGCAGAATAACGCTGCGGACGCGAAATTCCACGCGCGGCGGCCGGCGCCCGACCGCCTGCGGGTCGCGCGCCACAGCGCCCAGGAGCCGGAGCGAACCCGCTGTCGATGCGCGCGGGCCGCAGGGCGCGCCAGCGCAGGCCGGCCCGCGGGCGGCCCCCGCCGGTCCCGGCGCTCGCTCCCCGGCGGGCACGGGCAGGGCGCGGGAGCGCCCGCCGAGCGCTCCTGCGGAGCCCAGCAAGCACGGCGGCCGCGGGCCGGCGCAGGTTGCGCGGGCCCGCGGCCGCCGTGGATCGCCGCGCGGCGCGGTCAGCTCACTCTTCGGCCAGGGGCTGGCTCAGCAGGCGGATCGCTTCGAGGCGCAGGGCCGGATCGAGCTCCAGGGCGCCCATGGCGCGGGCCACGGCCTGGCGCAGGGCCGGGGCGGTGTCGGCGGCCAGCAGCAGCTGCTGCAGCGGCGCGACCACGGCCTCGGCGCCGGCCACCCGGCCGCGGGCGAAGACCGCCGCCAGGGCGTCCGCCGCCGCCACGCGCAGGCCTTCGCTGCGCTCGGTGTCCGCCAGGACGCCGAGCAGCGCGGGCACCTGCTGCACGTTCCCGCCGGTGGCCAGGGCCGTGACCGCCGGAAGCACAACCTCCTCAGGCCGAGCGGCGAGGGTGCGCGCCAGCCCATCGACCGCATCGGCGATGTTCTGGCCGCGCTGGGCCAGGTTGGCCAGGGTCTGGGCCGCGCGCTGGGACAGGGAGTCGGCCTCGGCGCGGTCGCGGTTGAGGCCTTCGCCGAGCACCTCGTCCAGGGCCGGCAGCTCCTCGATGCTGGCGACCACGGCGGCGACGCGCTCGCCGTACAGCTCGCCGGCCGCTTCCGCATCGCCGGCCAGCATCAGACGGGCCGCATTGCCCGAGCGCAGGTCCGCGCCGATCTCCTTCAGCAGCTGGTCGGCGGTCATGTCGGGGAATTCGTCCGCCAGCACGATCAGGTCGACGCCCGGCAGCTGACGCAGGGTCAGCAGGCCCTGGGCGGCGCGGCTCGAAACGGCCACCGCCAGGTTCTCGCCGCGCAGCTTGGCGGCCAGGGCCTCGGCCCGCGGGCCGTTGGGGTCGATCACGACCGCGGTGCGCACGATCTCGCGGCCGGCGGTCTCGCCCAGCACGCCGATCGCGCGGGCGGGCACTTCGGAGCCGCCGCGCAGGGCCACCGCGGCCAGGGCCAGGGCAGCCTCGCCGCGCACCTGCGGATGCCCGTCGTCGATCCCCGCGGCCAGGGTCGGATTGGCGCTGACGCCGGTGTTGGCGTAATGGCGCAGCAGGCCCACGGCGCCGGCGTAGTCGCGGCTGGCCATGGCGCGCTCGAGGCCGGAGCTGAAGGCGCCCGGTCCGGCCGCGCCGGCCAGCAGGGAGCCCTCGGCTGCGAAGGGCTCCAGGGTTTCCGGCTCGCCGCCGGCGGCGATCAGGTCCTCGACGATCACCCCGGCCTTGGCGCCCGCGCGGGCCAGTCCGCCCAGGGCCGCTTGGTTGTCGGGATCGGCGGTCAGGGCGCGCAGGAACGCGCCGCGCGCCATCTGGGTGCCGTAGAGCTGGCTCGGGACCGCGCGCGGCTCGAGGCGACCGCCGCGGAAGCTCCACACCACCGGGCTGACCAGGTACGGGTCGAGCACGGACAGGTCGCCGGCCAGGTAGGCCTCGCCCTGGGCCACCAGCAGCGCTTCGGGCGCGCCCGGGGCCTGGCCGAGCTTGGCCAGGGCCTCCTGGGCCGCGCCGCGGACCTCGCCGTCCGGATCGTCGCGGGAGAGCAGGGCCAGGGGGCCGGCGGCGCGGGCATCGCCGATGCGCCCCAGGGTCAGGGCCACGTTGCGGCGCAGGTAGGCCGAGGAGGCCCCCAGGGCCTCGATCAGCGGCGGCACCGCCGAGGAGCCCAGCTCCGCCAGGGAGATCATCGTGATCACGCGGCGGTCTTGATCGCTTTCGTCCGCCAGGGCCCCGAGCATGGGCGGGACCGCGAATTCACCGTGGTTGGCGCGCAGCTGGCTGACGCGCTGGCGGCGCTGGATCGGATCCAGATCCTCGAGTCCGCTCAGCAGGGAGCGGATCGCCTCCGGATCGTCCTGGCGCTCGCGCAGTTCCTCGCGCGCCAGGCCCATCAGGCGCAGGGCCACCACTTCGAACTGGCCCTGCTTCATCAGCAGGCGCTGCAGGGCGCGGTGGTCGGTGCTGCGCCACAGCTCGTAGGCGTCTTCCCGGGAGGGATCGAGCGCCAGGATCTGACGGAAGGCCGCCAGCGCCTGGGCGTCCTCGCCCCGTTCGAGGGCGGCCATGCCCTGGCTGAAGAGTCCCTTGAGGTCCTCCTGCGCGGCGGAGGCCGGCGCGCTGAAGACCAGCATGCCGCCGAGCACCGCGGCCGCCCAGGCGGACAGGACCGGCGAGCGGCGGTGGGGACCGAACGACAGGCGGGACGGGGCGGATCCGAGCATGAAGGCTCCTCGGCGCGGGTGGGGGGAAGTGGGGACGGCGCCTCGGTCCGTGCGGGCCAGGAGGGCCGCGGCCGGGCGCCCGGGGCCAGGCGATCGGGGGGTCGCAGGGGACGCGGCCGCTCGGCGGCCAAGAAGCGTCCACTGCGCGGATCGCAGGCTGGGCGGAGGCGGGGATGATAGCCAGGGCAGGGGGCGGGTCAAGCCGAGCGCGGCCGGGCCGGGCCAGCGGAGGCGCGGGCGGGCGGGTCTGGCCGGGCCTGGCACCGCTCCCTGGAAACCCGCTCCTACCCGCCCCGCCCGCCCCGGCTACCGGAAGCGGGGCGATCCCGGGGGCGCCGGCTTGGCGGAGCCCGGCGAGCCGGCCAGGATGGCCCCATGTCCAAGGAGCAAAAGCCGGCCGCCGCGGCCCCCGGGCGCCGCGGGGCGACCGTGCTGGTGGTCGACGACGAGCCCGACATCCGGGTGGCCCTCGAGCTGCTGCTCAACTACGAGGGCTACGAGGTCTGGACGGCCAAGCACGGCAAGGAGGCCTTGGCCCGCCTCGACGAGGAGGCCGGCCGGGGCCGGCGGGCCGACCTGGTCCTGACCGACCTCAAGATGCCCGTGCTCGACGGCCTCGAGCTGCTCGAGGCGCTGCTGCAGCGGCCCAGCCCGCCCCCGGTGGTGATGATCTCGGGCCACGCCGACCTCGCCACCGCCGTCGACGCGGTCAAGCGCGGCGCCGCCGACTTCCTCGAAAAGCCCCTCGACCAACAGCGCGCCTTGGTTTCGGTGCGCGGCGCCCTGGCCCGCGGCCGCCTCTCGGCGGAGAACAAGAGCCTGCGCAAGGAGCTGGGCGATCGCTACGAGGCGATCGGGCGGTCGCCGCTGTGGAAGCGGACCCTCGAACAGGTCGAGCGCGCGGCGCTGGTCGACGCGCCGGTGCTGATCACCGGCGAGAACGGCAGCGGCAAGGAGGTGCTGGCCCGCAACCTGCACCTGCTCGGGCCCCGCGCCGGAGGCCCGTTCGTGGCCGTCAACTGCGCCGCGATCCCCGCCGAATTGATCGAATCGGAGCTGTTCGGCCACGAAAAGGGCAGCTTCACCGGGGCCCACGAGCGGCGCATCGGCCACTTCGAGGCGGCCTCGGGCGGGACCCTGTTCCTGGACGAGGTCGGCGACATGCCTCTGGCGGCCCAGTCCAAGCTGCTGCGCGCCCTCGAAACCCGCGAGGTGGTGCGGGTGGGCGGCAGCCAACCCACGGCGGTCGACATCCGCGTGGTCGCCGCCACCAACGCCGATCTCAAGCGCGCGGTCGAGGACAAGTCCTTCCGCATGGACCTGTTCTATCGCCTGAACGTGGTGCCCCTGCGCGCCCCGGCCCTGCGCGAGCGGCCCGAGGACATCCCGCTGCTGGCGGCCCATTTCCTCGAGCGCATCGCGCGCCGCCAGGGCCGCAGCCCGCTGACGCTTTCGCCCGCGGCCAGCGACTTCCTGGCCGGCCTGCCCTTCCCAGGCAACGTGCGCCAGCTCAAGAACCTGCTCGAGGCGGCCTTCGTCTTCGCCGGGGACAGCGACGTGCTCGAGCCCGCCGACCTGGAGCGCCTGCTCGCGAACGGGCCGTCCTTGTCCGTGCCGGTCAGCGCGGCCCGCGCCGGGGCCAGCGACCCCTTCGCGGCCCAGAGCTTCGAGGAGTTCAAGAACGCCAGCGAAGCGCTCTACTTCAAGCTCAAGCTGGAGGAGAACGGGGGCAACGTCAAGCGCACCGCCGAGCGCCTGGGCATGCAGCGCAGCCACCTCTACAAGAAACTGGATCGCTACGGGCTCAAGAACCGCGAGGACTGACGGGTTGAGAGACGATCGGCTCGGGCTGCGCCCGAGCCGCGATACCAACCCGTCGGATGCCTTTGGGCCGCCGTCCGGCGGCCACGGAGGCCGGGATCGTCGCTGCGCGCCGATTGTTTCCCAGCCTCCGACGGGTTGAACGCCTTCGACTCGGGCTGCGCCCGAGCGGCGATACCAACCCGTCGGATGCCTTTGGGCCGCCGTCCGGCGGCCACGGAGGCTGGGATCGGACCGCGCCGCCGGAACCGGGCGGGCCGGGACATTCGATCGGGACCGAGCCCCGCCGCAGCCGGGGTCGGTCAGCTCGGGGTCGACCAGGACCGCACGAGCGGACCCCGAGCGCCGGCCGGGGCGGGGCAGGTTTCCGCGCGACCGCCCCCGGGCGTCGCCCGGGGCCGCGTAGAAACCGGCGGCGCCGCTCCAACCGGCGGGAGCGATAGAACCGGCGGCAGCCCTCGATCCGGCGGCAGCCCTCGATCCGGCGGCAGCCCTCGATCCGGCGGCAGCGGCGCGCGGGCCGAGCGGCCGCCGCGCGCGGCGCTCACGGGATGCGCAGCACCATCTTGGGGGTCAGCCGATCGGGGTTCGGCAGCACGTCCTGGTTGGCGGCGAAGATCTTGCGCCATTCGTTCGGCGACCCGTAGAAGCGCTGGGCGATGCTGGAGAGGCTGTCCCCCGGCAAGACCTCGTAGGTCCGCGCCGCGGCCGATGGGCCCGCGGTCGGGGCGGCCGCGGGCTGCGCGGCGCCGCTGCCCGCGGCCGCACCCCGCTCCGCCCCGCTGGCCAGGGCGGGCTGGGAGCCCTCCGGCGGCACGGGCTTCGGGGCCGGCGTGCTGCGCTCGGGCTCGGAGGAAGCATGGCCCGGGTTGCGCGGTTGCACCTGCACGGGCCGCTGGTCCAGGGAAACGGCGCCCATCTGGCCGCGGTAGATCGGCACCAACACGCGCGAGCCCGCCACCGGCTCCCCGGGGGCGTCATTGGCCAGGAGCAGGGCCTCGGCCTCCGCCTCGTCCCCGTACAGCAGCCGCGCCAGGCCGGGCCAGGTGGCCCCGGCGGGCACCAGGAACACGGCCAAATCCTCGCCCGCCACCGGATAGCGCTCGAGCCCGGGCACATCGCGCAGCATGCGCGGCTGCCCCAGGGCGTTCTGCTCGGGGCCCGGCCACAGGCGCGGCTCGGCTTCCGCGGGCCGCGCGGGCGCGCTCAACAGGCCGGGGCGCGCCTCGGGGAGCGCGCTGCCGGAGCTGGCCCCGAGGGCTTCCCGGGCAGCGTCCAGGTTGACGAAGCGCGGCTCCGCGACCGGGGCCGCGGCGGCCGGAGCAGCGCTCGGCGCGGCGGCGCTCGGCGCGGAAGCGGCGGCGGCCTGCGGATCGCTGGCCTGCGGCGACCGGCCCAGGGAGGGGTCCAGCTCGCGCGGAGCGGACTTGAGGGCGGCCTCGCGGCCGGCCGCCGCCAGGGCCTCGCTCGGACTCTTCTGCCCCAGGGGGCCCTCCGCTCGGAAGGTCACGGCCAGCACGACCGCGGCCAGGAACACGACGGTCAGGATGATGAAGCGTTCGAAGCTGCCCATCGGGGTGTTCGAGGAGGGGCCGGGGGGCGCCGGGCCCCCAGGGGGGACCAAACGGGGGGTTCGGGGGCGGGAGACGGGGGCCGGATCAGGCTCGGAACCGGGGCCGGGGGCCGGTCCGGACGCCGCGGCCAGGATCGGGGCCGCGGAGCGGGCCCGGCGGCCGGGTGCGCGCTCGGGTTGACGCGCAACCCGTTGCCTGACAAGGACTTGGAGCAAGGTTCCTGCGCGCGGCAGAAGCCCCTGCTCCCGGGTTGGGAGTGTTCACCCCGGCCCGGGCCGGTGTCAAAGGTTTTTCGGCCCATCGGCCCGCTGAGCCCCAGATCTGGTGTCAGCCCCGGGTCGGCCCACTACCGGCGGGGCCTCCCGGCCTCACCAATCCGCAGCAGCCGGGGCCCGCCGGCAGGCCTTAGGCTGACCCCATGGCCGGCGACCCGAGCACCCCCACCCCCGCGACCCGCCCGGCGCCGCCCCAGGGCTGGGGCGCCCTGGACGCCCTGCTGCTGGCGGTGCTGCTGCTGCAGGCCTGGACCTGGGCGCAGCTCTCGGGCTACCAGCTGGCGGACTCGATCGAATACCTGGAACGGGCCGAGACGGTGCACCGGGGCCTGCCGCTCGACCCGGGCACGCTGCGCTCGTTCGCCTTTTCGGCGCTGCTGCTGCCGGTGTTCTGGCTGCAGGACCTCCTGCCCTTCGATCTGCCCAGCCTGCCGGTGGTCTGCGCCCGCCTGGCTCAGATCGGCTGTGCGCTGTGGGCGGCGCGCCTGCTGGGCCGCCGGCTCGCGGCGCGCTTCGGGGAGGGTGCCGCGCTGGCGGGAGTCGCGCTGCTGTGCTTGAACCCGATCTTCCTGCGCTGGAGCGTCGAACCGCTCAGCGCGGCGGCCGGCATGGCCAGCATCACGCTGGCGCTGGTGATCCTCGACCGCGCGTCGGCAGCGGGCCGCGCGAGCTTCGCCGCCGGCTTGGCCCTCGGGGCGACCCTCGGCGCAGCGGTCTTGATGGCCTACCAGAACGTGTTGATCGCCGGGCTGCTCGGCGCCGCGTTGCCGCTGCTTTCGGGCTGGCGCCGCTGGCCGGCGCTGTGCGGGGCCCTGCTCGCTTTCCTGCTGATGCTGCTGCTGCAGTGCCTGCTGGATGGCTGGACCTACGGGCGCTTCGGTTCGAGCTTCCTGACCTACGTGCAGTCGAACTTCGCGCCGCAGCTGGCCACGCTGCTGGTCAAGGCCGGCTTCGATCAGGCTGGCCGCGATGTCTACGCCTGGGCCTTCAGCATGCCCTCGCCCGATGGCGAGATGCGCACGGCGACGACGCGCGACTGGTACCTGGTGCACCTGACCGCGCAGGGCCTGCCTTGGGCGGCGCTGGTGCTGGTCGGATTGGGCGCGCTGGGGCTGCTGGCCCGGCGCTCCGGGTTCGCGCTGATCCTGATCGGCGTGGTGGCCCTCAACGTGCTGATCATGAGCACCAAGGGCTCCAAATCCTTCCGGCTGTGGATGCCGTTGCTGCCGCTGATCGCCTGGTTCGGGGCCAGCGGCTGGGACTGGTTCGCGCGCGGGGCGCTGGCCCGCTGGCCGAGCCTGCGCGCGGCGCTCGGGCTGGTCGGGCTGGCGCTGCTCTCGGGCCAGGCCGTGCGGCAGGTCGAAGCCGCCAATCTGCGCAAGTTTGGCAGCTATTGGCGCGCCATCGCCGAGGTCGAGCAGGGCAGCGCCGCCGCCCCGCGGCGCATCGCCAGCGCCTACAACTGGGCGGTGCGCTATCAGAATCCGCCGGGCACGGCCCTGGTCAAGCTGCCCCACCACCTCGACCGCTGGGCCAAACTCGATGCCGCGCAGCAGGCCGAGACCCTGGCGGCGATCGAGGGGCTCGACGGATTCGTCGGACACCTGCAGAGCTTCGCCCAGGATCCGCGCCTGATGGAGGCCATCAACCGCCGCTTCCGGATCGCCGCGGTGTATCACGACTACGCGCACTCCGAGGAGCTCGAGCCGGTCTATCGTCTGGAACGCGCCAACGGGACGCCGGGCGAGCTGCGTTTCTTCGAGGTCTGGACCGACACGGGGCCCGGCGAGGCCCACGAGCCGGCGCGCGTGCAGGCCGCGCTGATGCATCCGGGCAGCGTCGATTTCCGCCGCATCGAGGGCGAGCGCGTGTACCAGATGGTGCTGCTCGGCTACGACGTGAGCCCGGGCTGGCTGGACGGCACCCAGGCCTTCGTGACCTACACCTGGTACGCCGGCCCCCTCGAGGGCAAGGACTACCACGTGATCGATCGCTTCACCGACGGCCGCGGCGGCGTGTGGCAGAACAACCACCGACCCGGTTACGGCGCCTGGCCGACCTCGCGCTGGTCGCGCGGCTCGATCGTGCGCGAGAGCTACCTGACCCGTCTGCCGGCCGAGGCCAGCGAGTTCGGCGGCCCGTACCGGCGCGGCGACCTCATGCCGGTCCGGGTCTGGATGGCGATCGCCGAGTACGACGCCGAGATGCGCGTGGTCGGCGGGCTCAACCCCTTCCGCCCCTCCGCCAAGGCGCCGGAGAGCCGCAAACCGTGGCAGCCCGGCAGCGTGCACGACGGCGCCAAGGTCTCCGTGGAGGGGCGCCTGTGGAGCGCCGAGGCGCTGAGCCAGGTGGGCGGATTCTTCCTGCCGGTGGCGCGCGCCTGGAGGGTGCCCGACGACGGGCGGGTGCTGCCCGAACCGAGCGGCGCTCCCTGATCGGCCGGGGACGACTCGCTGGCTGCGCGCGAGCGGCGCCGCGGGCCGTGCCGCGGGCCGGGGCGCGCCCGGCGGCGCACCCGCGGGACCCGCAGCAGAGCCCTGGCGGGATCCGAGCCCCGCCGCCCAGCGGGTCGGGCGACGCGCCCGCCGATGTCTGGCCATCGGGCCCGGGCGGCGCTAGAGTGCGGCCGCATGCGCGCCACCGCCCGCCGAGGCCGAGCTTCCCCGCTGCGCACCAAGCTGGCCCGGGCGCTGCTCCCCTCCCTGCTGTGCGCCGCGGGCTGCGCCAGCGCGCCGAGCGGTCCGCTGGTCGCGCGCCTGACCCTGCGCGACGCCGCCGTCAGCGAAAAGCTGCCCGACGGATCGATCCGACACCTGGGTCTCGCCAGCCAGTCGCACACCGACCGGCTGACCTACTACTCGACGCCGCGCGACGACGCCTCGCTCAAGATCGTCGAGGACGCGGACATGGCGCGGCTCTTGCGCGAGCTCGAGCGCCAGGGTTTTGCGCGCCGCTCGCGGCCCGGCCCCGCCAACCAATTCGACATCAAGGCGATCGAACTCGAGCGCGACGGAGCCCTGCGATCCTTCGGCGTGCGCTCGGGCAGCAGCGCGGACGACTGGAAGGCCATGCAGGCCATGACCAGCGCGGTGCTCGAGCTGTTCAACAGCACCTTCGGCGGCCAGGCGACGCGCTCCGGCGAGCTGCCGGGCGAGCAGGCCGAGGACCGCCCCAGGGTCGTGCCGCTGCGCGAGGTCAAGCAGGGCTACAAGTAGCCCCCGCCGGTCATGCAGGTGCGCACGCCGTCCGCCCGCGCCGGGGGGCCCGGGGAGCCGCTCCGCGCCTGGGCCCTGATCCCGGCCCGGCTGGGCTCGACCCGTCTGCCGCGCAAGATGCTGCTCGACGCCACCGGGCTGCCTTTGTGCGTCCACAGCGCGCGCAACGCGGCCGCCGCGGGCGCCTTCGCCCGCGTGGCCCTGGCGGTCGATGACCCGGCGCTGCTCACGGCCGCGCAGCGCCACGGGATCGAGGCGGTGATGACCTCGCCCGAGCACCAAAGCGGCACCGATCGGATCCTGGAGGCCTACCGGCGCCTGGCGGCCGGCCTGCCCGCCGAGCAGCAGCCCGGCGCCCTGGTCAACGTGCAGGGCGACGAGCCGGAGCTCGACCCGGCGGACCTGGCCGCCCTGGTGCGGCGCCTGGAGGACCCCCAGGTGGAGCTCGCCACCCTGTTCGCACCCCTGGCCGACCCCGCGGAGCTGGCCCGGCCCGAGGTGGTCAAGCTGGTGGCCAGCCGCGAGGGCCGGGCGCTGTACTTCTCGCGCGCGCCGATCCCGGCCCGCGGCCACGGCTCCGGTCCCAACCCGGGAGCGGGCCCGGGCGCCGCGTTGGAGGCCGGGCTGTTCAAGCGACATATTGGTGTCTACGCCTTCCGGCCCGCGAGCCTCGAGCGCTTCTGCGCCCTGCCCCAAAGCGCCCTCGAGCGCTGCGAGCGGCTGGAGCAGCTGCGCTGGCTGGAGGACGGCGGCGCGATCCACCTGGTGGCCGCTTCGCGGCCGACCCGCGGGATCGACACCGCCGAGGACTACGCCGCCTTCGTCGAACGCCAGCGGCACGCCCATCGAGCCCCCCCCACGCACAGGCCATGACCAAGCACATCTTCACCACCGGCGGTGTCGTCTCCAGCCTGGGCAAGGGCCTGACCTCGGCCGCCCTGGGTCTCCTGCTGGAGCGCCGCGGCTTCAAGGTCTCGCTGCAAAAGCTCGATCCCTACATCAACGTGGACCCGGGCACGATGAGCCCGTTCCAGCACGGCGAGGTCTACGTCACCGAGGACGGCGCCGAGACCGATCTGGACCTGGGCCACTACGAGCGCTTCACGGACGCCAAGCTGACCAAGAGCTCCAACTTCACCACCGGCAAGATCTACCTCTCGGTGATCAAGAAGGAGCGCCGCGGCGACTACCTGGGGCGCACGGTGCAGGTGATCCCGCACATCACCGACGCGATCAAGGAAGCGATCCATGCCGGGGTCACCTCGGCGGACGTGGATGTGGCCATCACCGAGATCGGCGGCACGGTGGGCGACATCGAAAGCCTGCCGTTCCTGGAGGCGATCCGCCAGTTCGCCCTCGAGCGGCCGCGCGAGGACGTGATGTTCGTGCACGTCACGCTGCTGCCCTACCTCAAGGCGGCCAAGGAGATGAAGACCAAGCCGACCCAGCAGTCGGTCGGCAAGCTGCGCGAGATCGGCATCCAGCCCGACGTGCTGGTGTGCCGCACCGAGCTGCCCATGAGCGAGGACATGGCGCGCAAGATCTCGCTGTTCTGCAACGTGCGCCGCGAGGGCGTGATCGAAGAGCGCGACGTGGCCCACACGATCTACGAGGTGCCGCTCAGCCTCGAGGAGTCCGGCCTGGGCCGCATGGTGGTGCAGCGCCTGGGGCTGGCCGAGCGCGGTGCGCCCGACCTCTCCGATTGGAAGGCCATGGTCGAGCGCCAGATCCGCATCGAGCGCCGGGTCGAGATCGCCGTGGCGGGCAAGTACATCGAGCTGCACGACGCCTACAAGTCGATCTACGAGGCGCTGTCCCACGCGGGCATCGCCAACGACGTCAAGGTCGAGATCCGCAAGGTCAAGGCCGAGGACCTGAACGACGCTTCGCCCGAGAGCCTGCTGCACGGCGTGCATGGCCTGCTGGTGCCGGGGGGCTTCGGCGAGCGCGGCATCGAAGGCAAGATCGAGGCGATCCGCTGGGCGCGGGAGACCGGGGTGCCCTTCTTCGGCATCTGCCTGGGCATGCAGTGCGCCGTGATCGAATACGCGCGCCACGTGGCCGGCCTCGAGGGGGCCCACACCCTCGAGCACTCGCCCCACACCCCCCACCCGGTGATCCACCTGATGCCGGGCCAAAAGGGCGTCGAAGAAAAGGGCGGCACGATGCGCCTGGGGGCCTATCGCTGCGATCTGCGCGAGGGCAGCCTGGCCGAGCGCCTGTACGGCCAGCGCTCGGTCTCCGAGCGCCACCGCCACCGCTTCGAGTTCAACAACGCCTACCGCGAGCGCCTGACCGCGGCCGGGCTGGTGACCTCCGGGCACCACGCGGAACTGGACCTGGTCGAGGTGGTCGAGCTCAAGGACCACCCCTTCTTCGTGGGCGTGCAGTACCACCCCGAGTTCCAATCGAAGCCCCTGGCGCCGCACCCGATCTTCAAGGGTTTCGTGGCCGCGGCCCTCAGGCGCAGCCAGGAAGTCCTGAACCCGCAGCGCCGCACCCGGGTTTGAGCGGCATCCAGAGCCCCGTGCGGCCCGCGGGCAGCGCCCCACGCCCGCCCCGATCTTGACCCCATGAGCGCGCGCTCCAGCGACGATCCGGCCGCGGCCGCCGAGCAGTTCGGCGGCCCCTTCGGCTACTTCATCACCCGCCTCGGCTACCAGGCGCTGCTGGCCCTGGGCGTGCTCGAAAACCCGGTCACCGGGCAGTCGCGCCTGGACCTGACCCAGGCCCGGCTGATCCACGCGGACCTGCAAATGCTGCGCGACAAGACCCGCGGCAACCTGACCCACGGGGAATCCGAGCGCCTGGCCGAGGTGCTGACCCAGCTCGAACAGCGGCTGGAGCAGCTCGACTGACGGTCGAAGCCTGGCGCCCGGCGGCCGGCGGCCGGCGGACGCTGGCTAGCGGGCCGCGGGCCGCGGACAGCGGACAGCGGACAGCGGACAGCGGACAGCGGGCAGCGGGCGGGTCGGTATCGACGCTGGGGCAGAGCCCGAGTCGATTTTTGCTCAACCGCTCAACCGGCGGGCACGAACAGCAGCCGGGCTTCGAGCGGCAGGTGGTCGCTGCCGACGTCGGGGGCCAGGCGGGCGCCGCTGACCGATAACCCGGGGGTCAGGAACAGGTGGTCGATGCGCACGATCGGCGGCGAGCTCAGGAAGGGATAGCGGTTGCCGATCGGGAAGCTGAATCCGAAGCCGCCGCCGCCGAGGCGGTAGCCGTCGACCAGGCCGAGGTCCAGCAGGCGGCCGTAGATCGCGCTGGTCTCGGTCGAGTTGAAGTCGCCCACCAAAAGCCCGGGCACGCCTTGGTCGCCGGCCGCGGAGAGCAGCGCGCGCGCGGACTGGAACAGGTCCTGCGCGGTGGGCTCGGCCAGGCCGTCCAGGGCCGCCAGCAGGCTCAGGTGCACCACGTGGATGCGCAGGGGGCGGCCGTGGATCTCGAGCTCGCACTCCAGGATGCCGCGCTCGCCGCTGCGCTCGACCAGCGCCGCGCTGCGGATCGGGTGCTTTGAAAGCAGCCCGCGGCCGGCCACGCCCAGGGGGTAGAGGGCGCGGTGCGGGTAGCGGCCGCCCACGGCGGACAGCAGCCCCTGCGCCATGGTCGGATTCAACTCCTGCAGCGCCACCAGGTCCGGATCGAGGGCCTCGATCTGCGCGGCCACGCGCGGCCATTTGGCGACCGAGTTGCCGAGGTTCAGGCTATAGAGCGAAATCCCCGGCCCGGCGGCGCCGGCCGCGGCCTGGCCCGCGGCCCTGGCCGGCTCCGCCAGGGCTGGGGCCGGCTCCGCCAGGGAGACGAAGTAGGCCAGCAGCCCCAGGGCTGCGGCGAGATGCAGCGCGGCCAGAGCGCGGCGGCGGACCCACAGTTCCAGGCCGCCCAGCAGCAGGCCCAGGGGCACCCACAGGTGCAGCAGATTCGCCAGCACGCTCAGGCGCGCCAGGGGCAATTCCCAGGGCGGGCGCGCCCAGGGGCCCGCCAAGGCCGCGACCAGCAGGCCTGCCAGGGACAGCGCGGAAAGCGCCGCCAGGAGGCGCCGGAGCGCGGCTGCGAGCGCGCTGGGGTTGGACGGGCGGGGCATGGCGGGAGCATCGGAAGACGGCACGGCAGCACTCTAGTGCCGAGGGCCGCCCCGGCGGTGGAACCAGCCCCGTGCGCCGCCCGTCCCCCGCTTCGGCCGACTTTCCACCCCCCTCCCGGAGCCATCCATGCCTCTGCCCCCCTGGCTCGCCGCGCTGGCCCTCGCCGCCGCCCCGCCCATCGACCTCGACTTCAGCCACGGGGTCCTGGGCGCGGACCTGCGTTTCACCGTCCAGGGCACCCCGGGGGCCCTGGCGCTGCTCTCCGTGGCCCTGACCCCCGGCCCGACGCCCCTGCCCTGCGGGCCGGTCCCGAGCCTCGAACAGGATTTCTCCACCTCGGTGCTGTTCACGGCGCTGCCGCTCGACGCGGGCGGCACGGGCCTCTACGTGCAAAGCCTGCCGACCAGCCCGGGCCTGGCGGGCCTCGACCTCTACGCCCAGTCGGTCGAGTTCGACCCGCTGAGCCTGTGCCCGATCGCCGCGGTCAGCAACCCGCTGCGCTTCAGCCTGGTGCCCCTGGCGGTGGCCACGATCGGCATCGGCTCGATGCACCAAGCGCGCATCGAGCACAGCTTCACGATCCTGCCCGACGGCACCGGCCTGTTGGCGGGCGGCAAGTCCCCGGACCCGAACAACCCGACGCTGGTCTCGAGCCTCGAGATCTACGACCCGCGGCGCGAGGAGTTCCACCTCCTGACCACCACCCTGACCACGGCCCGGGCCCACCACCAGGCGGTGGCGCTCAACGACGGACGCGTGTTGATCCTGGGCGGGGTCGGGGCCGGCGGCCAGGTGCTGGCCAGCGTCGAAGGCTTCCTGCGCCAGCCGCGCACGGTCACGACCCTGGCGCCCATGTCGCGGCCGCGGGTGTTCCACACCGCGACCCTGCTGCCCGACGGGCGCGTGCTGGTGCTGGGCGGCCTGGCGGGCCAGTTCAAACTGGAGAACAAGTTCGGCTTCCCGCAGAGCTTTTTCGGGCCGGGGGGCCAGGGCCCGCTGCTCTCCGAGGCGCCCGAGATCTTCGACCCCACCAGCAACACCTGGAGCCCCGTGCCGATCCAGGGGCTGCTGGCCCGCGCCGGCCACCAGGCCACGCGGCTCAAGGATGGGCGCGTGCTGATCACCGGCGGCCTGGTCTACGACTCCCAGGGCAACCGCCTGGTGACCACGCCGCGGGTCGAGGTGCTCGATCCGAGCACCTGGAGCCTGGCGGCGCTGCAGGAGCCGCTGATGGCGCGCGCCTTCCACGCTTCGGTGCCCAAGGTGCAGGGCGGCGCGTTGTTCGCCGGCGGGGGCGACGTGATCTACACGCCCGCCGGCATCGCCATCGACGTGCAGAACGCGCCGCCGATGTCCTACTACGCGCCCACGGGCGTGGCGCTCGGCAGCTTCCAGGCCGCGCCGCCCCTGCCCGACCCGGCCCCGCTGCGCATCCTGCTGTGCGTGCCCCAGAACAGCCCCACCGCCAAGTACCTGGTGGTGCCCTGCCCCGACCCGCCGCCGCCGGTCGGGGCGCCGCCGCCGCCCTCCCACGCCGGGGTGGTCTACCTCTACGACGAAATCATCAACGTCTGGAATCCGATCGGCACCACCACGCTGTATCGCCCGGGCCACCGCGCGCTGCACTTCGAGGACCAAGCGCGCACGGCGTTCACCGGCAGCGCCTGGCCGACGCCGGTGGGCTCGCCCGGGCCCTTCGACCTGACCCACGAGGTCTTCGCGCCGCTGCCCTGAGGGCGGCTCTCGGCCGCGGGGCGCCTCAGCGCTCCGCGGCCGGCCGCAGGCCGGTTTCCGCGCGCGGGTCGGTGACCGCGTAGTAAAACGGCCGCCGGCGCGCCTCCCAGATCAACTCGGCGGCGTCCCGGGGCAGGTAGTGGGGCAGGCCGAAGACCGCGCGACGCGACGGATCGGACTGGCCGGCCGCATCGATCGAGGGCTCCTGGCACCATTCCTCCAGGTTGCCGAGCAGGTCCACGAAGCCCAGCGGGTTGACGCCGCGGCTGCCGACCGGGGCCGGCGCCGTTTGGGCCAGCACTTCGAGTTCGGTCAGGCGCTCGGGGTCCGCGCCCCACCAGTAGGGCGTGCTCAGCCCGGCTTCGGCGGCGGCCAGGCACTCGGCGTGGGCCGGAAAGCGCAGGGCCCCGGCGCTGAGCAGCTCGGCGGCGGCGTTCCAGCTCAGCGGCCGCGCCGGCGCCTGGGGCTGTGCGCCGCGGACCGGCGGCCCGCCCAGACGCTCCCACTGGGCCAGGGTCAGCTCGCTGCGCGCCAGCAGGCAGGGCCCGAGCCCGGGCGCTTCGAGCGGCAGCAGCAGCACCCCGAGCCGGGCCTCGCCGCCGGGCGGCGCGGCCCGGGCGGCGGCCTCGAGCGCTTCGGGGCCGGCCGCGAGCAAGTCCAGGGCCGTCGATGGCAGGTGCAGGAAGCACAGGCGCGCCGGGTCGCCGGGCAGCAGGCTCAGGTCGAGGGGCCACAGCGCGCCGCTCTCGAGCCCGGGCGGCGCGGACTGGCCCGGCGCCAGCAGCGCCAGACGCGCGCGGGCGCGCTCGGCGCCGAAGCCGGCGGCGATCGCCTCGGCGGTCGCCAGCCGCAGGCCGACCCGCGCCAGGGGGCCGCGCTCGGGGGCACAGAACACGGCCACCGAGCGGGCCAGTTCGGCCAGCTTGCCCTGGCGCCAAGCCGCGGCGGGGTCCGCGCCGGGGGGCGCCTCGGGCGGAGGGCGCTCGAGCAGCCCGCGGCGCCGCTCCACCAGCTGCCGGGCGCGCCCCAGCCAATCCTCGAAAGCGGGCCGGCGCTGGGGCAGGGCCGGCCACAGGCCCAGGGCCTCCCGTTCGAGGTCCGCCAGGCGCTCGAGGTCCTGGAAGCGCTCGCCGATCAGGCGCTCGGCGCGCCGATTGGCCAGCGCCAGGGCCGCCAGGCCCGCCGCCAGCAGGCACGCGCCGAGGGCCAGGCTCAGGCGGCGGTTGCGCAGGGTCCACTTCTTGAGCTCCGCCAGACCGCCGCTCTCGTAGGCCCGCACCACGCGCCCCTCGAGGTAGGCGCGCAGATCGTCGCGCAGGGCCTCCATCGAGGCGTAGCGCTGCTGCGGCAGGCGTGCGAGGGCGCGCTCGGCGATCGCCACCAGCTCGGCGGGCGCGCCCGGGGCCAGGCGCGCCAGCGGCGCGGGCGGACCCGCCCGCAGGGCGGCCAGGGCTTGGCGCGCGCCGCCCGGGTAGGGCGGCTGTCCGGCCAGGGATTCGTAGAGCAGCGCGCCCAGGGCGTACACATCCGCCGCCGCGCCGACCGCTTCGGGATCCCCAAGGGCCTGCTCGGGCGCCATGTAGGCCGGCGTGCCGACCACGTCGCCGGCCTGGGTGTCGAGGGCCGAGCCCTCGGCTGAATCGGGGCCGAAGACGCGCTCGGCGCGGCCCGCGGGCGCGGTCAGCCGGCGCGCCAAACCCCAATCGACCACGTAGGTCTCGCCGAAACGGCCGACCATCACGTTGGCGGGCTTGAGGTCGCGGTGGATCACGCCGGCGTGGTGCGCGAAAGCCAGCGTCTCGGCCACCCGCAGCAGCACGCCGACGAGGCGCGGCAGGCTCCACTCCCCGACCGGGGCCTGCCGGCGCTGCGCGAGCAACTCGGCCAGGTTCTGGCCCTCCACCAGGCGCATGGTGAAGAAGGGGCGCCCCTCGGCGTCGCGGCCGAGGTCATGGATCGGCACGATCCCGGGGTGTTCGAGGCGGCCCGCGATGCGCGCCTCCTCGATGAAGCGCGCCCAGCGGCGCCGCTCGAGCCGCGGATCCAGGCCCGGGGGCAGGCGCAGGCGTTTCAGCGCCAGGCGCCGTTCGAGGCGCGCATCCGTGGCCGCGAAGACCTCGCCCATGCCCCCTTGCCCCAGGGGTTCGCCCAGGGCGTATTGCGGGCGCTCGAATTCGAGCGGCGCGGACGCGGGCTCGAGCCAGGCCTCGAGCAGCGGTTCATAACCCCGGTACAGCTCGAACAGGCGCGCCAGTTCGAGGTGCGAGGCTGCGTCGAGCTCGCGCTGGGCGCGCTCCAGGAAGCGCTCGGGCGGCTCGCCGCTGCCCGTCTCCACGGCGGCCAGATAGGCCGCCAGGAATTCCTCGGCCCGCTCGCGGGGATCTCCGCTCACGGTGCGGCCGAGCCGGGGGAATCCTCGGGCGCGGGTTCCTGCGTCAGCTCGCGCAGCGCCGCGGGCAGGCGCGAGAGCAGCGCCACGCGCGCGCGTGCGTGCAGCATGCGCGCGGCCCCGGCGCTCTTGAGCTCGAGGCGCTCGGCGAGCGCGTCGAAGTCGAGCCCGGTGCGGCGCAGCTCGAGCACCGCCCGCCAGTGGGCCGGCAGCTCCGCCAGGGCCGCCGTCAGGCGCTCCTCGGCCTCGGCCCCGCGGGCCTCCTGGGACGGGCTGGGCCCGGGATCGGCCGGGCCGGCGACGCTGCCGTCTTCGCTGGGCAGGGCCACGCGCCGGCGCAGGTCGCGCTTCTCGCGGCCGTGGAAACGCGCCAACTCGCGCAGGCGATTCTCGACCAGGGTCGCGAGCCAGCGCACGAACGAGCGCTCGTCGCGCAGCTCAAAGCGCGGGAAGGCCTCGACCACCTCCACCAGCGCCTCCTGCACCAGGTCGCCGGAGTCCAGCTCGCGGCGCAGCTCCGGGCCGAGACGCTGGCGCACCAGGGCTCGGATGCGTCCCTGATGGCGCTCGAGCAGGGCGGCCAGGGCCCGGGCATCGCCCGCCTGGGCCCCGCGCACGAGCTCCAGCGTGCCCGCGGGCTCCGGCCCCGGTGGGCTTGGCTGCGGCTCGAGGGGCGACATGGGTGCCAGCCTATCCACGCCCGCCGGACGCCCCGAACCCCGCCGGGGTTCCCCGGGCCCCCCCTGGGTCCGTCCGCCCCCCGCCGGGCCGGCCCTGCATCCGCCGCGCCCCACAGGCCCTTCCGCCCGCCCGCCCGCCGCGGCCGCCCTCGCCCTCCCCACGGGCCCCCAACCCCCAGGCGAACACCCCCCGCTCGCCGCACCCAGCTCGCCGCACCCCGCTCGCCGCACCCCGCCGCCCGCCCCCCGTCCACGGGCCGCCGCGGCCCTGTGGGTCGAGCGGCGCGGGCGCCCCCCCGGGCCAGGCTCAGGGCAAAGCCCGGGACAACGCGGCCAACGGCGCCCGCGGCACGGCCGCCGCCGCCCCTTGGGCGTGGAGTCCTGCAGCGCCCCCGACGGGCGCAAGCCCGCGCCCGACCCGCGGTTCGGGGCCCCCCTGCCCTGCTCCGATGCCCGCGGAGCTCCGCGCTCCGCGGTGGGCTCCGGCGCCCGCCGCAGGCGAGCGAAAAACGCGGCTGGAAAGGCCGCGCGCCCGCATTCCCCGCGAGCGAGCCGGACGGCGGCCCAAAGGCATCCGACGGGTTGGTGTCGCGGCTCGGGCGCAGCCCGAGACGACATTTCTCAACCTGTCAGCGGAACGCGGCCATCCCGGTCAGCTCGTTGGCCAGGGCCAGGGTGTGGATGTCGTGGGTGCCCTCGTAGGTATAGACCGACTCCAGATTCAGCATGTGCCGGCCGGTCTGGTACTCGAGGCTGATGCCGTTGGCCCCCAGCATGTCGCGGCCCACGCGGGCCTGGGTCAGGGCCATGTGCACGTTGTTGCGCTTGACCATGTTGACCATCGCCGGGGTCATCTGGCCCTGGTCCTTGAGGCGGCCCAGGCGCAGGCACAGCAGCTGGCCCGTGGTGATCTGGGTGGCCATCTCGGCCAGCTTCATCTGCGGGATCTGATAGCCGGCCAGGGGCTTGTCGAAGACGGTGCGTTCCTTGGTGTAGTTCAGCACTTCGTCGTAAACCGCCAGGGCCGCGCCGACCGCGCCCCAGGTGATGCCGTAGCGCGCCTGGGTCAGGCACATCAGCGGGTTGCGCAGGGAGGTCGTCTCCGGCAGGCGCATGGAATCCGGCACGCGCACGTCCTCGAGCACCAGCTCGCTGGTGACCGAGGCGCGCAGGCTCCACTTGTGCTTTTGCTCGGGGGCGCTGAAGCCCTTGAGCCCGGTCGGGATGCAGAAGCCGCGGATGCCCTGCTCGGTCTGGGCCCACACGATCGCCACCTGGGCCACGGTGCCGTTGGTGATCCACATCTTGCGGCCGTTCAGGATCCAGTCCTTGCCGTCCTTCTTGGCGAAGGTGCGCATGCCGCCCGGGTTGCTGCCGGCGTCCGGTTCGGTCAGGCCGAAGCAGCCGATGGCGGTGCCCTTGGCGAGCTGGGGCAACCACTCGCGCTTCTGCTCCTCGGAGCCGAAGGCGTGGATCGGGTACATGACCAGGGAGCCCTGCACCGACACGTAGGAGCGCAGGCCCGAGTCGCCGCGCTCGAGCTCCTGGCAGATCAGGCCGTAGTGGACCGAGTTGAGCCCGGCGCCGCCGTACTGCTCGGGGATGGTCGGGCCGAAGACGCCCAGCTCGGCCAGCTCGGGGGTCAGCTCGTGGGGGAAGGTCCCGGCCTCGAAATGCTCCATCACCAGGGGCAGGAAGCGCTCGCTGACCCAGGCGCGGACGGTGTCGCGGACCATCAGCTCGTCCTGGGAAAATTCGGAGTCGAGCTTCAGGAAATCCAGTTGGCGGAAGGGCTGCATCGGGGCGGTTCTGGCCGGGAGGGCGTGGATCGGACGCAGCAGGATAGCCCCGAAGCGCCGCTCCCGCATCGGCCCCTCGCCGGCGGAGGGGCCTACGGACGGGGCCGGGCAGGGCTAGGATCCGCTCCCATGGCCCGCTACCTGGTCACCTCCGCCCTGCCCTACGCCAACGGACCGATCCACCTGGGCCACCTGATCGGCGCCTACCTGCCGGCGGACGTCTACGTGCGCACCCTGCGCATGCAGGGGCAGGAGGTCCTGTACCTGTGCGGGACCGACGAGCACGGGGTGGCGATCACCATCGGCGCCGAGGCCCAGGGCCAGCCCTACCCGGACTACGTGGCCCGCTGGCGCGGGGAGATCAAGCGCGCCTTCGACACCTTCGGCATCCGCTTCGACCAGTGGTCCGGGACCAGCATCTGCCCGGCCCACACGGCCCGTACCCACGCCTTTTTCCGGGCCCTCGAGCAAAACGGCTACTTCTTCCAAAAGCAGGGGGAGCAGCTCTACAGCCCCGGGGCCGGGCGCTTCCTGGCCGACCGCTACGTGGAGGGCACCTGCCCCAAGTGCGGCCACGATCCGGCGCGCGGGGACGAGTGCCCGCGCTGCGGCTCCTGGCTGGACGCCCTCGAGCTGGGCAACCCCCGCTCGAAATTGGACGGCAGCCCCCTGGAGCGGCGGCCCTCGCTCCATTGGCACCTGGATCTGCCCAAGCTGCGCGACGAGTTCATCGGCCCCTGGGCCCGCTCCCAGCCCTGGAAACCGAACGTCCAGGCCTTCCTCGAGCGCCTGATCGAGGAGGCTCCGGCACGGGCCATGACCCGGGACCTGGACTGGGGCGTGCCGCTGCCGCCCGAGTACGGCGGCGGGGACCACAAGGTGCTCTACGTGTGGTTCGACGCCCCGATCGGCTACGTCTCGATCGCCGAGCAGTGGGCCGCCGAGCGCGCCGCGCGCGGCGAGGGGCAAGCCGATGACTGGCGCCGCTTCTGGCAGGACCCGGAGACGCGCCTGGTGCACTTCATCGGCAAGGACAACATCCCGTTCCACTGCCTGATCTTCCCGGCCATGCTGTACGGCACGAAGCAGGGCTACGTGCTGCCCCACGCGGTGCCGGCGATGGAGTTCTACAACCTGGAGGGCCGCAAGTTTTCGACCAGCCAGAACTGGACCATCGACCTGGCGGAACTGGCCCAGCGCCACGACGTGGAGGCGGTGCGTTTCCACCTGCTCGCCAGCGCGCCCGAGACGGCGGACGCCGAGTGGACCTGGGCGGGCTACCAGGCGACGCTCAACGCCGGCCTGGCGGACCGCATCGGCAACCTGGCCACGCGCGTGCTGCGCTTCGTGGACAAGCACTGGGAGGGGCGCCTGCCGGCCTGCCCGCCGGCCATGGCGGAGGATTTCGACCGCCTGTTGCTGTCCGGCTGCGGTCCGATCGAGGACCCCGGCGAGCACCTGTTGGCCTTCCGCTTCCGCCGCGCCGCCGAGGCGCTGTTGCAGAACGCCAGCGTGGCCAACGTGTTCGTCGACCGCAGCGAGCCCTGGGCGCTGCGCAAGACCGACCCGGAGCGGGCTGGGGCGGCCCTGGCCACGGCGGCCGAGTGGCTCGGCCTGCTGGCGCGCTGGATGGCGCCGATGATGCCCACCAAGGCGGCGCGCCTGTGGGCCATGCTGGGTCAGGCTGGCCCGGTCGAGGCCAGTGGCTGGCCGGCGCTGCCGACCCCGGGCCGCTGGCGCTCGCTGGTGCCGGGCTCGCGCCTGGGGGCGGTGGAGGGCCTGTTCACCAAACTCGACGACGGGGCCGTGGAGAGCGAGGTGCAGCGCCTCAAGGGCCTGGGCGCGCCCCACAAGCCCTGAGCCCCGCCAGGCACGGGGAAGGTCCAGCCGGCGCGGGCTGACGGTGCGGATCCCCGGCGGCAGCCGCGACCGGATGCATCGCAGCCCCTTCCGGTCCGCCCCTTGGCAGATGCCCCTGCCCGCCTCAAACACCCGCCGCAGCCGGTTCGCCGGCCAGGGGACTGCGGGCTCTCCGGGCTCTCCGGGCTTCCGGGGCCGCGGCGGCCCCAAGGCCCGCCGGTCACAGGCTCCACCGCTTGAGGTCCCTCTGGACTGTGGTTGCGGGGGCCGGGTTTCAGCGCTCCAGACTGGAGCCGGGCTTCCGGATCCCGGGCGCGTTGCGGGTCTCGGCGGGGAGCATCCCAGCCGCGGCAACGGGCCCGGCCACCTTTCCGATCCGTGGACCGCCGCCGCCCAGCCCCGCAGCGACCCGACTGGTCCCCACCGCATCCCCACCGAACCCAGCCGAATCCCCACCGGCTGACCCGGCCAACGGGTCCTCGCAGGGCGCTCCGGTTCAGCCCTAAAAAAGAGAGGGCCGCCGCCGGGCGAACCCGGGCGGCGGCTGCACTCGTGCGGAGGTCGAACGAACCGGGTCGGCGCGCTCGGAGCCCCCTAGGGATCACATCGCCGGAGCGGCGGCGGCCTTCGAGGCGCGCTTGGTGCGACGCTTGGTGGAGCGCTTCTTGGAAGCGCGCTTGCCGGCGCGCTTGGCGGTGCGCTTGCCGGCCTTCTTGGCGCCGCGCTTGGCACCACGCTTGGCGGTGCGCTTGGCGACTTTCTTGGCTTTCTTCTTGGCCATGGGATGAGTCTCCTCGGACTCGGGGGTGGTTGGGTCGGCGTCTTCGGAACGCCAGGACCACGACATCCCCGCTGTCATCGGCGCCGGGGCTGAGAACCTTTCCTGGGAAACCAGAAAAATTCCCAGTTTTCGTGCCAGCGAGCCCTCGGTGGCCTGCGGGGAGCTGCTCCGGAGCAGTCCGAGAGCATGCGGCGCGCGGCGCACCCGCACGCCGTTGCGCGTCTCACGCAACGGCATGTGGGTGCGCCGCGCGCCCCCCACAGCGCCCGGGCGGGGCCCCTCAGAACAGCTCGTCCAGGGCCGCCGTGGCGTCCTTGCTGAACCCGGCGCCCAGATCCGTGGTGCGGTTCTCGGCCAGGATGGAGTCGAAGATCGCCCGCAGGCGGGACGAGGTCTCCTGGGCATAGAAGCGCACCAGGCCCAGGTTGGTGCGGTCGTCGAACAGGGTCGCCATCAGGGTCCGGCTCCCGACCAGCTGCAGCTGGATCGAGTCCCGCTGCCCCTGGTGAAACATGACCGAGAACTCGGTCTCGCCCAGCAGGTGGGCGATCTCGCAGGTGGCGGCGAAGGAGCCGGCCACCAGGGCCGAGATCGTGTCCTCCGAGGTGTTGAAGGACTCCCCGCGGCGGGTCACGAGGTGCCCATCCCGGTCGATCAGCAGCACGCAGCGCGACTTGCTGAGCTCGAGGAAGGCGTCCAACTCGGTGTGCAGGCGCTCGATGTCCTGGGTGTAGAAGACCAGGCGCTGCTGACGGAGGGCGGAATCTTTCATGGTGGCTTGTGGAGCGCGGCGCCTGGAGAGATCAGATGAACTTGAGCAGCACGACCGTCAGCAGCCCGCCGATCACGGCGGCGGCGGCGACCAGCAGCAGGGTTTTGGCCGAGCCACCCGCCGCCGGAGCGGGCTGGGGAGCGGGTGCGGCCGGGCGCTTCGGGGAAAGTCCGGAGCTTGGAGCGGGCTGGGTCGCCGGCCGAGGGGGCTGGGGCCGTGCCGGGGATGCCGCCGCAGGCGCGGGGGGCGGGGTCGACCGCGGCGCCGGCGGCTTGGCGGCCTGGGCGCCGGGGGCGGGCGGACGCGGTGCGGCGGACGGCGGCGAGCCGCCGGGACG
>ERZ1066117.611-NODE-611-length-25019-cov-15.002003_pt1 | contig 25019 bp, 21 predicted proteins | sample MGYA00382764_ERZ1066117 | MGnify/ENA primary metagenome ERZ1066117 (study PRJEB33369, sample SAMEA5778347) | biofilm metagenome | biome: Industrial cooling water; feature: Water cooling tower basin; material: Biofilm | place: United Arab Emirates | collected...
CAGGGTGGGTCAGATTTCGGCTGCCGGGTGGGTCCGTTTCAGATTGCCACCGACAATGGGCCGTCGGAGAGATCATCGCGTACCGACTCGGGTCCGGGAACTGGACCGCATTCCGAGTCATCGGTCACCATGTCGACAAGGGAGGTCGGTCCGCTGTCTGCGAGCCGCTCGCCTGGACGGGCTCTGAGCCCCCGCGGGAAACGCAGCTGAGAAGTGTTGGGTTGCGCCCCTCGGTTGGAGGGTGGATGGTCACGCAGTTTCTTCTCGGAGAACCGAGGCGCAGGACAGATGCCGATCGACTCGTCCGCACGGGCATCTTGTCCAATCCCCTGCAGGCGGCTGGTCGGTACTTCGTGTTCGTCTTCCCGCACGTCGATCGTGAGCTTCGGGAGATGTTCGGGCTCGAGTGAGGCGCTGGGCACGCCTCGGTATGCTCCCATGCTGCAGCCGTCGGCGAGCGCTGCAGCGGGCCGTCGGTGGATCGCCAGGGACCGTGGTAGAACCATGTCCGAGACATCGACGAAGCACCGACCAACTTCACCGCTGTTGCAGCGTTGCGTGGTTGCTGTGTCGGTCGTGCTGGGGATCGTCGCTGGCGCGTTCGTCGGCTACATCGCCTGCTGGGTCGTGGCGCTATGCGACAGCCTTCCGATCGACGATCCAAAGGATGCCCCAGCCAGGGGCCCCGTCGGCGAGCCCGTCTACATCGGACTCATGGTCGGTGGCGTCCTCTTCGGCCTTCTTGCCTGCTGCAGCTTGCTGGCCCGGCCGCACCCAGGAGATCGCCGTTGACCAGGTGGATCGCTGCCCAGTGCATGCTCTCGAGGAGCCTGCGCGTGAGCCTCGGACTCCTGCTGCTCAGCGCGATGAGCTGGCTCTGCTTCGAAGCCATGTCGCTCGCGTCCGGCAGCGGTTCCGGCAGGCTCTACCTCGGTTGGTTCGCCGCGCTGACTGTCGCCGGCTTCGCCACGGGGGGCCTATGGCCGCGCTGCGCGATCTGGGGCGCGCTCCTGATCACCTGGTCGCAATCCGCGTTCGTCTACTCGCAGCTGGCTGCCAGCGGTGAGATCGCGCACCCAGGGCGATCCACTGGAGGGATGGTCACGTGGGCCATCGCGACCACCTTCCTGGTGTTGTTCTCGCCGGTGCCTGCGGCGGCAAGCTGGGTGGGCATGAGGCTGCGCCGGAAGTTCCTCCAACGCGGCGCGGCAGCGGACCTCGGGGATGTCGGCGGGGTCTCGCGGCGGGCCGGCGTGCTCGGAACCGAAGGCGCGCCCGAAGCGGGCGATCACCGCGGCGCCGAGGGCCGCGGTCCCTCGCACAGCGCCGATCCCGCTCTGCCCGCCCCGTGGCTCAGGGTCGACGCCGACACCGCACAGAAGCTGGCGAACCAACTCGTCCGCGAACTCGGCCCCGGGCACGTCCTCGCCGGAGTCGCGGCGGTCGGATTCGCCCGTCGTGACGATGGCGACGACGTGATCTACCGGCTGCACGGCCATGCGAGCCAGTTCGCGATCGTGCACCTCACGTGGCATCGCGAATCGCGGCCGGAGTGGCCCTGGACCACGCTGTTCGCGGATGGCGACGACCTGGTGGCCCACTGCCAGAGCGAGCGCGAGTAGACTTCTGCGCCAGTGGCCACGGGCCATGCCGTTGCCCCAACTCCTCGCCGTTCGCCATCCCGCATGACGCATCCCACGAAGAACGACCCCATGCCGCGATCTGCAGGCGCCCAGCGCGAAGGCGTCGCGCGCGCGCGCGCCAGCAGCCGTGCCCGCCGATTCGAGCCTTCGTCCGCTCCGGGCTTCACCATGACCCTGCGCGTCTTCGCATGCCTGTGGGCCGTCTGGCTAGCATTCGGCGCGTCGACCCTTTGGGGCAAGGTCCGCGACGGCCAGCCGTTCTTGTTCGCCGCCATCGCCTTCTCGCTCGGCGTGTTCTTCCTGCTGCTGCCGCCGCGTCTGCTCGCCAAGAACCTGACCGTCGCCGTCCTGCTGGCCTTGCCGTTCCCGGCTTGGTTGGTGGTCACGTGCGTGCGCGAAGACGCCGCAAACACCGACTGGACGGGCATGCTTCTGCTGATGACGGGCACGTTCCTCCAGCTGTGGCTGGTGTTCCGTGCCCACCGCGAAGGGCGCGAGCCGTCCGAACTCGCCGCTCTGCAGCCGCGCGCCGGCTGACGGCGAAGCGCTCGAATCCGCGTCGCCCACATCACGCGCGGCGTCCGCTGGAGGCTGACCCTCCGCCGGCGCTCAGCCGTGCACTTCCCCGTACGCGTCATGGCAGCGCGCGCAGTGCTGCGGCTGTAGCGTCTTGCCCATCGCCTTGACGCCGGCGGCATCGCCAGCGGCGGCCTTCTTGGCGAGGTCGAGGAACGCGGCCTCCGACTCGCGCGCGAACTGCGCGAAGTTGGGCACCTCCTTGTCGTCGAACGGGTCGTAGCCGAGCTTCATCACGGCGGCGACGCGCTCGGCGGCCTTGGCCATCGCCGGCAGGTCGGCGCTCGCCGCCTCGAGGCCCGCTTCGATCAGCTTCCAGTCGTCCTCGATGCCCTTCATCGCCGACTTCAGATCCTTCGGCTTGGCCGCGCTCGTCGTCGCCACCGCCGTGGTGGCGGTCGCAGCCACCGTCGTTGCTGCCGGCACTTCGGGGGGTGCGGGAGCGACATCGCTCGCCGGCTTGCTGGGAACGGCGTCCGCCGTCGCCGTCGACGGCGCAGCGGGTGGGTTGTCCAGCGAAGAGCAGGCGGCGACGAGGGCGGCGTAGGCGACGAAACCAGCGAGGAGCAGTTGGCGCATGGGAAAGCGTGGGAACGTTCGCGCCGACTGTAGCGTGCGCCCGGAGCTTCCCGCCATGCCGGCGCAACGTGCGCCGGCTGCGTTGGCGGGAAGGCCCGGAGTCGTATCCGCGAGCACGGCCGCCAAACGACCGCCCCTTGCGCCCCCGCACGAACGCCCCAATCGTGCGCGCCGCCATGCGCCGCGCCGCCGCCCTCGTCCTGTTCGCGCTGACCACGCTCCCGACGCTCCTCGCCCAATCCCCGCTTCCCGTCGGCAGCCGCGACGTCGCCTGGAGCAATCCCACCGGTGTCGGCAGCGGCACGCTCGCCGCGCGCGTGCTCTACCCCGCGACCGCGAACGGCACCAACACGCCGCTGTTGCCGCAGCCGGGTGGTTGGCCCGTCGTCGTCTTCCTGCACGGCTTCGCGGTGCTCGGCAACAGCTACCAATCGCTCGGCACCACGTGGGCGCAGCAGGGCTGCATCGTCGTGCTCAGCAACACCGCGCAGTTCGACAACGTCGGGCAGGAAGCCGACGGCCGTGCGCTGTTCCCCGCGATCGGCATCGCCAACACCACCGCCGGTCCGCTGCAGGGCGCGTTCGACGTGCAGCGCATCGCCCTGGCCGGCCACTCGATGGGCGGCGGCAACGTCGCCAACGTGCTGGCGCAGAACCCCGGCTATCGCGGCGGCGTCGCCATCGCACCGGTGCCGCCGCGCGGCAACAACGGGGCGCTGGTTGCGACCCCGCTCGGCATCGTCGCCGGTGCTGGCGACACCATCACGCCGCCCGCCAGCAATGCGACGCCGTACTACCAATCGCTGACCGGCTATCGCGGCTGCAAGTTCCTCTATCTGTTGAACGGGGACGCCAGCCACACCAACCTCGCCGGCCTGTTCGTCAGCGGCGCAACCGCGACCGCGGTGTTCCAGCGCAGCGCCGCGGTGGCGTTCGCCGGCTTGCAGAACGTGCTCGCCACGTCGCCGTCGGCACTCGAACAAGCACTCGGCCCCGCCGCCCTGGCCGAACCGCGCCTGCTGTCGCTGACGCAGCAGTTCGCCGAGCCGCTGGTGTGGACCTCGGCGCCGTTGGCGCTCGGCACGTCGCTGCGCGCGTCGGTCGGCATGGAGCCGGGAATCGGCGGCCTCGCCGCCGCGTTCGCGCCGCTGGTCGGCCCGATCGCCACGCCGCTCGGCGATCTGCGCCTCGATCCGGCGATCGCGTTCGTGCTCGCCGCGGGCGTCGTCGCCAACGAACGCCGCTTCGACGTGCCGCTCACGCTGCCGGCCGATCCGGCGCTCGTCGGCGCGCCGCTGTCGCTGCAGGCGATCGGCCCGTCGATCGCGCAGCCGCTGCAGTTCGGATCCGCGCTCGGGCTCGCGGTCCTGCCGTGAACGGCGCCGGCCGCCGCGGCACGCCGCTCACCAGCGGTACGGCTGCGGGAAGCTGATGTTGACGATGCGCATCGAGGCCCCGATGCGCTCGGTCTCCCGCCGCAGGCGCACGGCCTCGCGCATCGAATCGCTCTGCTTGTCGACCGCAGCCTGCTGCTGCTGCGCGTCGGCGCTCGCTTGCACCGCGATCGCTTCGCCCAACGCGACGATCTGCGGCATCGCCCGCCAGTCGGCGAGCATCGCCTGCCGTTCGTCGGCGTTCAGCTCCGGCCAGCGCAGCCGCAGCGCCGCCCAGCCGAGCGGCATGCTGGCGACCAGCTGCCGCTGCTCGGCCGGTAGGCGCGGCCACTCGGCGACCAGGCTCGCCACCAGCTGCTCGCGCACCGCGGCGGGCAGCGGCGCGCTCTTGCCGGCGACCTGCTGGCCCGCGAAGTGCAGGAACTCGGCGAACGCATCGACCGCCTGCCGCTTCAGCGGCGGCTCGCCGGCGGCGAGCACGCGGTCGACGTCGGCGTGGATCGCCAGCAGCATCGCCGCACCGCGGTTCGTCTCCCGCTCCTCGCGCCACGCCGCCAGCGCCTGCTCGAGCACCTGCACGCGCGCCAGTTCGCGCTCCTCGGGCTTCATCGCCGCCAGGTTCTGCCGCGCCTGCAGCAGGTCGTTCAGGCCGTCGATCTCGGCGCGATCGCCGGCGCGCCACGACGCGCGCAGTTCGCTCTCGACGGTGGCGACCTGGCTCTGCGTGAACGGGCTCTGCACCAGCCACTCGAGGAACGCGATCGCTTCGTCGACCATGTAACGGGTCAACGGCGGCCGGCCGCGCTCGAGGCGTTCGCGCGTCGTCAGCTTCGCCGCGTTGACCAAGACGGTCACCGCGTCGGCGTACTTGCCGTAGACCTCCGGGTCGTCGAACTCGCAGCGCAGCGCCGCCACGCGGCCGCCGCCGGCGAGCAGGATCAGCCACACGCCGCCGCGTGGCCCGTCCGCCGTGGTCGGCCCCAGCAGGAACAACTCGGCGGCGTAGTCGGCGCCCGTCGCGGGGATCCGCGTCAGCAGGCGCTCGCCTTGCCGTTCGTAGCCGGGCCGTTCGGCGTAGGGGGCGATGCGCTGCTGCAGCAGGTCGGCCAGCGGACCGGCCAGCGCCTGCGAATGCTCGACGACGAGCCGGAAGCCCGCGGCCGCCGGCGCCAGCACCATGTCGCTGCCGACGGTGCGGCACGTCCAGCCGGCGGGGGCGCGGAACTGCACCATGTCGTGGCGCAGCAGCGGTTCGGTCACGGCGGTCGCCTGGGCGACGACCGGCAGGACCAAGGCGGGAAGCAGGCAGGAGAACGGCAGCAGGTGGGTGCGCATTCCAGGTGGTCAGGTATCGGCCCGAACGGGCGCATGCTCACCAGCGGCAGCCGCGGCGATTCCACACGCGCCCGGTCCATACCCCGGTCCCAGCGGGCCTTCGGCCGAGCCCCGCCGCTCACTGGATCGTGCCGACGCCGCCGTTGGACAGCGACCACAGCGCACCGAGCTCGAGCGCCTGGTTGTAGAGCTGGATGCCCGCCAGCGTCGGCGCGTTCGGGATCGGCAGGCTCCAGCTGGCGGTCGTGCCGACCGTCGGTGCGAACGTGAACAGGTCCAGCGTGACCAGAACCGTGCAGCCGGGCACGAACTCCGGCAGCGGCACCGGCACGTTGAGCGGCGCCAGGCCGGTCACCATCACCACGAGGCCCGGACCGACGTTGGCGACGTCGAGCGCGAACGTGCCGCCGATCGCCGGCAGGCTGACGAGCTGCAGCGCCGCGAGGCCGCCGGGGCCAGCGCACGCGGTGCCGTAGGCCGACCACGTCGGCGCCGGCAGTTCGCGGATCTGGAACGCGGTCAGGTGCGAGCGCAGCAGGTTGGCCGTGACCGGGTGCGTGCCCTGCACCAACAGCCAGAGCTGGTCGGTCGCGTTCGTGCGCGTGAACGTGCCGATGCAGTAGGAGCCGTAGATGACGTCGGCGCCGCCGAGTGCTGGGTTGTTGTCCGGGTCGCCGTCGAGCGGCGCCGAGATCGGGCCCTGCGTCAGCGCGCCGAGGTTGCTGACTTCGCCGCCGGCCAGCGTCGCCGCGCCGATCGCCGAGCTCAGCGTCATCGCGCGGTCGTAGAGCGCCGCCGTGCCGGTGCCGAGCCGCTGGTCGGTGAACCAGCACTGGATCTCGTAGGTGCGGCCCACGGTCAGCGTGCCCAGCGTGTCGAGCCGGATCGCGCCCCAACCGGTCGGATTGCCGGTGGCCGCAGCGCTGGTCGCGCGCGCCGAGGCCAGCAGCTGGTCGTAGCCCGCATCGCCGGTGGTCGAACCGTTCAGCGCCAGCGTCGACGCGTTGGTCCAGCCGGTCGGTGCGAAGTTGCCGGTGAAGGTCACACCGTTGACGGTCGGCGTCTGCGCGGCGCCGGCGGAGTGGAGGTTGCGCGCGACCACCAGCGTGCCGTTCAGGCTGACGTCGGTGGCGGCCAGCGTCGGTTGCGGTGCGCCCCAGGTGATCGTCTGCGCGATCGACGGAGCGGCCAGCAGCGGGAACAAGGCGAGCGAAGCGAGGAGGCGTGGCATGGGATGGGTGGGGATGCGCTGGCGTCGGCGAGAACAGCGACGAGACAGGATAGCTCGGCGCCAGCGCGCGGTAGGCGTCGTGGAGCCGGCCGCGGGCCGGCGGATTCCGGACAATCCGCGGAGCCGTTCGCTAGCCTGCCGCGCATGGTGCTCGCTTCGCTGCTGGTCTCGTTGCTGCCGCAGTCGCCGCCGGCCTCCACAGAAGCCGCCCCGACGGGGGTGGGCCCAGTGCCATCGGCCTCGGCGCCCACGTCGGTCGCGCTGCCGCCGCGCGACCTCGCCGCCATCCTCGCCGCCGAACCCGCGTGCCGCGCCGTGCTCGCCGAAGCCGCCGCGCATCGCCTGCAGGTGCTGCTGGCCGAACCGGTCGAACGCGCCGACGGCAGCCTCGGCCTGCGCCGCAGTTCGCTCGGCGACCCGAGCCAGTACTTCTATCCCGCCAGCGCCATCAAGCTGTGCGGCGCCGTCGCCGCCCTGCTGCACCTGAACGCGCACAACCAGAGTGCCGGCACGTCGCTCGGCCTCGACTCGGCTTGGGCCATCGAGAAGCGCTTCGCCGGCGACGTGCGCATCGACGCCGATCCCAGCAACGTGCAGGACGGTCGCCTCACCGTGCGCCACGCGCTGCGCAAGCTGCTGCTGGTCAGCGACAACGCCGCCTACAACCACTGCTTCGACCTGTGCGGGCAGGACGGGCTCAATGCCGCGATGTGGCGAGGCGGCTTCGCCTCCGTTCGCCTGTGGCACCGCCTCAGCGAAGCGCGCCAGCCGGGCGAACACGGGGTCACGCGCGCGGTGCGCATCGATGGCACGTTGTTCCCGGCGCGCGACGCGCACGCCGTGCTCGACAACCGCGGCTGGCGCGAACTCGACGTCGGCACTGCCCACGTCGACGGCGGCGAACGCAAGCCGGTGCCGTTGTCGTTCGCGCAGAAGAACGCGATCGCGCTGCAGGACCTGCAGGACGTGCTGGTCGAGGTGGTGCGGCCGGAGATCGACACGGGCAAGCGCGGCTTCCCGGAGCTGACCACGGCGCAGCGGCAGTTCCTGGTGGCGACGATGGGCGAGTACCCACGCGAATCGACCAACCCGAAGTACGACCCCGCGGCCCATCCCGACCACGACTGCAAGTTCGTGCTGCGCGGCGTGCGCTCGGTGGTGCCGCAGGAGCACCTGCGCGTCTACGACAAGATCGGCCGTGCCTACGGCTTCTCGATCGAGAACGCGTGGATCGAGGATACGCGCACCGGGGCGGGTTTCTTCCTGGCGATCGTGCTCTACACCAACCAGGACGGCGTGCTCAACGACGACCGCTACGAGTACGAGACCGTCGCCGATCCGTTCCTCGACGCGGTCGGGGCCGCGGTGGCGCGCGCGGTCTGGCCGAAGGCTGGTCCGGCCGGGCGGCGCTGATCGTCTCGGTCAGCGCGACGGTGCGGCGGTCAGGCCGTGTTCGGCGAGGAAGCGGTCGAGCTGCTGTTCGACCACCGCGGCCTCCGCCGTCTTCGCGGCGAACCCCTGGATGTCGCCGTTGCGCTGCAGGTCGCGGGCGGCGGTCAGCAGTTGGAGATGCAGGCGTTCGAGACGCTGCTTCTCACGCAGCACACGGCGACGGCGGAGCCAGGCGAACATGGGCGGGCCTTCGCCGCCAAGCCGACCTCGGATGCGCCGCGGGCTGACCGTTACCTGCATGCCAGGCGCTGGGTGGCCGTGCAACGAGTGGCAGGCGCCGTCTCGTGCCTGCCGTCGGCGCGATAGCCTGCGGCCATCCTCACAGTCGTTCCCTTCGCACCATGCGATCCGCTTCCTTCCTGCTGTTGTTGGCCGCGTTGCTCGGCTGTGCGCACACACCGACCGCGCGAACGGACCCGAGCCTCGCCGAGCACCCCATGCAACCACCGACCGACTTCCCCGCCGACGAGAACGGCAACGTGCTGCGCCTGATGGTGGCGCACGGCGACGACCTGACGCGCGCCCGTGTCGTCGACTTCGGCCATCTGCTGCCGGACGAAGCGTCGGCCCGACGCATGGCCGCGGCCGCGACGCAGCTCGGTTTCGCGGTGCAGGTCGAGCCGATCGAAGACGACGAAGCCGAACCCGACCAGCCCGTCGGCGCATGGGACGTCACCTGTTCGCGGGAGATGGTGCCGACGCACGCGGGCATCACGGCGGTGGAACGGCAGCTCGACGCGCTGGCGCGCTCGTTCGGCGGCCGCGCCGATGGTTGGGGCTGCGAGACGTTCGACTGAGTCGGCGCTGGCGTTGGCGGCGTGTGCCACCGGACGTGCCAAGCCCGCACGCGGGCGAGGCACTCGCCCCGTTTCGCCGCATGTGTCGCCGCGGGACATGACGGTTCGCGCGGTGCGAATGCGGCGATCGCGCCGCGAGGCAGCCTCGATCCGGGACGCAGAGGGCTACAGTCCGCAGGGGCTTTCCCCATGGGATATCCTGGCCGCGCTCGAGGGAGCCTGGGGGGCACCATGAAGGGGATGCACACGACGGCCATCGCCATGTTGGCGTTGGCTGCAGCTTGTGGCGGTGGCGGTGGGGAGGCGACCGCGCCGGAGGATTCGCTGCGTCAGGCCGAGGCCTACAGCGCCGACGACGTCGACCACCTGCTCGGTCGCGCGACATTCGGCATCACGCAGGCGGCGCGCGATCGCATCGCGCAGATCGGCCTGCCGGCCTTCGTCGACGAGATGCTCGACTTCCCGACCGACGGCACGTCGGCGGTCGAGACCACGGCGCGCACCTACCTGGTGAACGGCACCGATCCGGTCGGGCTCGAAGGCAAGTTCCCGAGCACGAGCGACATCACCGACTGGTGGCTCTACCTGATGCTGCGTTCGCAGCACCCGTTCCAGGAGCGCCTGGCGCTGTTCTGGCACGACCACTTCGCGATCTCGTCGGTCGCGCTGCGCGCCGAGGAGCGCTACCTGATGGTGGACTACCTCGAGAAGCTGCGCCGCCAGGGCATCGGCAACTTCCGCACGCTGGTGCTGACGATGGCGCGCGACGGCGCGATGCTCGAATGGCTCGACGGTTCGAGCAGCGTCAAGGCCGAGCCGAACGAGAACTTCGCGCGCGAGTTCTTCGAGCTGTTCACGGTCGGCGCCGACCGCGGCTACACCGAGACCGACATCCAGGAGGCGTCGCGCGCGTTCACCGGCTATCGCAACCGGCTGGACCCGACCACCAACCTGCGCGTCCTCGAGTTCGACGGCGCGCGCAAGGACGTCGGCACCAAGGTGCTGTTCGGCGACGTCATCCTGCCGAGCAACGGCCTCGCCGCGGACGACTACGAACTGGTCGTGAACGCGACCTTCGCGCACCTCGACGTCGCTTCGTGGCTCGCCGAGAAGCTGCTGCTCGAGTTCGTCACCGATCGGCCGAGTGCGGCGTTGATCGCCAACCTGGCGACCGTGATCCGCGACGCCGACTACGAGATGCGGCCGGTGCTGCGCACGCTGTTCCTCAGCGACGCGTTCCACCGCCGGAAGCAGGAGATGATCCGCATGCCGATCGACTTCGGCATCGGCCTCGTGCGCGCCACCGGCCTGATGGTGACCCCGGAGGTCATGCGCGCCGAGCTGCTGTCCCTGGCGCAGGTGCCGGGCGAACCGCCGTCGGTGTTCGGCTGGCCGCAGGGCGAGCAGTGGCTGTCGGCGGCCGGCATGGTCGAACGCGCCAACCTCGTGCGCCGCGTCATCGCCGAGCGCACCTACCAGACCAACAACGGCTTCGCGATCACCATGCCGGCGGGCACGCCGGACGCCGGGGCCGTCGTCGACCACTTCGCGTCGCTGCTGGCGATCGACCTCGCCGAAGGCGAACGCACCACGCTCGTCACCTACCTCGACACCCACGTGCCGAGCCTCGGTGTCGAGCAGCCGGATCCGTTCGATCCGAGCAACGCCTCGGACATCAGCAACCGCGTGCGCGGTCTCGTCTGGATCCTGGCCAACCACCCCGATGCGCTGCTGCGCTGAGTCGAAGGAGAACACCATGAACCCTCTCGCATCCGATCGCGCTGGTTGCTCGCGCCGCGACCTGTTGCGCGGCACGCTCGGCGCCTTCGGCCTCGCCGCCTTCGGGCCGCTCGATCGCGCGCTGGCGGCGTCGCCGCTGCCGCTGCAGCCGGCGGTGGCCACCCAGAAGTTCCTCGTCGTCGTCGAACTCGACGGCGGCAACGACACGCTGAACACGGTGGTGCCGCAGGGCCTCGGCAACTACACGCTGCGGCGGCCGACGATCGCGCTGGGCTCCAGCCTGACCGAACCGCTCGACAGCGGTCCGTACGCGACCAGCCAGGTGCGCCTGAACGGCCGCATGACGCGCCTCGCGCAGATGTACCGGAACGGCGAGGTGGCGTTCGTGCACGGCGTCGGCTACCCGAACGCCAACCAGAGCCACGACACCAGCAAGCTGATCTGGTCGTCCGGCCAGCGCGACGGGCTCCTGACCGCGAACGGCTGGATCGCGCGCTACGCCGGGCTGGCGGCGCCGACGCCGCTCGGCGCCGTGTCGGTGCGCCGCGGTCGCCACCGCGCGCTGACCGGCGGCAGCAGCAACCCGCTGACGCTCGACTCGCTGGCCTCGTTCCGCTTCGACACCGACACGGCGTTCACCAACAACCACCGCCTGCGCCTCGAGCTGGTGCGCGAGATGCTGCAGGCGCAGGCCGGCTCGGTGCCGCGCGACGCGCTGCTGACCGGCCACCAGCTCGCCGACCAGCTCGGCGCTGCGGTGACCGGCTACTCGTCGGCGGTGACCTACAGCACGGCTTCGATCAGCCAGTCGCTGCGCGACGTGGCGATGATGCTGCAGGCCGGTTTCGAGACGCGCATCTTCTACACCGGCTTCGGCGGGTTCGACACGCACGCCGCGCAAGGCTCGTCGACCGGCACGCACGGCAACCTGCTCGCCGCCCTCGACGAAGCGCTGCTGTCGTTCGCGAACGACTGCAAGGCGATGGGCATCTGGCAGAACTGCGTCGTCGCCGTGATCTCCGAGTTCGGACGCCGCAACTTCGAGAACGGCTCGTCGGGCACCGACCACGGTGCGGCGACCTGCATGATGCTGACCGGCGGGGCGGTGGTGCCGGGCGAGCACGGCGTGCTGCCGACCGACCAGGATCTGGCGCAGAGCGTGCTGCCGTACCGGGTCGACTTCCGCGCGGTCTACGCGCAGCTGCTGCGCGACCACCTCGGCCTCGCCGATCCGGCGACGGTGTTCGCCGAGTCGTTCAGCTCGCCGGTCGCCGTCGACGTGGTGTGACCATGCGCGCCCCGACTTCGTCCCTGCTCTGGTTGCCGCTGCTGCTCGCGTGTTCGGGCGGCGGCGGCGGCGGTGCGCCGGTGCTCGACTACGGCAGCGAACCGCTGCGCGTGCGCGTCGGCGAGCCGGTGGCGCTCGCCGGGCTGAACGGCGTCGGCAGTGGTTTCGTCGCCGTGCCGCCGCTGCCGAACGGCCTGTCGCTCGATGCGAGCAGCGGCGCCGTCACCGGCAGCGCCACGAGCACCTCCGCGGCGAGCACGCACCAGGTCAGCGGCCTCGTCGGCGACGTGACGGTGTCGGCGACGCTGCAGATCGCGGTCGGGGCCGCGCTGCCGGCCGAGGTCGCGTGGCTCGAACCGGGCTTCGCGATCGAACGCTTCGCGACGCTGACCGAGGCGCCGGGCAAGTTCGCGCTGTGCCCGGACGGCAGCGTGTTGGTCAGCGAACGCAGCAGTGGCGTCGTGCGCCGCATCGACGCCGGCGGCACGCTGCAGGCGACGCCGTTCGCGACCGTGCAGGTCACGACCGGCAGCCACCGCGGGCTGCTCGGGCTCGCGGTGTCGCCGACGTTCGCGTCGGACCACTTCGTGTTCGCGCTGGCGACGGTGCCGGCCGGTTCCGGCCAGCCCGAGCGCAGTGTGCTCTACCGCTGGACCGAGGTCGCCGGCATCGGCCAGAACCAGCTGGTGCTGCGCTCCGACCTGCCGGTGGCGACGATCAACAACGGCGGCGCCCTGTGCTTCGACCAGGACGGCATGCTCGTGGTCAGCATCGGCGACACCGAGTCCCCGTCGGCGGCGCAGTCGGACGGCTCGTTCGCCGGCAAGCTGCTGCGCCTCGATCCGAGCGACGGCAGCGCCGCCGCGGGCAACCCGCAGCCCGGCAGCCCGGTGCTGTGCAAGGGCCTGCGCAACGTCTTCGCGCTCGCGCGCGAGCCGAACTCCGGGGGCCTGTTCGCCGCCGACAACGGGCCCGCCGACAACGACGAACTGCTGCTCGTGCAACCCGGCCGCAACTTCCAGTGGGGGGCGGCTCCCGGGGCCGACTTCGGCGCCGCGACCGGCCTGCTGCTGCGGCTGTGGCCCGACGTCGTCGTGCCGACGGGCCTCGCGTTCGTGCCGAACGGGGCGAGCGAGTGGCCGGCGGTGCACCGCGAGTCGCTGTTCCTGTCGCTGTACGACGAAGAGGTGGTGGAGCGCTTCCGCATGTCCGGCGCGCTACGCACCGAGATCGACGACGAGCAGCGCTTCCTGGCGATGGCGCCGAACGGCGTGCAGAACAAGCCGGTCGACCTGCAGTGGGGGCCGGACGGCGGCCTGTGGCTGCTGACGTTCGCGGCCCTCTACCGGATCGAACGCATCCGCTGAGCGGACCTCGCCGAAGCGAGCGCTACGCCAGTGCGGCGCGCCGTCCCGTCCATCGCGCGCTTTCGATCCGGATCATGCCAGCCCGACGCACTCCCGCGCGGCCCGACACGCCGTGCCGCGAACTCTGGAACCTCAGCGAGACGACGGCGGCGTGGCTCGCCGACCTCGGCGTGCACACCCACGCGCAGCTGGCGGCGGCGGACCTGTTCGCCCTGTGGGCACGGCTGCGCGCGCTGCACCCGCAGGTCACGAAGTTGATGTTCCTCGCCATGGCGGGCGCCGTGCAGGACGTGCACTGGCGGCTGGTGCCGAGCGACGTCGTCGAAGCGTTCGAGCGCTGGCGCGCGGCCGAGGCCGCGCCGTCCCCTGGTCGGCGCGCAGCGGCGAAGAAGCGCACGCGCTGACGCCGCGGGGCCGCGCGGCGCCGCGTTGCGTTCGCACGCAGACCTTCATCTGCCGGCCATCGAGTCTGCACGGAGGTGGGCCATCACTGCGCGTCGATCCGACCGTCGCATCGTCCTGGTGGGCGGCGGCGGCCGCCGACCCCATCGCCCATGCGCAACCTCCGACTCCTCACGCTCGTCACGCTGGCCGCCACGTCGTTGCTGTGCTCCCCTGCCGGGGCGCAGTCGACCGCCGACTTCCGCGTGCTTCCGTACCAGATGAACCCTGCCCTCGACGGCATGCAGCTCACCTGGTTCACCATCGCCAACACCCCAGGCACGCTGACGGTGACCGGTCCCGGGCTCGCGTCGCCCTTGGTGCTGGCCAGCACCCCGGTGCTCGAGCCCGTGCTCGACTACCAGATCAACGCCGAACTGACGGCCACCGGCGCGTTCCCGTTCGCCACCACGGCGATCTTCGAGGCTCCCGGCATTCCGGCGCGCAACTGGCGCCACCGCGTCACCGTGACCGGCCTGCAACCCGACACCGAGTACACCTACGTCGTCGCGCAGGGCGCCTCGAGCTACAGCAACACGTTCCGCACGGCGCCGACGACGTCGACCAACCGCCGCCTGCGCTTCGTCGCGATCTCCGACAGCGAGACGCTGGTGCTCGGCCGCACGCGCTTCCGCGAATGGGCGCGCACGACCCCGCAGACGCCGAACAGCACCGGCCGCCCGGCCGGCACCGGCCGCGGGCGCGACCAGTACTTCCTGAGCGAGACCGTGGGCTACCAGGAGAACATCAAGAACATCGAGGCGCGCGGCGCCGACATGCTGATCTTCGCCGGCGACCTGATCGAAGGCACCGCCAACGAGTGCCAGCGCCGCTGGGACGAGTTCTGGCGCCACAACGCCGGTGAGTACGACGACCTCTTCAGCGGCCTGCCGTTCGTCGCCGCGATCGGCAACAACTGCATCTACAACGGCGGCGGCGCCATCACCGCGAACCCGCTGGTGCAGTACGCGCGGCAGCAGTGGTCGGCCTACTTCGACTATCCCGCCAACAACGATCCGCTGGCGAAGGACCTCTACTACCGCACCGACTACGGCCCGATCACCATCCTCACTCTGTGCAGCGTCGGCGCGCTCGGCGCCAACGACAACGTGGCGCCGCCGCAGGGCCAGGGCACCAACGTCAACTTCCCCGACATCCGCGACACCAACCGCGCCTGGCTGCTGAACTACCCGTTCGGCGACCTGCCCGACTTCAACGTCGGCACCGCGCAGTGGAACTGGGCCGCGCAGGAACTGGCGGCGGCGCGCGCCGCCGGGCAGATCCTCTTCGTGCAGTGGCACCACACGCCGTTCAGCCGCGGCATCCACGGCAGCAGCGTCACCAGCACGCAGTCGGGTGAGGCGATGCGCATCTACGCGCCGCTGCTGGAGCAGTACCGCGTCGCCGGCGTGTTCTGCGGCCACAGCGAAGTGGCCGAGATGAGCTACTTCGACCTCGACAACGACGGCTACGGCGTGCACCTGTGGGACGTCGGCGCCGCCGGCGACGGCCTGCGCGGCGTCGAGGACGCGCCGGGGGCCACGGCGGCGGCGATCACCAACTGGCGCAACAACCCGCTGAACCCGCAAGGCACGGCGTGGACGATGAACCCCTACCACGTCTGGTGCGCCGACCAGAGCGAGCCGGAGACGTGGAACGGCAACCAGCTGGTCAGCGGCGGCAAGCACTACGGCTTCCTCGAGTTCGACGTCGAGCGCACCAGCGGCGGCAACTTCCGCATCACCTTCCAGAACTGGCACACGTTCCCGCTGAACGCGGGCGACGCCAACTTCACCGTCACCGGCTACGAGCTGCGGCCCTACCAGAACCGCGTCGTGCTCGAAGGTCCGGCCGACGACCTGCGGCCGGTGCCGGCCGCGCTGCGCGTGCCGTTCGGTGCCGGTTGCCACGGGCTCGCGCTGGCCAGCGACGCGCCGCGCGTCGGCTTCGACTGGCGTCTGACCGCCAGCGGCGTCGACCCGGTGTCGCCGTTCGGTGTGTTCTACTTCGGTGACACCCGCCAGGACCCGGCGGCGTCGCTGCCGTCGCTCGGCCTCGCGGCGCCCGACTGCTTCGTGCACGTCGGCAGCGTGTTCGGCCTGCTGTCGACGCCGACCCTGAACGGCGCCGCGAGCGTCGACGTCGCGGTGCCGAACCAGGCGTCCCTGCTCGGGCTCGCGCTGGTCGCGCAGTCGCTCGGGCTGAGCACGGCCAATCCGGCGGGCATCGCCACGTCGAACGGCATCGACGCCACGGTCGGCCGCTGAGATCGCAGCGGTCGCCGCGGGCTGCGTGGCAGGGCGTTCGATGCGTCACGCCAGCTGGCTCGTCGGGGCATTCGTACGCCGGCCGTGCCACCGCGCCCTCGCAGGTTCGTCGTTTGCCGGGACGGTTGGCAGCTCGACCCTCGACGTCGCGACGACGGCCGCAGCCGCACCGGCACCCTGGAAGTCACCGCTAGTAGGCGCCGATCGTCGCCCGCAGCGTGTCCGTCGCGGTCACGGCCACGATGCTCATCGCGGCATCGACTTCGAACGGCACGCCCTGATGGAAGAAGCTGGCGCCGACCAGCGCGGCGGTGGTGGGGATCATGGTGCGTGCGCGCGCCGCTCCGGACACGACCGGCAGCAGACGCAACACGTCCGGGGTCGGCACCAGCAGGCATCCCGCCTGGCCTTGCGGCAGCACGCCGGCGAGCGGCTGCGGATTGCTCGCGAAGCCGAGCACGTCGACGAGCAGGCAGTTGGCGGGCAGGTTCGACCAGTCGACGGTGTAGTTGCTGCCGAGCCACGCGTGCATGCCGACCGACCACAGGCCTGGTCCCGCCGAGCTCGCGCAGCCTCCTGCGTGCAGCGAGGTCATGGCCGGGCAGTTGGTGAGGAAGCGAGCGACGTGGATGGATGGCACCGAGCCTGCGCTCCGGAAGGCTCCCCCGGCGATGATGCCTCCCTCCGGATCGAAGCCCAGCGCGAACACGGTGTCGTCGACGCCCGCTCCGAGCGATCCCCAGCTGGTCCCGTTCCAGCGTGCGATGTTGGGGCCGGGCGCGGTGAAGCGACCGCCGGCCACGACACTGCCATCGGGCAGTGTCGCGACCGCATCGACCAGGCCATTGGGGGCGTTGCCCATCGGATTCCAGGTCGCGCCGTTCCAGATCGCCAGGCGCAGCAGTGGGTGGATGCTGAAGCTGCCGCCGGCGACCAGCCTGCCATCCGGCAGCGCGGCGAGCCCGTGGACGTTGCCTGGCAGGCCGGGGCCGACCGGGCTCCACACGCCGTTGCTCAGGCGGGCCACTCCGGGCGGAGAGGAGAAACTGCCACCGATGAAGACTTCGCCGTTCGTGGTCACGGCGATCGTGTGCACCCAGCTGTTCAGCGCTTGCCCCACTTGCACCCAGCTGCTGCCCGTCCATCGTCGGACCTGAAACGGGCCGAAGCTGGGGACCCAACACGATGCGAGCAGCTCCCCGTCGGGTCGCACGGCCAGGGCGCTGACTCCGCCGGGCAAGCCAATGTGCATGGCGTGCCAGGCGGCGCCGTCCCAGCGCGCGATGTTCTGGACCGCTGTGCCACCCGCCTGGGTGAAGGTGCCGCCGGCGACGAGGTCCCCGTTGGGCAACACGGCGAGCGAACACACGGAACCGTTCATCCCGGAGCCCAGGGGGGTCCAGGTCGAGCCCGTCCGTCGGGCGATGCGGCTGCATGGCGAACCGGCGGCGAAGGTGAAGTCGCCGCCGGCAACCAGGTCGCCGTTGGGCAGCTGCGCAAAGGCCCGGGCAGGGCTGTCCCAATTCGCGTGGGGAGCACCGAGTGGCACCCACTGGCTGCCGTTCCATCTCGCCATGCCGCCGGCCTGCTGCCCGGCGATCTGCGGAAAGCGACCCGCGACGACCAAGCCGACTCCGGTCAGCTCGCGGCAGGCGACGCCGGCCGCAGTCAATCCACCGCCGAGGGAGCTCCAGTTGGTGCCATCGAAGGTCGCGAAGCCGGTGGCCGCAGGCGTGCCGGTCAGCGTGAAGTCCCCGCACACGGCGAGCTGACCGTTGGCCGTGACGGTGAGCCCGGACACACTCCAGCCGGTCAGTGGTGCGCCGAGCGAGGTCCAGGCCGTGCCGTCCCAGCGCCGCAACAACGGCGCGCTCGTCGTGGGGGTGAAGGAGCTCCCGCCGATCACGAGGTCGCCGTTCCACTCCACGATCGCATGGGCAGCGTCCCAGCCGATGGGGAGGAAGGCGAGGCCGGCACCGAGTGGCGACCACGTCGTACCGTTCCAGCTCGCGATGCCTCGGGCCACGATCGAGCCAGCCGCCGTGAAGCTCCCGGTCACGACCAGATCGCCGTTCTGGCGCGCCAGGCAGGCATACGCTCCTCCTCCTCCACTCAGGCCGCCGCCGACCGGGCTCCACGCCGTGCCCGTCCAGGCCGCGATGTGGCTGCAGGCAACGCCGCCTGCATGCGAGAAGTCGCCGACGGCCACCAGCGTCCCGTTGGCCAGCACGGTGAGGCCGTTGACGGTGCCGTCCATGCCGCCGGCCAGCGAGGACCAACTCCCTCCGTTCCAGCGCGCGATGTTGCCGACGGTGCCGAGCCTGCCGGCTGCGATGAGTTCACCATTCGGCAGCACCGCCAGTGCCAGCACGGTGGAGGTCGGCGGGTTGCCGCCAAGGCCCAGGCTCGGCAGCCCACCGCCGATCGCGTGCCACGACGCAGTCTGCGGGTGCCACAAGGCGATGTTGTCGACGATCTGGTTGCCCGCCACCCGGAACTCCCCGCCGACGACGATGCACTCCGGCTGTGGGCCACCGCCATCCGGATCCCAGGTGGTCATCGCCATCGCGCCGGTGAGCACACCCGCATCACCGCCCGTCGGCTGCCACGCGTTCGCGCACTGGGCCATCAGTGGCTGGCCAACCAGCAGGGCGAGGGCTGCAACCGAGCGGGAGAGGCGGGGCTGTTCCATGGAGTGCTCTCGTGCTGGCGAACGCAGCCGCCGTCGATCCGGTCGTTCGCGTCGCTGGGAACGGCGACGAATTGGCCGGCGGCGGCAAGGCGACGGATGGAGTGGTCGGTGACGACGCGCAGGATACCAGCGCCGTTGGAGTCCGGGGCGCAGAGGCCGGTGGAGTGAAGGAAGACGTGGCCATCGCGGCAGCCGCTGTGCTGCGCGGTCGCGGTGAAGCTCGGCGGAAAGGACCAGGTGACCACGAAGGCAAGTCGGATCATGGTCGCTCCGGGTGGGGGATGGCATCGGAGGTGGCTGGGCCGGTCACCGCCCCGCGCGCTTGCGTTGCCGAACACGGCGCGATCGCCCCTCGGCGACCGAACGACCACCGTCGCCAACGCTGCTGCCGCGAGCGCTCGGCGAGTGCGACGGCCGATGCCGGCTGCTACCGTCTTCGTCGAACGCGCGGCGCGCACGCCGGCCGTTCCCGATCGTTCATGCCACGACTCCTCGCGATCTCCTCCAGCGGCGGCCACTGGGTGCAGCTGCAACGCCTGCGCCCGGCGTTCGACGGCTGCGACGTCGTCTTCGCGACGACGCGCGCCACCTACGCCGTCGAGGTCCCCGGCTCGCGCTTCTTCACCATCGCCGACGCCAACCGCACGCAGAAGCTGAAGGCGGTGTGGATGCTGCTGACGATCCTGTGGGTGCTGCTGCGCGTGCGGCCGCACGTGGTGGTGTCGACCGGCGCCATGCCCGGCTACTTCGCGCTGCGCCTCGGCAAGCTGTTCGGCGCGCGCACGATCTGGGTCGACTCGATCGCCAACGCCGAGGAACTGTCGCTGTCGGGGCAGAAGATCGGCCGTCACGCCGACCTCTGGCTGACGCAGTGGGAGCACCTGGCGCGCCCGGACGGCCCGAAGTTCGCCGGCAACGTGCTCGGCTGATCGCTGCTGGTCCGCACCCGCCTCACCGACATCCCGCTCCTCGCCATGATCCTCGTCACCGTCGGCACCGACCAACCGTTCGATCGCCTCGTCGCCGCCGTCGACCGCTGGGCGGCGAAGAACGGCCGCTCGGACGTGTTCGCGCAGATCGGCCACACCGAGAAGCGGCCGCAGCACATCGCCTCGACGCCGTTCCTCGAGCCCGCCGACTTCCACCGCAAGTTCACCGAAGCGAGCGTCATCGTCGCGCACGCCGGCATGGGCACGATCCTGTCGGCGCTGCGCTACGGCAAGCCGATCGTCGTCATGCCGCGGCGCGCGTCGCTCGGCGAACAGCGCAACGAGCACCAGCTCGCCACCGCGAAGCACCTGCAGGCGCTCGGAAAGATCCACGTCGCGCTCGACGAGCACGAGCTGCTGGCGTTCCTCGACGGACTGGCGCAGCTGAAGCCGCTGGCGAGCGTCGGCCCGCACGCCGAGCAGCGCCTGATCGAGACGCTGCGCACGTTCCTGCACGGTCCCAGCCGCTGACGCGCCGGGGCCGGCACGCGGTCCGAACGGCTGCCTCCCGCAGCGTGCGCGCCGTCGAGCCCGCCGTGTCGGTGGCGAACATCCGATGCCCGATGGCCGTTCGTCGTCGGTGGTCGCGAGGCAGCGGCGGTTTCCCGGCGCCCCGAACACGTCGCGCCGGCTCGCGTGCGCGGGTCGCTCCCGTTCGGCCTCCCGAGAGCGCGCGGCGGCCGTGCGAAGTCATGCGGCATCGTTGTTGCCGAGGTCGCGCCCCATGCCCCGCGTCGCCACGCCTCTCGCGTTCGCATTCTGCTCCTTGGCGCTCCCCGGCCAGGAACTGGTCCGCGATCTCCATCCCGCGGTCGACCCGTCGTACCCTGCAGCCATCGGTGCACCGTTGTCGTTCGCCGGCCAGCTCTGGTTCGGTGCCGACGATGGCACGAACGGCAACGAGATCTGGCGCACCGACGGCACCACGGCCGGTACCGTGCTGGCGATCGACGTCGAGCCCAACCAGGGCAGCAATGCGCGTTCGCTGCAGGCGTTCGGCAACGGCTTCGTGTTCGCCGGGGTGCAGTTCGTCTACGCCACGAACGGCGTCACGGTGACGCCGATCGGGCCGCCGCTGCTGGCTTCGCATCCGGGGCTCACGGTGTTGCCGAACGTCGTCGTGTATCCGGCCAGCGACGAGTTCGGCACCGAGCTGTGGGTGACGGACGGCACCTTCGGCGGCGCCCAGCGCCTGACCGATCTGGCACCCGGCAGCGACAGCGTCGCCTTCGGCGCGTTCGTCGCGCACGCGGGCCTGTGCTGGTTCGTCGCCGAGGTCGGCTTCGCCAAGCGTCTGTTCGCCAGCGACGGCTCGGTGGGGGGCACCTTCGAAGTGGCGCCGGCGGCGAACTACGGGCGCTGCGAGTCGATCGCCGCTGCCGGGCCATACGTCTTCTTCACCAACGAACGCAACGAGCTGTGGCGGACCGATGGCACCGCGGCCGGCACCGTGCAGCTGCATTCCGGCTTCTCGATCCCGCCGCAACCGATGATCGCACTCGGCGGGCGTCTGCTGTTCGGCGGTGCCACCCTGCAACACGGGCACGAGCCGTGGATCAGCGACGGCTCCGTCGCCGGCACCACGCTGCTGCGCGACGTGCTGCCGGGGCCGAACGGCAGCCTCGTGGCGACGCCGTTCGCCGAGTTCGCCGGGCGCGCGGTGTTCACCGCCACCGACGGCGTGCACGGATACGAACCGTGGACCACCGACCTGACCGCCGCCGGCACCGTCCTGCTCGCCGACGTGCAGCCCGGGCCCGCCGATTCGTTCGCCGAGCGCTACGCCGAAGCTGCCGGGCGGCTGTGGTTCCGCGCCTACGACGCCGCCGGCGGCGAACCCTGGTGCAGCGACGGCACCAGTGCTGGAACGTTCCGTGTTCGCGACGTGAATCCGACCGGATCGTCGCAGCCGGAGCTGTTCACGGCGCTCGGCAATCGCGTGTTCTTCGTCGCCGACGACGGTGTGCTGGGCCGCGAGGCGTGGCTCACCGACGGCACGGCGGCAGGCACGGTGCTGCTCCGCGACATCGGCAGGTTGCCGCAGGGGTCGTTGCCGTTCGGAGTGCAGGCCTTCGGCTTGCGCACACTGTTCACCGCCTTCGAACCTGGGGGTGGGCGCGAGCTCTACGTGACCGACGGCACCACGGCGGGCACGACGCGGTTGCGCGATCAGACCCCCGGGCCGGCGCCGACCTTCTATTCGCCGGGCGCGCTGTGGCGCGGTGCCTTCTGGAGCCTCGCCGCTGGCGGTGGATCGTTGCAGCTGGTGCGCACCGACGGCACGCCGGCAGGAACGACGGGGTTCGTGGTGCCCGGCCCGTTCGCTCTCGGAGCGCCCGTGGTGCTCGGCGATCGGCTGCTGTTCCTCACCAGCACGACTGCGCAGACGACCTTGTTCGTCAGCGACGGTACGGCGGCCGGCACGACGGCGCTGGCGTCGTTCGTCGGTGGGTTCGCCGGGGCCTCGAGCCGCCTGGTCCGCGCCGGGGACTTCGCCTACTTCGCTGCCAGCACGGCCAGCACGGGGCGCGAGCTGTGGCGCACCGACGGCACCGTCGCCGGCACCACGCTCGTCGTCGAGTTGCAAGTCGGGCCAGGGGACGCCGGGATCGAGAACCTGACCGCGGTCGGCGATCGCCTGTTCTGGAGCGGCAGCGCGACGACGCAGGCGACGCCGTTCCCGCCGGCGCTGCCGTTCGATCTCGAACCGTGGACGTCGGACGGCACCGCCGCCGGCACGGTGCGGCTCGCCGACCTGGCGCCGGGGTTCGCATCGGCGTCGCCGTCGGCGTTCACCGCGTTCCAGGGCGACGTGTGGTTCCTGGCGAAGACGCTGAGCGAGGTGCTGCTGTGCCGCACCGACGGTACGCCGGCGGGCACGACGGTCTTCCTGCCGCTGCTCGGTGAGTCGAACGAGCTCGCGATCGCCGGCGACCGCCTGTTCTTCGTCAACGAAGGCGAGGTCTGGAACACCGACGGCACGCTGGCCGGCACGCAAGCGGCGACCGAACTCGCACCGCCGTTCGCGGGGGTCGCGCCGCGAGGACTCGTGGCGCTCGGTCGCAGTCGCCAGCTCGCGTTCACCGCCGAGGTCGGCGGCCAGCCCCGGCACGCCTACGTCACCGACGGCACGGTCGCCGGCACGCGCCGACTCGATCCAACGGTCCAGGGTGTCGTCGACCCGGTCATGGTCCGGAACGGCACCGACCTGTTCTTGTCGGCGCGCGACGCGACGGTCGGCAACGAACTGTTCGTCGTGCGGCTGCTGCCCGCAGCGATCGCCGTCGCCGACGTGCTCGGCGAAGGCTGCGTCGGCAGCGCCGGCGTGCCGCAGATCGTCACCACGAACGGCCCGCTGCTGGGGAGCGCGTTCCCGATCGGCCTCACCGACGCGGCGCCGAATGCGCTGGCGGCGGCGGTTTTCGCACCGGGCCTGCTGCCGGGCGGCGATCTGTCGACGTGCAGTGTGCCGGCAGTCGACGGCAGCGTCGGCATCTGGTTGCCGCTGCTCACCGACGCCGCAGGGCAGGCGTCGCTGACGATCGCCGTGCCGCCGGCCGCCACGTTCCTCGGCCTCGAGTTCGCGACGCAGTGGGTCGTGCTCGACAGCGCCGGTGGGCTGCTCGGGCTGCTGGCCTCGTCGCCGGCGTTGCGCTGGATCGTCGGGCAGTGAGTGGCGAGGCGCCGCGCCCGCGAGCGGATCGCTAGGGAGTCAGCAGGTCGCGACCCGCCGCCAGCACGCGCTGGAGCTGTGGGCTGTCGATCTGGCGCCACGCCGTGCAGGCGATGTAGGGGATGCGCACGTCCGGCAGTTCGCCGACGGGGGACAGCCCGTAGTGCCGTGCGAGCACCGGCGACAACGCCGTCGGCGCCAGCAGCAGGCCGCGGCCCTCGCGCGCCAGCGTCTTCGCCAGGCCCGAGTCCTCGATTTCGGCGGCGACCGCGACCGTGAGCCCGGCGCTGCGGCAGAAACCGTCGAACGCGGCGCGCAGCAGGTTGCCGGCGACCGGCAGCAGGAACGCGGCGCCGGCCAGCGACGCGGGGAAGCGGCGGCGCAGCGGGCGGGCGGTCGCGGCCGGCGCGAACACGCCGATCGCCGCTTCGCCGAGCGGATGCTGGAACAGCTTCAACCGCGCCAGCGACGGCGGCGGTTCGTCGAGCAGCACCACGTCCAGCCGGTGCAGCGCCAGTTCGGCCAGCAGCCGTTCCGCCGGACCTTCGCGCACGATCGCCCGGCACGGCTGCTCGGTCTCGAACGCCGGCCCGATCAGCTTCGCCGCCAGCTCCTTCGCCACCGAGTCGGCGACGCCGAAGCGCAGCAGCGTGCCGCGGCCGCCGGGAGCGCCGCGCACGGTCGCCATCATCTCGCCGCCGAGCGCGAAGATCTGGTCGGCGTAGTCGCGCACGGTCTCGCCGACGGCGGTCAGCACGAGGCTGCGCCCCTGCTTGGTGAACAGGCGCTCGCCGATCTGTTGCTCGAGCTGGCGCAGCTGCACGCTGATCGACGGCGGGCTCGTGTGCAGCACGCGGCTGGCGCGGGCGATGCTGCCTTCGTGCGCGACGACGTGGAAGTAGCGCAGGTGGTGGAAGTTCAGCCGGTCGATCATCATTCGATTTTTCGTCACGATACCGTCGGAAACATGATCTGGAGCCAAAGGGTTGGCGGCCCGATCACTGCGGCATGACCCGCACGACTTCCTGCAAGTCCTCCGTTCCCGCCGGCGTCGCCGGCTCCTCCGGCGCTGCGGCGCCGACGCTGCGCCTGCCGGTCGAGGTCCGCTTCGCCGGGCGGCCGCGCAGCCACTGGTTGGCTCGCTTCGCCGACCTCTACCTGAACCGCGCGCTGCAGCGTTTCCGCCATCGCGTGGTGCACGCCTTGCTGCGCGTGCGCGACGTCAACGGCGCGCGCGGCGGCGTCGACCAGCAGTGCTCGCTGGCGCTGCAGCTGGTCGACGGCCAGGGCGTGTTCCTGCGCGAACTGACGGCGACGCCGAAGGAGGCCATCGTCCGTCTGTCGCGGCGTGCGCAGCGGGTGCTGGTCGACCGCCGTCGCCCGCGCCAGCGACCCTGAGCGGGCGCTGCGAACTGGATCGATCACGTCGGCTGTGGCTTCGCCCGCGTCCGGTCTGCGAGCCGAGCCCCGACTGCGCAAGGAGAGTGCACCATGGATCCCGTCCTGTCTTCCGACACCAACCTGCTGCTCGTGCACAACCGCTACGGCACCAGCC
>ERZ1066117.612-NODE-612-length-25014-cov-16.279498_pt1 | contig 25014 bp, 13 predicted proteins | sample MGYA00382764_ERZ1066117 | MGnify/ENA primary metagenome ERZ1066117 (study PRJEB33369, sample SAMEA5778347) | biofilm metagenome | biome: Industrial cooling water; feature: Water cooling tower basin; material: Biofilm | place: United Arab Emirates | collected...
GCGAACTCGCGGTGCAGCAGCGCAGTGCCCAGGTGGCGGAGCGGGCGCGCGAGGGCTTCGCCCGCGCCTCGCGCGAAGCAGCGCAGCACGCCGGCGTGCTCGCACGCGGCGCGATCGAACAAGCCGCGCGCGCCACGCGGGAAGCGGCGCAGCAGGCCGAAGCGGCGATCCGGCGCGGGCTGAAGGTCGCGGCGGGGCAGGTCGATCGGCCGGACACACCGCCGCCGTCACCGGTGCCGCCGCCGCCACCGCCTCCACCTCCGCCCCTGCGTCGCCGTCGCCGCGGCCACCTGGTCTGGCCGGTGCTGGGCATCGGTGTCGTTCTGCTCTTCTGGGGCCTCGCCACGCCGATGCGCATGGTGCAGGGCAGCCGCGCGACCTCGAGCGGCGGCGGCTTCACCGTGGTCGCCGCGTCTCCCTCTGGCAGCGACCGCGCCTTCCACCGCACCATGCAGGCGCCGCTCGCCTTCGATGGGCTCGTCTCGTTCGCCGAGCCACGTTGGGCGACGATGGCCGAACGCGATCCGCAGACGGCGCGCGAGGAACTGGTGCGGCGCATCGGGACGATGCGCGATCGGGTTCCGCTGTCCCCGGTCGCGCGCGAGCGCGTCGAGCTGTGGCCTGGGTTCACGCTGGCGTCGACCGGCGATGCCGAGGAACAGCGCGATCGCCGGCTCGTGCGGCTGCTGGCCGCGAGCGAAGACTACGACGAAGGCATCGCCGCGCAGGTGGCGAAGCGGGCCCCGCGCACGCTGTTCCTGGCGGCCGAGCACCTGACGATGCTCGAGTGGACCACGGAAGCCGACGTGCGCGCGGGGCACCACGTGCACCGGTTTCTGGTCGAGGCGACCGGCTGCGAGGACATCGAGCTCGCCGACGCCGACGATGTCGGCCTCGAAGTCGCGCGCCGGCAGAACAAGCCGGTCGGGGCGCTGTGGCAGTGGTTCCTGAACGAGTTCGCGCACACCGAGCGCGCGTGGCGCTTCTACCGCCGCTCGTTCCCGCGTTGATCCGGCGCGCGTCCGATCAGTCCTTCGCCGGTTCCTGCTTCGGTGCTGCGTCGTCCGCCTTCTTCGCCCACGCGTTGTTCTTGCGGTCGGCGTCGAGCGTGACGAAGTCCGGGTCGATCGCCACCTTGGTGGCGCCGGCGCCGAAGCGCAGCGACACCGTGCGCGCCGCTTGCCACTGCGCCTCGCTCACCACCAGCCGCTCGGTGCGGCCGTCGGCGAACGTCGCCATCACCGTGCACGGATGCACCGCGCGGCCGCGATCCTCGACGGTGACCACCGTCGCGTCGGCCAGCTCTTCGACCTTGCCGAGCGCGTGCTCGAGCTTCCAGGCCTCGAACAGCCACGTGCGGAAGTACGGCTCCAGATCGCGCTGTGCCACGTCGGCGAACGTGCGGAACAGGTCGTACGGATACGGGTGCTTCATCGCCCAGTCGGCGGCGTAGCGACGGAACGCGGCGAAGAACACCTCGTCGCCGAGCAGGCCGCGCAGCTGGTGGAACACCGCCGCCGGCTTCGTGTAGCTGGCGTAGCCGAAGTCGTCCTCGCCGTAGGTGTCGGCGTGGCGCATGCAGACCGTGTCGCCGCCGCTGCGCACCGTCATCGCGTACATCAGGATGTCCTGGCGCGGGCCGTTCTTCCGCTTGGTGAAGTCGTCGCGGCACAGCGTCGTCCAGAACGACGTCAGGCCCTCGTCCTGCCACGCGTAGCGCTTCTCGTTGCTGCCGAGCAGCATCGGGAACCACATGTGGATCAGTTCGTGCGCGATCGTGTCGGCCGGCTGGCGACCGCCGACGATCGTCATCATCGGGTACTCCATGCCGCCGCCGATGATGCCCTCGCACGCGGTCATGTGCGGCCACGGGTACGGATACAGCTGCGCCGACATGTACTCGATCGTGTGGCGCGCGTACTCGGCGGCGCGCACCCAGTCGCCGCTGTTCGGCTCGTAGACGGCGTGGATCGCGCAGGTGCCGTCCTTGCCAGCTCCGTGCTTGTCCTTCACCACGGCCTGCGTGCAGTCCCACAGGTAGGTGCGGGCGACGCTGACCGCGGCGTCGCGCACGTTCTCGGCCTGGAATCGCCACGTCAGCGAACCGTTCGCCGAGGTCGCGGTGACCGCACCCTGCTCGTGGTCCTCCTTGGTGATCACGTGCACGACCTCGCGGTTGCCCGGAGCCAGCGCCTTCGCCAGCGCCTCGCGCGCCTTCGCGGTCAGCACCTCGTCGGCGTTCTGCAGTTCGCCGGTCGCGCGCACCAGGTAGCCCTGCGGCACGGTGATCGCGAGCTCGTAGTCGGCGTAGTCCATGTAGAACTCGCCGTTGCCGCGATGCGGGTCGGCGACCCAGCCTTCGACGTCGTCGAACACGGCGAACTGCGGGTACCAGTAGCCGAGGTAGATCACCTTGTCCGTCTCGTGGCCCATGCGCGGCGCGGTGCCGGCCTTCGGGATCGCGAACGCCCAGTCGACCTCGATCGTGACCTCGCCGCCGGGCGCCAGCTTCTCGGGCAGGGGGACGACGAAGTGGGTGTCGCGCACGCGCGTGCGCACGGCCTTGCCGCCGAGTCGCACCTCGGCGAGTTCGAAGCCCGGCGTCGGCACCACGGTGCGCGTGCGCGGGGCGCCGCCCTTCATCAGGTCCTGGTAGGCGTGCAGCACGAGCCGCTCGATCACGGCCGGCGAGCGATTGACGTAGGTCAGCTTCGCCTTGCCGGTGAGCCGCGCCTGCTGCGGGTCGACCGTCGCCTCGATCTGGTAGCGCGCGTAGTTGGTCCAGTGCTTCTGGCCGGGGCGGCCGTTGGCCGTGCGCGTGCCGTCTTCGATCGCGCGGACGAAGCCGTCGGGCAGGTCGATCGGATACGGCACGACGCGCGCGGCGCTCGGAGCTTGGGCTGTGGCGAGGCTGCTCAGCAGCAACGAGCAGAGGACGAGCGAAGGTCTCGGCATGGTGGGGTTCTACGCAGTAGGGGCGGGCAGTGTTGAGGCCGGAGCGGCGCCCCGCAACGTTCTGCTCGTTCCTTGTGCCGCGAACGGCATCCGGCATCATGGTCGAGCGAACACGCGGCAGGATCGGGGATGCCGCGGCGCCTTCGCCGGTGGCGGCGGTCGTCGTCCGCCAGCTTCGTTCGTCGCCGCGCTCCCGACCGCCTCCGACCGCTCCGACCGCCCTGCCGAATCCCCGCCATGCCGACCCGATCGACCGTCCTCAGCCTCCTGTTCGCCTTCGCCGCAGCGGTGCTGCCGGCACAGGACTGGCGCACCGAGAAGGTCGCCGACGTCGGCGTCGCCTTCGACGCGCCGAGCCGCCTCGAGCGCCTGCCGATGAAGATCGGCGACGACATGCTCTACCAGCGTGCGCGCCTGCGGCCGAAGGACGACGCCGACTACGTTCGCGCCCAATACCACTGGACGTGCGACGTGCTCGAGTTCCGCAAGACGCCGCCGAAGGACGAGGACATCAAGGTGCCCGAGGGCCTGCCCGAGGGGCTCAAGGAGCGCTTCAAGGAGCTGCTGCGCAGCCGGCGCAGCGACGTGAAGACGAGCTTCAAGCAGTGGCTGACCGAACGCACCGAAGCACCGCTGCAGACGTTCGAGGTGCAGGGCAAGGCGAAGAAGGGGCGCTCCGGCAAGCTCGACTACGCGCACTGGGTGTGGACCGAGAAGGACGGCTACGGGCCGGTCGGCGTCAGCTACTGCGAAGCCGCGGTCTACACGTTCGAGGACCGCGAGGTGGCGCTGCTGATCTACATGCCGCTCGAGACCGACAAGCCCGGCAAGCCGAAGGGCAAGTGGAAGACGATCATCGACCGCATGATCCAGAGCGGCGAGGCGGTCGCCGCTGCCGACGGCGGCGACGACGTCGACAAGAAGCGCGACCGGTTCGCCGACACGCCGGAGAAGCAGAAGGCCCTCGCCGAGGCGAAGAAGAACATCGAGGGCCTCAGCGGCTGGGACTACTTCACCTCGCCGAACTACATCGTGCTCTACTCGTGGGACTTCGAGAAGCCGGCGGAGCGCCTCGTCGCCCGCAAGGAAGCCGAGTTCTACAGCTCGCGGCTCGAGCGCATGCGGTCGCTGTACCTCACCGCCTACCCGCTCGACGCGACCGGCACCAAGGCGCAGTGGCCGGATCCGGCGACCGTGCCGTCCGCCGGGCAGCCCCGCACCGGCGAGATGAGCGACGAGGAGAAGGAGGCGAAGGCGGAAGCGGAGGCCCACAAGCAGGCCAACAAGGACAAGCTCGGCACGCTGCGCTACTCGGTGTTCCGCTTGTGCGCGACGTACGAGCAGTTCCAGAAGTACGGCCAGTCGCCGGCGGGCGTCGTCGGCTGGTTCTCGCCGCAGAGCAAGGAGCTCGTCGTGTTCCTCGGCGGCGACAAGATGATGGGGGCCGGCGCCACCGAGACCGTGACCTACCACGAAGGCTGGCACCAGTACGCCGACTTCTACTTCGACCACCCGCTGACGCCGCGCCGCGGCCAGCTGCACCGCTGGTTCGACGAAGGCCACGGCGACTACTTCGGCTCGTTCCGCTGGATCGGCGGCTACTGGAAGTACGTCGGCAGCAGCATGCGCAACGAGGACGTCAAGCAGATGGTCAAGAAGGGCGACCACGTGCCGTTCAAGGACATCGTCTACTGGGACGTTCGTCGCTTCTACGGCCAGAACGCGCCCTACTACTACGCGCAGGCCTACTCGATGATCGACTACCTGCGGCGCGGCGAGAAGGACAAGAACTGGGACGCGAAGTGGGGCCAGGTGCTCGACACCTACCGCAAGGTCATGCTGGTCACCGGCTCGGCGAAGCAGGCGAGCGACGCCGCCTTCAAGGGCTGGCAGGACGCCGACTGGCAGAAGCTCGAAGCGGCGTGGAAGGGCTGGGTCAACAGCCCGAACTGGCTCACCGGCAAGTGAGCGTGAAGCGCCGACGTGCGCGGCAGTGCGTCAGCGCGGCAGTGCGTCAGCGCGGCAGTGGCACCAGCTCCGGCCCGTCGGTCGCCGCTTCGATGGTCGCGATCGCCGCGCGCACGCAGGCGGCCTTCTGCTGCATCAGCTCGCGCGGGAAGTTCGGTTCGTCCTTCGCGAAGTACTCGGCGAGCTGCTGCAGTTCGGGCAGCACGACCTTCGCCTTGGCGCCGTAGCTGCACAGGATCTCCATCAGCTCCGGCGTGCGCTTCTCGCTGGCCCACTGGTTCTGGTCGCGCGCGTACTGCACGCACGCGGCGATGCCCTCGGCGATGTGGTTCTTGGCCAAGACGCGCAGGCCTTCGACGCGGATGCCGTCGGCGAACATCTCGCCGCTCGGGGCCGGCTCGAGCACGGCCCGGTGGATCGCCGGCAGCAGTTGCTTCAGTGCCGCGGGCGGCAGGTTGCGATAGACCGAGCCGATGCTGCTGCGCGCGCGCCCGTCCTGGTTCTGCAGGCCGGCGCGCACGGCGGTCTGCAGGGCCACCGGATCGACGCCGTCGAGCGAACGGTTCAGCATGCCGCCGTGTTCGCGGTCGAACAGCGCGAACGTCAGGTAGCGCTGCTGCATGCCGCGCGGATCGCCGTCGGGGTCCGACTTCGTCAGCAGCGCGAGCATCTCGGGGATCGCCTCGTCGGCGGCCTTGCCGACGTTCGCGAGCGCCGTGGCGGCCTGGATGCGCAGCCACGGTTCGGGCGAACCGAGCAACGTGCGCAAGGCGGGAACGGCGGCGGCGGCGCGTCCGCGCAACGCCGCCACCGCCTGGCAGGCGCCGAGCCGCGTCGCCAGCGCCGGCGATGCGAGCCGGGCCACGACGTCGTCGACCGGCGGCGCCTTGCGGCGCGCCAGCGCCATCGCCGCCCGCTCGCGCACCACCGGCGACCAGCTGCCGAGGCGTTCGAGCAGCTGCGCGTCGCTCGCGCGGTCGTAGGCGGAGTGACGATCCTTGTTGTCCCAGCCGCGGCCGTCGGCGAGCACGGCTTCGGCCGCGGCTGCCGTGAGCTGCGGCACGACGTCGGTGCGTTCGCGGTCCGCATCGCCGTTCGCACGGCTGGTCGACTTGCCGCTCGCCTTGCCGGTCAACACCAACGACTGCTTCGGCAGCGCCAACGCCAGCAGGTAGCCGCCGGTCGCGTCCCAGTCGCCGTAGCTGTCGTGCTCGGGCTCCGGCGGTCCCTGGTGCGCGAACGTGCCGTCGAAGCGCCGCGCCAGGTCGAAGTACCAGGCGCCGAACTCGCGCATCCATGCGCCCGTCGCCTGCGGGCCGTTCGGGGCGATGCCGGGCAGGGCCCACAGCACGTTGAAGTAGTTGCCGGTGTGGCCGGTGTCGCGCTCGGCGCCGTGCGACGCGAGGCTCATGCGGGCGAAGAACTCGGCCGGGCCCGGCTCGCCGAGCAGCTGGAACAGCACCGCCGCCATGCCGCACTTGCCGTTGTCCTCGTGCGTCTCGATCCACGGGTGGTGGTCGCCGTACGGTACCGCGCCCTTGCCCTCGTAGAAGCGCAGCAGCGTGGCGCTGCGCGCGATCGCGCGCGCGACCACCGCGTCGTCGACGCCGGCGCGCTGCGCCAGCAGCAACGCGATGGTCAGCGGGATGCCGGGCGCGTTCATCATGCCGTAGCCACCGAGGCGGCCGTCGGGCCGCGCGAACCCGTGGCCCCACGAGCCGACCGCGCTCTGGCCTTCGGCGGCTTCGACCGCGAGCCGGCGCAGCCCGGGCAGCACCGACGCGTCGCCGGTCGCCATCGTGTACTCGGCCAGGAACGCCATCACGTAGCCGTAGTGCCACGTCTGCATCGAGTCGGAGCCGAACTTCGCGGCCCACTTCGCTTGCTGCGCGAGCAGTTCGCGGTGGGCCGGGTCGCCGTTCGCCAGCAGCGCGAGGGCTGCGAGCGAACGCGGGATCGGGTCCATGCCGCGCAGCTTGCCGAGGTCGGCGAGCCGGGCTGCGAGTGCCGCACAGCCCTGTTCGAGCAGGCGCTGCGACTTGCTGCAGTCGAACGGCGCCGAAGCACTGTAGCTCCCGAGCACCGGCAGCACGACCACGACCTCCTGCTCGACGCCGGCGCGCCAGCGCTGCAATCGCAGCTTGCCGCCGCCGTCCGCCGATTCGGCGACGGTGATCGCGCGGCCGAGTTCGGTGCGTGGGTCGAACGCGAAGCGCTGGCCGGCGACGCCGAGCAGCACGTCGCCGACGGCGAGCACGCCATCGGCCGGCGAACCCGCGGCCACCGCGGTGATCGCGACCTGCCGCGCGTCGGTGGTCACCAGGCGGTCGCAGTGCATCCAGCCGCGCGCGCCGGTCGGGCCGAGGTTCCAGTCGTGCGGCGCCTTGGCGGGGATCGTGTCGCCCTTGGTGAAGTCGGGGATCCCGGCCTCGCGCTTGCCTTGTGCGGGCAGCGTGATCGCCGCGACGGATCCGAACAGCAACGCAACGAGACCGGCGCGACGAGACGGCATCGGCGCAGGGTGCAGGGGCACGCACGAACTGGCAAGGCCCGGCTGCGAACGCCGCATGGCGCGCGGTGCTGCGAGCTGCTACGCGTGGGTGGATGTCCACGGCTCTGTTCGCCTGCTGCGTGCTGTTCGCCGCCACCTGCCAGGATCCGGCGCCAGGCGCCGCCGCCGTGCCGCCGCCGACGCCGCAGCCCGTGCAATCCGGAGCCGGGCTGCACGGCTACATCGGCTACGACGCGGCGCCGCCGGCCGACCGCAGCGAGTTCGGCATGGGCATGGGCTTCTACTCCGCCGCGTGGTCGCTGATCGATCGCCCGCTGGCGCACTTCCAGATCGGGCTCGCCAGCGGCTGGATCGTGCCCGACAACCGCGACAACAAGGACCAGCCGCTGGCTCCTGAAGGCACGCTGGCGCGCACGTGGAAGGAGCGCGGTCCGACGTGGGACAGCGTCTTCCAGACGGTCGAAGGCGGGCTCGGCTACTGGGCCGGCAATCGCTTCCGCTACGGCCCGCCCAAGTTCAGCATGAACGGCACGCCGCAGTGCTACGACTACGAAGTCGGCTCGCCGGGATGGTCGTTCTTCTACGACACCGAGGCGCTGCCCGACCATCGGCTCGGCATCGCGCAGTTGAGCAATCGCCTGCTGCTGCCGCCCGACGCGCTGCCGTTCGACGGCGATCCCGCGGGTCGCTTCTTCGGCTACACCTACATGGCGCTGCCGTTCACCGATCCGGTGCCGAGCACGGACGGCAAGGCGCCGACGGGCGACCACGCGTGGACGTGCTTCCTGGCGACGGCGAACTTCAAGGGACCGATCGCGTACTACATCCCGGAGACGTGGAGCAAGATCGCCGACGTGTTCCGCGCCCCGTTCCTGCACGACCGCGGCCTCGACAGCCGGCAGGGCCTGATGGGCGGCGGTGCGATGGAGATCAACACGGTGCCGCAGCTGCTGGCGAACGGCCCCGACGGCAGCCGCTGGTCGAAGATCCCGGCCCTGCGCTTCCCGGTCGACGCGGACGGGCGCGCGGTGCTGGTGCAGGACGTGACCTACTACTCGCGCCGCGCGCTCTACGACGCGTTCCTGGCGTGGCGCCGCGGCGGGCCAGCACCGTCGGGGCGCTTCGAGGCGAACGGCGCGTTCGTCGCCAAGCTGAGCACGCGCACGCCGGGCTTCGACCAGGATGGGCTGCCGATCGAGGGTGTGGCCGCGACGTTCGACACGCAGGTGTTCGACGACAACACGTGGGGGCTCGTGTGGAAGGATGGCGCGCATGCCCCGCGCGGCCAGTTCCCGCAGTACTTCCGTCACGACGGCAAGCGGCGCGTCGCGGTGGCGCCCGAGGAGGTGCCGAAGGCGACGGGACTGCACGCAGCGGAGTTCGCGCTGGCGAGCCCGGGTGAGCCGTTCACGTCGCCGGCGACGGGGGCCTGGGCCAAGCCGGGGCCGGTGGGCGAGACGCAGCAGGTGCGGTTGCGCGACGGTTCGCTGGTCACGTTCCGTTGGTATCGCTTCGTCGACCAGCCGTCGTTCCAGCAGTACGGATGGAGCGAGGCGAAGAAGGCGGCGCTGCAGGCGTTCGTCGAGCAGATCCACCGCAGTTGGCCGATCGACCGCGACTACATGCCGAAGCCGACGCGCGGCGAACTGGTGGCGCTCGATCCAGCGCTGCTGGTGACGCCGCCGCAGGGGCGCGAGGTCGGCTACGTGCCGATCGTCATCCGGCAGGAACGGGCGCGCTGAGCGCCGGGCGAGTGCGGTCGCCGCGTTCGGGAGTGCTTCGGTCCGCATCGGTCGCCGCCAGCAGTGGGGGTACGAACCGATCGTGCGCAGCGGGCTCGGTCGTGAACGGCGGGGCCTCACGAACGGCCGTTGGTGGACGCTGTGCTCGTTCGGTATGGCGAGCGCAGACCCTGGGCACCGGGGTCGTCCGCGTCTCGCTCCCGTGCTTGCATCTCGGGAGCTGAGGTCTTATATGTGCGCAATCAAAGCGATGGCTGCGAAGCGACGATCTCCGGAGAGGCGGGCCAAGGCCGGCGCGGCCCGAGATGGTGGTGTTCGCGGCCAGCATGCAGTGGGACCGAATGCATTGGCACCGCATGCAGTCGGCCAGCGCCCTGCCGGAGAACGTGCCGCCCCGTTGCTGCCGTTCCGATCCGGGCGCGGTGGTGCTCGCGCGGGCGCCGGTAGGAAGCCCAAGATCACCGGCCGGCCCGGGGTCGACCACCGCCAGCGCGCCCCGCTGGCGAAGCGCTTCCCCGTGCACGTCACCCTCAAGCTGCGCAGCGGCCTGCCGCGCTTGCGCAGCAAGCGCGAATACGAAGCCCTTCGCGCGGCGTTCGCCGCCGGCTGCGCCCGCAACCTCGCCGGCACCTTCCGCCTCTGCCACTACGCGGTCCTGAACGACCACCTGCACCTGCTCTGCGAAGCCGAATCCCGTGCCGCCCTCTCCCGCGGCCTGCAAGGCCTGCTGATCCGCATCGCCAAGGCGCTGAACAAGCTCTGGTCGCTTCGCGGCCGCGTGTTCGCCGATCGCTACCACGACCACATCCTGAAGTCGCCGCGCGAGGTGCGGAACGCGCTGCGCTACCTGTTCGGCAACGGCAAGAAGCACGCAGCCGAAGGTCGCGAAGTGAAGGTCGCCCAGGCCGTCGACACGTTCACCTCGGCGCCGTGGTTCTCGGGCTTCCGCGAACGCATCACCGTCCTCGGCCTCGAGGCGGTCGTGCGGCCGGTGGCGGACGCGCGCACCTGGCTGCTCACGGAGGGCTGGCTTCGGCATGGGCGGCTCTCGGTGCACGAGGTGCCCAGCACCGCCTGAGTGGCCGACGGCCGCTGCGCGCCATCGGGGGTCGCGAAATCGCATTCGCACGTCGCAGGGCACCGGAGGTTGCGTTCGCGCCGCCGCGCGCTTCACTGGCCCGGCCCGTGAGCGAACTCTTCGCCGATCCCGAACCCGCACGCACCTACGTGCAGGTGGCGTTGAACCTGCCGCTGCGGCGCGAGTTCACCTACGCGCTGCCCGCCGGCGTCACGGCGCGGCCGGGCAATCGTGTGCGCGTGAACTTCCACGGCCGCGCCCTCGGCGGCGTCGTCACCGCGGTCGGCGACACCACCGACCTGCCGCCGTCGAAGGTGAAGGCGATCGAAGCGCTGCTCGACGACGAGCTGACGATCCCGCCGTCGCTGCTCGAGCTGGCGCGGCGCATGGCGGCGACCTACGGCTGTTCGCTCGGCGAAGCCCTCGACGCGATGCTGCCGGCGGTGGCGAAGCGCCGCGGCCAGCGGCTCTTGCCGCACGTGCAGGTGAAGGCGCCGCACGATCTCGCGCTGCAGGCGGTCGCCGAGCTCGAGGACAAGCACCAGGAACAGTCGCGCGTGCTGCGCACGGTGCTGGAGTTCGGCGGGCCGATGCCGATCGGCGACGTGCGGCGGCGCACCGGCACCAGCGACAGCCCGTGGCAGACGCTGTGCAAGAACGGCCTGCTGCAGAAGGTCATGCTCGCCGAAGAACTCGAGGAGCTGGTGCCGGCGGCGGAGGAAGCGGCGGTGCGCCACCAGTTGAACGAGCACCAGCAGAAGGCGGTCGACACGGTGGCGACCAAGGTGCGTGCGCGCGAGCACCGCACGTTCCTGCTGCACGGCGTCACCGGCAGCGGCAAGACCGAGGTCTACCTGCGCATCCTCGAGGAGGTGCGAGCTGCCGGGCGCTCGGCGATCGTGCTGGTGCCGGAGATCTCGTTGACGCCGCAGACCGTCGGCCGCTTCGCCTCGCGCTTCCCCGATGTCGCCGTGCTGCACAGCGGCCTGACCGACGCCGAGCGCGGGCGGCAGTGGCAGCGGCTCTTGCAGGGCAAGGCGAAGGTCGCCGTCGGCGCGCGTTCGGCCCTGTTCGCGCCGGTGCAGGACCTCGGGCTGATCGTCGTCGACGAGGAGCACGAGACGTCGTTCAAGCAGGACAGCACGCCGCGCTACCACGCGCGCGAGATGGCGATCGCGCGCGGCGAACTGGAGAAGGCGGTGGTCGTGCTCGGTTCGGCGACGCCGACGCTGGAGTCGATCGGCAAGGCGCGGCGCGGCATCTACGAGTTGCTGACGCTGCCGCAGCGCGCCGGCGCCGGCCGCATGCCGAAGATCGTCGTGCAGGACCTGCGCGGCGAGCCGAAGGAAGTGCGCCGGGCCGGCGTCGTGCTGTCGCGCACGCTGCTGGTGATGATGGAGGAGCGGCTGAAGGCGCGCGACCAGGTGCTGCTGTTCCTCAATCGCCGCGGCTTCGCGCCGGTGCTGCTGTGTCCTGGCTGCGGCGAGGCGGTGAAGTGCGAGCACTGCTCGGTGTCGATGACGTGGCACAGCCGGCTCGGCCGCCTCGTCTGCCACTGGTGCTGCCACGAGAAGCGGCGGCCCGAGCAGTGCCCGACCTGCCAGCACGCCGGCATGCACGAACTCGGCGTCGGCACCGAACGGCTCGAGCAGGCGGTCAAGGAGCGCTTCCCCGACGCGATCGTGGCGCGCATGGACGCCGACACGATGGCCGAGCGCGGCGCCCACGAACGTGTGCTCGCGTCGTTCCGCAAGAAGCACATCGACGTGCTGATCGGCACGCAGATGATCGCCAAGGGCCTCGACTTCCCCGACGTCACGCTGGTCGGCGTGGTCTCCGCCGACACCGGGCTGTTCGTGCCCGACTACCGCGCCGCCGAGCGCACGTTCCAGCTACTGCACCAGGTCGCCGGGCGTGCGGGCCGCGGCGAAAAGGCGGGCACCGTCGTCATCCAGACGTTCTGCCCCGACAACTACGCGGTGCAGGCGGCGGCGAACAACGACTACGCGTCGTTCGTGCAGCAGGAGCTGTCGTTCCGCAAGGTCACCGGCTACCCGCCGTTCGCTCGGCTCCTGCGCGTGCTCGCCGAAGCGCGCGCCGAAGCGGAGGCGCGCGAGCTGCTGCTGGCGGCGGTGAAGCCGCTGCAGGCGATGGCCGACGTCGAGGTGCTGGGCCCGTCGCCGGCGGTGATCGCCAAGGTCAAGGACCAGTGGCGCTGGCACATGCTGGTGAAGGCGTTCACGTCGGCCTCGTTCGCGATGGCGATGGCGGCGATCGGCACCGTCGAGGACCTGGCGACGAGAACGTGCCGGGTCACCCTCGACGTGGATCCGAGCAGTTTGATGTAGGGCTCGGGGGCGGCGATCAGAGGTCTTCGCGCAGCAAGTTGCCTCGCGTGCCGCGACGCACGTGCAGGACTTGCACGTCGGTTCCGACGATGGCGTAGAGGATGCGGTGCCGGTGGAACAGCACCTGACGGATCACGGTCTCCGGTCCGAACAGGGCTTGCTCCGGAACGACTCGGCCGCGCCGCGGATTCGAGGCCAACCTCTCGATGACGGTCTGCACTTCGTCGAGCCAACGCTCTGCTGACAACGGCTGACGTTGCGTCTCGGCGATGAACTCGTGGATCTCCTCCAGGTCCTGTCGCGCTCGCGGCAGGATCAGGACGCGGTACTTCATGCGCCGGCGCGACTCCGCTTGCGCTTGTTGCGGAGGCTCGCGAAGAACTGCTCGCTCGGCATGCCTTCTCCCTCGCGGGCCTGCTGCAGTCCCTCGCGCACGCACCGGATCATGTCCAGCTCGTCGATGGCTTCGAGCACCTGCTGGAAGGTGGCGGCGCTCATGACAGCCAGTTCGGCTTCGCCGTTGACGGTGAGCACGAGCGCCCTGCCACTGCCCCGGATCTGCTTCAGGAACTTGGGGGTCTCACGCTTGAAGTCGGTGAGGGAGCGGATGTCTTTGCTGATGTCGAGCATGGCGTCCTCGGCTGCGGTGCGAATTCGAGTCGAATGCGGTGCTTGCAGACTATCGGCAGTGATCGGGCCTGGGACCAGGGGCGGCCGGCTGCTTGGACCTCGAGGCTGCCTCAGGACCGCGCGATGGCATGCGCAGCGGCAGCCTCACCTCATCAGCAGCTGCACATGCACGACCCGCCGATCGAGCAATGCCGAGCCAGGGGGCCAGCCTCGGCCGCCGATCGCTGGAGTCGCGAGCAACTCCGCAGCCGCCCGGCTGGTGTGAGTTCGCGCCGGGCGAGCAGCGCCGCGGCTCCTGGCGAATCAGATCGCCTTGACGTGGCTCATCACGAGCTTCGTCATCTCGAACATCGTGACCTGCGCCTTGCCGCCGAACACGACCTTCAGCTTGTCGTCGGCGTTGATGTTGCGCTTGTTCTTGGCGTCCTGCAGGCCGTTCTTCTTGATGTACTCCCAGAGCTTGCTGGTGATCTCGCTGCGCGGCATCGGCTTGTCACCGACGACGGCGGCCAGCGCGGCGTCCGGCTGGACCGGCTTGGAGAGGGCGGGATTGAGCTTCTTCGCGGAACCTTCGGCTTTCTTGGATGCGGCCATTCGGGGGAAGCTAGCGCGGCGGGGGCGCTCGCCACAACTGCTTGCTGCCTTCGATCCCAGCCGCCCGGGGTGGCGAACGGCCGGGGCGTTGCGCCGGCGGCCGGGTTCCGGTCGTTCGCAACGGCCCGGGGCCCGTCGCCGGGCCGCGGCGGCAAGCGCTGGGGGCGGCGGGCCTTCGGCGAACGGTTCGCCGCGGCGTGGCGGCGCGCGGGTCAGCGTTCTTCGGTCGTGGCGAGGGCGGCGTCGAGCACCCGCTGCCGTTCCGGCGTGAGGGGCACCACGACCTGCGTGCCGCCCTTCGGTACGTCGACGCGCGGCAGCTGCCAGTCGAGCACTCCGGGGTGATGCCGCGGCCGGCGCACGTGGATCGTCGCCTCGAACGAACCTGCCGTCGCGGCGATCCCCGTCGCCACACCGTTGGCGTCGAACACCACGGAGTCGCCGCCGTCGATCGCGAGCAGCAGCTGCACGTCGGGTGGCAGCTTCGGCATCGGCTGCAGGGTCACCTGGACCGGCACGCCGCCGAGCACGAAGTCCTGGTCCTGGGTCACGGCTCGCAGCGTCGACTTCGCGAGGCGCGGGTCGTGCGGCTCGATGCGGACCTCGGCGCCGTGCTTCGGCAACAGCATGCGCACGACGCCTCCACTCGGCCACACGCGGCGGCTGGTGCCCTGGTCGCGCACCCAGATCGTGCAGGCGTCCGACGGGGCTCCGGTGGGATCGCGCAATCGGCACTCGACCAGGTTCGCGAACGCGCGCCAGTCGAAGGCCATGAACCGCGGATCGTGGGTCTCGACGCCGCTCGCACCGTGCAGGTCGGTGATGCGCAGCACTTCCTTCTTGTGCGCCATGACGAGGAAGTTCCATCGCCCGGGCGGGATCCACAGTTCGCGATCGGCGGGCGAGAACGGCAGCTCGAACGAACTGCCGCCGTCGCCGGGTTGCAGGCGGTAGGTGAACCAGCTGTCGATCGCACCGGTCAGCCCCGAGTCCACGCGAACGCGGGCCGCGCGCTGCACGACGATCGTCGCGTCCGTGGTCCCGCTCGGCAGGCGGCGCTGCCACGGCTCGCCGTCGACGAAGCACCACGCGCGCGGCAGTTCGAGCAGGGATCCGTAGGGGCAGTGGCCTCGCACCGTGAAGTGGCCGCCAGCGTCGGTGCGCAGCTCCTGCCAGCGGTAGAGGAAGATGCGGCAAGCGAAGTCCGGCACCGGCTCGCCGTTCGGCGTCGTCAGGCGGCCGCTGGCGGCGAACGGCTCCGCGGCACAGCGCACGCTCGGCAGCCGGGTCCATCGGTGCGCCAGCTGCGCGAACGGGATCCGGGCGGTCGCGAGACGTTGCCCGCGTTCGTCGGCCAGCAGCGTCGCGAACAGCTCGATGCCCGCTCGGCCGACGTGTTCCGGCGGCACGGCGACTTCGATCCAGCCGTCCCGATTGGTGCGCGAGCGGGCCAACGCAGCGTTGCGATTGCAGCGCCATTCCAGCTCGACGTGGTGATGGGCCACCGGCGCGCCATCGGCATCGAGCAGCTGCACGGCGATCACCGGCTCGCCGGTCCGTCGCGCCAGGGCCACGGGTTCGCCGCGATCCCACAGCACGACCTGGGTGCGCACCAGCTCCAGCGACTCGCCCCGCACGGTCGCCGTCGCGGCGGCGCCGACCTCGACGAACGGCCAGCGGGCGCTGCGTTCGTCGATGCGTTCGCCGACGATCGTCCGGCCCTGGCCGTCGCATTGCAGGGTGAAGTGCAGCTCGCTGCCGGGGGCGACGTCGCCGACGAACGTCGCCGCCATGGTCGTCGTTGGCGGCAGCTCGAAGCGCACGCGGCCACCGTTCGGCGGCAGGGCCGCGCAGAGCCGTTTGCGCGCCACCACGTCGAGCGCGACCTCGGCTGTGGCATCGTCGGGCAGCAGGCGCAGGGCCAGCGTGCCATCGGCTCCGGTCGGCGCGAGTGGTGCTGCCAATCCGTTCGCCGGCGGGCACAGCGCGACCGGGATGCCGGCCGCCGGTTCGCCGTCCGCCGCGGCGACTTCGACGGTGCAGGTGTGCGGGGGAGCCAGCTGCAGCCGCATGCGCGCCTTGCGCCAGTCGGTCGGCACGGTGTGGACCGCGAGCAGGTCGCCGGCGAACACCAGCAGGTGCCCGTCCTTCGGCACCTGGGTCGTGCCGAGGCGGTCGATGCGGTAGCGCTTGCCGGCGGCGTGCTGCATCGCGAGGCGCCGCGGCAGGTCGGCCGGGTAGCTCGCGCGGGCCCGCGGTTCGCGCATCCGCCAGGCCAAGCGCGCCTCGTCGTCGCCGATCGGGGTGAACACGACGATCGCGTCGGTGGCCGGCGAACCGTCGGGCCGCAGCACGAGGAAGCTCGCGCCGTCGGTTGGTCCCGGTTCCTCCGCCTTGGCTGCCAGCACTTCGAACGGATCGTTCGTGGTGGGGCCGGATGGGACCTGGCCGCGGAGTAGCGCCATGGAGGCAACCGCAGCCAGCACGGAGATCGCGAAGCTCTGGTGGATGGGCACGTGCATCGTGGGCCTCAGCGTTCCCGGAGCTCGGCGACCGCCGCCTCGAGCACGCGCCGCCGCTCGGGCGTGATGTCGACCGGCAGCCTTCGGAAAGCCTGCGCCAGGCGAATGGACGGCAGATCCCATTCCAGCGGCTCGCTGCGGGCCATGCCTTTGCGCAGTCGGAGTGTCGGCGTGAACGTGCCCTCGCCTGCGGCCACGGCCGAAGCGCTACCACCTTCGTCGAACGCAACCGGGTCGCCGCCGCCGATCGCCAGCTCGAGCACGATGCCCGCGGGCAGCTCCGGCACCGGCCGTAGCTTCACCTGCAGTTGCGGCCGGTCGTCGAGCACGACCGTCTGGTTCTCGTCGAGCAGATCCAACGCCACGCGGTGCCCGATCCTGGATCGGACGTCGACGTTCGCGCCTTCGAGCGGCACGAGGATCCGAACGAGGCCGTCCTTCGGAGCACAGCTCGTTTCCTCTTCGCGCAGCCGCACGATGCAGTCGTCGAGCGGCCGACCGGCACGATCGACGACGCGCAACTCGACCAGCCGGGCGAAGGGGCGCCAGTCGAGCGACGCGGGGCGCGGCTCGTCGCGGTCGTCGGTGCAGACATCCTCCCAACGCGCGAGATCGAGCACGCCGGCGTGGGCGACGAGGTGCCACGCCCCGTTCGGCAAGGGCAGCTTGCGTTCGCGGCCGTCGATCTCGACCGGAACCCGACGGCCCCTGCGACCCGACGGCTCGAGGCGGAACGCGAACGCCACTAGGTCGGGCGTCGCGAGCTCGGGGTGCAGCGGCAGGGATCTGGTGCGCTGCACGACGATGCGGTCGTCGACGGCGCCGTGGGCGAGTTCGAAGGACCACGGCGAGTCGCCGCCGAAGCACCATTCGCGCTCGATCTCGACGTGGGTCGTGGTGGTGGGTGGACCGTTCTTCTTGCGTCGGCTCGCCAGGTACTCGGGGTCCCGGCGCCGCTCGAACTCGCGGTCGGCATCGCGCGCCTCGCCGCGCAGCTCGAAGCGACCCGCTTCGTCGGTGCGCACGCGGAGCCCTTCGTCGGTGGTCAGCGTGATGGGCGTCCCGGGAGCCGAGCCATCGGGAAGGACCAGTTGTCCGGCCGCCAGCACCGGCATCGGCTGGCAGCGGATCGGATCGAGGCGCCGGCGGACGGGCTCGCGCAGGTGCAGCTCCAGCTGCGCACGGCCGACCTTGGGGCCCGTCGATCGCCGTACCGTCGGCGGCAGTTCTCCCGCGGCGAAGGCGAACTCTGTTTCCGCCGCATCGGCGTGCAGGTCGAGTACGAACGTCACCGGCTGCTCGCCGTCGAAGCCACCGGGCAACCCCAGCTCGACCCAGCCTTCGGCATCGGCGCGGATGTGGCGCAAGCGCCGCGCGTCGCCTTGTTGGATCCGCAGCGTGAACGCGCGATGCGCCGCCGGTTGCCCCGCCAGGTCGAGCACCTGCACCACGACGCTGGCGCTGGTGAAGGTCGCACCCAGTTCGAGCGCCGGCGCGTTCGCGGTCACGGTCGCCGTGGCCTGCGCCGAGGCGACCGTGCCCAGCGGTTCGGGCGCCGACAAGAGCACGGTCACCGTGGCCTCGCTGCCGATCGCGACGAACGGCCACGTGGCGCTGCGTTCGCCCGTCGGCTCGCCGGGAATGGGCTGCTCCAGACCGCGACACTTCAGCGCGAACGACAGCGCGCGGCGCGGAACCAGCTCGCCGACGAACGTCGCCGTCAGCGTCGTCGTCTTCGGCATCGTCAAGCGCACGCGGCCGCTGTTCGCCGGCAGCGGCGCCGTGATCGGCGTGTCGCTGCCGATCCGCAGGCCGATCGTGGTCGCGTTCGGCGCCGACAACAGCAGGCGCAGCGCGCGGGTGCCGTCGCTGCCGGTTGTGTGGCGACCGAGCAGCAGGCCGTTGGCCGAACGCACGGCGAGCGGCGCGCCGGCGACCGGTTGCCCCGCATCGTCCATCACCTCGACCGTGCACGCATGCGGGGCGATCAGCTGCAGCGACGCCGTCGCGTGGTCGACGAAGCGGTTGGCAGCGTGCTCGCCGGCGAACGCGAACATGCGCCCGCCGGTCGGGCTCTGCACGCAGCCGCGCGCGTCGACGGCAAGGCGGAGGCCGTCGCGAGCCTGCACCGCCAGCTGTCGCGGCTCGTCGCCGGGCCAACGTTCGGCCGCGGCCCGCGGCGCCGCGCGCTCGTCGACGTTCGGCGTGCCAGGCACGAAGAACACGAGCGCGTCGGTCGCCGGATTGCCGTCGGGACGATCGATGCGCACGCTGCGGGTCGCTGCGGCCGGCGTCGCCAGGACCTTCGCTGCCAGCACCGCGAACGGATCGTCCGCCGCAGCCGTCGTCGCCATCTGGGCGCAGGAGGTCCACAGCAGCAGCGCGGTGGCGATCGCAGCGCATACGAGCCATGCGGTGGCGAGGGAGCGATGGATGTTTGGTTGCATCGGGCCTCAGCGCGGTCGCGCGCGTTCGATCGCTTGCTCGAGCGCCTGTTGGTGTGCGGGGGTGATCTCGAACGTCAGCGTCGCACCGCGCTTCTTCACATCGACGCGCGGTAGCTGCCAGACCACCGTCGCCGGATGTGGGCCAACGCTGCGCACGCGCACCGACGGCGTGACCGGGCCGGTGCTCTCGACGGGCAACTCGGCCGTGAAGTGTTCGTCGAACGCAACGCCGTCGCCGTCGCCGATCGCCAGCTCGAGGACGACGCCGGGCGGTGGGTTCGGCGGTGGCTGCAGCACCACGCGCAGACGTGGTCGCGCGCCGACCACGACGGTTCGGTCCTCGGCGACGTCCTCGAGCGACACTTCGCCTTCCTGCCCGCTGGCTCGGATGTCGAGGTCCACGCCGGTGTGCGGCGTCAGGATGCGAAGCACGTTTGCCGCGAACCCGGAGAACGTGCTGTCGCGCAAGTGCACCCAACAACCACGAGCGGGGGCACCGCTGCGATCGACGATGCGCACCTCGACGAGGCGGGCGAACGACCGCCAGTCGAACGGGTCGAGGCGACGTTCGTCCAACGATCCTGGGCGAAGGTTGGGCCAGCGAGCGACCTCCTTCTCACCCGAGCGCACGACGAAGTTCCATGTCCCGGGTGGCAGCAGCAGCTGGCGTTCCTGCCAATCGATCTCGATCGGAACCGAGGGAGCGGCGCCGTCCGTGGCCTCGAGATGGAAGTCGAGGGCGTCCAGGTTGGGCGTCGCGAGGTCGTCGGGCAGCGGCACGGCGATGGGCCGGTGCACGACGAAGCGCTGGTTGGTGACGCCGTGGCGCAGCGTGGCGCGCCACGGCGAGTTGCCCTGGAAACACCAGGTCGGATCGAGCGTGAACTCGGTCGCAGCCTCGCCGGCCTCGCGGTCTGGCCGTTCGCCGCGCAGCTCGAAGCGGCCGTTCGCGTCCGTGCGGAACCGCAGGCCCGGTTCGATGCCGAGATCGACACCCGCGAGCGCCGTCCCGTCGGCGCGCACGATCTGGCCCGATGCCAGCACGGGCATCGGTTGGCACCGCGTCGGCCCGAGGCGAAGAACTCGCGGGCCATCGATGCGCAGGTCGAACTCGGCGCAGCCAACCGGCACGTCGTCACCGGACCGCAGGGTCACCGACGTGCCGTAGTCGCTACGGCGTCGTTCCTTCTCGTCGCCGTTCAGGTAGATCGCAGCCTGGATCGGTTGGCCGTCGGCGAACTGCGGTGGCACCAGCAACTCGACGAAGCCTTCGTCGTCGGTATGGAGCTGCAGGGTTCGGCGGGTGTCCCCGTGGTCGAGGCGCAGCGTGCCATCGCGTCGCGCGGCGGGCTCGCCGGCCGCATCGAGCAGCTGCAGCACCAGCATCGGGCGCTCGAACCGCACACCGAGTTCGAGCCGCGGCGGGTTCGCGTCGACTCTGGTCGACTCCCGCGACGTTGCCACCTGCTGCCACCTGGTGCGGCCAACGGAGCCGATCGGGCCGAGTTCCAGCGTCACCGTGACGTCGCTGCCGATCACGACGTGCGGCCAGACGATGCTGTTGCCGCCGCGGGGCTCGCCGTAGTGCCGCACCTTCTGCCCGCGGCTCGTGAGGTAGCACGCTTGCGCGCGCCGCAGCGACGGGTCGCCGGCAAGCGTCGCCGTCAACGCCGTCGTCTTCGGCATCGTGAACCGCGCGCGACCACCGATCGGCGGCAGCGGGGCGTCGATCGCAACGTCGGTGCAGAGGTCGAGGCCGATCCGGCAGTCGTGGGGCTGCGAGAGCAACAAGCGAAGCGGCAGCGTGCCGTCGGCCCCGGTCGTGTGTCGGCCGAGCAGCAGGCCGGTGCTGGTGGTGCGCAGGTTGATTGGGGCCGCAGCCACCGGTTGTCCGGCTTCGTCGACGACTTCGACCGTGCAGGTGTGCGGAGCGACGAGGTGCAGTTTGCTCAGGATGCTGTCGACGCGCCGGTCCGTCGCGCCCTCGCGAGTGAACGCGTAGAGGCGGCCGAGGTTCGGCGTCGTCACTTCGCCGCGGGCGCCGACGGCCAGCCGTTCGCCGTCGCGCGCCAACATGGCCAGCTGTCGCGGCTCGTCGCCGGGCCAGCGTTCTGCAGCCGCACGCCGCTGCTGGCTCGTGTCGGCCGTCGGCGACTCCGCAACGAAGACGACGATCGCGTCCGTCGCCGGCGTGCCGTCGGGGCGCACGATGCGCACCTCGCGGTCGCCCTGCGGAAGGACCGTCACCGGCTTCGCCGCCAGCACGGCGAACGGATCGTCGGCCTCCTGGGTGGTCGCTGGTGCGGGCGAAGGTGCGGCAGCCGCCTGGGCGCGCAGCGCCGTCGGCAACAGCCACAGCACGAGGGCGAACGTGGCGGACGACAGGGCTCGGTGGTGGCGACGATCCTTCATGGGCGAGCGATGGTCGCAGTGGGGTCGCGTCCTCGGCGGGGTTGGCGTTCCCCCGGCCGCCACAGCGGCCACTCCACGTGCATCCACGGCCGAACGATCCGCCATCGGCCCGCGACGTCAAGGGGCACGGGCTTCGTCGCGCCGTGGATGCTGCAGACCGACTCGCACAGCCTGCCGGCAACGCATCGACGCAGTTCCCTGCTTGACCTTGCTCCAGCGCCACGTCGCTCGGCTTTGCGGGCGAAGTCCGCTTCGCCATCACCCGCGCAGCAGGGCCAGGATGCTGTCGATCTCCCGTTGCCGCTCGGCCGTGACCTCGATCGCGACCTTCTTGCCTGCCTTCGGCACGTCGAAGCTCGGCAGCGCCAGGTTCATCGGGCCGATGGTGGTGTTGCCCTTGCGCAGGCTGAGCCGCGGCGTGAAGGCGCCCGCCTCCGGCAGCACGATCACGGCCGCACCGTTGGCGTCGAACGGCACCGGATCGCCGTTCGCGAGCACGAGCAACAGCTCGACTCCTTCGGGCAGCTTCGGCTTCGGCGCGATCGTCACCACGAGCGGCGGGCCGCCGCCGAGCACGACGACCTGGTCCTCGGTGACGACGCCGAGGTCGATGCTGGCGATCTTCTTGTCGTTCGGCTCGATGTCGATCCGAGCGCCGTCCTTCGGCAGCAGCACGTGCAGCAGGCCGTTGGTCGGTCGACGGGCGCTGCCGGAGCGGCCGTTGCGCAGCCACACGTTGCAGTCGTCGCACGGTGCGCCCTTCGCATCGCGCACCGTCACATTGACCAGCACCGCGTAGGCGCGCCAGTCGAACGCCATGAAGCGCGGGTCGTGCGTCTCGACGCCGCTGTCGGCGCGCAGGTCGGGTAGCTCGAGCAACTCCCTGCCGTCGAGGTGGGCGACGAAGTTCCAGCGACCCGGTGGCACGTAGAGAACGTGCGCGCCGAGCGACTGCAGGTCGATGCGTTCGCCTTCGCCGCTCGCCGGCTCGAGGCGGTAGCGGATGCGCGTGTGCAGGTCGCTCGGCAGGTCGGCGCCGAAGCGCACGCGTGCGGTGCGCTGCACGACGAGCCGCGCGTCCTTCGTGCCAGCCGCGAGTTGCGCGGTCCACGGCTGCCCGGTGACGAAGCACCATGCGGAGTCGACGCGCAGCTGGATCGGTTCGTTCGGCTCGGCCCCGAGCACCTCGAAGCGACCGGCTGCGTCCGTGACGACGCGCTGGTAGGTGGGGCCGTAGACGCCGAGCAAGAACTCCGGGATCGGCTTGCCGTCGGCCGTGGCGACCGTACCGGCCGCTAGCACGGGCGGTCGTTCGCAGCGCAGCGGCGGCAGCACGGTGCGCTCGGTGCCCTTGCCTTGCACGCGGACCTTGCCGAAGCCGAGCAGCGCGCCACGCGCCTCGGGCACCAGCAGCAGGCGGATCTCGACGTCGCCTTGGTTGCCGAGGTTCGTCGGCATGGCCAGCTCGATCCAGCCTTCGCCGTTGGTGCGGTTGCCCCAGGTGGTCGCGGTGCCGCGATCGCCGTGCCAGTGCGGCTCGACGACGAGGTTGCGGGCCGGCTTGCCGTCGGGGTCGAGGATCTGCATCGCGAACGTCGGCGCCGTCGGCGCGCGCACCACCGCCACGGGGGCGGCGTCGGCGGTGGCGGTGCCGTTGGCCGTCCCCAGCCCCAGGCTGGCGCTCTCGGTCGTGATCGTGAACGCGGCGCCGAGTTCGACGAACGGCCAGCGCGCGCTGCGTGCGCCGGTGCGCTGGCCCGAGACCTCGGGCGCTTTCTCGCCGCACTGCAGTTGCCAGTCGATCTCGGCGCCCGGCACGAGGTCGCCGGCGAACGTCGCTTCGATCGCCGTCGTCGGCGGCAGCTGGAGTCGCACGCTCGCTCCGTTCGCGGTCAGCGGCGCCTGCACCTTGCCCTTCGTTGCGACCTGCAATTCGACGAAGGCCGTGGCCGGTCGCACGCGCAGCAGCCGCAGCCTCGCCGTGCCGTCCGCGCCCGTCGCATGTTCGGGATCTCCGTCGTGCCGCGGCGCGTCGTGCACGGCGAATGGCACGCCGGCGGCTGGCTTGCCGTCGGCGGTGACGACGTCGACGGCGATCGACTGCGGCAGGGCCAGCTTCAGCACGATGCGCGGCTCGGTGCTGTCCTCGGCAACGTAGCAGCGCGCCGCCAGGTCGCCGGCGAACGCGAACACGTGGCCCTGCTTCGGCACCCGCGACGCACCGCGCTCGTCGACGCGGTAGCGCGTGCCGTTCGCGGCGAGCTGCGCGAAGCGCCGTGGTTCGTCGGCGGGGAATCGCTGCAGCGCCGCCTCGCGTTCCGCCCGCGCGGCCTCGTCGTCGCGCCACGGCGTGAACACGACGATCGCGTCGGCTGCCGGTGAGCCGTCGGGCTTCTGCACGACGACGCGCATGCCGCCGGCGGCGGGCTGCTGCGGCTCCTTGGCCGCGAGCACGACGAACGGATCGCTCGGCGCAGGTGGGGTGGGCTGCTGCGCCGGCGACGCCGCCGACACGAGCAACACGAGCGAGGCGAAGCACGGAACGCGCAGGGCTGTGTTCATGGCTGGGTGCGTGGTGAGGCGATCGGGTTCACTTCGGCGAAGGCTTTGGCAGCCACTGCTCCAGCACCTTCTGTCGTGCTGGCGTCACCTCGATTGCGACCTTGGCGCCGTTGCCCGGCACGTCGACGGCCGCCAGCTTCCAGTCCAAGGGACGCAGCTGATCGCCGATCTGCACGGCGACGGTCGGCGTGTACGAACCGGCCTCCGGCAGCAGGAGCGTGGCTCGTCCCTCCGCGTCGAACCGAACGTTCCGATCGCGGCCCGTGTACAGCATCAGCACGCAGTCGGCCGGCAGCTGCGGCAACGGCGACAGCGTCAAGGTCAGCGGAACACCTCCGCCGATCACCACGACCTGGTTCGTGTTGACGCGGCCGAGCTCGTGCTTCACGAGCGCGCCGTCGTCCGGCTCGACTTCGACTCTGGCCCCGTCCTTCGGCAGCAGCAGGTTCACGACGCCGTTCGCGGGCTTGCTGCTGCGACTGCGGCCGTTGTGCCCTTGGCTGACGCTGCACGCGTTGGTCGGATTGCCGGCGGTGTCGCGCACCGCGATCTCGACGGCGACCGCGTAGGCGCGCCAGTCGAACTGCATGAAGCGCGGGTCGTGCGTCTCGATCCCGCTCTGCGCGTGCAGGTCGGGCAGGCGCAGCAGTTCGCGGTCGTGCCAACGCACGACGAAGTCCCAGCGCCCCGGCGGCACCACCAGTTCGCGCTGGCCGGGGGCGAGGTGCAGGCCGAACGGTGGGCCGGCTCCCTCCGTCGGCTCGAGCCGGTAGTCGATCATGGTGATCAGGCCCTCGGGGAGGTCCCAGCCGAAGCGCACGCGCGCCATCGGCTGCACGACCAGCCGCGCGTCGTCGGTGCCGTTCGCGAGTTCGCGCGTCCACATGTCGCCCTCGACGAGGCACCAGGAGTGCGGCAGATGGATCCGAACGGTTCGTCCGGACTCCGGACCGTGCACGACGAAGCGGCCGTGGGCGTCCGCGGTCACACGCTGGTAGGCCGGCAAGTAGACAGCGAGCTCGAGATGAGGCACCGGAGTGCCGTCGCGCGTGACGATCTGGCCACAGGCGAGGAGCGGCAGCGAAGTGCAGCGCAGCGGCGGCAGTTCGCTGCGAGCCCGGGCAGCGCTCGGAACGGTGCACGTGCCGAGACCGCGTTCGCTGCCGTCGGCGTTCTGCAGCCGCACGCGCAACGTGACGTCCTCCTGGCCGACGAACGCCGGCGGGATCGCGACTTCGATCCAG
>ERZ1066117.613-NODE-613-length-24995-cov-7.274539_pt1 | contig 24995 bp, 16 predicted proteins | sample MGYA00382764_ERZ1066117 | MGnify/ENA primary metagenome ERZ1066117 (study PRJEB33369, sample SAMEA5778347) | biofilm metagenome | biome: Industrial cooling water; feature: Water cooling tower basin; material: Biofilm | place: United Arab Emirates | collected...
CCGTGGGCGATCTGCCATTTGATGGTGCCGTTGTTCACATCGATGGCGCTGATCGTGCCATAGGGCGGCTTCACCAGCGGCAGGCCATCCACGGCAAGGCGCGGCGGGCCGCTGCCGGCGGCGGGCGGGGTGGCAGGCGCCGGGCTGTCGGCGCCGGCGCCCTCGCCCGGGCCCTTGATCATCACCACCGGCTGGCCGGCAACGCCGACCACCAACGGAATGTCTGACAGGCCGGCTGGCGGCGGCAGGAGGCCGGTGGAGGAAATGCAGGCGCCGCAGGCATAGACATAGGCAATGCCGGTTTCCGGATCGAAGCTGCCGCCCGGCCAGTTGGTGCCACCCTGCGCCCAGTTGTTGATCACCCCGAACTTTTCCGGCGTGGAAACGATCGGCGGCGTGTACACGGGCCCGAGCACATATTTCGAGGTCAGCTCCAGCGCCTTCTTCTTCAGATCGGGCGTGAAATCGATCAGGTCCTTCTCCTCGACGCCGTTCCTCGCATAGACCGGCGGCTTGGACGGGATCGGCTGGGTCGGGCTGTACCATTCGCCGGGCACATTGCCCTTGGGCACCTTGGTTTCCTTGATCGGCCAAACCGGCTGGCCGGTGGCGCGATCAAAGACATAGAAGAAGCCCTGCTTTGACGGCAGGCCGACCACCTTGCGCGGCTTGCCGTCCACCGTCACGTTCATCAGCAGCGGCGCCGAACTGTTGTCGAGGTCCCAGATCTCGTGATGGATCAGCTGGTAGTGCCAGCGGCGCTCGCCGGTCTTCAGGTCAACGGCGACCAGGCTGTTGGCGAAGAGATTGTTGCCCGGGCGCTTGCCGCCGAAGAAATCGGAGGTGGCGGATTCGACCGCCAGATAGGCCAGGCCAAGCTCTTCATCGACCGAGACCTGCGTCCACACGCCGGTGTTGCCGTTCACGTCGGCCGACTTGTTCAGCCACGTGTCATAGCCAAACTCGCCGGGCTTGGGCACGGTGTGGAAGGTCCACAGCCGCTTGCCGGTGCGCACGTCGAAGGCGCGCACATAGCCCTTGGTGTTGTTGTGGGTGCGCGGCGTGAAGCCTTCGCGGAAGGCGGCACCGATGATGATCGTGTTGCCGGAGACGGCCGGGGCGGAATGGACGCCGACTTCGCCGGTATCGAGATCGCCCAGGTCCTGATCGAAATCCTTCTTGAGGTCGATCACGCCGTTCTCGCCGAATTCCGGATCGGGGCGGCCGGTATCGGCATCGAGGCTGACCAGCCGATAGCCGATGGTGACATAGAGGATCCGGCGCTTCGTCCCGTCCGTCCAGTATGACAAGCCACGACCGGACAGGGCGCGCGGGGACTCGGCCGAACGCCGGCCCTCGTGCATGGCATATTGCCAGAGCAGCTCGCCGGTGGCGCCGTTCAGCGCCACCACGGCGCGGCGGGTGCCGCCAGTGGTGTAAATCACGCCGTCAACCGCGAGCGGGGTCGACTCCAGCTTGTATTCCGGGCGGCTGCCCAGGATGTCGGTCTTGAAGCGCCAGGCGATCTCGAGATCCTTGAAGTTGCCGGCGTTGATCTGATCCAGCGGCGAATAGCGGCTGCCCTTCAGATCGGCGTTGTAGGTGGTCCAGTTGGCGACCCCGTTGGTGGTGCGCGCGGCAGCCACGCCTTCCTTGCCCGGCGTCTGCGCCAGCGCTGCGGTGCCAAGCATCAGCGCGGCGGTGACCGACAGCGGCAGGATGCGGGTGATGATCATGATCTGGTCCTTCGATGATGGATGCAGGCGGTGCGGAAATGGCGATCAGGCCGCCGGCATCTGCATCACCTTGTCGAGCCCGGCCTTCAGGCTGGCCTTCTGCGCTTCGGTGAGCTGCGGATAGGGGGTGCGGGCATACATCATCGGGCCGCCCATGCGGAGCGAGAGGACATATTTCATCGACGCATAGGTGTTCGCGCCCATGTTGTGATCGCGCATGATGCCCTGAGCGGCGCGCAGATGGGCGAGCTTGGCCTTCCAGTCGCCTTTCTTGCGATAGGCGGTGAAGATATCCGCGCACTTGTCGCTGAACTGGTTGCCGTCGGCCAGGATGGCGCCCATGCCGGCTTCGACGGCCGGAATGAGGTTGTTGGACGTGCCGCAGCGCATGTTGAGTTCCGGGAAATTCTTCAGGAACTCGGCAAAGCCGGCCGGATCGCCGGACGAATCCTTGATGCCGGCGAGGTGCGGATATTTCATCATCGCGCGCAGCAGCTCATGGGTGATCGCCACCTCGGAGGTGCCGGGGATGTGATAGAGGTTGATCGGGATCGACACCGCCTCGAACAGCTGGGTGTAATAATGGATCAGCCCCTCGTTCGGCGGCTGGTTGAAATAGAAGGGCGGGATCACCAGCAGGCCGTCGGCGCCCACGCTCTGGGCGTGGCGGGCCAGATCGATGGTCTCCACGATGTTGGGCGTGCCGGGGCCGACCATGATGTTCATGTTGCCCTTGTGCTTCATCGCCGTCTCGGTGATCAGCTTGCGCTCCGCCACCGAGAAGCTGGGGAATTCGCCGGAGGTGCCCAGCACCACCACGCCATCGGCGCCGCACTTCTGGTGCCATTCCATCACCGCCTTCATGGCGCCGGGATCGAACTGGCCCTTGGCATCGCAGGGCGTCACCGTGGCCACCCAATAGGCGACCTTTTCCTTCGAGCCGAGGCGGCGGGCGCCGGCCATCTGCGCGGCGGCCGGTGCAGCGGCCAGAGCGCCGGCAGCGAGGCCGGCGGCAGCCAGGCCCAAGGTATCGCGGCGGGTCACTTCCATCGTTCGTCCTCCCCAGTGGCCGGACATTGCCGGCAGTCATGCATTCCATCAATGCGCGGCCCGCGCCACGCGGCAAGATGACAGGTTTTGGTGCTGGCGTGTCTGCTCAGAAGCCCACGCGCACCCCCAGCCGATATTGCCGCCCAATCGCATCATAGATGATGCCGTTGATTGGCGTGAAATAGAAGGCGCTCTGTCCCTGGGCCTGGCTGGCGGGCACATTGGGCGGCGCCTTGTTCAAAAGATTGTCGATCGTGGCGAACAGCTGCAGGGTCTTGGTGATCCGCCAGTTGCCGCGCAGATCGACATAGGCAATGGCCGGAACGCTGTTGTCGTCTACATCCTTGGGCCCCCAGGCGCTGTTCAGCTTGGCAGCACCGACGAAACGCGTCTGCACCGTGCCTGTCACATCGCCCTTGTTGAAGGTGGCCGAAGCGGTGAAGCGCGCGCGCGGGAAACCGGTGCCACCCAGATTGTCTGGCCCGATAGCGCCGGCCAGATTGAACGTGTTGCCCAGCTGCTGCTGGCGCAGTTCGAAGATATAATTGCCCAGCACGCGCAGATTGAGGCTGCCGCCCAGCGCCGGGACTGTCCAATCGAGCTGATAATCCAGCCCCGAGGTCTTCAGACTGGCGATGTTGTCGGGGAACACGTTGATCTGGCTCAGCAGCGGCTGGCCGTTCGCACCGATCGGACCGGCAAACACCAGCTGGCTGCAGAAGGCGGTCTGACCGGCATTGCAGCGCGCCAGCACATCATTGGCCCCCACCTGCACGATCGCATCGGAGAGATTGATGCTGTAATAATCCACCGACAGGCTGAAGCGGTCGAGGAAGCTGGGTTGCAGCACCATGCCGGCAGAGAAGGTGCGGGCCTTCTCTGGCTGCAGCGCTGCATTGCCGCTGGCGAAGCTGAAGATCGCCACGGTGACGTTGTTGTTGGGGTCCACCGCCGAAGACAGCGTGGACAGGCCGGTGGAGAACAGCTCGTTGAGGTTGGGCGCGCGGATGTCGCGTGAGAGAGTGGCGCGCACCCGCAGCCCATCCACGATGTCCGAAAGTGCGCCGATCTTCCAGGTGGTGACCCCGCCGCTGGTAGAATAATCGGTATAGCGCACGGCACCGTTCACGTTCAGCGAGCGCAGGAAGCCATCCCTGATGATTGGCACATCGACTTCCAGAAAGCCTTCCTTCACATCATAGCGGCCGGTGAAGCTGGGGAAGTTGGCCACGGAATAGATGCGGGCCTGAGCACCTGGATCGTTGATGATGTTGCCGTTTTCGGTGCGATATTCGCCGCCGAAGGCCAGCGCGATATCACCTGCGGCCAACCCCGGCAGCCGGCCCTGGATGGTAGCGGCGGTCACTGTCTGGCGCAGCAGCTGGCGCTGGAAATTGGCGCCCGGTGCCACATTCACATAGCGGATCGCCTCCTGGCTGGCGACGCCCTGGCCGATGATGTTGAGCGGGCGGCAGGCCGGATCATCGTTGGTGGTGCTGGCATCGGCATTCACCCGGCAGACGATCTGGCCTGCCGCATTGCGCACCGCATCGATGGCACGGTTGAAATTGCTGATGATGGCGTTGGATTCGGTGGTCTGGAACACCCGCACGTCGCCGCGCTGATAATAGGCGCTGTAGCTCCAGCCGCCGCCCAGATCGCCTTCAGCCGTCAGCACTCCGCGCCACAGCTGGCGATCGGTGGTGGCCACCGGCACCCCAAGCGCATTGGCGGCGAAATTGTCGTAATCCAGATTGGCCGGCGTGATGTTGTTGATGTTGGTGGTGCCGATGCGGATCGCGGTCCAGTTGTTGGCCACCACCTGCTGGCGCACGGCTTCGGGCAGGAAGGGATTGTCCACCCGGATGAACGGCGCCTGCGCCCCGGTGCGGATGAACGGCACCGAATTGTTGCGCGAGAAGGTGGTGCCATAATTGAACTGCGCCGATACCCGCAGCCAATCGGCGAAATCATATTTCACCAGGCCGAACAGCGATCCGGTGCGGTAGCGGATGGCCAGATTGTTGAGCGCGCCCTGGAGTGTGTCGGCATCGGCTGCGATCTGGCCCGAAATGAATCGCGCGCCAAACGGCGCCAGCTGGCCATTGGCGCCAATGAACTGCTGGTTCTGCAGGCTGCCAGCGCTGATCTGGTTGGCGGTGGGGCAGGCGTTGGAGGCCGAAAGCGCCGCGTTGCAGGCGCCCACGATCAGGCCGCCGGTGGTGGCGTTGGACAGGTTGACGTTGTCGGCCCTGATCAGCCGCGGCTCGCTGTTGGTGGCGGTGAACGCCGGGTTGTTGACCAGCTGGCGATAGCGATTCCAGCTGCGCTGGTTGGCAAAGATGTTGCTGGGCGCATCGAACCAGTTGCCGGCCACAATGATGCGGCCCTTGTTGTCATCAAAACCGGTGCCCCAGGCCGCCTGGACACGATAGTTCAGGCGATCGAACGCATAGGAATCCCCAACTTCCGCACTCGCCCGGAAGCCATCAAATTTCTTGTTGATGACCAGATTGACCACGCCCGATACGGCGTCTGAGCCCCAGGCTGCCGAAGCGCCCGCCGTCACCACGTCGATGCGCTCCACCAGTGCGGTGGGCATGGTGCCGATGTCCACCTGGCCGGTGACATTCGACTGCACGACACGCTGGCCATCGAACAGCACGAGCGTGCGGGTAACGCCCAGATTCCGGAGGTTCACCGTGTCGAGACCAGTGATCCCAGCGACGATATTGCCAGCGCCAGACGTGTTGTTGGGCGACGCGGAGCTGCCTACCGCCGGCAGTTCGCGGATGGCATCGCCCACCGTTGGCCGGGCATCGCGCAGCAGCAGCTCTTCGGAGACGACCGTGACCGGGGTGGGCGCGGTGTAGCCCGACACCGCAATCCGCGAACCAGTGACGACAATGGTTTCCTCAGCCAGCGTCTCTGAAGGCGCTTCGGGCGCAGGTGCGGTCTGGGCCGCAGTTGTGCCGGCAGAAATGACGGCAACCCATGCCAGGGCGGCCCGCGAAGCCATCATTGTGGCCATGATCATTCCCCCATCACATGGCCAGAGTGCGGTCGGGACGCCATGGCATCGCCGGTCGCGTGGCCGATATCCTGCGGTTGCTCCCCAGATCGAGACCTGTCGGCAGTTCTTGCGCCACCGAAGGACATCGATCGAACGATACGGTATCATGTCACCCATACCCGCGCAACCACACGCACACGCGTTCGCAAAGCGAACAGCGTGCGCGATCAGAGCCTTGGCTGCGCCACGTCTGGTCCCAGCTTCAGTCCGGGCAGATCAGGGTCAGGCGGCCGCGCGCGCGGTCTTCCGGGTCGCGCTGCAGGCTCACGCTGGCGCAGTTGGCCAGCACATCGGCGCCCAGCTTCACGTTGCGCCATTCGCCCTGGCGGCCACGCCGGCCCACCACGGCCAGACCGGTTTCGGCATTGGCGTCGGGCGGCAGTTCGGTGCGGCCGGCCCAGTCGAACAACCTTACCCAGCCCCGGCGCAGACTGAGGCCGGCGATGGCGGCCGGCTGCGCCAGTTCCAGCATCCGCACCGGGCGAATGGCGCCGAAGCTGATCGGCACGCGTTGCACATCCCCCACCAGCTGGCCAGCCCCCGTATCGGCGAGCGCGCTGGCGGCCGCAGCGCTCATCACCGTGGTCGGCCGCAGCGGGTGGATCTCCACGTCCAGCGTCTCGCCATTGGCCAGCCGCCAGTCGAAGCCCCAGGCATCGCTGCGCCCGGTGCGGGCCGGCAAAATGGTGCTGCGATCGCGCGCGCTGGCCGACCGCAGCTGCAGCGTCACGTCGGGATGTGGCAACAGCGGCAGGCCGATGCTGCCATCGCTGCCCGCCGCCTGTCCGGGCGGTGCTGCTGCCGGCTGCAGCACGCGCGCCCGTACTGGCTGCCCGGCGATCAGCAGCGTCTCGCGGCTGAACCTGATGGACAGGCTGGTCTGCCCCACCGCCACCCGATAGCTGCCGCGATCCACGTCGGCGCCATCGGGGCGCGTTTCGCCGGCCAGCACCGCCAGCACCGGGTGATCGGGATTGATCTGCACGATGTCGTCGCCGCCAAAGTCCACCGTCAGCCGCAAGCGCTGGCCGGCCATTTCCACCTCGATCAGCGGCGCGGCGGCCGGCAGCACCAGGGCGGGCAAGGGCGGTGGCGGCTTGCGGGCGGCGGCGGGGCCAGCCAGCAGCAGGGCCGTGAGGGCAAGGCGCAGCATGGTGGCGTATTATAACTATAACACGCCGCAATCAAGCCGTGCGGAAGGCGTTGCTGATCGGATAACGCCGGTCGCGGCCGAAGTTGCGGCGGCCGATCTTCACGCCTGGCGGCGCCTGCCGGCGCTTGTACTCGGCGATGTAGAGCAGCCGCTCCACCCGCGTCACCGTGGCGGCATCCAGCCCTTGGGCGATCAGCTCGGCGGCGGAGCCTTCCTCCTCCACCAGCGCCATCAGGATGCGATCGAGCAGCGGATAGGGCGGCAGGCTGTCCTCGTCCTTCTGGTCGGGGCGCAGTTCGGCGGACGGCGGCTTGCTGATCACCCGCTCGGGCATCACCTGGCCGGCCGGGCCGAGGGCAAGGCGGGGGCGCTGGCGGTTCCGCCATTCGCTCACCCGGAACACGGTGGTCTTGTAGAGGTCCTTCAGCACCGAATAGCCGCCGGCCATGTCGCCATAGATGGTGGCATAGCCCACGCTCATCTCGCTCTTGTTGCCGGTGGTGAGCAGCATCGGCCCATATTTGTTCGAAAGCGCCATCAGCGTGAGGCCGCGGATGCGCGACTGGATATTCTCCTCGGTGATGTCGCGCGCCCGGCCTTCGAACAGCGGCTTCAGCATCGCATCAAAGGCCTGCATCGCCGGTTCGATGCCCACCGTGTCGAGCCGGCAACCGAGCAGGCGGGCGCATTCTGCCGCATCGTCCAGGCTCTCCTGACTGGTGTAGGGGCTGGGCATCATCACGCACCACACCCGGTCGGCGCCCAGCGCATCCACGGCCACGGCCGCCGACAGCGCCGAATCGATTCCGCCGGAAAGCCCCAGCACCACGCCCGGGAAGCGGTTGCGGTTCACATAGTCGCGCAGGCCCACCAGCATGGCATGATAAATGTCTTCCGGGTCGGCATCGGCAGGGCTGATCTCGCCCTTTGCGCAAGCCCAGCCGGTCGCGCCGCGCTGCCAATGGGTCAGCCGCACCGCTTCGTCCCAATCGGGCAGGCGGTGGGCAAGGCTGCGATCCCCGTTGAGGACGAAGGAAGCGCCGTCGAACACCAGCTCGTCCTGCCCGCCGACGCGATTGAGAAAGGCCAGCGGCAGGCCGGTCTCGGTCACCCGGCCCACCGCCACGCTGAGCCGGCGATCACCCTTGCCCACTTCGAAGGGGCTGCCATGGGGTGCGATCAGCAGTTCCGCACCGGTTTCAGCCAGGCATTCGCACACTTCGGAAAACCAGATATCCTCACAGATCGGCACGCCCAGCCGCACGCCGCGAAACGCCAGCGGGCCGGGCAGCGGGCCAGCGGTGAACACCCGCTTTTCATCGAAGGTGCCATAGTTGGGCAGCTCGTGCTTGCGGGTGACGCCGGCAATGCGCCCGCCATCCAGCAGCAGCATGGCATTGAACACCGCACCATCTTGCGCCCACGGTGCGCCCACCAGCAGGGCAGAGCCGCCATCTGCCGTCACGCTGGCCAGCTGTTCCACGGTGGTGCGGGCGGCGGCGACCAGCGCCGGCTTCAGCACCAGATCCTCCGGCGGATAGCCCACGATGGAAAGCTCCGGCGTCACCAGCAGATCGGCGCTGCTGGCGGCCTGGCGGGCCTGCCTTATGGACTCGGCATTGCCGGCCAGATCGCCCACGGTGGCGTTCAGCTGGGCAAGCGCGATGGTCAACCGGACTGTCATCGCGCCACGCTTACCGGGAAGCGGGCAGCGAAGCCAGAGCGGCGCTGGAAATGCGGCAAACGGATGCGCCCGCCAGTGGCCTTGCTCCACCCGTCTGCTATAGCTCGCAAGACCATCCCCATGCCCGCCATCCACGCCCCCAATCATCCCCGCCTGCAAGCCCTCGCTGCGGCCGACTGGCCGGCCGATGCCGCGGCTGCCGCCACCGTGGTGGCCGAGCTGATCAGATTCCTGTCCGATGCGGATGTCGCCAACCGGGATTGGGCCGCCTTCCTGCTGGCGCAGTCCCCCGCAGATGGGCCCGAGGTGCGCGCTGCCCTGCAACGCGCCGCGGCCGACAGCAGCCTGATGGTGCGCGGCGAGGCAGTGCTGGGCCTGGCCCGGCGTGACCGGGCGCTGGCCTTTCCGCATGTGCAGGCGGCCCTGGCGCTCGACGAGGTGAGTGCCGCGCTGTTTGAGGCGGCCGGCCTCTGCGCCCACCCGGCGTTGATCGCCGATCTGGAAGAATGGGCGCGGCCATCGGCCAATCGGCTGGCCGACATGGCCGCCACCGAGGCGCTGATGGCCTGTCGCGCCGCTTCAGGCCAGCCGGGTGCGGCCCGTCAGCGCCATCGCCACATCAAGCTCCGCCTTCAGCAGCTGGAGGACATGGGCCACGCCGGCCTGCCCGCGCGCGCCGAGCCCCCATATCCAGGGCCGGCCGATCAGCACGGCGCTGGCCCCCAGGCTGACATAGCGCAGGACATCGAGCCCGGAGCGGACGCCGCCATCGGCAAGCACCGGGATCGCGCCGCCTAGCCGATCGAGGATCGCCGGCAGCGCCCTTACCGCCGAGAGGGCGCCATCGAGCTGTCGCCCGCCATGATTGGACACGACGATGGCATCGGCGCCATTGGCCATGGCCAGCGCGGCATCATCCGGGTGCAGGATGCCCTTGACGATCAGCGGCCCCGGCCACTGCGACCGCACCCAGGCCAGCGAATCCCAATCGGCGCTGGCGTCGAAATTGCGGGCGATCCAGCCCAGATAGTCACTCAGCGGGGCTCGGGCACCGAGCAGCGAGGTGAGATTGCCCATGGCGATCGGCCCACCCAGAAGGCCGACATCGATTGCCCAGCCCGGCCTTGCTGCCACCTGCGCGGCCCGGTGCAGCCAGCCGGCAAGGCCCGGCGCGCCGGTGAGGCTGGACCGCACATCGCGATACCGCGCGCCGGGTGTTGGCAGGTCCACGGTGAGCACCAGCGCCGGGCAGCCCTGCGCCCGCGCCTCGGCGATCATCGCCGCGTTGGCGCCCCTGTCCCGCACCAGATAGAGCTGGAACCATGGCGGGGCGCCGCCGCCCTGCGTCACCTCGGCCAGGCTGCACACCGATACGGTGGACAGCGCCATCGCCACGCCGGCATCAAGCGCCGCTCGCCAAGCCTGCACCTCGCCGCGCCGCGCATGCAGGCCGCCCAGCCCGACCGGCGCGAGGATCACCGGCATGGCCAGCTTCTGGCCCAGCAACCTGATCGCGGTATCAATGCGCGACACATCGACCAGCACGCGCTGATCGAGACGGACAGCGGCAAGGTCATCGACGTTGGCGGCCAGCGTGGTTTCCGCATAGCTGCCGCCATCGGTGTAATCGAACAGGAAGCGCGGCACCCGGGCGCGGGACAGCGCGCGATAATCGGCAATCGCGGCGGGCTTCACCGCGCGTCGGCAGCCTTGGCCGCCGCCACCTGATCGGCCACGCTCTTCAGGATGGCCGGCACGTCGTGGACGATGCCGTCGCGAATGGTCCAGCGGATGCCGCCCTTCACCACCGTCTTCTGCGTCGTCTCGTCCAGCCGGGCAAAGCCGGTGCCATAAAGCGTCTTCAGATTGTGCAGCGGGTTTTCCGGCACCACGATCAGATCGGCGCGCATGCCCACCCGCACCAGGCCGAAATCGGGCTCCTTGCCCTTCGGCTCCTCCAGCGTGGTGGCGCCGTTGATGGTGGCGGCCTGGATGACCTCCAGTGGCGCGAAACCCGCCTCGCGCAGCAGTTCCAGTTCCAGGATGTAGCCGAACCCCCAGGTCTGCCAAATGAAGCCGGGATCGCTCCCCGTGGTCACGCGGCCACCCATGTTCTTGTAATCATTCACCAGCTGCATGTAGCGCGTGTAGAAGCGCCGCCATTCATATTCGCGCTCGCTGGTCCAGTCGAAGAAATAGCTGCCGTGGTTGTCGCGGTTCGATTCGAAGAAGCGCGTCAGGCTGGGCAGCGTGTAGCGCTCATGCCATTCGGCGCGCTGTGCCCGCATCAGGTCGCGGCTGGCGGAATAGATGTTGAAGGTGGGATCGAAGGTGACGCCGGTGCCCTTCTGCGCCTTCAGATAATCCTGCCATTGCGGGCTGCCGGGCGGGTGGATCTGGTCCCAGATTTCGGCGATGCCGCCAAAGCGCATCTGCTCGTCATTGAAATTATAATCGGCTGGCGTGTCCTGCACGCGCCGGCCATCCAGAATGCTTTCGAAATGGCCATAGAAATGCGTGATGGTGCCAAGGCCCGCGGCGGCGGCATCGCGGGCGTTGAACTCGGCGATGTTGGGCTGAGACAGGTGCGCCACCGTGCCCAGCCCCAACTTCTTCGCCTCGTCGATGGCGGCGCGGTCAATCGCTGGCGTCTCGTCGCCGCGATTGAAGAACTTGATGCCATCGATGCCCACACTGGCGGCCCAGCGCACCCATTCGCGCGCCTTTTTCGGCGTCGTCACCCGCCCGCCCTTCCAGCCGGCGTTGGCGCCTGAGCCAAGTGTTTGATAAACATAGAGGCGCGGGCTCATGATCTCGCCGGCCGCCGCGCGCTTCTTGTCGGAAAGCGCACGCGCCGCATCGCCGCCATAGAGCGGGATCCCGCGCAGTGTGGTCACCCCATGCGCCAGCCACAGTTTCCACGCATAATCAGGATCGTTCATCTTGAAGATGTCGCCCTGGTGGCCATGCATGTCGACAAAGCCGGGCAGAACAACCATGCCGGTGGCGTCAATCTCGCGCGTGGCGCCGGCTGGTGGCCGATTGCTGCGCATTGGCAGGCCCGGCGTGCCGGCGCTGCGAATATCCGTGATCTTTCCGCCATTTATGATGATGTCGGCCGGGCCATATGGCGGGCCGCCGTTGCCGGTGATGATGGTGGCGCCGCGGATCACCAGCGTTTCATAAGGCCCGGCGGCCAGCGCCGTGTCCCGGGGGGCGCTTGTCTTCATCTGGCCGGCCATCTGGGCGCTTGCGGTGGCGGCGGAGAGCAGGCAGGCGGCGGCGAACAGGATCGGCTTCATCATTTCCCCCAATTTGTGCGCAGCATAGACGCGCGCACAGCCGCCCGCTAGGCTGGCAAACATGCAATGGGCGGCGGTTCTCATCGGTTACATCCTGGGCTCGATTCCCTTTGGATTGCTGCTCACCAGGGCCATCGGCATCGACATAAGGCAGGTGGGCAGCGGCAACATCGGCACCACCAACGTGTTGAGAACAGGCAACAAAGGCCTGGCCGCCGCCACCCTGTTGCTTGATGCCGGCAAGGGCGCCGCCGCCGTGTTCATCGGCCGCGAACTGGGCGGCGAGATGGCCCGGGAGATGCTTGGGATCATGGCCGGCACCGCCGCCTTTATCGGGCACCTGTTTCCCATCTGGCTGAAGTTCCGCGGCGGCAAGGGCGTCGCCACCATCCTGGGCATCACGCTGGCCGCCGCACCGCTGGCCGGGGTCATTGCGCTGGCGGTGTGGCTGGGCGGCGCGCTGGCCACCCGCTATTCCAGTGTGGGCGGAATGGTGGCGGCAATCACCTGCGCGGTGGCGGCCTGGTGGCTTTTGGGGCCGGCCTGGGGCGCGCACGTGGCGGCAATGGCCGCACTTTTGATCTTCATGCACAGGGACAATATCGCCCGCCTGCGCGCCGGCACCGAATCGAAGATCGGGCAGAAGGCCAAGTGAGTCTGCCTGCCGACGCGCGCAAAGGAACGTTTATCGTTCCTGCCGATGCAATCGCCCGCATCCGGCTGATCCGCACCGACAGCATCGGCCCTGTCACCTACCGGCAGCTCATCGCCCGCTTCGGCACGGCGCAGGCGGCGTTGGACGCGCTCCCTGATCTCGCCCGGCGCGGCAACCGCAGCCTGTCGCTCTGCCCTGCCAGCGCGGCGGAAGCCGAACTCGCCGCCCTCCCCCGCATCGGCGCGCAGCTGCTGTTCCTCGGGACGCCCGATTATCCGGCGCTGCTCGCCCACACCGAAACCGCGCCGCCGGTGCTCTATGCCCGCGGAGACGTGGCGCTGCTCGAACGCCCCGCCGTCGCCATCGTCGGCGCCCGCAACGCCAGCGCCGCCGGCATGCGCTTTGCGCGCGCTTTGGCGATCGACCTTGGCGCGGCGGAGCAGGTGATCGTCTCCGGGCTGGCGCGCGGCATCGATGCGGCGGCGCATGCGGCGGCGCTTTCCACCGGCACCATCGCCGTGGTCGCCGGCGGGGCGGATGTGCCCTATCCGCCCGATCACGCCGATCTGATGGCGCAGATCGCCGAGGCTGGCCTCGTGGTCGCCGAGCAGCCGCCTGGCGTGGAGCCGCAGGCCCGCCACTTCCCCCGCCGCAACCGCATCATCGCGGGCCTCAGCGCCGGCACCATCGTGGTGGAGGGCGCGGCCAAATCCGGCAGCCTGATCACCGCGCGGCTGGCGGCTGAACTGGGGCGGGAGGTGATGGCCGTCCCCGGCTCCCCGCTCGATCCGCGCGCCGGCGGCTGCAACCAGCTGATCCGCGAAGGCGCGACGCTGGTGCGTGACGCAGCGGACGTGCTGGAGGCGCTCTCCACCCTCTCCGGCGAGCCGCGCTTGCCCCTGGGCATGGCCGAACCCGCCGCCCCGGCCCTCGTCGCCCCTGAAAGCGCCCGCGTCACGGTGCTGGCCCTGCTCTCCCCCACGCCGGTGCCGGTGGACGATCTCGTCCGCCAGTCCGCCCTGCCGGCGGCGCAGGTGGCGAGCGTGCTGCTCGATCTGGAACTGGAAGGCGCGCTGGTGCGCCACGCGGGGGCGCGGGTCGCACTGGCTTAGTCCCGCTCTCCCCGTCATGCTGAACTTGTTTCAGCATCCATGAGAGTATGCCTCGCCTTGCTGTGCTTGGAGGCAGAAGCGCGCCATGGATGCTGAAACAAGTTCAGCATGACGAACCCTTCAACTCACACCGCCGTCCCCACCAGCTTGCCGATGCCCGCTGTCAGCCCCATGGCCAGCGCGCCCCAGAACAGCACGCGCGCCACCGGCCGCGCAAGCGCCGCGCCGCCGGCCCGCGCGCCCACCGCGCCCAGCAGGGCCAGAAACAGCATGGAGCCCGCCGCTTGGGCCCACAGCATCCACGCCATCGGCAGCACGGCAGCAAGCGCCAGCGGCAGCGCCGCGCCGGCGGTGAAGGTGCCGGCCGAAGCCAGCGCCGCCAGCACGGGGCGGGCGGCGGTCGTCTCGGTGATGTGCAGCTCGTCCCGCGCGTGGGTGCCGAGCGCGTCGTGCGCCATCATCTGGGTGGCAACTTTTGTGGCCGTCTCCGGGTCCACGCCGCGGCCCACATAGATGGCGGCCAGTTCCTTGTGCTCGTGGTCCGGATCGGCGGCCAGCTCGGCGCGCTCGCGGGCGAGATCGGCGGCCTCCGTATCAGCCTGGCTGCTCACCGAGACATATTCCCCCGCCGCCATCGACATGGCGCCCGCCACCAGCCCCGCCACGCCGGCCACCAGCAACGCCTGCCGATCCGCGCCAGAGGCCGCCACCCCCAGGATCAGGCTGGCGGTGGAGACAATCCCGTCATTGGCCCCCAGCACGGCCGCGCGCAGCCAGCCGATGCGGGCGACGAGATGGGTTTCATCGTGGGGGCGCATGGGTAGTGGGTTCCGCTTAAGCCTTTACATGCCTCTATCGCGGAGCTGCGTCGAATGCCAATTCGGATCGCTCAAGTACCGAAAGTGGCAATTTACCGGCCTTTGCGGCGGACTTGATTCCATCCGTACTTGTGCCAGTTAGGTGCAGCTTTAAGTAGGAGATGCCGTAAGTGATTGAGCCAGCCTTGACGACCAGCGGCGATGCATCTGTATACGACGAAGTGGTTGCGCCATCTGAAGAGATTTCGAGACCGACCGAAGAACTAATCATCGGGATGGTTGGAGCGGTTGGCGCCGGGGTGTCCAAGACATCAATCTTGATCAAAGAAATTTTGGAACGAGACTACAACTACCAAGTTCGCATTATCAAGGCCAGTGAAATAATTGCAGAGAATGCGGCAAAAATAGGAGAATCTGCGCCAGAGAATGCTGGTGCTGATAGAATTATGTCTCTCCAATCTATCGGAACGAAATTAAGAGAAAAATTTAAGCAAGATTATTTGGCAGCAAAAGTAATTGAAAAGATTGCCCTCGCCCGCAAGGACAATGAAAATGGCTATAACAATTCGACAAAAGTTCCTCAACCAAACTCACTCAGGCAGGCGACTATTATCGACTCTCTTAAACATCCAGATGAAACAAAGCTGCTTCGGAGAGTCTACGGAGGAATGTACTGGCAGTTTACGGTGTTCGCTCCCGAGAGTGTGCGAGACCAAAGGTTGCGTCGACTTGGTGTTGATAAAGACAAGCTTCAGGGCATATTCAATAAGGACGAGAATGATCATCAGGCTGATCATGGACAGAAGGTCAGTAAGACAGCATATCTGTCGGATTTCTTTATCAGAAACGATGGGGAGAATGATGTAAAGCTGAGAAGTGTTTTGGAAAGATTTTTTGAGATAATATTCAATATATCGGTACATACGCCAACAAAGCTGGAAGCTGGAATGTATGCCGCCGTTTCTGCAGCAAATAAATCAGCATGCTTATCTAGACAGGTTGGAGCGGCCATTTATTCAGAAAATGATGAGCTTATATCTGTCGGCTGGAACGATGTTCCAAAGGCAAGCGGTGGACTCTATTCAAGCGAGAATGGCCCAGATGATCACAGGTGTTTTAAATGGGGGAATCGAGTTTGCCATAACGACCGGAAGAAGGAAGAACTCTACGACAGAATTTTCAGTAAACTTAACGAAAACGGATTACTAAATTCGGGTGTGGATAGAGATAAGGTTAAAGATGCGTTGGTCGGCACGCCGGTTAAGGATCTTATTGAATACAGTAGATCGATACATGCTGAGATGGAGGCAATTGTTTCTGCGGCCCGGTCTGGAAAGCACGGCGTTGTCGGGGGTACGCTGTTTACAACTACTTTCCCCTGCCACAATTGTGCGAGGCACATTGTGGCCGCGGGGATAAAGAAAGTGTTTTACATTGAGCCCTACGCAAAAAGTTTGGCCCTTGAGCTGCATAGCGACTCAATCGCAGACGTTGAAGGGGGCCATGGGAGGGTTGCGTTTCTCCAATATGAGGGCGTAGGGCCGGACAGTTCTCTAAAGCTGTTTAGGCATGGGGTTGAGCGTAAGGACGAGGGGAGAGCTAAAATTCTCGACAAACGTGAGGCGGTACCCGTCCTTCCTCCGCCAATGGATGGATTCACAACACACGAGAAGCGAGTTATACAGCGATTGGTGAGTGTAGAAACCGGTTCAAAACCGGAACAAGGGGTGGCAGGCTGATGGATACGAACGGTAAGCTGCGACGCAGCCAAAGGCAGTTTATGTTCGTATTTCCTGGCGGTTATGAGAGCCCTCACGCATGTGGTTCCAGGGAGTGTAAGCTTGACCCATTCGAGCTAAAGGAAGAGCGGGTTAACGAACTGCGGCAGCAGCTTATCTCTGAACTGCGGGAACTTGGGTGCTAGTCGCCCTGCGACCCCGCACCCCTTGACGCCCGCTCCCACCCCCCGCCACCCTCGCGCGTACACGTGAGGGAATATGCAACTCGTCATCGTTGAATCGCCGGCCAAGGCGAAGACCATCAACAAATATCTGGGCAGCGACTATGAGGTGCTGGCCAGCTTTGGCCATGTCCGCGATCTGCCGCCCAAGGATGGCTCGGTGGACCCGGCGCATGACTTCGCCATGGCGTGGGAGGTCTCGGCCGATCGCACCAAGCAGCTGAAGGCCATTGCCGATGCGGCCAAGCGCGCCGACCAGGTCATCCTCGCCACCGACCCGGACCGCGAGGGGGAGGCGATTTCGTGGCACCTGCTGGAGGTGCTGAAGGCCAAGAAGGCGCTGCCCAAGGGCGGCGCGCGGCGGGTGACGTTCAACGAGATCACCAAGGCCGCCGTGACGAAGGCGATGCAAGCCCCGCGCGATCTCGATCAGCCGCTGATCGATGCCTATCTGGCGCGGCGCGCGCTGGATTATCTGGTGGGCTTCACCCTCTCCCCCGTGCTGTGGCGCAAGCTGCCCGGCGCCAAATCGGCCGGCCGCGTGCAGTCGGTGGCGCTGCGCCTGGTGGTGGAGCGCGAGCGCGAGATCGAGGCGCACCGGCCCCAAGAATATTGGCGCGTGGAAGCCGAGATGATCGCCCCCAACGGCGCCACCTTCATGGCGCGCCTGGCCGTGCTGAACGGCAAGAAGCTGGGGCAGTTTGATCTCGACAATGCTGCAGCCCATGCTGCGCGGGAAGCCATTGAGAAGAATGGCTTTACCGTCCGCACGGTGGAGACGAAGCCGGTCAGCAGGAACCCCGCGCCGCCGTTCACCACCTCGACATTGCAGCAGGAAGCCGCGCGTCGGCTGGGCTTCACCGCCAGCCACACCATGCGGGTGGCGCAGGGGCTCTATGAAGATGGCCGCATCACCTATATGCGGACGGACGGCGTGCAGATCGCCGGCGAGGCGCTCGCCGCCGTGCGTGACCTGATTGCGCGCGATTATGGCACCAAGCCCGACGTGCTGCCGGAAAAGCCGCGCTTCTATGCCACCAAGGCCAAGAACGCCCAGGAAGCGCACGAGGCGATCCGCCCCACTGATTTCTCGCGCCGTCCGGGTAGGCCTGACAGCGATGCCGAGCGGCTCTATGCGCTGATCTGGAACCGCACGGTCGCCAGCCAGATGGCCAGCGCCAGGCTGGAGCGCACCACGGTCGAGCTGTTCGATGATGATGGCAAGCATGGCCTGAAGGCCACCGGCCAGGTGGTGATCACGCCGGGCTTCCTCGCGCTCTATACCGAAGCTCGCGACGAACCGGCTGAGGATGACGACGACGGCGCCCGCCTGCCGCGCCTTGCCGGCGGGGACCGCTGCGCGTCGAAGTCGGTGGAGGCAATCCAGAGCTTCACCGAGCCGCCCGCCCGCTATTCGGAAGCCACGCTGGTGAAGAAGCTGGAGGAACTGGGCATCGGCCGGCCCTCCACCTATGCCTCCATCCTGCAGACGCTGCGCGACCGCGCCTATGTGCGTGTGGAGAAGAACCGCTTCTTCGCGGAGGAGAAGGGCCGGCTGGTCACCGCCTTCCTGGAGCGCTTCTTTGCCCGATACGTGGAATATGATTTCACCGCGGGCCTCGAGACGCAGCTGGACGAGGTGTCGGCCGGGGATGCGGAATATCTCGAACTGCTGCGCGCCTTCTGGGCCGATTTCCAGCCGAAGACCGCCGAGATCATGGAGCAGCGGCCATCCGACATCACGGCGGCGCTGGACGAATATCTGGCGCCCTATCTGTTCCCGGCGAAATCAGTTGAAGAGGGGGCCGATGGCACCGACCCGCGCCTCTGCCCGCGCTGCGCCGCCGGGCGCCTCTCGCTGAAGACCGGGCGGTTCGGGGCGTTCGTCGCCTGCTCCAACTATCCGGAGTGCAAATACACGCGGCCCTTCGCATCCGAAAATGGCGCGGCTGCCAACGATGGCCCGCTGGAACTGGGCGCGGACCCGGAGACCGGCGAGATGATCACCGTGCGTTCGGGGCGCTTCGGCCGCTTCGTGCAGCGCGGCGAAGGCGAGAAGCCGGCCCGCGCCTCCATCCCCAAGGACGTGAGCATTTCGGGGCCGGAGGATCTCGATTGGGCGGTGAAGCTGCTGAACCTGCCGCGCCAGATTGGCCCGCACCCGGAAACCGGTGAGCCGATCACCGCCAGCATCGGCCGCTATGGGCCTTACCTGGCGCACAACGGCAGCTATGCGCGCCTCGCCAGCACGGCGGAAGTGTTCGAAACCGGCATGAACGCCGCCGTGGTGAAGCTGGCCGAAGCCGCCGCCGCCAAGGCCAACGGCGGCCGCCCGGTGCGCGGCCAGGCCACCGCACTGGCCGAATTGGGCGCCCACCCGGAAACCGGCGCCGCCGTGCGCGTGCTCTCCGGCCGCTACGGGCCCTACATCACCGATGGCACCACCAACGCCAACGTGCCCAAGGGCGCCGAACCGACCGCAGTGACGCTTGACGAAGCCATCGCCCTGCTCGCCGCCCGCGCCGCCGCCGCGCCAGCCAAGAAGGGCAGGAAGGCACCCGCGAAGAAACCGGCGGCGAAGAAGCCGGCAGCGAAGAAGAAGTGAGGGCCTCCGGCGGGCAGGGACTCGTCCCTGCACCCGTTCGATTTAGGATGCCCTCGTTTCAAGAGCGCACGTCAGCGTCGCAGGCATTGAAACAGCCTGCGGCGCAGTCTTTCGTGGCCACTTGGCTGCCCTCAAGCAAACGGGTGCAGGGACGAGTCCCTGCCCGCCGTAGGCCGCCTTTACCTCTGACCGTTCACCGCGCCAGCGCCGCGCTGATCTCGGCGCCCTTGGCCGCCTTCAGCGCCGCGCACTGGCCGATGCGTTCCTTGGTCTGGCTCAGTTCCAGTTCGCCGCCGCCCAGGATGGCGAGGTTGGGGCGGATCAGGCCTTCCACGCGCGCCACGGCGTCCGGGCTGCAATAGCCATCGAAGAAGCCGATCACCGAGGCGCGGCCGAAGCCGGGGAAGCTTTCGACCACCTTCTTGAAGTTGCTGGCGACATAGGCGGTGGTGGCATCGCGGGCGCTGCGGTTGTAGCTGAGCGCGCCCAGGATGGTGGTGCGTTCCCGGCTGATCAGCCCTTCGGCCATGGCGAGGCCCTGCACGTGCGTCACGGCCTCGGCGCCCTCCACAGCGCCCAGTGCGGCGGCGGCCTGGGCGCGGAACAGCGGGTCGCTGCTGCCCTTGAGGGCCGAGAACAGCGTGCTGGCCGCGCTCACGCCGCCATCCTGCACCATCACCGCCAGCGCGGTCCGGCGATAGACGGGGGCCAGCGCGGTGCTGCTGCCGCCAAGATAGCGACTGGCGGCCTGCTTGAGCGCTGTGCGCAGGGCGGGATCGCGGGCTTCCAGCGCCAGCACCGGCACCAGCGATTCGCGCCAACCTTGCACCCGGGGATCGTTCACCGGCTGGGCCGGATCGAAGCCCTGCATTTCCGGGCGCTTGCCATAGAGACGCTGCATCAGGGCGCGATAGGCCGGCAGTTCGGCGTCGCCCAGGATCGTGTCTGCGACGGAGGCCAGCTTGCCGGAAAGCTCCAGCGCCGGCAGCCGCGAGGCATGGCGGGAGAGTGCTTCGGCAGCCTGCACAACCCGGGCAAAATCCATGCGGCCGGCGGCGAATTCGGCCCAGATACTGTCGGCCAGCACCATAGCCTCGCGTTCCGGCAGGGTGGCGGCGGTGGCGATCAGCGCGTCCCAACCGGAGGCTTCAAGGCTGAACCGGAAATAGCCGGCGCCGCCGGCATTGGGCATCAGCGCCGGTGATGTGCCGACAATCGGCGGCAGCGCGGCGCTGGCGTCCTTCAGCAGGGTGCAGTTCCTGCCTTCACCGCGCGACAGGCACAACGGAATCTGCCAGCGCCGCATCATGCGATCGGTGGCGATACCCAGCGGCACATAGCGCGATTGGCTCAGCGTGATGCCACTGGCGCTGTCGCGCACCGTCACCAGCGGCACGCCGGTCTGATCGGTGAAGCTCTTCAGCGCCGGCACCACGTCCGGGTTGCCGCTGGCTTCGGCCACGCTGGCGAAGAAATCCTCGGCGCTGGCATTCTTGAATGCATAGCGATTGAGGTGCAGCCGCACGCCCTTGCGGAAAGTCTCCTCGCCGACGAAATTCTCGAACATCGAGACGGTCTGGGCGCCCTTCAGATAGGTGATCGAATCAAAGGCGCTGATCACCTGATCGTTGCGGGTGATCGGCTGACGGATCGGGCGGCCGCGGCCCAGCGAATCCGTGTCCATCGCCACGAAGGCTTCGGCCACTTCGCCGGCGGCGATATCGAGATTGGGGTTCCAGCGATGGGCGGCCTTGTTGCCCATCCATTCGGCGAAGCTCTCGTTCAGCCAGATGTCCGTCCACCAGGTCGGCGTGACGAGATCGCCGAACCACTGGTGCGCCAGCTCGTGCGCGGCCACCACGCCATAGCGGCGCAGCTGCGAGGGCGGCGGCGCATCGCCGAGCAGGATCAGCGTGTCCTGGAACAGGATCAGGCCGGCGTTCTCCATGGCGCCGCCCATCACCGGCGAGGCGATGAAATCGAGCTTTTCATAGGGATAGGGGATGCCGAAATAATCTTCGAGGATGCCAACGATCTTCGGCGTTTCGTTGAGCGTGGTGGCCATGCGCGGCGCCTGGCCCCTGGTGGCGATCACGCGGAAGGCCAACGGGTCTTTGCGCACCGCATTGGCCGGGATGGTCGTTTCGCGCACATCGAAATCGCCAACGCCCACCGCCACCAGATAGGTGGGCAGCGGCTTGGAAGGCGCAAAGCGGTGGGTGGTCCAGGCGCCCTTGCGCTCGGTGGCCACTTCCGGCGTGTTGGCAAAGGCCTTGAGGCTGCTGGGCACGGTGAGCGACACGGTGAAGGGCACCTTGAAGCCGGGCTCGTCAAAGCCGGGGAACATGCGGCGCGCGTCCAGCGGCTCCATCTGCGTCCAGGCATACCAGCTGCCGCCAACGTTGGCGCGGAACAGGCCTTCGGCGCCCTCGCGGAAACCGGTGCTGTAATCGAAGCGGAAGCGCACGGTGCCGGCCGGCAGAGTGCCCGGCAGATCAAGCCGCGCCACGCCGGAGGGATCGACCTCGCTATAGCGCGCCTTCATCAGCTTGCCGCCCACCAGCACATCGGCGCGGGCAACCTTCAGCCCCAGCCCGTGCAGGAAGATCGTCTGCGTGGGCGCCTTCACCTCGGCATCGATCTCGACACGGCCGGTGTAACTGGGCCGCGCCGGATCGACCTTCAGATCAATGCGATAGGCCGTGGGGCGCACCGTATCGGGCAGCCGGCCCACCGGCACCTCCTGCGCCAAGGCCGGCGCGGCAAGAGCGGTGGCAGCAAGCGCCAGCAGACGGACATGGTTCATGGCGGTTCTCTCCGAATTTGCCTCGGCATTAGCGCGCCATCGGCCCCTGGCATAGAGTGAGGGCAGCATGGGCCCCAGCCGTCCCCAGCTTCGCCCCACGTCTTCAAAAATGTCGGGGCGCGTCCATGCGCTGATGCAGGATCCGGATCACCGCGATGCCGTAGTCTGTGGTCTTGTAGTAGATCACATGGCTGCCAACGCCGAAACGGCGATAGCCGGCCCGGATGGCATCGCAGCTGGCGCCACGACGCGGCGCCTCTGCCAACAGATCGAACGCCTCTGCCAGATCGTCAGCATAACCGAGCGCTGTCTGCAGTCCCCAGTTTGCGACACTGTGCTCGAAAATGTCGTCCATATCCTGCCGCGCGGCCGGGGTCAGCCGATAGTCAGCCATGCTGGGCGATCTTGTTCTTTCGGAATGCAGCAAAATCGAACGCTTCCGGATCGCCACTGTTCTCGCCAGCGACGAGCGCCTGGCGAAGATCAAGCAGGGCAGTGTCGCGCGCCTGCGCCTGCCGGATCAGATCGCGAATCGCTTCGCTGTCGTTGGTGTAGCTGCCGGCGGCGACCTGCTGCGCAATCCAGGCATCCTGCTGCTCGGTCAGGGTGATGGTCTTGCGTATGGTCGCCACAGGGCCTCCATCAACGATCGCAGATAATCATACTATTGGTGCAGTTTAGGGCGATTGCCTTGGCACCGCAAGCGGGCGCTCAGTCCATGAGCGCCCTCGACACCGAAGTGCTTCAAGGTCTTCCACCCTACAGAATATACTTCGACAGATCCCGGTTGCCGGCGATGTCGCCCAGTTCGCGGGTCACGAAGGCGGCGTCCACGTTCACGGTCTCGCCGCTTTTCTCGCTGGCCTCGAAGCTGATCGATTCCAGCAGCTTCTCCATCACCGTGTGGAGGCGGCGGGCGCCGATATTCTCCACTGTCTCGTTCACCTGGGCGGCGGTGCGGGCGATGGCGTCGATGCCGTCGACCGCGATGGCCAGCGTCACGCCTTCGGTGGCCAGCAGGGCGGCATATTGGCGGATCAGGCTGGCATCGGTGTCGGACAGGATGCGGCGGAAGTCGTCCTCGGTCAGGCCTTTCAATTCGACGCGGATCGGCAGGCGGCCCTGCAGTTCGGGCAGCAGGTCTGACGGCTTGGCGACGTGGAAGGCGCCCGAGGCGATGAACAGCACATGGTCGGTCTTCACCGGGCCATATTTGGTGGCGACCGTGGTGCCTTCGATGAGCGGCAGCAGGTCACGCTGCACGCCTTCGCGGGAGACGCTGCCGCCGCGCACGTCGGACACGGCGATCTTGTCGACTTCGTCCAGGAACACGATGCCATTGGCTTCGGCGTTGCGCACGGCTTCGCGGGTGATCTCCTCGTCGTCGAGCCGCTTGTCGCTCTCCTCGGCGAGCAGTGCGTCCCAGGCTTCACCCACCTTCAGCTTGCGGCGCTTGGTGCGGCCGCCCATCGCCTTGGCCATCATGTCACTGAGGTTGATCATGCCCACCTGCCCCGGCTGCATGCCGGGCAGCTCGAAGCTGGGCGGGGTTTCCGCAACCTCGATCTCAACCTCGCGGGCTTTCAAATCGCCGGCCTCGAAACGCTGGCGGAAGGCGAGGCGGGTCGCTTCGCTGGCATCCTTGCCCACCAGCGCATCGAGCAGCCGCGCCATTGCGGCCTCCTCGGCCTTGTCCTTCACCGCGGCGCGGCGGGTTTCGCGCACCAGCCGGATGGATTCCTCGACCAGGTCGCGGATGATGCTGTCCACGTCGCGGCCGACATAGCCGACCTCGGTGAACTTGGTGGCCTCCACCTTGATGAAGGGGGCATTGGCCAGCTTGGCCAGCCGCCGGCTGATCTCGGTCTTGCCGCAGCCGGTGGGGCCGATCATCAGGATATTCTTGGGCACCACTTCATCGCGAAGATCATCCGGCAATTGCTGGCGGCGCCAGCGGTTCCTGAGCGCAACCGCAACGGCGCGCTTGGCGTCATCCTGCCCGATGATGTGGCGATCGAGCGCAGCAACGATCTGACGAGGCGTGAGATTCTGGGGTGTCAGGTCGGCGCTCACAGGTCAATCGCCTCCACGGTCAGTTCCTCGTTGGTATAGACGCACAGATCGGCGGCGATCTTCATGGCGCGGCGCGCGATCGTCTCGGCGCTGTGCTCGCTGTCGGCCAGCGCGCGGGCGGCGGCGAGGGCAAAATTGCCGCCCGAACCGATGGCGGCGATACCGCCCACCGGTTCCAGCACATCGCCATTGCCGGTGATGACCAGCGTGACCTGCGCATCGGCAACGATCATCATGGCTTCGAGGCGCCTGAGATAGCGATCCGTGCGCCAGTCCTTGGCGAGTTCGACGGCGGCACGCATGAGCTGCCCGGGATGACGCTCCAGCTTGGCTTCCAGCCGCTCGAACAGGGTGAAGGCATCGGCGGTGGCGCCGGCAAAGCCGCCGATCACCTCCCCCTTGGGGCCAAGGCGGCGGACTTTCTTCGCATTGGGCTTCATCACCGTCTGCCCCATCGTCACCTGGCCATCGCCGGCGACAACGACCTGCCCGCCCTTGCGGACAGAGACGATGGTGGTGCCGTGAAATTGCGGGAGCTCGCTCATGGTCGATCCTGTCTATGCCTCGCCTATGTAGGATGGATGGGCGCGGCGAAAAGGCCCCTCAGCTTGCCCGTCTTGTCGCAATGCTCTAGGCGCTCCGCCCAACACCGGACTCTGGGAGCCCGCCATGACTGCCCGCACCGCCAGCATCAGCCGCACCACCAAGGAGACGCAGGTCGAGGTGCATGTGAACCTCGATGGGCAGGGCGTCTATGATGTGTCGACCGGCATCGGTTTCCTCGATCACATGCTGGAGCAGCTGTCGCGGCACAGCCTGATCGATCTGACCGTGAAGACCACGGGTGACCTCCACATCGATGGCCACCACACCACCGAGGACACCGGCATCGCATTGGGCGAAGCCGTGGCCAAGGCGCTGGGGGACCGGCGCGGCATCACGCGTTATGGCGATGCGCTGATTCCGAT
>ERZ1066117.617-NODE-617-length-24870-cov-7.602781_pt1 | contig 24870 bp, 22 predicted proteins | sample MGYA00382764_ERZ1066117 | MGnify/ENA primary metagenome ERZ1066117 (study PRJEB33369, sample SAMEA5778347) | biofilm metagenome | biome: Industrial cooling water; feature: Water cooling tower basin; material: Biofilm | place: United Arab Emirates | collected...
GCCAACAGCCAGTTCTTCATCTGCTTCGATGATGCCCGCTTCCTCGACCGCCAGTACACGGTGTGGGGCGAGGTGATCTCCGGCATGGAGCATGTCGACGCGCTGCCCAAGGGCGAGCCGCCGCGCAATCCGGGCAGCATCATCAAGGCCACTGTCGCTTGAGGCTTCAGAATAGCTCGACGAACTCGATGGTGATCCCCCGCGTGTAGACGGGGGAGAGGAAGTTGCACCAGAAATCGCCGGCGCCCTTCACGGCTTCGGGTTCGATCAGCTTCATGCCGTCGGCGGCCAGTGCCGCGGTGAGCGCCTTGATGTCCGGGGTCTGCAGCGCGATGTGGTGCAGGCCGCCGGCGCCCTTGTTGAACTTCGCCAGTGCAGTGCCCTCATCGGGCACCACCAGCTCGATGGCCGAGGCGCCATGGCCGGCGCAGAAGATGCACCAGGCGCCGAATGCCGGCACGAAGCCGCGATAATCCTCGATCAGGCCCATCTGCGCCATGAAGCGTGTCGCATCGGCAAAGCTGGGCTGCACGATGCCGACATGATGCAGCGGCAACCCGGCAAGCAGGGGATGACTGGGCGTCACGGCGCGGCCTCCAGCTGTGGGCGCAATTGCTGGCCGAGCCACATGCTCAGCCGCGCAGCGCCCTTCGAATTCAGATGGCCATAATCGACGAACAGCGCCGGGTCATCCGCCAGGAAATGCGCATTCAAGAGCGGCCCGGCGCTTTCATAGAGCGCGCGTTCCTGCACCTCGGCCGGGCCGGTGTAATAGGGCAGCGCCACGAAGACGATGCGGGTGCCGTGGGCCCGGGCGGCGGCGATGATGCGGCGGATGTTGATGCGTTCATCGCCAAACTCCTGATCGGCCAGCGCAGGCGGCAGCAGCGGCGGCGTGTTGCCCGCCTCCAGCTTGGCGACGCCGCGCTGCAGTTCGGCCAGCGGTGTCGGGCCATTGCGGCGCTGGCTCTCGGGCAGGAAATTGTCGCCACTCGGATCGAGGATGCTGCCGCGATAGCTGGCCGGATCGAAACGGGGCGCCAGGCCCATCGCGTCGGGCGCGATGCGGGCGGCGAGCAGCTTCAGCTGGCGGAACGGCAGATAGGCCAGGTCGCCGGCCCATTTGACGTTCAGCAGATAGCGCGGATTGGCCAGCTCGGCCGCCGGCGCGACATAGCGATAGGCGCTGTGGCCATAGCGGCCGGGCTTTTCCGTCACGCCCACCACCAGCAGGCGCGGGCGCTTGGTGGTGAACAGCTCCTCGACGATCAGCGCGTGCAGGTTGCGGCCATTTTCCGGCAGGGCGAAGTTGGCCACACGTTCCGGCGGCAGGCCCAGCGCCTGCGCCAGCAGCACCGGGCTGACTGCCGATCCCATGCGCGACGGGCCGATCGCCACCACATCGAGCGGTTCGGGATCATGATGGATCCGCTCGTGGATCCAGCGCGCCCGCTTGTGGATGGTGCCATCCAGCAATTGCCAGCGCTGATAGGGGTTGTCAGGCAGCAGCGCCGCCGCCACCGCCGCCAACAGCGCCACCAGCAGCACGCCAAGCGCCGCCTTCAGGGCGCGCGGGCCGGTGATGCCCATGGCGCGCGCCGGGCGGTGCAGGGAGGCAGCCGCCTTCGCCATCAGAAGTTGAAATAGAGGAACACCGCCTCGCCCCTCTGGATGAAGATGGTGCCGAAGAACAGCAGCAGGCCGGCAAAGGCAATGCCGGCCGCGTTGGGGCGCCAGCGCCAGTCGAGCAGGGCGGGCGCGGTGTCGCGCCATTCCTGCCAGTTCCAGGCTGGCTGATAGTCACGCATGATCTGCTGGGTGTTGGGCAGAAAGGCGATGATGGCGATGGTGACCGCCAGTGCCGCCGCCAGCCCGGCCGAAAGCCCCGGCACGCCGGAGGCCGCCGAGAGGCCGTTGAGGCCGCTCATCCCCTGCCAGATGGCGAAGGCGGCATCGACATCGGGCGCCCGGAACATGGTGTTGGCAAAGCCCACTGCCACCAGCGTGAGGCCATGGGCGGCGACGCGGGCGCCCAGCCCCGGTTCGGCTGGCATGATGCCCTGCTTCTTCAGGCGGCGGCGGCGCAGGCGGCCGCGTTCAGCCCAGGCCGATTGCGCCGCGATGTAGAGGCCGTGCTGCACGCCGAAGATGGCATAGGTCCACCCCGCGCCGTGCCAGATGCCGGCGATCACGAAGGTGAGGAAACCGGGCAGGCCAGCCCCGGCGGCAAAGCTGCCCCACGGCCCCAGCCCCCGCCGCGCCGCCCAGCGGCTGAGCGGGATGGAGAGCGGCTGGAAGATATAGGCGACGATGAAGCGCTGCAGCGTCATGTGCCAGCGCCGCCAGAACTCGGCGATGTTGCCGGCGCGCAAGGGCGAATGGAAGTTCAGCGGCAGCTGCACGCCGAACATCCGGGCCAGCCCGATCGCCATGTCGGTATAGCCGGAAAAATCGAAATAGAGCTGGATCGTGTAGGTGAAGGCCGCCAGCCAGCCGGTGACGAGATCGAACCGCTCGCCGGCCTGCGCCGCCGCGAACAGCGGGTTGGCATAATCGGCCATGGTGTCGGCGATCACCGTCTTCTTGAACAGGCCGATCGCAAAGATCACCAGCCCGATCATCAGGTTGCGGCCCGAAAGCCGGCCGAACCAGCGCTGCTGCAGCTGGGGCGCCAGTTCCTTGTAGTGGACGATCGGCCCGGCAATCAGCTGCGGAAAGAAGGCAGCGAACAGGAAGAAGTCGCGATAGCCCATCGGCCGCGCATCGCCGCGCGCACTGTCGATCAGATAGGCGATCTTCTGGAAGGTGAAGAAGCTGATTGCCAGCGGCAGTGCGATCTGCGGCAGCGGGATGGCGGTGCCGGCCAGCGCATTCAGGTTGGCGACGATGAAATCGACATATTTGAACCAGGCCAGCAGCCCGACATCGACGATGAGGCCCAGCGTGAGCAGCGTCTGCACCCGCTGTGGCTGGCCGGCGGCGCGCGCCGTCTGGATCAGCCCGCCCATCCAGCAGTTGAACAGGATGGAGAACAGCAGCAGCGGCAGATGTTCCACCCGCCACCAGGCATAGAAGCCCAGGGACATGGCGGTGAGCACCAGGCCCGCCGGCTTGCGCCCCCAGCGCCCGGCCACGAAGAACAGCAGCAGCGTCGCTGGCAGGAAGCCGGCGAGGAAGATGAAGCTGTTGAACAGCATCGGCGGTTCAGGCCGCGCTGTCGATGATGGTCATCGGCAGATCGGGCGCCGGCCTACCCGCCAGATCGAGCTGCCAGTGCGTGGCTCTGCCCTCGGCGCCAGCGGGCGCGAAGCCCAGTTTCGCATAATGATCGGCCACCATCATGTTCTTGGGGCTGGGGATATAGGTGCCGAGCAGCGCCTCGGCGCCATCGGCGCGGGCGGCGGCGACCAGATGCGCCAGGCAGGCCTGCTCGATGCGCCGCTCCAGCACGCGGCAGCTCATCAGCCAGGTGTCGATCGCCCAGGCCGGGCGGCCATCGGCGGTGCTGGCGCCACGCCGGGCAATCAGCACGGCGATGATGCCATTGTCCCCGAAGCGGTCGGCCAACCGCACCTGGATGGCATGCACCGCCGGATCGGCTTCCAGCGCCGCCACTTCCGCCTCGCTGTAGCGGCGCGTCGTCAGGTTGAACTGGTTGGACTTGTTGATCAGCTGGGCGACGCGCGGCCGGCTCACGGGATCGACGCGCCCGATGGTGCAGACCATCTCGAGGCTTGTCAGGAAGCCGTCCATGTCGCTGGCGCTTGCCGCCAGTGCCGCGCGCTCGGCATTCTTCTGGTAGAGATCGGCACGCAGCCGGTCTTCCTCCGACAGCGAGAGCAGCTCGAAATAGCCGGCACTGAGCACCAGCCGCGGATAGAGCGCCGGGTCGCTGCCCACTTCCGGCACCGCCACCATCGGCAGCTCGGCCCGCACCTGGGCGCGTTCCGCCGGGTTGTCATCCAGGAACACCAGCGCATCGATGCCGATGTTCAGCGCGCTGGCGATGGCGCGCAAGTTGCTCGCCTTGTCCTGCCAGTTGGCCTGGAACACCGCGATATGCGCTTCCTTCAGCAGCATGTCAGGGTGTTCGCGGAACGGCAGGCGGGCGGCGGCGTCCTCGTTCTTGGAGCAGACGGCCAGGATCACGCCACGGCTGCGCAGATCAAGCGCCATCTGCTGCACCGCCAGATGCGCCTCGCCGCGCCCGGAGCCCTGCCCCAGCACAATGCCTTCCACGCCATCATCCCCGATCACGCCGCCCCACAACGTGTTATCAAGATCGAGGACGAGGCATTTCTTCGCCTTGCCGCGAATGGCCGCAATGGCGCGCACCACCAGATCGGCATGGGCGGGCGCCGCATCGGGCGCCACCGCCAGCTTGGCGCCATGCCACTGGCGCGGATCATGCCAGCGGGCGAGGCCGACGCTGGCGGCGGCGCGTGCCACGTCGATGATCACCACGCCCTCGGCCGCCGCCCAGGCGATCAGCTTGCGGTTGAAGGCCTCCACCAGCGCCAATGGCGCCAGGCCGGAGACTGCATCCCAGTTGCCGAAGATCGGCTCCAGCGGCGGCACGCAGGTTTCGACCAACAGCGCCGAACCAATGTGCGGGCGCACGCCGGCGATGATCGCCTGCACCTGGGCGAGCGCGGCTTCGACCCGGTCAGCCGCATCGGCGGCCGACATGGCCGGAGCCGCCAGGCCAAGCGCGCGGGCATCGCTGGCCAGCAGCAGCATGTCCAGCCCGGCGCTGTTGATGCGGCTGGCCGGGTTCAGCGCCTGCTGCAGCGGCGAGCCGAAATCACCCTCCACAACGTCGATGGCGAGGCCGAAGCGCGGGGCGGTGCCCATGATGGCATCGGCGGTGAACGACAGGGTGGACCAGCCCAGCAGCCCCAGCCGCACCGGGCTGAGCCCGCCGGCGGCGGCATCCATGGCCAAGAGCGCCCGCCCGCGCTTGCCGACATGTGCCAACGCCGACAGATCGAGCCGGTGGCGGGCGAGATCAGCCAGGCCCGCTGCCGCCTGCGCGGCATCGCCCGCAGCCAGCGCGGCGGTGACGGCCTTCAGGCGTGCCCGTGTGTCGTCGGGTTCAGGCAGCAGCCAGTCCAGCGCGAACAGCATGGGCCCACCCCCTGCCGGCGCGTCAGGCCTTGCCGCCCTTGGCTTCGATCAGCGCGATCATCTCGCCGACATTCTGCAGATCGGCGATCTCGGCATTGTCGAAGCTGATGCCGAAGCGCCGCTCGATGGCCACCATCAGGCGGATATGGGACAGGCTGTCCCATTCCTCGAAATCATCGGCGGTGGTCTCGGGGCCCACTTCGTCGGCATCAATGTCCAGCACGTCGGCCATGATGTCGCGAATGATTGCCAGCACCGGTCAAACCCCCCACAAAAGTCACGCTGCGGCGCAAAATGGCCGCCCGGCCAAGGGCTATGCCATTGGCGCCAGCCGCCAGCAAGCCCCGCCAGGCCTCCGGGCGCGGCTCAACGACCGCGGCGGGGACCGCCCTGCTGCTGGCGCTGCTGGCCACCATGCCCGGGCCGGCGCCCGTTACCGTGATAGCCACCCTGATCGCCGCGCTGTTCGGTGCGCTGGTCAGTGCGTGCTCCATCGCGGCGCGGCGGGCGGCCATCGGCGTGCACCACGGCGCGGCCATCGCGGCCGGTGCGGCCATGGCGGGCATGGCCACCGGGGCCGGCGGGGCGGCGGGCGAAGTCCCGCTCCTCGCGCGGCGGCTCGGCAGCGGCCGGGCTGGTCTTGATCACCTTGGCGGTGCGGCCGACCAGGTCGCGGAAATTGGCCGGCAGCGGCAGCTGGTCCAGGCTCATGCGGATGGTGCGCTCGATGTCCTTCAAATAGGGGCGCTCGTCGGGCGCGCACAGCGCAATGGCGCGGCCCTCGCGACCGGCGCGCGCCGTGCGGCCGATGCGGTGCACATATTGTTCGGGCACATTGGGCAGCTCGAAGTTGAACACGTGGCTCACCTGCGGGATGTCGAGGCCGCGCGCCGCGATGTCGGTCGCCACCAGCACGCGCAATTCGCCGGAGCGGAAGGCGGTGAGCGCACGGGTGCGCTGGGCCTGGCTGCGGTTGCCGTGAATGGCCTCGGCAGCGATCCTGTGGGCGGCGAGCTGGCGCACCACGCGATCGGCGCCATGCTTGGTGCGGGTGAAGACGATGGCGCTCACCACGTCCTCGGCCTCCAGCAGATGGGCGAGCAGCGCCAGCTTCTCGGGCTGGGAGACGTGGATCACCGACTGGTTGACCCGTTCCGCCGTGGTGGCCTGCGGCTGCATCGCCACCTTCACCGGGCTCTTGAGGAAATCGCCCGCCAGCGCCTCGATCGGCGGCGGCAGCGTGGCCGAAAACAGCATCGTCTGGCGCTGTTTGGGCACCAGCCGCATGATGCGCTTCAGATCGGGCATGAAGCCCAGATCGAGCATCTGGTCGCACTCGTCGAGCACCAGCATCTCGATGCGCGACAGGTCGCACGCACCCTTCATAACAAGGTCGATCAGCCGGCCCGGCGTCGCCACCAGCACGTCGGTGCCATGGGCCAGGCTGCGTTCCTGGCGGCCGATCGGCACGCCGCCGAACACCGCCGTCACCGAAACCCGCATGAAGGCGGCATAGCTGGTGAAGCTGGCGGCAATCTGCGCAGCCAGCTCGCGGGTGGGGGCCAGCACCAGCACGCGCGCGCCCAGCTTGAAGCGGTGCTGCGGATTGGCGGCGAGGCGATTGAGGATTGGCAGCGCGAAGGCCGCCGTCTTGCCGGTGCCGGTCTGGGCGAGGCCCAGGATGTCGTGCCCGGCCAGTGCCGGCGGGATCGCCGCCTGCTGGATCGGGCTGGGCGCGGTGTAGCCCTTCTGGGCGATGGCGCGGGCCAGCGGCTCGGCAAGGGCGAGATCAGAGAAGTTCATGGGTGTGTTGTTCCAACATCATCGGGGCCCGGGCAGCACCATTGCCAACCGGGACCGGGCCAAAGAGCCCAGGGGTTGACCGGCAACCCGCGTGATATGGGAAGCAAGCTTGGGGGGTGGGGCCTGGAGCCTGGCAAACTGCCGACCGCTCCGATCACGCGCCCATCGAATTGGCCGGCGCAATGCACGTTCCGGCCGCAAATGTCAAACAAGGCGGCCAACGGAGGGCCAACTGGACATTTGCCGTCACTGCCGCGACAAGCAGGGGCAGCATCCCTTGCAAGGCCAAAGCGATTGAAGCGCCTGATCCTCCTCGCAACTCTGCTGGGCGCTGTCGCGGCCTTCCTGACCTTCGATCTGGGCCAGTATCTCACCCTCAATGCACTGAAGGCGCGGCAGGCCGAACTGGCGTCACTCCATGCGGCGCGCCCCGCACTGGTGATCGGCGCCTACACCGCGGCCTATATCGCGGTCACCGCGCTGTCGCTGCCGGGGGCCGCCATCATGACGCTGGCCGGCGGCGCGCTGTTCGGGGTGGTGGCGGGCACCATCATCGTCTCCTTCGCTTCCTCGATCGGTGCCACCCTCGCCTTCCTCGCCGCGCGCACCATGCTGCGCGACTGGGTGCAGACCCGCTTCGGCGACCGGCTGCGCGCCATCAACGAGGGCATGGCCCGCGATGGCGCCTTCTACCTGTTCTCGCTGCGGCTGGTGCCGGTGTTTCCCTTCTTCCTTGTCAACCTGCTGATGGGCCTCACCCCGATCCGCACCCTCACCTTCTATGGCGTGAGCCAGGTGGGCATGCTGCTCGGCACCATCGTCTATGTGAACGCCGGCACCCAACTGGCCGGCATCAGCAGCCTTTCTGATATCGCCTCGCCGGGCCTGGTCGCCTCGTTCGCGGCGCTCGGCCTGCTGCCGTGGATCGGCAAGTGGCTCATGGCTGGCATCAAGCGCCGCCGCGTGCAGGCGCGCTGGACGAGGCCGAAGCGCTTCGATCGCAACCTGGTGGTGATCGGCGCCGGCGCGGCCGGCCTCGTCTCCTCGCTGATCGGCGCCACGGTGAAGGCCAAGGTGACGCTGGTGGAAGCCGGCAAGATGGGCGGCGATTGCCTCAACTATGGCTGCGTCCCCTCAAAGGCGCTGATCAAGTCGGCCCGCATTGCCGAGGCGATGCGCCATGCCGATGCCTATGGCCTGGCGCCCACCGATCCCAGGTTCGCGTTCCGCGCCGTGATGGCCCGTGTCGAGGCCGCCATCGCCGCCATCGCGCCCAACGACAGTGTGGAGCGCTACACCGGGCTGGGCGTCGATGTGGTGGAGGGTTACGCGCGCATCCTCGATCCGTGGACGGTGGAGATTGCCCGCCACGACGGCACCACCCAGCGGCTGACCACGCGCAGCATCATCATCGCCGCCGGCGCCGCTCCGGTGGTGCCCGATCTGCCGGGGCTGGCCGACAGTGGCTATCTCACCAGTGACACGATGTGGGAGCGACTGGCCGAAATGGACGAGCTGCCGCGCCGCATCACCGTGCTGGGCGGCGGCCCCATCGGTTGCGAGCTGGCGCAGGCTTTCGCCCGGCTGGGGGCGACGGTGACGCAGGTGGAGATGGGCGAGCGCCTGCTGCCGCGCGAGGACGCGGATGTGTCGGCGCTGGTGCGATCCCGGCAGGAAGCGTCCGGGGTGACGGTGCTGACCGAGGCGCAGGCGCTGCGCGTCGAGGCAGAGCAGCTGATCGTGCGGCAGGCAGGCCAGGAACGCGCCATCGGTTTCGATGCGCTGATCGTCGCGGTGGGGCGCAAGGCGCGACTGACCGGCTATGGGCTGGAGGCGCTGGGCATCGAGACCGGCCGCACCGTGGTGACCGATGACTATCTCGCCACGCTGCACCCCAACATCTATGCCGCTGGCGACGTGGCCGGGCCCTACCAGTTCACCCACACGGCTTCGCACCAGGCCTGGTATGCCAGCGTCAACGCGCTGTTCGGCGATCTCTGGCGCTTCAAGGCGGATTATCGCGTCATCCCGCATGTCACCTTCGTTGATCCCGAAGTGGCGCGCGTCGGCCTCAACGAGGCCGAGGCAACCGCGCAGGGCATCGTCCATGAGGTGACAGTCTATCCGCTGCACGAACTCGATCGCGCCATTGCCGACAGCGCCACCCATGGTTTCGTCAAGATCCTCACCCCGCCGGGCAAGGACCGCATCCTGGGCGTCACCATCGTCGGCGAGCATGCCGGCGAGATCATCGCCGAATATGTGCTGGCGATGAAGCACGGCCTGGGGCTCAACAAGATCCTGGGCACCATCCACGCCTATCCCACCATGGCCGAAGCCAACAAGTTCGCCGCCGGCGTGTGGAAGAAGCGCCATGCCCCCGAAGCGCTGCTGCGCTGGGTGGGCCGCTATCACGACTGGCGGCGCGGTTGACGCCCTGCCGGCGCACCGGCAAGAGGCATGGTGGGGACGATGCAACAGGGGGGCAGCGGAGTGACGCGTGCGTTTCGCGGGGCAATGGCCGTGGCCCTGGCAGTCGCCATCAGCCCGGCCCAGGCCCAGCAGGCCGGCCTCCAGATCCTGCTGGTCGATGCCACCAACGGGCAGCCTGCCGCCGATGTCGAGGTGGAGATCAGCAACCCGGCGATCGGCCTTGCGCGCACGGTGCGCAGCGATGGGCAGGGCCAGGTGCGCCTGTCCGGCCTCACCACCGCCGGCCAGTATCGCATCGCCGCCCGCGCGAGCGCCGGCTATGCCGCCAGCGAAGCGGCCAGCATCACGCTGAGCGCCTTCAGCACCGGCAGCGTCACCCTGCGGCTGCAGCCGGATGGCGCCCCGCTGATCACCGTCGCGGCCCGGCGCATCACCGGGCTCAACACGGTCAATGCGCAAATCTCGGCCAGCTTCAACGCGGCCGAGCTGGCGGCGCAGCCGATCGAGGGCCGCGACGTGATCGGCGCGCTGGTGCGGCTGCCGAACGTGGTCGCGTCCACCGGCTTCTTCCCGGAGGCGCCGCCGATTTCCATCAATGGCGCCAATGGCCTCGACACCAACTATCTGCTCGACGGGCTGGACAACAACGAGAATTTCCTCGGCGGGCCCAAGTTCCCGGTGCCGCTGGGCTTCACCCGCAGCGTCACCGTGCTCGCCAACAGCTATTCGGCTGCCTATGGCCGCACCGCCAACGGCATCGTCAGCTATTCCAGCCCGACGGGCGGCAACGCATTCACCGGGGAGGTCTATGCCCAAGTGCGGCCCGGCCGGCCGCTTGATGCCGCCTCGCCGTTCCCCCGCCGCGACCTGTCCGGCAACGCGGTCGGCGAGAGCTTCGAGCGCTGGCAGGGCGGCTTTGCGCTGGGCGGCCCGATCGTGAAGGACCGCACCTTCTTCTACGCGAACCTCGAATATACGCGCGACACCAATGTCCAGCTGGTCGATGCGCCGCTGCTCGGCGTGGTGGCGCCGGTGACCGGCAACAACCAGTTCCTGCTCGCCTCGCTGCGCCTCGATCACCGCCTGGCCGACGACTGGACGCTGGGGCTGCGCACCAACATCGGCCGGGTGACCATCGACCGGCCGGGCGGCGGGCTGGGCGGCGGCAATGTCACCTTCCCTTCCGCCGGCTCGGACCAGGATCGCTTCTCGACGCTGGTCGCCGCCACCCTGTCTTACGCCGGGGACAGCTGGAGCTATGACGGCGCCGTGCAGTTCAGCCGCTTCCGCTGGGATTATGGCCAGCCCAAGGGCCCGCCCGGCCCGCAGGTGACGATCCGCGCGCCCTCCGGGCTGGTGGCCGGCGTGCTGGGCCATCCCGGCTTCGTGTTCAACGATCTGGAGGAAAGCTGGCAGACCACCCAGCGCCTGACCCGCAGCCTGGGCCGGCACAAGCTGGCGCTGGGAGCAGACGTCATCCACAGCCGGTTCGCGCTGCTCGGCGGCGGCAACCCGGATGGCAACTACCTCGTGGACCTGACGCAGGGCCAGCTCGCCGCGCTGGCCGCCAGCGGGCGCGGACTGGCCCTGGCGGCCGGGGACGTGCTGGCGCTGAACCCGGCGGTGGCCAACTATGCCGTCGAACTGCGGCCGCAGAGCTTCGGCACCAGCCAGACCCAGCTGGCCTTCTATGTGGAAGACGAATGGCAGGTAACCCCGCAGCTGACCGCCACCATCGGCCTGCGCTGGGATCATGACAGCCTGACCGGGAAAGGCGGCCGGGGCGGCGATTTCAACAATGTCGCGCCGCGCCTGGCGCTCAACTGGCGGACCGATGCGCGCTCCAGCCTGCGGCTGGGCGGCGGGCTCTTCCATGCGCGCCTGCCCTATGCGGTGATTTCGGACGCGCTGCAGCGCAACTCGACCGCGCCGGGCCTGCTGGCGCAATTGCAGCAGTTGCAGGCACTTGGAATCATCCGCAGTGATGCCGCGCTCGCCCCGCTCACCTTTGCCGGCAACCTCACGGTCAATCCGCCCTGCGCCACGGTGGCCGCCTGTCCATCGCCGGCGGCCGTGCAGGGCCTTCGCGACACCGCCACGCTGGGCGAGGCGCGCATTCTCAATCCCGATGGCTACAACAGCCCCTACAGCCTGCAACTGTCTGCCGGCTATCAATACCAGGCCACCGAGACGATCACGCTGGGCATTGACCTCATCTACAGCCGCAGCCGCAAGCTGGTGCGGCTGCGCGATCTGAATGCCCCGGCGCCCTTCACCCCGGCGCTGGCCAATCTGACCGCCGCCAACATCGCGCTGCTGCAGGCCCAGCCTGACACCGCGGCGCGGCTGGCGCTGGCGCAGGCGCTGGGCCTGGTGCGCAGCCCAGCCGCCGCCGATGCCAGCCGCCCGGTGGCGCTGGTGCCGGGCGGCGCGCGGCAGATCACGGTGTCAGAAACCGCCGGCAATGCCGAATACAAGGCGCTGATCCTGCAATTCAACAAGCAGCGCGGCCGCGATGACTGGGCGCTGCGCCTGTCCTACACGCTCTCGCAGCTCCGCAACGACACCGACGACATCAATTTCCGCGCCGCCAATGCCAATGATTTCTCCACCGAATGGGGGCCATCGGCCAATGATCGCCGGCACGTGATCTCGGCGGTGGGCCAGTGGTTTCCCGGCGCCGGCCTGACGCTCACCGCAGCCGGCCTGTTCCAGTCGGGCCAGCCGGTCAACCTGGTGCCCGATGCCCGCATCTTCGGCACGCCCGATCTGAATGGCGACGGCGCCTCGTTCGGGGAGAATTTCGTCGGCAATTCTGACCGCTATCCCGGCGTCGCCCGCAATGCGGCGCGGCTGCCCTGGTCGGCCAGTGTCGATATCGGCGTGCGCTGGGCAGTGCCGCTGCTGTTCGGTCGGCTGGAGCTATCGGCCGACGTGTTCAACCTGTTCAACGCCAACAACCAGTCGGGCTTTGCCAACGCCGCCACCACCTCCAACCAGGTGCAGTTCGGCGGCGGCGCACCGTTCGTGCAGCGCAACGCCGGGCCGCCGCGCCAGTTCCAGTTTGGCGCCGCCTTCAAGTTCTGACAGGAAGCTGGCATGAAGGCACGATGCTGCAGTTCCAGGGCCTGATCGGCATCGCCGCCATCCTTGGCCTGGCCTGGGCGCTGTCTGAAGACCGCAGCGCCCGGCCGGGCTGGCGCTGGCTGGCGGCAGCGCTGGCGCTGCAACTGGTGATCGCCGCCATCGCCACGCGGGTGTCGCTGCTCTGGGCTGCCGTCGGGCAGATCAACCGGGCGATCAGCGCGGTGGAAACCGCGACGCTGGCCGGATCGAGCTACATGTTCGGCTATCTGGGCGGCGCCGCCCTGCCCTTCGTGCTGAAGCCCGGCGCGCAGCCACCGCTGGTCATCGCCTTCCAGATCTTGCCGCTCATCATCGTGTTTTCGGCCCTGTCGGCACTGCTGTGGCACTGGGGCGTGCTGCGCGCCGCGGTGAAGGGCCTGGCCTGGGCCTTGCGGCGCTCGCTTGGCGTCTCTGGCGTCGTGGGGCTGGCCGGCGGCGCCACCATGTTCCTGGGCGTCGTTGAAACCCCGCTGGTGCTCAGGGCCTGGCTGGGCCGCATGGCCCGCGCCGAGCTGTTCATGGCGATGACGCTGATCATGTCCACCATCTCGGGCGCCATCCTGGTGCTCTATGCCACGACATTGCGGGCCGTGCTGCCCGATGCGGTGGGGCACATGATCGTCGCCAGCCTGATATCCCTGCCGGCGGCCGTGCTGGTGGCGCGGCTGATGGTGCCGCCCGACATTGCGGCCAGCGCCGAGGCCGCCGAGCCGGACCTTCGCTATGAAGGCAGCATGGATGCGATCGTGCGCGGCGCCATGGAGGGCGTGCAGCTGATGCTGGCGGTGATCGGCATCATCATCACCCTGTTTGCGCTGGTGAACCTCGCCGATCAGGCGTTGGCACTGCTCGGCCCGGTCGCCGATGCACCGCTCACCCTGCGGCGGCTGCTGGGCTGGCTGTTCGCGCCGGCGATGTGGGCGATCGGTGTGCCCTGGGAACAGGCAGGCAGCGCCGGCGCGCTGATGGGCACCAAGGCGGTGCTCAACGAATATGTCGCCTATCTCGATCTTGCCGCCCTGCCCGCCGGCACGCTCGATGCCCGCAGCCTGGTGATCGTCACCTATGCGCTGTGCGGGGTGGCCAATCTCGCCAGTGTCGGCCTCATTGTCTCCACCATCGGCACGCTGGCGCCCGAGCGCCGTGCCGATGTGGCGGGGCTGGGCCTGAAGAGCTGGGTGGCCGGCAATCTCGTCTCGATGCTCACCGGGGCGATGATCGGCCTCGTGACGCCGCTCTAGCGCCATGTTTGACGCGAAACTCCGCCCGCTCATCGATCCGCCCCTGAATGCTGCGGGGCGCGCCATCGCCGGGCTTGGCATCAGCGCCAACGCCGTCACGCTGGCCGGGCTGCTGCCGGGTCTGGCCGCGGCGTTGGCCATCGCGCACGGCCAGTTTCTCGCCGGCCTCGCGCTCATCCTCGTCAACCGCCTGGCCGATGGGCTGGATGGCGCGGTGGCGCGGGCGAGCGGCCCCAGCGACCTGGGCGGCTATCTCGATATCGTCACCGATTTCATCTTCTACACCGCCATCCCGCTGGGCTTTGCCTTTGCCGCACCGGCCAATCTGCTGCCGGCGCTGCTGCTGGTGGCCAGCTTCACGCTCACCGGCGTGAGCTTCCTCGCCTTCGCGGTGATCGCCGGCAAGCGCGGCGAGGAAACCAGCGCACATGGCGCCAAGAGCTTCTTCTATTCGACCGGCCTCGCCGAAGGCGGCGAGACCATCGCCTGTTTCATCGCCATGTGCCTGTGGCAACAGCACTTCCCGCTGATCGCGCTGGCCTATGCCGGCCTGTGCGGACTCACCGTGGTGCAGCGCAGCTTGATGGCCTGGCGCCAGTTCAGCCGCCCGCCCGGCGCCGATCGGGGCTGAGGCAGGCTGTCACCATCCTGTCACCAATGTGTCATGTGGCACCGCTACGGGGGCTGGCACAGCGCCCGAATCCGGATAGGGTCTGTCAGGCGAGCGGAAGGATGAAGGGGCGGCCTCTGACTGCAACTGCAACTGGTGCGCCACAGATCAGGCATCTGGCTGGCGAGCGGCTGCTGGGCTGGGCCGGCCTTGCCGGCTGGGCGCTGGCCGGCGGGCTGCTGGCCCGGGCGGTCTGGCTGGCCGTCACCCCGGCCGGCGCATTCGGCACGCCGCCGCCACCTGCCACCGCGCCGCTGGCACTGGTTGCCATCGATCCCTTCTTCCCGCAGGCCGCCACGCCGGCGGATGCCGTCTCGGGTCTTGATCTGGTGCTGGTCGGCACGCGTGTCGATGCCGCCTCTGGGCGCGGTTCGGCGATCATCGCCACGCCCGACGGGCAGCAGCAGAGCATCGGCGTGGGCGAGGAGATCATGCCCGGCTTGCGGCTGGCCGGCGTGGATTTCGAATCGGTGACGCTGGATCGCGGCGGCGCGCGCGAGACGCTCTATATCGACCAGTCGCCCGCCAGCGGAGCCGCACCGCGATGAAGCGCCTTCTCACCGGTCTGGCGCTGGCCCTGCTGGCCACCTCCGCACTGGCCCAGACCACGGTCAATCTGCGCGATGCCGATGTGCGCGCCTTCATCCAGGACGTGTCGCGCGCCACCGGGCGCAGCTTCATCATCGATCCGCGCGTGCAGGGCAAAGTGACGGTCGTCTCGGATCGCCCGCTCGATCAGGCCGGTTATTTCGAGCTGTTCCTTTCCACCCTGCGCGCCAATGGCCTGGTCGTCACGCCGGCGGCCGGCGGCGCCTTCCGCGTGGCGCCGGCCGATGGCGCTGCCACCCAGCCCAGTGCAGGCCCCAATGCAGGTTTGGGTAGGGATCGCTTCGAAACGCGGGTGCTGCCGCTCAACTATATCGATGCCGCCTCGGCCATCGAATCGCTGCGCCCGCTGGTGTCCCGCGAAGGCCAGGTGACGGCCAATCGCGCCGGCAATGCGGTGATCGTTGCCGACTATGCCGACAATGTCGCCCGGGTTGCGTCGCTCGCCCGCCAGCTCGATCAGGATCGCGCGGCGGTGCGGGTGATCGCGCTGAAGAACGCCGGCGCCCGCGAGATCGCCACCAGCTTGGGCCAAGTGGCGCAAGGCTCGGCCGAGGGTCGCGGCTGGCAGGTGGCGCCCGTTGATGGCAGCAATTCCATCGTGCTGCGTGGCGATCCGGCAACGCTGGCCAAGCTGGCGCGCACCGTCGCCGATCTCGATATGGCCGCCGCCGCCGGCTCCGATGTGCGGGTGTTCTTCCTCAATCATGCCGATGCCCAGATGCTGGTGCCGGTGCTGCAGCAGCTGGTCGGCCAGCCGGTCAGCCCGGCCAGCCAGGCCGCCCCGCTGGCGCTGCCGGCTGCACAGCCGATGGGCGGTGCCCAGCAACAGGGGCAGCAGCAGGCGGCCCCGCAGCCCCTGCCCGCCGCACCGGTGAGCTCGGGCGCGTTGGGCACCTCCGGCTTCGTGCCCGGCGCCTCGATCGGGCGCGGCCAGGCGGTGATCGCGCGCTATGAAGGCGCCAATGCCATCGTGATCGCGGCGCCCGCCGATGTGCAGCGCCGGCTGGGCGAGGTGATCCGCCAGCTCGACGTGCGCCGCGAGCAGGTGCTGGTCGAAGCGGTGATCGTCGAGATTTCGGACATCGCGGCCCAGCGTCTGGGCGTGCAGTTCCTGCTGTCCGGCACCGGCAATTCCAACATCCCCTTCTCGGTCACCAACTATTCCAACGCCGCGCCCAACCTGCTCGCCGTGGCCGGCGCCATCGCCGCCGAAAAGCGCTACGGGCAGGACAATGCGACCACCGTGCAGCTGCGCAATGCCGCGGTGAACAGCCTCCTGAACGCCAATGGCGGCCAGTTCGGCTTTGGCGGCAACCTGGGCTCCAACGCGGTGTTCGGCTTTGTCGTCAATGCCGTGAAGGCCGATACCGCGTCCAACGTGCTCTCAACGCCGTCGGTCACCACGCTCGACAACCAGCCCGCGCGCATCCTGGTCGGCCAGAACGTGCCGATCGCCACCGGCCAGGCGCTGTCGAACAATTTCGACAACAGCTTCCGCACCGTGGAACGCCGCGACATCGGCATCGCGCTCGACGTGCGGCCGCAGATCAATGCCGGCGGCACCATCAAGCTGGCCCTGCGCCAGGAAGTGAGCAGCATCGCCACCGCGGTCGTCACCCAGAACATCCCCGATCTGATCCTCAACAAGCGCGAGATCTCCACCACCGTCACCGTGGACGATGGCCAGATCATCGCGCTCGGCGGCCTCATTGACGAGAACGAGCGCCGCGCCATCGAGAAGGTGCCGCTGCTGGGCGACATCCCGCTGCTCGGCAACCTGTTCCGGTCCAAGTCGCGCAACCGCACCAAGACCAACCTGATGGTGTTCATCCGCCCCACCATCATCCGCAGCGCCGAGGATGCGCAGCGGGTGGCGGGCGAGCGCTACCAGTATATCAACGCCGAACAGGCCCGCCGCGAGGGCAGCAGCGACACCAGCCTTGATGCGCTGGTGCGTGACTATCTGAAGACGGCACCGCCCGGCTCGGCGCCGCCCACAGCCGAAACCCCGCCCAAATGAGCGCGCCGGCCCTTTCCTACGGCTTTGCGCGGGCGAAGGGGGTGATCGTCACGGCGCTGGGCGAAGTGGCCGAGGTGGCGCGCCGCGCCGACAGCGACCCGGCTGCCCTGATCGAGGTGCGCCGTCTCGCTGGCCGGCCACTGGCGCTGACCGAGGTGGACACCGCCCGCTTCGACCGGCTGCTGCAGGATCATTATGCCGTCACCGCCTATGCCGGCGGTGCGGAAGCCATGGAAGACGCCGACGCGCTGCCCTCTGCCGAGGACCTGCTGGCCAGTGATGACGAGGCACCGGCCATCCGCCTCATCAATGGCCTGATCGCCGAAGCCGCACGCCTCAAGGCGTCAGACATCCATATCGAGCCGTTCGAGAGCGCGCTCGTCGTGCGCATGCGCATCGATGGCGAACTGCAGGAGCTGCACCGGTTGCCGCCCGGTGTCGCGGCGCGGCTGACCAGCCGGGTGAAGGTGATGGCGCGGCTCGACATCGCCGAACGCCGCCTGCCGCAGGATGGCCGCATGGACCTCGCACTGGGCGGCAAGCGGCTCGACGTGCGCGTCTCCACCCTGCCGGCGCGCGGCGGCGAGCGCGTGGTGCTGCGCCTGCTCGATACCGAGAATGCCGGCATCGATCTGGCCGGCCTTGGCATGCCGGCCGCGATCGAACGCGATTTCCGCAGCGGCCTGGCCGCGCCCAATGGCCTCGTGCTGGTCACCGGCCCCACCGGCAGCGGCAAGACCACCACGCTCTATGCCGGCCTCAAGCTGCTCAACGATGGCAGCCGCAACATCCTCACCGTGGAAGACCCGGTGGAATATGCCGTCGAGGGCATCGGCCAGACCCAGGTGAACGCCAAGGTTGGCCTCAGCTTCGCCGCCGGCCTGCGCGCCATCCTGCGGCAGGATCCGGACGTGGTGATGGTCGGCGAGATCCGTGATGCCGAAACCGCCGCGATTGCCGTGCAGGCGGCGCTGACCGGCCATCTCGTGCTGTCCTCGCTGCACACCAACGATGCTGCCAGCGCCATCACCCGCCTGCGCGATTTCGGCATCGAGCCGTTCCTGCTCGCCGCCACGCTGCGCGCCGTCATCGCCCAGCGGCTGGTGCGGCGGCTGTGCCCCGATTGCCGGGAAGCGGTGCCGGCCGATGCCGCCAGCAGCACGCTCCTCGCCCTGCCGGCCGGCAGCCGCGTGTGGCAGGCGCCCGGCTGCGATGCCTGTGGCCACAGCGGCTGGCAGGGCCGTGTCGGCCTTTATGACCTGATCCGCATGACCGATGCGCTGGCCGCGCGCGTCAATGAAGGTGCCACTGCTGCCGAGCTCGCGGTCGCGGCCGGCAGCCCCGGCTTGCAGGCCCTGGCCCGGGCGGCGGTGCTGGACGGCCTGACCACGCCAGCCGAGGCACTGCGGGTGATCGGCCAGAGTGCCGAGGAGCCTGATGATGGCTGACTGGCGCTATGAAGCCCTCGACATCGAGGGCAAACCGCGCGCCGGCACGCTGGCCGCGCCATCACCGGAGGCCGCGCGCGCCGAGCTGCTGGACAGGAAGCTGTTCTCCACACGGCTGCAGCCAGCAACCCCCCCCGCCGCCACGCCCGGTGCCGGCGCCCACCGCCCGCTGACACCGGCCGCGCTCGGCCTGTTCACCCGCCAGCTCGCCACACTTGCCGCCGTCACCCCGCTGGAAGAGGCGCTGCGCACCATCGTCCGCCAGACAGAAGGCGAACGCACCCGCGCCGTGCTCACCACCGTGCATGGCGCCGTGGTGGAAGGCCGCCGCCTGTCCGACGCCTGTGCGCTGGAGCCGGCGACCTTTCCGCCGCTCTATCGCGCCATGGTGGCGGCCGGCGAAGGCGCCGGCACGCTGCCGCAGGTGCTGGAACGACTCGCTGCGCTGCTGGAACGCCAGGCTGAACTGAATGGCCGCGTCCGCGCCGCCCTGGCCTATCCGGCGGCGCTCGCCATCGTGGCGAGCCTGGCGGTCGCAGCGCTGATGATCTTCGTGGTGCCGCGCATCGCCGAGCAATTCGCCGGCATTGGCCAGACCCTGCCGCTGCTCAGCCGCGTCGAAATGGCAGCCTCCCACGCGCTGGCGGCCGGCTGGTGGGCGATCCTGCTGCTGCTGGCGGGCGCCGGCGCTCTGCTGGCACGGGCGCTGAAGGACAATGATTTCCGCCGACGCTTCGATGCCCGCCTGCTCGGCCTGCCGATCGTTGGCCGGCTGATCCGCGACTGGCAGGCAGCGCGGCTGGCGCGCACGCTGGCGATGATGGTGGCCAGCCGGCTGCCGCTGGTGGAAGGCCTGGCACTGGCCGGGCCAACCATCGGCAATCACGAGATCAGGGCGCGCGTCAGCCAGATGGCCGAGGATATCCGCGAAGGCGCCAGTCTCACCGCCGCCATGCGTCGCGCCGCCATTCTGCCGCCGCTGCTGGTCGCCATGGTGGCGGGCGGCGAAAGCGCCGGCCGGCTCGACACCCTGCTGGAAAAGGGCGCCGAGGCGCTGGAACGCGAGTTCGATGCCACCACACGCTCGGCCCTCGCCCTGCTCGAACCGGCGATCATCCTCGTCATGGGCGGCGCGGTGGCGGTGATCGTGCTCTCCATCCTGCTGCCCATCCTGCAACTCGAAAGCCTGGCTGCCGCATGAAGTCCAAGTCGCGCCCCAAGCCGAACGGCTTCACCCTCATCGAGCTGATGGTGGTGATCGTCATCATCGGCATCCTCGCCACCGTGGTGGTGGTCAACGTGCTGCCTGATGTTGATCGCGCCGCCGAAACCCGGGCGAAGGCCGACATCGCCTCCCTCGAAACCGCGCTCACCTCCTATCGCGCCGACCAGATGGCCTTCCCCAGCACGGCGCAGGGTCTGTCCGCGCTGAAGAGCCCGCCGGCTGATCTGGCCAGCCCCGAACGCTATCGCCCCGGCGGCTATCTCACGCGGCTGCCGGATGATCCCTGGGGCCACCCCTATCAATATGCCGCCCCCGGCCGGGCCGGCCCGTTCGACGTGTGGTCGATGGGCCCGGACGGCAGGAGCGGCCCCGGTGCAGATGCAGATGACATCGGCAACTGGAACCTCTGAGCCGCGCTGCACTGGGGGTTTTACCCTCGTGGAGCTGATGGTGGTGATGCTGATCATCGGCATCGCCAGCGCGGCGGCCGTGCTGGCCCTGCCCGGCGCAGGCGATGAGGTGCGCCACAGCGCCGACCGGCTGGCGGCGCGCGCGGTGGCGGCGCGCGACACCGCCATCCTGACCGGCCGGCAAGTGCGGCTGTTGGCAGACGCAAACGGCCTGAACAGCTATGTGGCCGCGCACCAGGGCTGGCTGCCGCTGCCATTGCCCGAGAGCACGCGGTTTGCCCTGCCCGCCGGTCAGCAGCTCGCCGCCGAGCCGGCCGGTGCCGTGGAGTTCGATGCGACGGGCCTTGCCACCCCGGCCCGGCTGCTGATCCGATCCAGCAATGGGGGAGACGCGGCGGCCGTCGTCACCATCGATGCCGCAGGAGGCGTGCATGCCGGGCCAGCATGAACCTTGGCCTGACGCCAATGGCTTCAGCCTGATCGAGGTGATGGTGGCGCTGGCCATCTTCGGCCTCGCTGCAGTCGCGCTGATTCGCCTCAATGGCGTGAGCCTGGCCAGTGCCGTGACGCTCGCCGATCGGCAACTGGCGGCCAGCGTCGCCCGCAACCAGGCGCTGGAGGCGCTGCTCGCCGCCAGCCCGCCCGCATCGGCCGCCGGGCGCGAACGCGCCGGCACGCGGGACTGGGCATGGCGGCGCCGCGTGGCCCCCGGCCCCGATGCCGGCACTGCCATCATCACGGTGGATGTGCTGGGCGACGGCGATCAGGTGATCGCCCGCGACCAGTTGCTGTGGAGCCGGCGATGAGACAGGCCGGCTTCACGCTCATTGAGCTCATGGTCGGCCTGCTGATCTTCGGGCTGATGGCCAGCGCCGGCACCGCGCTGCTGGCGGGCAGCGTGGAGGCCGGCAGCCAGGCCCGCCAGCTGGCCGATGGTACCGGCGCTCGCACGCGCCTACAGGCCCTGCTCGCCGCCGATTGCGCGCAGGCGGCGCCGCGCCCCTGGCGGGATGGCGAAGGGCGCGTGCACGCCGCCTTTGCGGCCGGCGATGGCAGCCTGTTCACGCTGGTGCGGCGCGGCTGGAGCAATGCCGGCGGCGCGCCGCGCGCCTCCCTGCAGCGCGTCGAGTGGCGGCTGGACGGCGCGCGGCTGGTGCGGCGCGGCGCGGCGATGCTGGATGGCAGCGATGCCGGCAATGAAGCCGTGCTGATCGAGGGTGTGCGCAGCGCCCGTCTGCGCATCCATGATGGACAGGGCTGGCGGGAGCGCTGGGAGGCGACAGACCCGATGGCCCTGCCCCGCGCCGTCGAACTGACGCTGGAAGGGCCGCAGCTTGGCACGCTGCGCCATGTGCTGCTGATGGGGCCGGCATGATGCGTCCCGTCCCTCACCATGAACAGGGCGCTGCGCTGATCAACGTGCTGGTGCTGGTGGGCGTGATGGCGGCGCTATCGACCGGCCTGTTCGACCGGCTGCGGCTGGCCCGGCATCTCGATGAGGGCCGGGCGCAGCTGGATGCAGCGCGCGGCGCAGCGCTGGCCGCTGAAACCATGATCCTGGTGCGGCTGCCGCAAGCACGCCTGCCGGAGCGGCCATTCCGGCTCGACACGCCGGCTGGCATCGCCACGGCAACGCTGCGCCCCGGCGGCAACTGCTTCAACCTCAACAGCGTTGCCATTGGCCCGCCGGGCCGCACCACAACGCGCCCGCTGGGTGTGGAACAGCTGGCGCGGCTGCTCAGCCTTGTCGGCACGCCCGACACCGAGGCGCAGCGCGTGGCGGCGGCCACCGCAGACTGGATCGATGCCGACCAGCAGCCGAACCCCGGCGGCGCCGAGGATCCGGCCTATGCCCGCGCCGCCACGCCCTATCGCACCGGCGGCACGCTGCTGGCCGAAGTGTCGGAATGGCGGGCCGTGGCGGGGGTGACGCCAGCTGTTTACGCCGCCGCCCGCCCCCATCTGTGCGCGCTGCCCGAAGCCGAGCTGTCGCGGCCCAACGCCAATTCACTCTTGCCCGGCGAAGCGGTGGTGCTGGCCGCCATTATCGGCGTGCCGATTGCCACCGCCCGCGATGCCATCGCCGCCCGGCCCGCCGCCGGCTGGGCCAGCGCCGCCGATTTCTGGGCGCAGCCGCTGCTGGCCGGCCGGCAACCGGCGGCGGACGTGCTGCGCCAGATCACCCTGAAGGACCAGTGGGTGGCGTTCAGTCTGGCCAGCAGCAGCGCTGGTCTGCCGCTGGAAACCACGGGCCTGATCGATGCCGCCCGCGCGCCGGCGCGGCTGGCCGTGCGCCGCTGGGGGCCGGAGGAATGATCCTGCTGCGCCTGGCGCCGGCCCCGGCCTGGCAGCGGTTCGAAGGCGGCCGCATGGTCGCTTCGGGGAGCGGCTGGCCGGCTGCCGGCGAGCCTGTCGTGGTCGCGGTGCCCGGCGAGGCGGTGGCGCTGCACTGGCTCGATCTGCCCGATCTGGCGCCCCGGCAGGCCGCTGCCGCTGCGCGCCTGATGCTGGGCGACCGGGTGGGCGAAGGCGATCCGCATATCGTGGTGGCTGCCGGACAGGGCCTGCGCCCGGTGGCCGTGGTGGCGCGCGCCGCCATGGCGGGCTGGCTGGCAGAGCTTGCGGCGCAGGGCATCGACGCCGCCGCGCTGGTACCGGAACCGCTGCTGTTGCCGGCCCCGGCCAGCGGCTGGCATGTGCTGGCCGAAGCCGGGCGCGTGGTGGCGCGCGGTGCCGATGCCGGCTTTGCCGCCGAAGCCGATCTTGCCGCGCTGCTGATCGGCGATGCGCCCGCCACGCCATCCGCCTTTGTGATGCCCGATCCGCTGCCGCTCAACCTGCTGGCGGGGGATTTTGCGCCGGCCACGCGCTGGCAGCCGCCGCCCGGCCTCGCCCGCCGTGCTGGCCTGCTGGCGGCGCTGCTCGTCGGCCTGTGGGTGGCCGGGGATACGGCAGCGCTGCTGCGCGCACGCGCCGCTGCCAGCGCGGCCGACGATGCGGTGCTGGCGCTGACCCGCCCACTGCTGCCGGCCGGCGAGCATGATGGCGCCGCAGCGCTGGCCGAGCTGAAGGCGCTGGCACGGGCGCGCGGCGCCGATGGCGGGCTGGCCGCGCTCGCCGGGCCGCTCACGGCGGCGATTGCCGCCCGCCCGGCCGCCAGCCTGGCAAGCCTGTCCTACACGCCAGCCGGGGGCCTGGTGGCGGGCGTGGCCGGCGGCGAGGCGGAAGCGCGCGCCTTGACCGAGGCGCTCACCGCCCAGGGGCTGATGGCGCGCACTGGCCTCACCCGCGCCTCCGCGGATGGCAGCATCACCGATGTCACGCTGGTGCGGCCATGATGGCGCTGCTGGCCCCCTGGTGGCGGGATCGCAGCCTGCGCGAACGCTGGCTGCTGGCACTGATGCTGGCGCTGCTGGCGGGTCTGGTGGTGTGGCTCGGGCTGCTGCGGCCACTGGCGGGCGCGCGCGCCGCGGCGGTTGCTGACGCCAGTGCGGCGCACGCCCGGCTGGCGGAGGCCGAGGCGCTGGCAGCGGCGATCCGCGCCCGGCCGGGCGCCAGTGCCGCGCCGCTGCTCGACCTCATCAACCGTCGGCTGTCCGAAGCCGGGCTGCAAGCTTCACGGCTGGAAGCCCAGGGCGCGGGCCAGGCGGTGCTGGAGATCGCCGCCATCAACGGCCGCCTGCTGATCGGCTGGGCCAGCGCGCTCGAACGCCGCGACGGCCTGGTGATCGAGGAGCTCATAGCCAGCCGCAATCCCGATCAGTCGGTGCGCGTCCGGCTGCTGGTGCGCAAGGCGGCATGAGGCGCGGGCTTGCCTTGCTGGCCGGGCTGCTGATCGGCCTTGTCGCCCTGCTGCCGGCGCGATTGCTGCTGCCAGCGCCGCCGCTGGCCGCCACGTCCGTGACCGGCAGCATCTGGCAGGCGCGGCTTGAAGGCGCCAGCCTGGGCGCGGCGCGGCTCGGCAGCATCGGCCTGGCTGCGCAGCCGGCGGCGCTGCTGAAGGGGCGGCTGGCCTGGGCCGTATCGGGCGCGGTGCAGGGCCGCCTGTGGCGCGGCCCTGGCGGCAGCGGTGCTGAAACCATCAGTGCCACCATTGCAGGTGGCCTCATGCCCGGCGTGGCCAGCCTGACGCTGGTGGAGGCCGGGGCTGTGCTTGACGCGCAGGGCCGCTGCCAGTCGGCCAGCGGCCAGGCGCAGGTGCAGCTTTCGCCCGCACTGGGCGGGCAATCGACGCTTGCCGGCGCGCTTCGTTGCGAAGCCGGGGCGCTCGCCCTGCCGCTGGCCAGCCCGGATGGGCGGGCTCGGCTGGAGCTCGTCGCCAGCGCGCAAGGCTGGCAGGCCCGGCTGCTGCTGGCCGGGGCCTCGCCTGCCGAAACCGCCGCGCTCACCGCCGCCGGCTTCGGCCGCGACGGCGACAGCCTGGTGCAGCAGCAGGGGGGACGCTGGTGATCGCCGCACTGATTGCACTGCAGCTGGCGACGGCCCAGCCAACCCCTGCGCCTGCCCCGGCGCCGCCACCGCCGTTGGCCGAACTGCCGCCGCAAACCCTGGCCGCCGGCAGTTGCGCGCTGTTCCTGTGGGATCGCGCGTCGGGCACGCGCATCGCCATGCTGGGCACTGTGCCGCCGATCCTGCGTGCGGTGATCGATGGCCGCTCCACCGATCTGCCGCGCGAGACGGCGGAGGGCACCGCCGTGCTGGGCTTCGCGCCGGTGGCGCGTTACCGATCGGCGAGCCGTCAGTTCGATGTGGCGCTTG
>ERZ1066117.618-NODE-618-length-24862-cov-36.196840_pt1 | contig 24862 bp, 15 predicted proteins | sample MGYA00382764_ERZ1066117 | MGnify/ENA primary metagenome ERZ1066117 (study PRJEB33369, sample SAMEA5778347) | biofilm metagenome | biome: Industrial cooling water; feature: Water cooling tower basin; material: Biofilm | place: United Arab Emirates | collected...
GCGGAGCTCGACGCCGAGGCCGCCGCCGCCCGCGAGCGCGCCGGCGTGGCGCGGCGGCCCGAGCCCGAGCAGGCCGGCGCCGTGCAGCGCGACGGCGAGCTCCCACCGCCGGGCTGGCGCTTCGGACATGGGCTTCGGGTCCTGGCTTTCGGGCCCTGTCGCTTCGGGCCGCGGGTCCGGCGGCGCGAGCTCGGGGGCCGGGGTCTCGGCGTTCGGCGCCGCGGGCTCGGGCGGGGCCTCGGGGATCGCGACGTCCTCGCGATCGGGCGCGACCGCGCCCTGCTCGATCGCGAAGAGCAGGCTCGCCGCGGTCCCGGCGGCGGCGCGGACCTCCTGCCCGATCTCGATCGGGAACGCGCGCTCGTAGGCGCGGCCGTCCGAGGTGATCACCCGCAGCGCGCCGTCGGTGTCGGAGGTCCGGGAGAGTCGCAGGTACACGTGCGGCGTGACCTCGGGGGGCGGGCCGCCGTGGCGCTCGATCGGCAGGCGGGGCAGGCGGAGGCGCAGCGCCGCGAGCACGGCGGCCTCGGCGAAGCCGGTGATCTCGACCCGCGCGGCGCGGAACTCCTGCGGCTCCGCGGCGGCCGCTGGCGGGGGCTCCGGGGCCTGCGCGGCGGGGGCGGGCGTCGGCGCCGCGAGGATCAGGAGCGCGGCGAGCGGTGCCGTGGAGCGGAGCATGCGGGCCGGGCGGCTACCTGTCCTCACGGACATTCGAACTGGACGCACACGGGATCGCCGAGGAACGGCGAATCGCAGCAGTACTGCTGCTCGCCGGCGGTCTCGCCCGCCTCGCAGGCCTCGGCGCACGGGCAGGCGGCGCAGCCGTCGATCGGTACGTACGGGCGGCACTGTCCGGAGAGACAGACTTCATCGGCGAGGCAGAGCTTGCCACAATCGCCGCAGTGGAGCGAGTCGGTCGCGAGGTCGACGCAGGCGCCGTCGCACGCGGCGGCCGGGGCCTCGCACGCGGCGACGCATTCGCCGCCCTGACACGCTGCCTCGGCGTCGCACGCGGCGTCGCACGCGTCGCAGTGCTCCGGGTCGCTGCGCGTGTCGACGCACGCGGCGCCGCAGCGGACGAGCCCGGGCCGGCAGCGGCACGCCTCGCCGTCGCAGACCTCGAGCTCGGGGTCGCAGCCCTGCTCGCACGGGCACGCGTCGGCCGGCGCGCAGCCGTCGCCGCACGGGACCTGGCCTTCGAGGCAGCCGGAGGGGTCCTCCTCGCACTCGCCCTCGGGGACGCAGGCGTCGTCGCAGCGGACCTGGCCGGGCGGGCAATCGTCGCACTCGCCGGCCGGCGCGCAGCCGTCGCCGCAAGCGACCTGCCCGTCGGGGCAGGTCTCGGCGCCGGTCGGATCGTCGGTCGAGCCGTCGGACGCCCCGCCGGACAGCGCGCCGCCGACCGTGTACTCGGCGATCCGGCACGCGGGCAGCAGCGCGAGCGCGAGCGCCCACGCCCGGCCGCCGCGCGCGAGGGGTCCGCGGCGCGGGAGGTCGCGCGGGGAGCCGCGTCCGGTCACGGCGAGCCCTCGGCCGCGAGCGCGGCCTCGGCCTGCGTGCGGTGGGCGCCGGTCGGGTGGCGCTCGAGGTAGTCGCGCCAGCAGGTCGCGCGCGCCCCCTCGGCCGCGCGCGCGCACAGGCCGGCGCGCGCGTCGTCGGCGAAGCGGCCGGCGGGGAAGCGCGCCAGGTACTCGCGCCACGCGTCGGCCTGGCCGTCGGCGCCGCGGAGCTGGCGGGCGAGCGCGAACAGGTCGCCGTACGCGAGCTCGGCCCGGGCGCTGCGGCCGGCCAGGTCGACGATCTCGCGGTATTTCCGCTCGGCGGCCGCGAGCTCGCCGCGCTCCCACAGCGCCTGCGCCTCGTCCTCGAGCGAGGGCCCGCCCGCCGCGGCGGGGCGCGCCTCGGGCCGGGCCGCGGCGGGCCGGCGGGGGCGCGGGCCGGCGGTCCTGGCGGCGGAGCTGTCCGCAGGGACAGTCGGCGCGGGCTCGTCCGGCGCGGCAGCTCGGCTGTCCGCAGGGACAGTCGGCGCGGCGGCGGGGCTGCCCGCCGGGGCAGGCGCCTCGGCGGAGCTGGTCGAAGGGACAGGTACTTCGGCGTCGATCGCGTCGACGGCGGGGCTGTCCGTCGGGGCAGGCGCGCGCGGTCGCCTGACCTTCGGGACCTGTCCTTCGGGCGCACCGTCGACGCGGCGGGCCTCGCCCTGCCGCGCGCTCGCGCCGTCGGCGTTGGCCTCGACGGCCGTCGCGCCGCCGGCGCCCGGATCGAGGCGCGCGGGGCGGACGAGCAGGAGGACCAGCGCGGCCGCGGCGGCGAAGGCGAGGCCGATCGCCGGGCCGAGCCGGCGGCGGCGGGCCGGCAGCGGCGGCGGCGGGATGCTGGCCATCCGTCGCTCGGCGATCTTCGCCTCGAGCTCGGCGCGCAGCGCCGCGGTGAACGGCGCCAGCGCGGCCGCGTCGTCGCGGTCGGCCTGGCGATCGCCGCGGCCGAGCGGGATCACCGGGGCGAGGCTCGCGGCGCGCTCGACCGCCTCGGCGGGCACGACGTCGGGCGCGAGCTCGCGGGCCCGCGCGAGCATCGCCGCGAAGTCGGGGACGGGCCGCGCCGCCGCGATCTCGGCGTCGAGCCGGGCGACCGCGTCGCGGCGCGCCGCCTCGACCTCTTCGCGCTCGTCGTGCTCACGTGTCGACATGGTCGCCCTCCTTCCTGTCACCGGCCTCGCGCGGCAGCCAGCCGAGGCGGGCGAGCTCGCCGCGGATCCGGGCGCGGGCCCGCGTCGCGCGGACGCGCAGGTTGCCGGGCGAGACCCCGAGCTCGGCGGCGGCCTGCTGGACCGGCACCTCCTGCAGATCGCACAGCACGAACGCCTCGCGCAGCGGCGCCGGCAGGGTGTCGAGCACCGCGAGCAGGACCTCGGCGCGGCGCTGCCGGAGGTGCGCGTCCTCGGGGTCCGCTTCGGCGCCGACGGCCGCGCCGGGGCTCATCTGCTCGAGGCGGTCCATCGCGCGGGCGCCGCGGTAGCGCGAGCGCCAGTGCTTGCGCACGACGTTGACGGCGATCCCCCGCAGCCAGCCGGTCAGCGAGCCCTCGCCGGCGAAGCTGGGCAGCCCGACGAAGGCGCGGGCGAACGTCTCCTGCACGAGGTCCTCGGCGGCCTGGGTGTCGCCGGTCAGGTAGGCGACGTGGCGGAACACCCGGTCGAAGTGCTCCTGGTAGAGCCGCGACCAGGCCTCGATGTCGCCGCCGCGGGCTCGGGCGACGAGCGCGGCTTCGCCCGTCTCGGGGGGGTTCTCGCGCGCGGGCTCGGGCCCGCGCGCGGGGAACAAGAGCTGGTGGAGAGAGCCCACTGGCGCCTCAGGTACCCGATGTCCGGCCGATGTTACAGCGCCCGTGGAGGCGCGAGATCGGCCGCCTGTGCGGACCGCAGCGCTGCGTGCGCGGACGCGCCGGTCCGTCGGGACAGGTGACCGGGGCCTCGCATTCGCCATTGAGGGCACTTCGCGTCGCGAGCATTCGCACCCGGAGAGACGCGCCGCGGCGAGGGTCTCGGCGCCCGGGCGCGGCGATCCGGGCCGGAGATCGCGGCGGTGAGGCGTCGCCCCGCGGCCGGCCCTCGTCGGCTCGTCGTATGGTTCATTGCGCGGCCGTAAGGTCGGGCGCGGCTGGCGAAGCCCCCACACCGGTGCTAGACGAGGAAATTCCTGCACGTACAAGCGGCGCCGGGGGGCGAGAACGAAGGCGGCCTCCGGTGTCCGACAAGGCTTGCGCCGCGCCGCGGAAGCGGGTTTAGTCGCCTTCATGATACCGACTCGACGCTTCACCTTCCGGGCGATGGCCCTCCTGGGTCTCGGGCTGCTGCCCGGCTGCCCCGACAACACGACGACGACCTCCGCGACCGACACCGACGCCAGCACCGGCTCGACGACCGAGGACGCGACGACCAACACGCCGACGACCACGCCGCCGACGACCGATACGCCGCCGACGACGACGGATCCGACGACCGGGACCGGCACGACGACCGACGACCCGACGGGGACCACGACGAACCCGATCACGACCGGCGAGACCGAGGCGACCTCGACGACGGCGGCGGAGACGACCGAGACGGCGGGCAGCAGCACGACCGGGGGCCCGGCGCTGACGCTGTGTGACAAGCTCGGCGGCGAGACCGGGATCGGCGAGCTCGTCACCGGCGCGTTCGGCGTGATCCTCGCCGACGACAAGGTCAACGGCTATTTCCTCAACAGCGACGTCGACGCCGGCAACCTCGGCGCGTGCCTGATCAAGCAGCTCGGCGAGCTCGCGACCTGCCCGGGCGTCGTCTACGACTGCCAGGACATGAAGACCGCCCACGCGGGCCTCGGCATCTCGACCGTCGACTTCACGGACTTCGCGGCCGACTTCTCGACCGCCCTCGACGCGCACCAGGTCAACCACCCCGACCTGACCGACGACGACAAGACGGCGATCATGGGCGTGCTCGCCGGCATGCTGCCCGACATCGTCGAGGACCCCGACAACAACCTGACCGTCTACCAGCGCGTCGGCCGCAAGCCGGCGGTCAAGGCGCTGGTCGGCAAGCCGGCCGAGGTCGGCTCGTTCGTCGACAACGTCGCCAACAACGCCGCGATCAACGGCTTCTTCGGCGCGAGCGACTTCGACCGCCTCAACACCTGTCTCACGCGCCAGGTGTCGGGCATCGACGGCCCGATCGCCTACGGCCTCGAGGTCGACGCGCCGATGGGCGTCGACCCCGGCGCCGGCCTCGCCAACCCGTGCCTCGACATGGCGACCTCGCACATGGGCCTCGTCGACGCCAACGACAACATCGGCATCGACATCAACGACTTCGGCGCCCTCGTCGGCGACCTGATCACGGCGATGAACACGTTCATGGTCGCCCAGACCGACCAGGACGCGATCCTCGGCGTGCTCGGGCCGATGTGCAGCGACATCCTCGCGCCCGAGTTCAAGAACGACTGCCCGGGCAACAAGAAGGACGAGACCGTCGAGGCGGCGATGGTCGCCCTGCCGATCCCGGACGACGCCTACACCGGCGGGCTCGAGACCATGGCGTGCGTCGACCTGCAGGTCGCCGACGACGGGATCAACGTCGTGCTCGGCGCCGAGGTCACCGTCGCCCTCGACCACACGTGGATCGGCGACGTGACGATGAAGGTCCAGAGCCCGACCGGCACGATCCTGACGATCCTGAGCCGCCCCGGCCTCAACGAGATGCTCGACGGCCAGAACCAGTGCTGCGGCGACAGCAGCAACTTCGGCGCGATGTTCCCGCTGCTGTTCAAGAACGGCGCGGCCAACCAGGCCGAGAACATGGGCGCCGCGATCGTCAGCAGCAACGGGATCGTCTGCAAGGACGAGGTCCCCGCGCTCGCGGCGTGCGAGTGGACCCCGAACCCCGGCAAGGGCCCGGGCATGAGCTTCGCCGACTTCGTCGGCGAGAACGCCGTCGGCACGTGGAAGGTCTGCGTCGGCGACGGCGGCGCGGGCGACACCGGCACGCTGCAGTCGGCCAAGCTCGTCCTCAACAAGGGCAAGTTCGCGCCTCCGTGAGCGCATCCGCGGCGGCGCCCTGCGGCGCCGTCCACGGGACGACGACGGCCCGCCTCCCCGGCGGGCTGTCCCGTTTAATGATAGGAGTCGAGCCGCCGGGTCGGTGGATTGTGCCGATCGGCGGATGTTGCCGGCAAGCGCTGCCGATCGACGATCGTCGATTTTCTCGTGTAATCGCCGGACGGCTCGCGTCTCTCATCGACGAAGAACGGAGTGGATGAGAGCGATGCGAGCGAGCACCTTGGGTCTGATGATTCGTTGGATGGTCTCCGGTGTGATCCTGTGCGTGGCCGCGCCCGGCTGCGACGAGGGCGACGACGTCGACGCCCGCAGCGCGCAGGGCGAGTGCGAGCGGCCCGAGCACGACGGGCCCAGGCCGCCCGGCCACAAGCCGCCGGGCCACCGGCCGCCGCCGCCGGACGGCGCCGAGCCGTGCGACTCGGACGGCGACCGGCCGCCGCCGCCGTGCGACGGGGAGGAGAGCGGCGGGCCGGTGCCGCCGCCGCCCGGGGAGCACGAGAGCGGCGGGGAGCTGCCGCCCCCGCCTCCGCCTCCGCCGTGCGGCGGGGAGAGCGGCGGGGAGCTGCCGCCGCCGCCCGGGGACTGCGAGCCGCCCGGCGAGGGCGAGCCCGAGGAGGGCACGACCGGCGCGGGCACGACCGGCGACGAGACGACCGGCCAGACCCGCGAGCCGATCCCGTAGCCCGCGGTCGGCAATCGCAAGAGTGTCTCCCTTGGATTAAGAGGCGCGATCGCGCCGGAAGGAATGAGCGAACATGGAAGCCAAGATCCTCCTCGTCGACGGAGATCGGTGGATGCAGCGCGTGGTCATGTCGGCGCTCGGCAGCCAGGAGTACCGGATCCACACCGCCTGCGACGGGTTCGGCGGGCTCGCGCAGGCGCTCGCGGAGCCGCCGGACCTGGTGATCTCGGACATCGTGATGCCCGGGATGAGCGGCTGGCGGCTGGTGCGAAAGCTCCGGAGCCAGCGCCGGCTGGCGCGCACGCCGTTCATGTTCCTGACGCGCCTGGCGAGCCCGGAGACCCGGCGCCACAGCTTCCGCCTCGGCGCGGACGACTTCGTGACCAAGCCGTGCCACCCGCGCGAGCTCGAGCTGCGGGTGGCCGGCCTGCTGCGCCGCGCCCGGCTGCCGTCGCCGACGAGCCGGGCCTGCGCGGACCGACTGGCCGAGGCGCACGGCCGCGGGCTCGGCGGGACGATCGAGGACATCAGCCTGGCCTCGCTGCTGGTGCTGCTCGAGATGGAGCGCAAGACGGGCCTGCTGGTGTTGCACCGCCCGGAGCTGGGGCGCCGCTGCCGGGTGTTCCTGCGCGAGGGACGGATCGTCGGGGCGTTCCTCGACGGCGACCCGGGGCTCCAGCACGCAGAATTGCTGTACGGGGTGCTGCACTGGTCGGCGGGGATCTTCGAGTTCAAGTCGGTGCCGGTCGAGATGCGCGACGCGGTGCAGACGACGACGACGCACCTGCTGCTCGAGGCCTCGCGGCGGCTCGACGAGGAGGCTTGTGATTGCTCGCTGACCGAGCTCTGACGGCGAGCCGCGGGGCTCGCGGGCGGTGGGATGGGCGAGGGTCGGGTGGCGGGGGGGACAGGGTCGAAGGGACAGTTCTTCAGAAGCGCATCCAGACGGCGAGCTCGAGCACGAGGGCGCGGTCGGGCGGGACGGCGCCGCGGAGCAGCGGATCGAGGTGGCCGCGCAGGCAGGCGGTGATCGCGTCGGGGAGCGGCTCGCGGCCGCGGACCTCGAAGGTGAGGAGTCCGTCGCCCGGGCCGCGGCGGATCACGAGGACGAGCCGGCGGTGCAGTCGGTAGGTCGCGGGGGCGGCGTCGACGAAGCACTGCGCGAGCGGCTCGGCCTTCGCGCGCACGAGCTGGCGCAGGGCGGAGGACTCGGCCTCGGTGGCGGCGGTGACGCGGCGGACGCGGGCGCGCGCCTGGGGCTCGACGGCGACGAAGCCGCGCGAGAGGTCGGCGTCGCGCCCGCCGAGCACCTCGGCGGCTGTCCCGGGGAGCAGGTCGCGCGGGTCCGTCGGTTCGATGACGTACTTCGACTCGGCGCTGATGCTGCCGACGAGGCGGATCCCGGGCGCGTCGCGGGTCGCGGTCGGGGCCTCGTCGACGATGACCGTGAAGTCGCGCGTGGTGCCGCCGACGGGGATGTTGCGCGCCTCGTCCATCCTGATCTTCGTGGCCGCGCGGCCGCTCGGGCCGACGACGACGGCGCCGGCCATGTGCGCGTCGACGCCGGCGGGGACCTCGACGGGCTGGACGATCGTCTCCATCGATCGGGTGACGCGGCGCGAGCGGTCGACGGCGACGAAGCTGGTGAACGGGGTGACGAGGCGGTGCTGCAGGCCGAGCGCGAGGATGTCGGCGCGCGCGCGATCGACCTGGTGGTGGTCGGTGGTGGTCGCCATGGTCAGCTCGAGGTCGCCGATCCGGTCGCGGGCCCACAGGCGCGCGAGGGTGTCGGCGGACTCGGCGGAGCGGACGACCTCGATCGGGAAGGTGACGGAGCGGGCGCCGACGCGGGCGCGCAGGTGCAGCGCGGTCGGGACGGCGCCGGTGTAGCGGCCGTGCAGCACGAGCGGGCGGGTGGCGAGCAGGTCGGGGGGGAGCGCCTGGGAGAGGTCGTCGACGGCGAGCGCGCCCCAGTCGACGGCGACGTCGGTGAGCACCGGCGAATCGATGGTGCGGCGGAAGCTCTGGGCGGCGCGCGGGAGGTCGAGCGGCTGGCGGACGTGCAGCGCGGCGCCGTCGCCGGCCCGCGAGATCGCGGCGATCAGGTGGCTGTTCGGCGACTCGCCGATGCCGACGCCGAACACGCGGGCGCGCCGGCCGGCCTTGCGCTGGCGGTCGACGAGGGTCCGGGCGGCGCGGGCGATCTCGGCCTCCTCGCCGATGTAGCCGTCGGTCAGGAGGAAGACGTAGCGGTGCCGGCCGCCCTCGACCGGCGCGGCGAGGGCGGTGTCGACGGCGGCGGCCATCTCGGTGCCGCCGCCGGCGACGAGGCCGTCGACGAACTCGAGCGCCTGGCGCAGGTTGGCCTCGCTGGCCGGCCGCGGGGCGCCGAACAGACGGCGGGTGCCGCCGGCGAAGGTGATGACGTCGAAGGTGTCGACCGGGCGCGCGCCGGCGAGCGCCTCGCGGACGGCGGCCTTGGCGAGCGCGAGCGGTGGGCCGTGCATCGAGCCGGAGACGTCGACGACGAACAGCAGCTCGCGCGCGCCGACGAGGGCGTCGACGTCGAGGCGCGGCGGCTCGACGTGGAGCATGAAGTGGCCGCCGCGCTTGTCGGCTGGCCCGAGGAACAGGCGGGCGGTCGGGCGCGCGCCGGCGCTGCGGTAGCGGAGCACGAAGTCGCGGTTGGGGATCTCGTGCTTGCGCGCGAGCGCGACCTTGAGGAGCGGGCCGGCGAGCTCGGCGGTGACGGCGTGCGCGGGCGCGGCCCAGGCGACGATCGGGCCGCCGGCCTCGGCGACGACGTCGATCGAGAGGTCGTGGCCGGTGCGCACGCCCTGGCCGAGCACGGGCGGGGAGATCCGCGAGGCGTCGGGGACGCGGTCGGTGTCCGGCCTGCCGCCGGCGCCGGAGGGGGCGCGCGCGAGCGGGTCGCCGGGCAGATAGCGCGGGCCGACGACGGTCGGGAAGACGAACTCGTACTCGCCCGAATCGTAGGAGAGGGTCTGGAGGTACCGCAATTCGACGTCGATCGATTCGCCGGGCGGGATGTTGGCGACCGACTGGGTGAAGACGTTGGGGCGCTCCTGCTCGAGCAGGGCGGCGGTGTGGCCGGCGGCCGCGGCGTCGCGGTAGATCTGCTTCGCCTGGCCGCGCTCGCGGATCTCGGCGGCGATCGTGCGCTCGCCGATCACCATCTTCATGTCGGTGACGGCGCTGTTCTCGGGCAGGGGGAAGGTGTAGATCGCCTCGAGCGGGGCCTTGCGATCGTTGACGAAGCGCTGGCGGACGACGACCTCGGCGACCTCGCCGCGCAGGTGGGCGCGGACGGCGGTGTTCTTGAGCGGGAGCTCGAGGCCGGCGGCCATGAGGCGCGGGAGCTCGCCGGGGTCGGTGTAGACGACGTCGCGGACAGGATCGGCGAAGGTCGGCTGGGGCTCGGCGGGGAGCTCGGCGGTCCACTCGGCCGGGGCCTCGGCGAGCCGATCGTCGGCGACCGGGGCGGGCTCGGGCCCGGTCGGCTCGGAGACCGGCGATCCGGGCGAGACGTCGACCTCGGTGATGAACTCGGGGTAGACCACGCCGCCGGCCTGGGAGCGGGCGCAGGCGAGGGGCACGGCGAGACCGATCAGCGCGGAGAGGCGGAGCAGCATGCGATCGGGTGTACCCCCGATGCGCTCGGCGGTGCTCCGACCGCGATCGGACCGCTCGCGCGATGGCCCCGGGGTCAGGTCGCGCGAGCCGCAACGAGGCCCTGGCGATCCCGACGTCGGCGCGGGGCGGTCGAGATCGAGCCGCCTGGTCGTCGGGCCAGGTCGAGGTGACGCCTCGTCGGGCTGTGCTCGCGCGCCTGTCCCTCGGGTCAGTCGCGGCGGGCGGGCTTGCGCAGGGGGCGGTCGCCGGCGAACTTGCGGAAGGGGTTCTTCGGGCGGCGCGGGCGGTCGTCGCGGCGGTCGGTCGGGCGGTCGTCGCGGCGGTCGGGGTCGGCGCGCGAGATCCGGAGCTGCTGGCCGCCGACCCACACGGTCGCGAGGTGCTTCAACAATTCGGGCTGGAGGTCGGCGGGGAGCTCGATCAGCGAGAAGTCGTCGCGGATGTCGATCCGGCCGATGTCGCGGGCGGACAGGCCGGACTCGTTGGCGATCGCGCCGACGAGGTTGCCGGGGCGGATCCCGTGGGCGTGGCCGACCTCGACGCGGAACAGGCCCGCGGGGCCGGAGGTCGGGGGGCGCTCGCGGACGGGGCGGTCGCCGGGATCGAAGCGGTCGCGCGCCGGGCGATCGTTGCGCTCGAGGCGTTCCGGGCGCTCGGGGCGGGGCGGGGGCTCGAGCAGGAAGGGGGTGTCGCCGCGGGCGAGCTTGGCGAGGGCGGCGGCGATCTCGATCGCGGGGACGTTGTGCTCGCGCTCGAAGTCCTCGATGACGCGCTGGAACGGATCGAGGCCGCCGGCGGCGAGGGCGTCCTGAATTTGTTGCTTGAAGCGGCCGATCCGGACGTCGTTGACGGCCTCGACGGTCGGGAGGTCCATGCGCTCGATCGGCTGGCGGGTCGCGTGCTCGATCGAGCGCAGCAGGCCGCGCTCGCGCGGGGCGACGAACAGGATCGCCTCGCCGGTGCGGCCGGCGCGGCCGGTGCGGCCGATCCGGTGGACGTAGCTCTCGGCGTCGTAGGGGACGTCGAAGTTGAGGACGTGGCTGATCCGGTCGACGTCGAGGCCGCGGGCGGCGACGTCGGTGGCGACGAGGATGTCGATCTTGCCGTCCTTCAGCTGGGCGATCGTGCGCTCGCGCTGGGCCTGCGGGAGGTCGCCGTTGATCGCGGCGGCCGCGAAGCCGCGGGCCTGCAGCCGCTCGGCGAGCTCGTCGGTCGACTGCTTGGTGCGGGTGAACACGATCATCGCGTCGAACGGCTCGGCCTCGAGGATCCGGGTCAGCGCGTCGAGCTTGTGCAGGCCGCTGACCATCCAGTAGCGCTGGCGGATCCCGGCGGCGGTGCGCGTGCGGGCCTCGATCGTGACGGTGACGGGGTCGCGCAGGTAGGTCTGGGCGATCCGCCGGATCGGCGGCGGCAAGGTGGCGGAGAACAGGGCGGTCTGGCGCGCCGCCGGGGTGCGGCCGAGGATCGCCTCGACGTCGTCGATGAAGCCCATGCGCAGCATCTCGTCGGCCTCGTCGAGCACGACGGCCCGCAGGCGCGAGAGGTCGAGCGAGCCGCGCTCGAGGTGGTCGAGCACGCGGCCGGGGGTGCCGACGATGACGTGGACGCCGCGGCGCAGGGCGGCGAGCTGCGGGCCGTAGCTCTGGCCGCCGTAGATCGGGAGGACGCGGAAGCCGGGCAGGTGCGCGGCGTAGCGCTGGAAGGCCTCGGCGACCTGGATGCCGAGCTCGCGCGTCGGGGCGAGCACGAGCGCCTGCGGGACCGGCTGCGCGAGGTCGAGGCGGGCGAGGATCGGGAGGGCGAACGCGGCGGTCTTGCCGGTGCCGGTCTGGGCCTGGCCGAGCAGGTCGCGCCCGGCGAGCAGGTGCGGGATCGTCGAGGCCTGGATCGGCGAGGGGGACTCGTAGCCGACCTCGGCCAGGGCCTTCAGCAGCGGCTCGGAGAGGTCGAGGGCGCGGAAGCCGGAGGCGGGCGCGGCCGTGGTGGATTCGTCGGTCATGAACAAGCAGGGCTTATAGCAGCCCCGGAGCGCCAGGCGTGGGTGCAGGGCGGCCACCCGCGGACGCAGGTCACGCGCGCCGCGGGCGAGGCGGGAGACGGGTCGGCGCGCCGCTCCTGCGCAGGAGCGGTGGCCGGGCGACTTTTTGTCACGCGGGGGGTCGGTTCAGTGGGCCGGGATGATCCGCGGGTCGGGCGGCAGGCGGGTATGGGTGCCGCTCTGCAGGGCCCGCTTCTGCTCGCGGACGACGCTGAGCGAGGCGCCGCCGACGGCAGCGCCGAGGCCGAGCAGCATGCCGAAGAACAGGCCGAGCAGGGCCTTCCCGGTGGTCTCGGCGGCCTGCATCGCCTGCTGGCGGAGGGCGGCGATCCGGTCGTCGTAGCGGCCCTGGATCGAGCCGGCGATCGCGGCGGCGTCCTCGGGCGACAGCGGGGTGTTGTTGGCGAGCGAGGTGACGAGGACGTCGCGGTCGAGCCGGCCCTCGCGGAGGGACGTCCGCAGGGCGTCCTGGGCGGCGCGGGTCAGCTGGTCGGCGGTGATCGTCGGCTTGCCGGCGGCCTGCAGGCGCTGGTTGACCGGGCCGAGCATGTCGTTGGCGGACAGGCCGAGCGCGGCGAGCGTGGTCTCGCCGCCGCCGCCGCCGCCGCCGCCCGCCATGCCGCCCGCCATGCCGCCCATCATGCCGCCGGCGCCGCTGGCCATCTGCGCGCCGGTCGATGCGGCGCCGCCGATGATCGCGGTCGCGGCGGTCCAGACGAGCGCCATCGAGGCGACGGTCGACAGCGACCAGACGACGACGCCGTGGATCGCGCCGGTCATGCGGCTCAGCGGGCCGGCGAGCTTGCCGACGACGAGGCCGCCGACGAACAGCGCGAGGATCGGCGCGATGATCGACCAGACGCCGGTGCCGATGCCGGCGCGGCGCAGGCTGTCGGTGTTGTTCGGGTCGAGCGAGGTCAGGCCGGCGCCGATCCCGAGCACGTGCAGCAGCATCCAGACGCCGACGGCGACCAGCGTGCCCGCGAAGATGGCGCCCCAGCTGACCGCCGGGAGGATCCGCGTGGGCTGCGTGCCCGCGACGGAGAGGGTTGGTTCTTGAGTGAGCATGCCGCTTCCATGCCACCGGGCCGGCGCTCCGCATGTTTGAAGAGGCAGGCGCGCTCGCGGCGCGCGGCCGCGCTCGCAAGCGCCGGCGCGTGGATGGTCGCGGGCGCGGTGCGTGCGATGGAATCGGGCGGAGGCGCCGCGGAGGTGAGCGGCCGGCGCAGGTCGGGCGAGGGGCCGTGGTGCGGTGATTCGCGGCGGCGCGCGGGCGGGCGAGCGGGGCGCCCGGCGGGGTGTGGGCAATCGACGGCGCGGTCGGCCGGGCGCCCGGCGGACGCGGGCGGCGGGAGGTCGGCGGGTCAGCCGGCGTTGGCGCGCCAGACGACCCACACGGTGCCGAGCAGGACGAGGGCGACGCCGAGCCACTGGCCGCGGGCGAGGCGCTCGCGCAGGCGGAGCTGGGCGAGGGCGATCGTGACGACGGAGAACAGCGAGGCGAGCACGGCGACGACCGCGGCGTCGCCGAGGCGGGCGCCGGCGCTGTAGAGGACCATGCCGCCGGTGTCGAGCACGGCGCAGGCGAGCAGGGTCGGCCAGACGAGCGGGGCGGGCGGGCCGGCGGGCGGGCCGAGGCGCAGGAGCGCCGACAACGAGGCGACGCCGACGAGGCGCAGGGCGACGACCGGCCACAGCGGGCCGAGGCTGCTCGCGGCGCCGTCGAGCCCGAAGAACACTGTCCCGAGGGACAGGCTCGCCAGGCAGGCCGAGCCGACGCCGGCGCCGCGCGGACGGTCGGGATCGGCGGGGCCGGAGCCCTGGGCCGACGAGACGACGACGATGCCGCCGACGATCACCGCGAGGCCGACCGCCGTCGCGGCGCCGGGGGCCCGGCCGGCGAGCGCGGACAGGACGACGGTGGTCGCGGCGAACGAGGAGGCGATCGGGGCGACGATCGACAGGGCGCCGCGGGCGAAGGCGCGGTACATCGCGGCCAGGCCGAAGCTGTTGAGCAGGCCGAGGCCGAGGAGCAGTCGCAGGGCGCTGGCCTCGAGGACAGGGACGCCGTCGACCGCGAGCGCGAGGCCGGCGACCAGCGGCAGCGAGACGGCCTGGACCGCGAGCAGGGCGCGCAGCCAGCCGTGGCGGGCGGTCAACCGCTGGGCGGCGAAGTTGCCGGCGCCGAAGCTGAGCGCGGAGGCGAGGCCGAGGGCGGCGGCGAGGCCGGAGGGGGACAGCACGCGGGCGACCCTATCATGCGAGGCCCGGAGACCTCAGAGACCGGTTCGTCGGGTTGGATCGGCACCTTCGCCGCCGGGGAACCGTCGTGGAGCGGGATGAGGAGACGAGGAGACGCGCGTGCGCGTGCGGGGACCCCACGGACGCCAGGCGGGCCAGGTGGCAGTTCCGCTTGCGAGGCCCGGCGACGGCCTCTATACAGGCCGCGGCTCGCGCGCCGCGCCGGGCCGTGTCCGTGTTGCTTCGCCTCGAAGGTGCCGTCATGACGCGTTCGTTCCTGTCCCTCGAATTCCTCTCGCTCCCGCTCGCGCTGCTGTGTGTGCTCGGTCCCGCGGGGTGCCGGCCGGACGACGATGGGGCGCCGGCCGAGCCGTTCGTGCTGCCGGACATCGAGGCGGAGGAGCGCAGCGCGGCGTTCACGGTCGAGATCGACGCGACGGCGCCCGCGCTGGACGGCGAGTTCCGCCAGCCGATCGCCGGGCCCGTGAAGGTGTCGGGCGGGGGCGCGGAGCTCGGGCTGTACGCGTTCGTCAAGCGGCCGCCGGCCCGACCCGGCGAGCTGTGGGTCGAGCTGTTCGTCGAGAACCGCGGCCAGGTGGCACTGCGCGACGTGACGCTCGCGGTCGCGGGGGTGTCCGGCGCCGACGCGGCGATCGATGTCACCAATACGCCGCTGGCGACGACGCCGCTGGCGGACGCGGTGGTCGTCGGCGGGATCGCCGGCGAGGGGGTCGGGCGGGCGGCGCTGGTGCTGACGGCCCCGACGGGCGCGGTCACGCTCGAGCTGTCGGTCTCCGGCCAGACGACGGCGCGGCAGGCCCACAACTCGAGCCCGATCGCGATCTCTCCCGACGGCGCGGAGGTGTGGTCGGCGTTCTCCGACGCGGACGTGGTCGCCGTGATCGACACCGCGACCGACGAGCGCGTCGCGCAGGTCGAGGTGCTCGGCGGGCCGACCAGCGTGGCGATCTCGCCGGACGGGGCGCACGTGCTGGTCGCCGGCCGTCGCGGCAATACGGTGACGGTGATCGACCGGGCGACGCGGACGATCGTGCAGACGCTCGGCGAGGCGGACGGGCTCGGCCGCGAGCCGCGGCACCTGGTGATCGCGGCCGACGGCACGCACGCGTTCGTCAGCGACTTCGTCGACGACACGATCGTCCGCCTGCTGCGCCGCGGCGACCGCTACGAGGTCGACGGCAGCGTCGCGGTCGGGCGGCGACCGGCCGGGATCGCGATCTCGCCCGACGGCGACACGCTCCTGGTCGCGCACTACCTGCCGCGCGGGGTGATCCGCTACAACGAGGCGTGGATCAGCGTCGTCGACGCGGAGCGGATGACGCTCGTGCGCGACGTGCCGATCCACGACAACTTCAACGCCGACCGCGCGAAGTGCCTGGCGGACGTGTTCGGGATCTCGCCGTCGCGGATGACGATGGAGGGCGTGGCGACGGTGCTCGCCGGGGTGTTCCTCGGGCCGGGCGGCGGGGTCGGCTGGGTGCCGGGCATGCGCGTGTCGCCGGGGCCGGTGATGGAGCTCGGGCCGAACCACGCGGACCTCGGGCCGTTCACCAGCGGGCCGATCGGGCGGTTCTCGCCGGCGTTCTTGTTCATGTTCGACGCGCGCGACGCCGGCGACGTCCAGCTGATGCGCTCGCCCGGGGTGCTCGACATCCCCAACGTCAACCTCGGGTATGTCGCGTGCATCGACGCGGAGCTGGACATCGAGTTCACCAGCGCGTCGGCGCTCGACGGCGGCGAGCAGGTCAACCCGGGCGTCGCCAACCCGAACGGCAACGCGGGGCTGTCGGAGGAGGGCCGGATGGACGTCGTCGCGTTCTCGCGCGGCGGCCGGCTGGCGTTCGGGCTGTCGTCGCTGGCCGACGAGCTGGTGGTGTACGACGCGGCGACGCTGCACCCGGTGACGAAGCGCCACGCGCTGCTCAGCGGGGCGAACCCGCACGGGATGGTGGTCACGCCGGACGGGTCGCGCGCGTACGTCGCGTACCGCAACTCGCCGTACGTGTCGGTGCTCGACACGAGCGCGTACGCGGAGCCGCTGCGGACGCCGGGCTACGTGCCGTTCCGCTTCGCCGAGCTGCCGGAGCTCGGGGCCGCGCAGTCGCCGATCACGACGCGCTGGCTGGTCCGCGACGTCACCGACGTGCCCGAGCAGCCCGAGGTCGAGGAGATCGGCCAGGTCGCGGTCGCCGACGCGGACCCGATGGAGCCTCTGGCGCGGCGCGGCAAGATCCTGTTCGAGTCGTCGAGCCCGGTGAAGTACCCCGAGCTGAGCACCAGCCGGCAGGCGTCGTGCGCGACGTGCCACCCGGACGGCGGCTCGGACGGCTCGGCGTGGGCGACGGTCGAGGGCGAGCGGCGGACGATGTCGCTGCGCGGCGGGGTCGCGGGGCGCGGGTGGCTGCACGCGTCGGGGACGCACCGCGACATCGTCGAGTTCGTCGATTCGGTGGTCGCGCAGCGGATCGGCGGGACGCACGACCCGGAGACGGTCGAGGCGCTCGCGGGCCACGTCGCGTCCGGGCTCGAGCGGCTGCAGAGCCCGACGGTCGACGAGGCGCTGGTGGCCCGCGGCGAGCAGGTGTTCGCGGCGAAGTGCGCGGGCTGCCATCCGGCGGCCGCGGCGTTCGGCAGCGGCGCGCCGGACCCGAACGACCCGTTCGGCGGCGGCGTCGCGGCCGGCCCGCAGCTGTACGACGTCGGGACCCGCACCGACGCGGCGGGGGTGCTGTTCGCGACCTTCTTCGAGTCGATCTTCCCGCCCGAGCAGGCGGAGATGCTCGAGCTGATGCGCGGCGACCGCGACCTCGGGCCCGACGACCCGTTGCAGCCGCTGCTCGACTTCGAGCCGCGGCCGGCCCGGCTGGCCGGTCAGCTCAAGGCGCCGAGCCTGGTCGGCGTGTGGGACCAGGTCGTGTTCTTCCACGACGGCCGGTTCGACAAGCTCGAGGACGCGGTCGCGTACCTCGACCAGACGCTCGCGCTCGGGATGAGCGAGGAGGACCGGCGGGCCGTGGTCGAGTACTTGAAGACGCTCTGACGCGCGCGGCGCGACCCCGCCCGGTTCAGGGGTCGACGAGGGTCAGCGAGACCATCGGCATGTCGTCGCCGACGATCGTGACCGGCATCGGCGTGAACGCGAGCAGGTCCTCGGGGCCGGGCGACTGCGGGTTGTTGTCGCCGACGTCGAGGACGGCGACCACGTAGTAGTCCCGCGGCTCGAGGCCCTTGAGCGTGCCGCTGAACGGGAAGGCCGGCATCTTCTCGGTCACGGCGGCCAGCGGCGGGCCCATCGGCGGGAACGAGGTGACGGCGGCCAGCGACAGGGTGCCGGTCTGCATGCCCTCGTAGGTGACCGTGACGAGGATATCGCCGAGCTTGAGCTCGCCGGTGGTCGAGCCGCCGGTCGAGCCCTCGCCTGTCGTCGACGCCTCGCCGGTGGTCGGGTCGGTCTGCGTGCCCGTGTTCGCGCCGCCGCCGGTCGAGCCGGTGCTCGCCTCCGTGCTCGCGGTGGTGGCGTCGCCGTCGTCGCCGCAGCCGACAAGCGGGAGGACGAGGGGCAAGGTGCAGAGGAGTGCGAAGAGACGTGGTTGAAGGGACATGGAGGGCGCGGAGGATAGGCGAGATGGCCCGCGCTCGCGGGGGCTCGCGCTTGTGAGCCTGCGCGGGGGACCGGGCCGCGGGCGCGTCGTCGTTCGTCGAGGTCGACCGCGGGCGCTGGCAGGATCTGCAGGGGGGGTCGGCAGGATCTGCCGCGGCCCTTGGGGGCGGGCGGCGGCGCGGCGATCGGCGGTCCGGCGTAGGTCCGCGGGATCGTTGTGGTTCGGTCGGCGGGCGCGAGAGGCCCCGCGCGTGCAAACACGGGAGGGCATGCCGGTCACCAAACTTCCGCTGCTCCGCTCCTGCAACCTCCTGCTGACGCTCGCGCTCGCGGGCGCGTGCGACCTCCCCGGGGAGATGGAGACCGGGGACCCGCCGGCGGCCGACGAGGGCGGGGCGGACGAGGGCGGGGCGGACGAGGGCGCGGGCTCGGGCGGGGCGGACGAGGGCGGGGCGGACGAGGCGTCGCCGATCGATCTGCCGGACGAGCTCGACAACTACGCGAACCCCGACCTGCCGGCGCACTACTTGAGCCCGGCGGTGCAGGCGATGGACAACACGCCGGCGGACAACCCGGTGACCGACGCGGGTGCGACGCTCGGGCGGGTGCTGTTCTACGATGTCGCGCTGTCGAAGGACGAGACGGTTGCGTGCGCGTCGTGTCACCAGCAGGTGACAGGCTTCACCGACGGGGCGCAATTCAGCGAGGGGTTCGCGGGCGGGCTGACGGGGCGCAACTCGATGGGCCTGGCCGACGCGCGGTGGTACGCGAGCGGGCGGTTCTTCTGGGACGAGCGGGCGGCGACGCTCGAGGAGCAGGTGCTGCTGCCGATCCAGAACGAGGTCGAGATGGGGATGACGCTCGCCGAGGTGGTCGCGCGCGTCGAGGCGCGCGGGTACTACGAGGCGCTGTTCGTCGCCGCGTTCGGCGACGCGGAGGTGACCGCGGACCGGATCGCGCGGGCGCTGGCGCAGTTCGTGCGCGCGATGACGGCACACCGCTCGCGCTTCGACGTCGAGCTGGCGAAGGCGGGGTCGATCACGGTCGACTTCGCGGGCTTCACGGCGCAGGAGAACCTCGGCAAGGCGATCTTCCTCGGGCCGCGCGGCGGCTGCGGGGTCTGCCACCTGCCGGGCCCGCCCCCGGCGCCCGGCCCCGGCCCCGGTCCCGGCCCCGGCCCGGGTCCGGGCGGGCTCGCCAATCAGGCGATCTTCCAGCCGATTGCCCCGCTGAACAATGGTCTCGACGCGGGGCCGGCGAGCGACGGCGGGGTCGCCGACATCACCGGCGATCCGGCGGACGAGGGCAAGTTCAAGTCGCCGTCGCTGCGCAACGTCGCGGTCGGCGCGCCGTACATGCACGACGGCCGGTTCGCGACGCTCGCGGAGGTCGTCGAGTTCTACGACCACGGGGTCCAGGCGCACCCGAACCTCGATCCGCGCCTGCGGGCGCCCGGGGGCCTGCCGCGGCGGCTGAACCTCGATCCGGGCGAGAAGGCGGCCCTGGTCGCGTTCCTCGGGACGCTGACCGACGAGGCGCTGCTCGCCGACCCGCGGTTCTCCGACCCGTTCATCCACTAAAGAAGCGCCCACGGCGAGCCGGGCGATCCCGCGTCGCGCCCGGTCGCGCCTACACCGCCGCCAAGGTGCGCGCTCGGCCTCCTTGTCCGCGCGCCCGGCCTCGTGCGACGCTCGTGAGAGATGGCGAACGGCGCAAGCCAGGACAAGTCGGTCCGTCAGGCGAGCGGTTCGAACGTCGCCAGCCTGCATCGCCTCGGCAATTCGCGGGAGCTCGGATCGACGCAGAAGGCGGGGCCGCCGGGCGAGTCGGCGGACGCCGAGGGCGGGTGGACGCCGCCGCGTGAATTCGACGAGTACGTGCTGGTGCGCCTGCTCGGGCAGGGCAGCTCGGGGCGGGTGTACCTCGCGCGCGACACGGTGCTCGACCGGCCGGTCGCGGTGAAGTTCATCGGCCACGTCGCGCCGGACGCGGAGGACCGCGAGCGCTTCCTCGTCGAGGCGCGCGCGGTCGCCCGGCTGCAGCACCCCAACGTCGTCACGATCTACCGCGTCGGCGAGCTCGAGGGGCACCCGTACCTGATCACGGAGTACATCCGCGGCAAGAACCTGAGCGAGCTCGGGGTGCCGGTCGGGTGGCGCAAGGTGCTCGAGTTCGGGATCGGGCTCGCGCGCGGGCTGGCGGCCGCGCACCGGCAGAACGTGCTGCACCGCGACATCAAGCTCGCCAACGCGGTGCTCAGCGAGACCGGCGAGATCAAGCTGCTCGACTTCAGCCTCGCCAAGCTGCTCGACCCGACCGCGGCCGAGCAGGTGCCGCGCCAGCCGAGCGCGGCCGAGGCGGTCGACGCGGCGACCGCGGCGGTCCAGCGCCACGCGGCCGAGCAGGGGCTCGCCAGGCCCGATTCGCGGACGCCGCGGCCGGTGTCGGTCGCCGACCGCGCGGAGCTGTCGGCGGCGGCGCTCGCGGCCGGGATGTCCCTCAAGGCAGGTACCTTGACGCAGGTCGGGACGCTGCTCGGGACGCCGAACTACATGGCGCCGGAGCTGTGGCGCGCGGAGACGGCGACCCGCCGGTCCGACGTGTACGCGCTCGGGGTGCTGATGTACATCCTCGCGTCGGGCTGGCCGCCGACCGAGGCGAACACGGCGATCGAGCTGGCGACGCGGGTGCAGGAGCAGGAGCCGCAGCCGCTGCTCGCGCGGGCGCCGCGGTGCGACCCGCGGCTGGCGGCGATCATCGACCGCTGCCTGCGGCGCGACCCGTACGAGCGCTACGCCTCGGCCGACGACCTGCTGGCCGCGCTCGAGGCGCTGCAGCCGATGGGGCGCGAGGTCGAGATCCCCGAGGGCAACCCGTACCGCGGCCTGCAGGCGTTCGAGTCGAAGCACCGCGCGCTGTTCTTCGGCCGCGCCGCCGAGATCCGCGGGGTGCTCGAGCGGCTGCGGGCCGACGCGCTGGTCGTCGTCGCCGGCGACTCGGGCGTCGGCAAGAGCTCGCTGGTCAAGGCCGGCGTCGTGCCGCTGGTCGAGGAGGGCAACCTCGACCAGAGCCGCCAGTGGGCCAGCGCGGCGATGACCCCCGGCCGCTACCCGCTGCAGACGCTGATCAGCACCCTGGCTGCCCTCTTCGACATGACCGAAGAGACCATGGGCTCGCTCGCCGGCGCCGGCGGCGAGGAGTTCGTCCGGGCGCTGCGCAAGCAGCTCGGCGACGCGCGCGGGCGGCTCCTGGTGATCGACCAGTTCGAGGAGCTGGCGACGATCGGCGGCGTGGAGGAGGTCGCGGTCGTCGGTCCGCTGCTGGCGCGGCTCGCCTCGGGCCTGCCGGGGCTGCGGGTGATCGCGACGGTCCGCGGCGACTTCTTGACCCGCGTGGTGCAGGTGCCGGGGATCGGCGACGACCTGGCGCGGGCGATCTACATCCTGCGGCCGCTGTCGCCCGAGGGCGCGCGCGAGGCGATCGTCGGGCCGGCGCGGGTCAAGGGCGTCAGCTTCGAGTCGGAGGCGCTGGTCGACGAATTGGTGCGGGCGGGCTCGCGGGGCAGCCTGCCGCTCCTGCAATTCGCGCTCGCGGAGCTGTGGGAGATCCGGGACCAGGCGGCGGCCTTCATCTCGGCGGCGGACCTCAAGAAGATCGGCGGGGTCAGCGGGGCCCTCGCGCGCCACGGCGACGCGGCGCTGGCCCAGCTGATCCCCGAGCAGCGGATCGCGGCGCGGCGGGTGCTGATGCGGCTCGTCACCGTCGACGACACGCGGGCGGTCCGGACCGAGGAGGAATTGGTGGCAGGGTCGTCCGCGGCCGACGCGGCCCTCAAGGCGCTGGTCCGCTCGCGGCTGGTCGTCGCGCGCGAGGTCGGCGACCAGGCGGTCTTCGAGATCGCCCACGAGGCGCTGCTCGGCGGGTGGGCGACGCTCGGCGCGTGGCTCGAGGAGGAGCGCGAGGTCCGGGCGGTCCGGCACCGATTGGAGCTCGCGGTCGCCGAGTGGGAGCGGCTCGGCCGCAGCCGCGACGCGCTGTGGGCCGGCAAGCCGCTGCAGGAGGCGCTCGCGCTCGACCCGGCGACCCTGCGCCCGAAGGAGCGCGAGTTCGTGGCGGCGTGCCGGGCCGCGGCCGCGCGGGTGCAACGATTGCGCCGGTTCGCGGCGGTGGCGGTCCCGGTGGTCGCGCTGCTCACATACGGGGCCGTGTGGTTCCAGGGACAGCTCGCGTTGACGGCGAAGGTCGACGAGCACGTCGCGGCGGCGGCCGCGGACGGCGCGAGGGCGGACCGGCTGCTCGCCGAGGTCGACGCGCTGCGGGCCGAGGCGTTCGCGGCGTTCGACGCCGGGCAGGGCGAGCGCGGCGAGCAATTGTGGCAGCGCTACATCGCGTCGGTGCCCGAGCTCGAGCGGACGATGGCCCGCGCGGCGCAGCGGCTCGAGACGGCGCTGAGCCTCGACGGCCGGCGCGACGACGTCCGCGGGCGGCTGCTCGATGCATTGCTGAAGCGGGCGCTGATGGCCGAGAAGGCGGGGCGCGACGCGCTTGCGATCGAGGACCTGCTCGAGCGCCTCAAGCTGTACGACGCGGCCGGCGAGCACATGGCGCGCTGGGACGCGCCGGCGACGCTGACGATCGCCAGCGAGCCGGCGGGGGCGCGCGTCGTGCTCGAGCGGTTCGTCGACGACGGCGGGGTGCGGCGCGTCGAATCGTCGGAGGCGCTCGGGGAGACCCCGATCGCGCCGCGATCGCTCCCGCGCGGGTCGTACCGGCTGCGCTTCGAGCGGGCCGGGCGCGCGCCGGTCGTCGATCCGATCGTGCTCGCGCGCGGCGAGTCGCTCGCGGTGTCGGTCGAGCTGCCGCCGGCCGAGGCGGTGCCGGACGGGTTCGTCTTCGTGCCCGCGGGGCGGTTTTTGTACGGGTCGGACGACCCCGAGGACGTGCGGGTGTCGTTCAATACGGAGCCGCTGCACCCGGTCGAGACGCGCGCCTTCCTGATCGCGCGGCTCGAGGTGACCTACGACGATTACCTCGCGTACCTCGCGGCGCTGCCGGCCGATCGGCGGGCGGCGCTGCTGGCCGCGAACGCGGGGGGGAACGCGAGTGACAGTGTGCGACTGTCAGAGTCGCCGGACGGCGTGTGGCGGCTCGAGCTGCACCAGGGGCACACCACCTACACCACCCGCACCGGCGAGCCGCTGGTCTACCAGGCCCGCGCGCAGCGGGCGAGCGTCGCCTGGGAGCGCCTGCCCGTGACGGGGCTGACCTCGGACGAGGCGCGCGAGTACGTCGCGTGGCTCGACCGCACGCGCCGGGTCCCCGGGGCGCGCCTGTGCGACGAGCACGAATGGGAGCGAGCGGCCCGCGGCGCCGACGATCGGGCGTTCGCCGGCGGCGATCGGCTCGATCCGAACGAGGCGAACATCAGCACCACGTACGGCCGCGTCGGCGCGGCGTTCGGGCCCGATCCGGTCGGCTCGTATCCCCAGCTGCAGAGCCCGTTCGGGCTGTACGACACTGTCGGCAACGCCTATGAACTGACAGTGGCCGCCCACAAGTCGGACATCGCGGTCGCCCGCGGCGGGGCGTTCTTCTACGACGCGTTCGCGTCGCGGATCGCCAATCGCTTCGAGCTGCCTGCGAGCTTCCGCCACAGCACGGTGGGGCTGCGTGTGTGTGCGACATGGCCTCCGCCGGGCTGAAATCGCGGAGTTTCGCGGCGAGAAAATTTTAATCGAGTGTCGTGATCCGAAGCCCATGGTAGGATCGCTACCAGGTCGGGGGGTGGTCATGGCTGTAACGGGTCGTATTGTTCTGGTCGTCTCTGCGGTGATGTTCAGCGGCGCTTGTTACGAGGGCGCCGGCGGCGGCACGGCGGATGTCGTGACGACGCGATCCGCGGGCTTCAACGCCCAGGTGCTCAACGGGCCGATCCTTCAGGGGCCGATCCTTCAAGGTCCGATCCTTCAGGGGCTGATCCTTCAAGGGCCGATCCTCCAGGGCCCGATCCTCCAGGGGCCGATCCTCCAGGGCCCGATCCTCCAGGGCCCGATCCTCCAGGGGATCACGCTGAACGGGCCGATCCTCCAGGGCCCGATCCTCCAGGGGCCGATCCTCCAGGGGACCGAGTTCTCCGCCTACGTGCTCAAGGACGGCGTCCAGGTGCCCGTCGAGGGCGAGGACTTCGTCGGCTCGGAGTGGGACATCCGCGTCGGGCAGGTCGACGGCGAGGGCAACGAGCTGATCGAGGACTATGTCCTGCGCATCGACGCGATCGAGCTGTCCCAGGAGCAAGACGATGTCTACCTGTACGACATCGTCCACCGGCCGAAGTCCGGCGGCGCGTGGAAGCCGCTGTGCGGCGACGAGGGCGGCAACATGGTGCCGGCGATCCCGCTGCAGAACTACTGGAACCTCGAGAACGGCGACCGCGTCGACGACCCGAACGTGATCACCTTCGCCTGCACCAACGCGGTGCTCGCCAAGTGTGTGCTCTGGGGCTACCGCCCGTGGGCGTCCGCGACCCGCTGCGAGCCGTGGGACAAGGACAAGAACTGCGAGGAGGTCTCGCTGACCGACTACCACCAGGCCTGCACGCGCATGGCGCGGGCCGATTACTGCGGCGACGGCGTGCCGTGGACGGTCGCCGGGACGGCGATCGACCTGTGGGACCACCTCTCCCCGCAGATCGAGTCGCCGACGACCGACTGGACGATCGAGGCCGAGTGGAACCCCGACGGCGCGTTCTGCCTCGACGACATCCGCCTGCAGTCGCTCAAGGCCGAGGGCAAGTATCCGGCCTGCTTCCTCGACAAGAAGGGCAAGCCGGAGAAGATCGGCAACTGCGGCTCGCTCAAGAAGCACCGCGCGCTGATCACCAGCACCTTCGACAAGCCGAAGAAGTCCAAGAAGAACAAGTGAGCGCCCCCTCTCGGGGCGAGGACGGGCGGGCGGCGGAAGCGGCTCGCCCGTCATTTTTGGGCCGGGGGCGCCGGGCCTCGCCGGGGCCTCGTGCGCGGTCGCGCCC
>ERZ1066117.620-NODE-620-length-24755-cov-18.069879_pt1 | contig 24755 bp, 24 predicted proteins | sample MGYA00382764_ERZ1066117 | MGnify/ENA primary metagenome ERZ1066117 (study PRJEB33369, sample SAMEA5778347) | biofilm metagenome | biome: Industrial cooling water; feature: Water cooling tower basin; material: Biofilm | place: United Arab Emirates | collected...
TAGTAGTGCATTAGACCTTATTCCCTACCTCTGACACAAACTAATTTACAATCCCTTGCTGTTTAGCAGCTTGCTGGATAAAATCTTTCATCTCCTTAAAATAGGCTAAATACTCCTCTTGTAGCTCATCAACAGGTTCATTCCAGATGCCGGGATAAAGTTCAGCCCCATCCATCGTGACTGGATCAAATCGCTGTAAAAAATCAGTATCAGTCCAGGCAGTTAAGATATTATCAATCTGTTGGACTTCCTCTGGCAAAAAAAGACGGGGTGGGCCATAACCCAAATCTTCGCCAACTTCGCGGCCGTGCAAGATAAAGTTAAGGGGCGCTTCTCCATCTTCGGCTGAACCTGTGAGAACGTAATGCAGACCATGCCAGCTTTTTTCTAGAGACAAGATTACATCCGAATTATCCTCCTCCATCTGTTCAAGAAGGACTTCCATCTGCTCAGGATCATTCAGTAATTCATTCGCGGTAGAGGCGGCGATCGGATAGAGGCAGCAAATCATACTCATTGAAGGAATCTCCTGACAGGGAAAAGGTTATCCAAACTCAGAATGCCCACAACTGATTGATTTATAGAAGTGGGCCAGGAGTTTGAGAAGATATTGCCCTACCAGCCTGCCCGGAGTTCCGATTGCCAAAGTTTCCCGAACAAGTAGAGATGTGAGATTCACAAACCTTGTTATGACATTATGCTGAACAAGTTTCCATTCAATTAGTTTCCCTAACAAGTAGGGATAAGAAAGGAGTTTGCTGTCATCGCCATTCAATTTCGGTCACGGGAATATCATGGTCACTGCGGTTTGAAAGACCGCGATCGGGGTTAACAACCCGACGTTCATCCTGAAGATGGTCATTGAAGATGCGGGTACTACGGACAATGGCAATACTTGCCGGGTTGCGATGGAAAAACTCCTGGCTGACAAAGATATGGTCGAGGAGTTCATAACGCCCACTGAAGATATGCGTGTAGCTAACATTGCGATAGCTTTCCTGCTCTTCCAAATCGTGAACACTATAGAGCAACCGGTCCCACTCGATCTTTTTGTCTTCAGGTTTGGCAAAGCGATAGGGTTCATCCCCAGCAATAATTTCGGTTGTCACCGCTGGCAGATCGTCGTTCAAGTCGCCAAATAAGAGTACAGGCTGATTGTTGTTTTGCGTAGCATCGACCACCATTTTACGCAGGGCTACGGATTCAGCAGCCCGGATAATTAGCGAACGGGTTTTACCGGCGGCTTTAACAATTGGATCGCTTCTTCTCCCATCTTCACTATCTAAAAATTGGGGATTTTTTGATTTTAAGTGGGCAACAAAGACCGTAGCTATTACATCACTCTTGAGCTGCACATCAGCTTGAATGACTGGGCGCAGAAACCGGATAATGGGTAGTTTTTTGACTTCCGTTGTCGATTCCCCGGCTTCAATCTCAATTCCTTTCGTTTCTCCCGGAAAATCTACAATGCTCGTCCGGCCGACGATTGGAAACTTGGAAAGCAAACCAACAAATGGACCCCTAGCTTCTTGTTTTCCATCCTCTCTGGTCGTGATGTTCGCCCCATTCAAGAGGTCTGGCGCGTAACTGTGGGGAAACCCAGCCTGCTCGGCAATGTCTTTGAGGGCCGTTTCGCTAAAGAGTTCCTGAAGACCAACCAGGTCAACATTACCTTCTTTGAGAATGCGGACAATCCAGTCAATTTTTTCCTTGTATAATTCTGGCTGATACGGTCGATCATTAGGACGACCAGCAAAAAATACACCTGGATGGAGTAGATTCTCGACATTGAAAGTGGCAATCCGAAAACTCTTAGCCATAATCATTCCCTTGTAAATAAATTTACTTCTATGCTCAAGTACCAATAGTAGTTAGCATCGATGATAGAGGCAAGAAAGAAATTCTGATTTTATCTGATGTATAGAGCAAGGCAATGTCGCCTGACTGGAATTGTCAGGTTAACGGTGGATTTCCATTCAATTGATTTCCCTAACAAGTAGGGACAAGGAAGTAGTCAGGCACCCCTGCCAGCACCCCTTCAGGTTTCCATTCAATTGATTTCCCTAACAAGTAGGGACTGATCTGTGGTAGGTGAGCCGCTTTCTCTATGTCATAGTTTCCATTCAATTGATTTCCCTAACAAGTAGGGACTATAGAACATGTAGTAACACAGAGTTACTAGACTTACGTTTCCATTCAATTGATTTCCCTAACAAGTAGGGACTTTTTAGCCAGGTATTAGGGCAAAACCCTATGCATCGTTTCCATTCAATTGATTTCCCTAACAAGTAGGGACACTAGCGATCGGGAAGGAATTAGTCTAGACGAGGAATGTTTCCATTCAATTGATTTCCCTAACAAGTAGGGACTTTTGCTGAGTGACAGAGGGCTTATCAAGATCCTGTCGTTTCCATTCAATTGATTTCCCTAACAAGTAGGGACTATGGCTTGGCGGATTGGGGCTTGGGTTGGGCTTTCGGGTTTCCATTCAATTGATTTCCCTAACAAGTAGGGACTGCTAGAGGCTAACCAATCTCCTACTGCCCCCGCCCCTGTTTCCATTCAATTGATTTCCCTAACAAGTAGGGACTGGAGGCCAAGCTGAATCAAGTAGGCGAAGCCCTGGAGTTTCCATTCAATTGATTTCCCTAACAAGTAGGGACAACGGTGTGGGGAAGCGGTCATTAAACACCAACTGGCGTTTCCATTCAATTGATTTCCCTAACAAGTAGGGACTACTTTGAGTGTCAGGAGGAGCATGTAGCTGGTTTCTTGTTTCCATTCAATTGATTTCCCTAACAAGTAGGGACCGAGATGCAGGCCATCACCGGCATGAGCACCACCGAAGAGTTTCCATTCAATTGATTTCCCTAACAAGTAGGGACACCCAATGGGCGACAAGACCACCACCCAGCTCATGTTTCCATTCAATTGATTTCCCTAACAAGTAGGGACTGTAGCTGCATTCAATCTCGTAACGTCCGCATCTGGGTTTCCATTCAATTGATTTCCCTAACAAGTAGGGACGTCAGAAGAAAAACTCCAGCAGTTCCTTGCCATCCTAGAGTTTCCATTCAATTGATTTCCCTAACAAGTAGGGACCCGGTGGGAGACCGGCTGTGCAGGAAGTACTCCTGCGTGTTTCCATTCAATTGATTTCCCTAACAAGTAGGGACCAGATGAGATCCGGGGGTTGATTCGCCAGAATCTGGGTTTCCATTCAATTGATTTCCCTAACAAGTAGGGACTATATCGAACTCAACCCATGACGACCACCAGAACTCAGTTTCCATTCAATTGATTTCCCTAACAAGTAGGGACATCAAGGACAATGGCATACGCGCGAATCTCTCTGGGGTTTCCATTCAATTGATTTCCCTAACAAGTAGGGACTAATAAAGCTGGCTTTTGATTGCATTGATTTTCAAGTTTCCATTCAATTGATTTCCCTAACAAGTAGGGACTTGCCTAATTTCATCCCAATCGCCCTCTGCAATAACGAGTTTCCATTCAATTGATTTCCCTAATAAGTAGGGACCCGATAGGTGGTGTAAGACAGAGGAGAGCGGTCACGTTTCCATTCAATTGATTTCCCTAACAAGTAGGGACCTGAGGTGTTTGGAATTAACAGCTTCAGACATGGATGTTTCCATTCAATTGATTTCCCTAACAAGTAGGGACACTTGGGCAGGGGTAAGCTTAGCCATGGTTTCTCCTTTGTTTCCATTCAATTGATTTCCCTAACAAGTAGGGACGCTGGCCGCGGTCTATGCAGAAAACCACATAGACCAGGTTTCCATTCAATTGATTTCCCTAACAAGTAGGGACTGGTCACCAAAGGAAAGAGGGCCACATGGGCCCTCAGACGTTTCCATTCAATTGATTTCCCTAACAAGTAGGGACGGCTGCAGGGCTGGGGTATAAGACGACGGACTCGCTGTTTCCATTCAATTGATTTCCCTAACAAGTAGGGACGACCTACTGAATGTAGCCAGGGTGTTGGGGTACAAGCAGTTTCCATTCAATTGATTTCCCTAACAAGTAGGGACTCTCCCTTTGCCGGTGTAAACTGTTGGCCGGCAAAAAGAGTTTCCATTCAATTGATTTCCCTAACAAGTAGGGACCCGTTAATAGTCACGATTTTGTCGCTCACTTTTATCTCCGTTTCCATTCAATTGATTTCCCTAACAAGTAGGGACCAGCTCCCAATACAGGCCATCATCCAGGGTATGTGGTTTCCATTCAATTGATTTCCCTAACAAGTAGGGACTCTCGACAAATCCCAGGAGCTGATGATGACTGGGCTCCCGTTTCCATTCAATTGATTTCCCTAACAAGTAGGGACGGTTGAGGTGGCCATCCCAGTGACCGAGGGAACTCAGTGTTTCCATTCAATTGATTTCCCTAACAAGTAGGGACTAACTATGGAATCCACCCTCAAGGACTGCAGACAGGCGTTTCCATTCAATTGATTTCCCTAACAAGTAGGGACCCAACACCGCCATCCTTTACGGGCAGCGCAAGGCGGGTTTCCATTCAATTGATTTCCCTAACAAGTAGGGACACTCTTCTACATGATCGGGTGCTTCACTGCCAGGGTGGTTTCCATTCAATTGATTTCCCTAACAAGTAGGGACGCACCGATCGGACCTCAGCTCAGCGCATGTGGGCGCTTGTTTCCATTCAATTGATTTCCCTAACAAGTAGGGACAGCCTACTGCTTTGTTCGGAGGTAAAGCCATGCAAAGTTTCCATTCAATTGATTTCCCTAACAAGTAGGGACTCACATTGTTGGACAGTTTGAAGTATTTGCCGAAGTCGTTTCCATTCAATTGATTTCCCTAACAAGTAGGGACTGCGCCAATTAACACGCGATGAATTACGGATTGAGATGTTTCCATTCAATTGATTTCCCTAACAAGTAGGGACACAATGACGGCGACTACTGCCCCAGCAACTGCATAGTTTCCATTCAATTGATTTCCCTAACAAGTAGGGACGTGCTAGATGAAGTCATGCGACAGGATGACCCAGTCTAGTTTCCATTCAATTGATTTCCCTAACAAGTAGGGACTGGGAACGCTCGGAACTAGCAGAGATGACTGACACGGGTTTCCATTCAATTGATTTCCCTAACAAGTAGGGACACTTTCTAACTTGCTCACCTTTGACGGTGTGAATGGATGTTTCCATTCAATTGATTTCCCTAACAAGTAGGGACTGATGGGACTATTATCTACGATCCTACCAGCCCACTCGTTTCCATTCAATTGATTTCCCTAACAAGTAGGGACAATTCCACTACGATGGGCTGTTCTGGTTTGAAACCCGGTTTCCATTCAATTGATTTCCCTAACAAGTAGGGACAGTAATACACGTGGCCGTCCTCCTCGACCACGAGCTCGTTTCCATTCAATTGATTTCCCTAACAAGTAGGGACCTTAACGGGGATTTGCATAGAGGGGGAACTCCGTAGTGTTTCCATTCAATTGATTTCCCTAACAAGTAGGGACCCTACTCTGACTAAGCTTGCTGCTATGGCTCAAGGTGTTTCCATTCAATTGATTTCCCTAACAAGTAGGGACCACCTGGCGCTCCATTCGCAAGCTTGGAGACTGGTTGGGTTTCCATTCAATTGATTTCCCTAACAAGTAGGGACTTCACGCCCAGCAGGGTCTGGGCGAGCTGGCCGCAGTTTCCATTCAATTGATGTCCCTAACAAGTAGGGACATCACTTTAACATCAAGCGCTGGAATAAGGTGGCTGTGTTTCCATTCAATTGATTTCCCTAACAAGTAGGGACACAGAAGGTCCTTGCTATGCGAGATCTGGTGCCGTACTGGTTTCCATTCAATTGATTTCCCTAACAAGTAGGGACGTCCCAACCATTCAAGTCGATGCGTCCTCCCACGCAGGTTTCCATTCAATTGATTTCCCTAACAAGTAGGGACATCACCATTGGTGCGGTGACTGTTGGTGTTTTGTGGTTTCCATTCAATTGATTTCCCTAACAAGTAGGGACAGTGTCGTCTACAAGTACGGATTTGGGCGCTACCAAATGTTTCCATTCAATTGATTTCCCTAACAAGTAGGGACTACGGTCTATCATGGACCGCTGCCGGGTAGACCAGGAGTTTCCATTCAATTGATTTCCCTAACAAGTAGGGACGCTGCAGGTAGCCCACCACTTCATCACCTTTACGTAAGGTTTCCATTCAATTGATTTCCCTAACAAGTAGGGACTAAGAGATTCGGTATTCTCTATATTCAGTTCTTTATGTTTCCATTCAATTGATTTCCCTAACAAGTAGGGACTTCTTTAGACCAGTAAACGTGTACCTGCGATTTGTAGACGTTTCCATTCAATTGATTTCCCTAACAAGTAGGGACTGGACAGGTCCACTACACGATCGACCGCGAAGAGACCTGTTTCCATTCAATTGATTTCCCTAACAAGTAGGGACATAGACTACGCTAAACATATGCTTCTCCTTAGAGAGAGGTTTCCATTCAATTGATTTCCCTAACAAGTAGGGACCATAGTGCACACGGCACTGATGCTCCCCCCACTGATGTGTTTCCATTCAATTGATTTCCCTAACAAGTAGGGACCCCCGGTGGTGGTGTCCACGTCGTTGGACGCTCCTACGTTTCCATTCAATTGATTTCCCTAACAAGTAGGGACATCACTAATCCACCCTCTATCCACCGACCTAGATTCGGTTTCCATTCAATTGATTTCCCTAACAAGTAGGGACAATCTCCAGATTAGCTATCTTCTCTGCTAAATCTAAAGTTTCCATTCAATTGATTTCCCTAACAAGTAGGGACCCTATTGAAGAAGATGTAAAAGAGTTTACTATACGTAGTTTCCATTCAATTGATTTCCCTAACAAGTAGGGACGTCACTGCATAGGCACCTACGCCAAGAGGGTCAACAGTTTCCATTCAATTGATTTCCCTAACAAGTAGGGACTCCAGTGCTTCCTGGAACTCCTGACCCAAAGCTTCAACGGTTTCCATTCAATTGATTTCCCTAACAAGTAGGGACAGCGCTCTGCTTTAGCCTCCCGCCGTTCTTCTTTCCTGTTTCCATTCAATTGATTTCCCTAACAAGTAGGGACTGAAAACGGTTGTCCTGGGTAAGAAAAACCCCCCGCGTTTCCATTCAATTGATTTCCCTAACAAGTAGGGACGGCTGCAGACACCAGCCCAGGAGGAAAACGGGGCCTGAGTTTCCATTCAATTGATTTCCCTAACAAGTAGGGACCGGGACGTTTGTCCTCTTTGCTGCGGTGCGCGTTCTTTGTTTCCATTCAATTGATTTCCCTAACAAGTAGGGACGTGACACGAGCAAAGGAGATACAGAGATGAACAAGTGTTTCCATTCAATTGATTTCCCTAACAAGTAGAGACCGAGCGTGCCAAGTGGGATAAAGTGACTTCCAATTTTGGTTTCCATTCAATTGATTTCCCTAACAAGTAGGGACCCCATACGATCTGGCTATAGAACCATATCGTGCTACCAGTTTCCATTCAATTGATTTCCCTAACAAGTAGGGACATCTACTACCAGCTCGACATGCTAGCTGAGAAGCTAGGGTTTCCATTCAATTGATTTCCCTAACAAGTAGGGACTGGTGATTCGCACGGCAGAAGACCGCAGCTTCTGGTGTTTCCATTCAATTGATTTCCCTAACAAGTAGGGACTTACCTAGATGATTCTGACCTTGACCAATTGACGAAAAGTTTCCATTCAATTGATTTCCCTAACAAGTAGGGACTGGGCGGACCACGTCTGGAAGTCCTCCAACTCAAGTTTCCATTCAATTGATTTCCCTAACAAGTAGGGACCATAGTCCCTAATCCTGGATAGTCCTTGCCCCCGTGTTTCCATTCAATTGATTTCCCTAACAAGTAGGGACGTTCTTCTGGGTGCGGAGTCACCCTTCAAAGATCAGAGCGTTTCCATTCAATTGATTTCCCTAACAAGTAGGGACAGGTGTGGAATACGCCACCAGCCAAATCATCACCGCGGGTTTCCATTCAATTGATTTCCCTAACAAGTAGGGACAAGCTCGGCTTCTTTGTGAAGCCTGTGCAGTTCCAGTTTCCATTCAATTGATTTCCCTAACAAGTAGGGACAGAGGACTTCGACCCTGAGCTGAGCGGCTGGCTTGATGGTTTCCATTCAATTGATTTCCCTAACAAGTAGGGACATTTACCGAAGGTTTAGGGGAGGGTTGGGAATGATTAGTTTCCATTCAATTGATTTCCCTAACAAGTAGGGACTACACATCCATGCCGCCAACCTGACAACGACGAAGGCGTTTCCATTCAATTGATTTCCCTAACAAGTAGGGACTCGAACTTGGAGATGGCGCTCGCCCAACGGAGGGCGGGTTTCCATTCAATTGATTTCCCTAACAAGTAGGGACGATGGCTAGAACGTCCCACCACGGTAGGCACGCAGGAGGTTTCCATTCAATTGATTTCCCTAACAAGTAGGGACCTAAGCTCAGGGACATGAGATTCTCCTAATTAGATTTACGTTTCCATTCAATTGATTTCCCTAACAAGTAGGGACTCGAACTCTAGGTCGCAGGCCTTCACTTCCCAATCAGTGTTTCCATTCAATTGATTTCCCTAACAAGTAGGGACAACCAGAGCCAGAGCCCGTCTACTACGGCGGCATGAGGTTTCCATTCAATTGATTTCCCTAACAAGTAGGGACCCCTATAGTCTACACCCTATACCAGGAGCAGCTTCCAGAGGGCATTTGCGAGCCTCATTTTAATTTGAAAAAAGCTTTTGTAAATCGTGAAAAGATAATAACCAAAACCCTTGCTGGGCAAGACATCGAGGCTCCCGACGAGACAATAAGGGTTCTGGCGATTTTGGCGATCCCTCGCAAACAAACCCAAACTGTCTCGAATAACAATATTCATTTCCAAGCTACTAAACAATGATTTGGTGGGGCATGAGATGGTTAAAAATTGCCTGATGAAGCTGCCAACCATCCAGTAACGGTTCCTGATCATAATTCAAATAAGCTGGTGCTGCAGGGGGAGGTCCAGAGAGCAAATGACGATCGCCTGATCTTCCAACAACAAAACAAGCCTGACGATGACGGGTTAGCATCACACAAAGGCGGCCAGCTTCGAGGTGAAAATTATCAGCTTCCACCAGACCAGCGAGGGGATGCCAGGCAATTACCACCTCAAACGTGCGTCCCTGTAATTTATTAGCTGTATCCACAATAACATCAGCAAGTCCAAGGGATTGTAACTGATAGCGGAGATGATTTTTTTGATCATTATGGGAAACTGCGATCGCAATATCCGTGGCTCTGAGGGGACGACCATGGGGAACCTGTTCACAAAACACAGTGGGCTGACGCTGAAGGAGACGATCGGCCAGGGTAGAAATTAATTGAATTGTCTCTGGATCGGCGGGCAGAACATTTGCAGCGGGGAGTTCTAAATAGGCCCATCCGTGCTGGCAACCGTGATCCAGGGCCATATCCACGATCGTGGGGTGAAGGGCAGGCTGAAGCTGTAGCGATCGAATCCCAGACTGAACAGCGGCTTGAAAGGGATGTCCTGGATAAAAGGACTGCACCAGGGAAATGGCACGAGGATCGAGACGACGGGTAATCGGCAATTGATGGACAGGGGTTTGGGGATGATAGCGGAGCAGCGCACCCACTGCCGTTTGGAGTGGATCTTCCTGCCACCCCCGCCAGCGATCGGGGTCCGGGAGGGTGGTAAACGGATCGAGCTGGCCCGGATCTCCGACTAACAAATGGCGATCGGCCAGGTCTGCCACTGCAAAGTAACGGATCGAATCCGCCTGATAAGCTTCATCCATGACCAGCAAGTCGAAACGTTGCAGCTTACCCCGACAATGGGCATCTCCCAGCTTATTTAGGGTGCCAACCAGAATATTGACTGAATTGGCATGATTAGCATCCAGGACACGGACATTCGGGCGATGGGCCCAGGCCGGTAACTGTACGCTACTGGCAGGTAAATAACCAATGTTTTGCCCAGGCAAGCGATCAGCAAGATTCGCCACCAAACTAAAAGCCTGTTCATTAGTGGGGGTCACCACAGCCACCCGTGCATCCATTTGCATGATTTGTTGCACCACCGTACAGACCGCATAGGACTTGCCCGCACCTGCGGGAGCCTTCAGAACATCAGCCTGTTGATGGGATAAGCTGCCCAGGAGAGTGTTGCAAACGGAATGGATCACCTGATCAGCTTGCTGACAAGCGATTTGATTATAGGCGCTTTGGTTATAGACAGTTGGGTTAGTCATAAAAATACCTCAGAAAATTTCTTTAGCAGTGGGTCCAGGGGGTTTGTTGGGGTAGCTGCATCTGGTAGGGGGACTTGTGGGTGAGGACAGAAAAGCAGGCCGTTTGACCGGGAATGGGACGGCGAAACGTGGACTGGTTATTCTGGTGCAGGAAGACCAGACGATGGGGCAGCCCCGGTGCGGTAGTCAGAATTTCATCCAAAAGCCAGGGAAGACCCGTAGGTGCCTCAGTCCACCATAGTTGCGTCCCAAGTGGGATCAGGCAGGGATCGGGGGAAACCAGCACCAGTCGAGGTTGGCGTTTATTTTGGCCCGCTGGAATGTAGCTGAGGTCGAGAGATTCAACCAGTCCCAGTACCGCTTCGTGCTTGAGCAGATGGGGTAACATCCGCAGGGGGTCGGACAGGGCTTCTTCGGTGACCAGTTGTTGCAGGGCCGATTCCCGCCTGTTCAAGTCGGAGGCAGCCGCTTTGACCGTGGGGCGAGTCCTTATCCGACCTCCATCCATCAGATGCTTGACCTGTTGCTGGTAGTAACGCACATCTTCCTGCCAGCGGCGATCGACATAACGGGCCGGGGGTCGCTGATCTTCCCGGTGAAAACACCGCCAGTTCAGTTCCCAGGTGCGTTCCAGCAAGGGTCGATAATGGGCAGCGATCGGAGGCAGGGCCAGTGAGATCGGAGCCTGTTGCCGGACTTGCTTAAATTGGTCAAGCAGGGCTTGTAGCGGATCATCCTCCAGGCTGGTGGGATGGGGGCCAATGGTATGCAACTGGCTTTGTTCCAGGGATTCAACGACAGCAAATCCGGTACTGCCAGGAGGTGGGTTGAGGTAGGCATCCAGGACGGGGAGGGACTGGCTTTCTTCTCCGCTCAGTTCGATCGCCCAGTGCTCATTGATCAGATCGGTGAGGGAAACCATCAGTTGCTGGCCGGGAAAGTCGGCATGGTGGGTGAGCATTTGCAGATAACGGGCCAGGCGAACCACAGCGTCATCAATTCGGCCTTCCAGGTAGGCAAACCGTCGTCCCAGCCGCCAGAGCACTTCGATCGTTGCCCGGTTGGCCACAATCACCTGAGGGGCTTCTCCCCGTTCGATAAATGACTCAAACCACGGATTAAAATCCTGGGCCAGGGTTCGGAGCAGTTCAACTTCGAGGTCAAAGTCTCGCGGATCTCCGGCTACGGCAAAGCGAAAGTCATCCGGATGGTTTCCCCAGGCAAGTGCCGACACACTGAAGGGATCAGAACCCAGGGTCCAGCCCACCAACATCAATGGCTTTGAGGAGAGATGACGATGGCGGTATTTAGCTGTGGGGACTGCTTGGCCAAGGCTATGACTGCGAGCCGCGAAGTATCCTAACAGGGTCATGGTTCCTCCTCCTAAGCCGATAGTTGGTTATAAAGCTGTTCTGCCCGTTGCAATTGGGATGCGATCGCCTGCTCCTGGGGATTGGGTGAGGCTCCCCCCGCCAAAGCTGCCGCCCGGTTCAGGGTTGTTACTCCCGGTAATTGGTGCTGAACGACCTGGCCAGAAACGGTAGTCAACCCCTGGTTATGGGCATGATGGCGACAGTAATTGGCTAACCCACAGGCCCGCTGGCAGGAAGGGGTATAACAGGTGCCCACCTGCTGGGTGAGGGTATCGAGGGTCTGGAGACGGTCCTGAAGGGGACGCTGGCGATCGGCAATGGTGGCAAAGCTAAGGTTGGCAGGCAGGTGACTGAGAATGGGGGAGAGGTTCTGGACTTGATTCAACCGTTGCTGGGCCTGGTTAATCCGTTGGGTAATGGACTGGCGGGACAGATGGGGTTGGGAAGTGGCATTGAGGGGATTGATCAACACGGCTTCCCCCGGCACCAGAGAAAGGTTACCCCCTAAGGAACTGACCAGTTCACGCACCATGAGGATATAAACCGCCGCCTGATCAAAAGCTGACCCCAAGCTACGGGGATCAATGGCCCGCTCATCCAGGATGGGAAAGGATTTGACTTCGATGGGGCGCAAAATTTGTTGATGGTTAGCTCCCAGCAGATCGGCTTCAAAGTAGACGTTTTGGCCACCCAGGGCATAGGCAAAGACGGCACCAATAATCAGGTTGGGGGCTTGGGGATGCCCTTGCAGAATCTGCTGCACCAGTTGGCGAGTGCGTTGGGCCCGGGGCCAGAGGCTTTGATAGCTGCTGGGAAATTGGGTCCGCAGATTAACCACCTGGTTATCCTGAGGTAGGAAGTTAAGGTGTTGCTGACAGAGCGAAAGCAGGTTTTGGCAATTGTTGTCCGTCAACCGCTTTTCAAACTGATTGCCCCGCATAAAGGCAAAGGGAGATTGGGCATAGGTACGGGCAAAGGGGGTGCCTTTGAGTAAGGTGCTGAAGTTTACACCCGCCGCCATCCCTAAACCGGCAACGTTACAATTGCTGATTTCGGAAAACTGGGCCAGTGAACGCACGTTCAGAGATTGCGGAGGAAGATTGCCGCGTAACTGGCTGAGGATTTGGGCTGGAGCTGCATTCGTCATTGCCGTACACTCCCTGGGAAATTCGTGAAACTGCTGGGAACAATCTCAATGTATTCAATCCCAGGAAAGCGTAGTTAAATTCCATGCGAATGACAGATCGCTACCTCCAGATTCGTTCAGGTTGAGCGATAAAGTTCTGCCGCTGCGGTGAGTTCGTGGCTGACCCAGGTTTTGAACCTTTCCGGGCCCACCACTCTCACCCCCGGTCCCATCCCCAGAATCCAGGCTTTAAGGGTGACATCTTCAAAGGACCAGCTGGGCAACTTGATTTTCATACAGTAAGGATGACTGGGAAAGTTTTGATCCAGTTTCAAACCATAGAGACCCTCTCTCGTATTCTTGTCCAGATGATGAATATCCCGGTTTTTGGGAGGAGTCATTTCAACCTGGGTTCTGGGAAACTTTTGCGTTCCTTCACTGACAAAGCTAAACAGGGTCTCCGTAAAGCGTAACTGCAGGGGTTCCATCAGCTTTTGGCGTTCCCGGCTGGTGGCTGCCAGAAAGCACTTCTGCTGGGTGACATCGTTGCCGAAAAAAATACCAAAGCTATGCTTACAAAGGGTTTCTAACTGAGACAGGGCCTGCCATTGTGCCTGAACTTTACGTTTTTTAGTTGGGCCGTCACCACGATACAGTCGATCGAGACGTTCAAAGCAAAAGAGCCCTTGCCGTTCCCCATCTGCGACCTCATAGCCCAGATACCAGCCAATGTTGTGGAAAATAATCTGGAGGGGCCAAACATTTTCTGACGGAGGTCGATCGCCATAGGAGGCTACCCCTTTACGGCGGCAAATCTGCACCAGGTTTCCCTGGCGAATATCCGTTTCGAGTTCATTGGACTGGTGTTCAGTAATAAAGGCTTCATTGCCGAGCAATTGGGGATCGACGATGCTGCTACTGGAGATCGAACGGACGGGGTAGTGCTTACCTGGATCAATCTGGGCCCAGCGCAACCGTTGTTCAAACTCCGCCACAGTTTTTTTGGCCTGGACATCATCTAAGCCCTGGACATGTTTTCTGGCAATGTCATAAATGCAAAGCAGGTCGGTACGGTTCAGAATGCCAGTGCCCAGGAAGTAGCCTTTACGCAGCTTGTAGTCTGGCAATATTCGATAGGGGTTCAGTACCCATTCAATATCCTTACGCAGCATCGGCAGCGGATCGACTAAGACAATTTTGGCGTTCTGGAGCTGTTCTGCTAGCTGGTTGACCTGCTTCAGGGTGGTGCGGTGTTGCTTCCCTTTTTCAGAGTTGGGCCCAGTTTCATCCTCGTCATTTTTCGGGTCATCGTTCTCTAATTTCTGGCTGAGGGGATTATTGATGATGTAATGGATTGTGCCCATCAAGCGTTGGAAGGCATCCCGATCGCTGTAGGTGTGGCAGAGAAAGTCCGGTTCTCCTTCCAGGGAGGGGATTTCTAGTTTTTGTGTAGGCACCTCCTTCCCTAAAAAACCATTATCTTCCAACCACATTAAATCTCTAGCCAGGGCTTTGGGATCGGCGTAGATCCAACCATGCTGGGCAGCCATAACTGCGGCAATTTCATCAACAGGCTCCAGAACGGTGGGCAGGTGTTCAACGTTGAGCAATTTAAGTAGTTCCAGGGGTTCCTGTTCATGCAATGCCCCTAATCCCGGATGACGGCCGAGGAGAGAAATGAGGTGTATGAGGCGATCGAAGTCGAGCAGGCGGGAGTAACGATGGAGTTCGAAGTGCTTGTAACGATTTTTGTGATTGCGGTGGCTCGATTCAATTTTTTTCAGTTCCTTCTGGATGGTTGCGGCCAGGTCAGTGGTTTTGGAGGGGTCAACCTCAATAATGGTCAAAAACCCTTCTGCTGGTTCAACATCAAATTTTTTCAGGTTCTGATAATAATCCTGGATGATTTTTTCGGGAACTTTACGATCGCGCTGTTGATTCCATTGCAGGCTGGTTTCCAGGGGTGTTTTTAAGACCCAGGCGACCCATTGTGCTTCGGGTAAGGCCAGCTTTTTTAACAGACCCATCCGCCAGCACCGCCGGACGTTCGTGGCATCGTAGATTACAGGTTTACCATCCTGGATTGCCGATCGAATCCGTTCAACCACAACCGTTTCTACCTCTGACCAGGGGCCCTGAATCTCTTCATCCCCAAATAGCTCAGCCCGGATCCGATCGGTGTTGATGATCACGGCACCTGGAAGAATTGCTTGAAAGTGGCGGGCAAAGGTGGTTTTACCACTGGAGGGGGGACCAACCAGCAGGTGGCAGATCGTCATAGATGGTTCTCCAGGCAAAGGGGGGGGCTGAACCTTGAACGAATCGAGCTCAGGTAGGTTGGGGCTGCAATTTTCTAAGTCGTGTATAAATCCTAGCCTGTCCATATCCCTTGTGGATTCACCAGCATATTATGGTCATTCGTACTTTAGGTGCTTAAGGAGGGCAGGACTTGAATTTGATGCGAATTAGCGGGTCAGAACCTAAGGCTGGCTTAAACCATAACCTTACGAAACGTTAAAGAGATCCGGCGGCTGCGAGCCTGTTTTTGTCCCTTAATCAGGTCGGACTTACGGGCAGGTATGCTGTGTTGCCATTGATAACGGGCATCTCTCTGGAGAACCACCAGGCTACGTCTTTCCAGCACCAGATCTTCTGTTGTGTGAGAGGGGGCTGTAAATCGCATGATGCAGTCAGATCCCAGGCTGAGGGAAAGGATGGTATCGCTGAAGCAGTCAATACAGTCAATGTGGGCAGTGATGCCCTGACCAGGGATGTATTCATTAACAATTACCTGATCGGGTAAATCTGGGATGTAGCCCTCCTGCCAGAGACGATTCGTCAGGGGTTTTAGCCATTCAGGTAAGGTTCCCAGATAGGCTTCCGGTGAGATGGCTCGGGCTTTGTAGTCATAACGATAGCCGTAATGCTGCACTCGTCGTTTCAGGTCCGTTATCCAGGGTTGCTGGTCAATCTCCTCTAACAGAGTTTTCTCAACTGCTGGGTTGATAAAGTTCGGGATGTAGCGCAAACCAGGAACGGAGGAGAGGGGCTTGCCCTCAGGGAGAGGGGGTAGATCCAGTAGGTTGAGCTGGGTATAGGCGGTCATGGGGTTACCTCCCGCGTCAGGATTTCGTAACTGAGTTTGATGCTGGTTTTTGGGACAAGTTGCCCAATAGTTTCTGGCTCCAGGCTATATTCAGCGTAGGGAATCGAAATTTCGCTAGCCTGAGTACGAAAGTCGGGGTAATGCTGGTCGAGAAGGTTACAGAATTGATGCCATTTGTGATTCAGGTAAGATACAGGTGGGTTCTGTTGAATAAAACACCAATTATGGTCAGGGTGCCGTTGCAGGACGTTATGAATCTCTTCAAACAGACTGCTGACATCCAGGGTGGGGCTGGCAAACAGGTAAGAGCTGCTAAACACTAACCAGCCAGTGCCACGGGACTGAACGACTCCATCCAGTCTACGCAGGTGTGAGTGAATTTCCTGAAAGTTTTGCCCAAACAGGAAAGTGGGAGCTGAACTACATTGCTGCAGATCAGTCGCGATCGCTGAGGCTTTACGGATCATGGACTCGGCCCGATCAATCCCAATGTATTGCATCCCCTGCAGCCCCCGTCCTTTAAGCAGTTGGTGGGCCCGCAAGGCGAGACCAAAGGTCATGGGACCACAACCCAGATCAATAATGGCACTGTGCCGGTTGAACCAGGGTAGGGATTGATCCATCTGACGTTCCCAGCTTTGTAGGACAAAAATACCACTCGCCAGGTGGCGTTGCAAGTAGTAGTAGCTGTAAAGCAGGGCTTTGTCGTCGGGGGTTAAGCCATAGGTGGTCCGGGTGAAGTCAGCCGTTCCTTGCTCCAAAAGGGTTTTCCGATGGTAACTACTATGCTGGTTCTTAACTTGCTGCACCCAGGCATGATTCAACCGATGGGAATTAGCTCTGTCATGAAACGGCTGCCCTACGTGTCGGTGTAAAATCTGACCGATCGCGACGGGGGTATGAATTCCACGAGTGTCTGCTGTGAACGTCATGGTAGCTCCCTCCCGGTGAAATTCCTGCAAACACCAGAGTAAGGGAGTATCCTATTGGGGGGCAAAAGCTCTATGCGAACGACAAACTATTCGCTAAAGAAAGAGATGAGCCAGTAGTTTTTCAGATAGGAGCGGAGGTAGAGGAGAGCCTGCTTCAAATCAATGTCCAGGTCTTTTTCCTCAATGTCGGTAATCAGTTTATAGATCAGCTCAAATTTGATCCGATCGTCGGCTTCGAGAATGACGAACTTTCCATTTGGGGTATGGTTTAGCTTTTGAATCTCTTGTTTTCCAACCTGGCCGGTGACCTGGGGTTCTCGCGCATCTCGGAGGAGTTGAAACTGGATCGACGGGTAAGTAATTACCAGCTGGTTGAAGTTTTTGATTCGGGAAGTGAATAGGCTGCCGTGGATTTGCAGAAAGGCGATCGCCAGGCCCTGCCGGGAGGTTTTTAGCCAGAGGTGTTCGGGGAGCTTGGTTTTGCCCAATCGGAGCTGGTCAATTTCCAGGGCGGTAATGGTCTTGAAGGCTTCGGCGATGGTGGCCAGCTTACCAATGTCGTCGGCATCGGAAAGAACGGTGGGTCTGTTGTAGGCTTCAGCCAGGGCGGCTTGTTGCTGTTGCAGGTAGGACTCCAGCTCGGAGTGGAGAGTGGGGAGAGCAATGAAGGGACTGCCCGGTTGAAGGGGTTCTAAGCTGGTTCTGGGTGGTTGCTGGGTAGACGGGGGATCGAGGGTTAGTGGAGAACTGGGGGAGCTATTCAGAAGCGGACCAATCAGGCTGGCAATTTGTTGCAGTACCGTTTCTAGCTGTTGCACTCGTTCCTCAAGGGAGGGGCCGGCTGGTTGCCGAGATGGGGAGAGGGGATGGCCCGTTGCATTAGCGCGAAAGTAGGCAGAGGCTCGATTCAGGATGGCCCGAATGGAAGGTTGGCTGAGAATGTCGTTCAGTTCGGCGGGTGAAAAGAGCTGCTCCAGATTTAACCCTACGGATGCGGCTTTGAGGCTAAGGATTTGTCGTAGTTTATCGGCGGAGGGGCGGTTGAGATAAATGGTGTACTGGGAAACGCGATCGATGACGGAGCCATCAAAATAACCTTGAAATTGCTGCCAGCGATCGGGGAACAGGTTAAGGATAAACAGGCTATTGGGAACATGGGTGAGGAGTTCTTTGACGGCGGAGCCAAAACTGGCCAGGATCGGTTCGTTATGGGCCAGGCCCAGACTTTCAAGCTGGTCAAAGATAATCAACAGGGGTTCATCCAGGGTGGAGAGCCGACCAAAAACGGCGATCGCTGCCAGGGCAAATTCTTCGCGGCTGAGGTCTTCCTGCCAGTTGGGTAGGCCAATTAGTTGGGTCTCTTCTGCCTCTAATTCATTCCCGGCCAGCCAGCGTCTCACCAGTTCTTTGTAGCGGGGTGAATTGTAACTACAGAATTTGATGATGCCTTTGAGGATGGCTGCACCATAACCAGCGGCGGTGTATTGCCCTGTCCACCATAAATTAATCTGTCGGTCGATGTACTGCCAGGTGTTGCGGTGCTTATCAGTGCCTTCGATCCCCAAACGGTTGTAGAGACTGAGCTGGTCATTTTCTAGGGCTGCCAGGATTTCCTGCCCCTTCTGGGTGGTGGTGACATTGGCCTGGGAACGGAGGATTTTGATAAAGCTTCGGGCAATGAGTAATTCCAGTTGGGTGCGATCGCTACCTGGTACTTTTTCAGCAAAGGATTCCAGGATACGGGCGTAGGTGTGATAGAGAACGCTATCGGCATGGTTGGGATGACGGATAAACAGGAGGCGGTTGGAACGCAGCAGTTCCCTGGCCAGGCGCATCATCAGGTGGGTTTTACCTGAACCAGCCTCCCCAATAACCACCGCTCCTTTGCTCTGCTGGTTAGGGTCATTTTTGATATCGCCAATGATGGATTTGAGGCTCTCGAATTCACTGTGGTAGACCTCTTGCAGGTCAAGGTGCTCCTGGAATGGCGTATCTACTCTGCTGCTGCTGAAGGGGTTGGGAGTTTGGCTGAGCTGGCGTTGCATCGCTTGGCTTTGTTGCTGTTCCAGGATTTTCAAGTAGAGCTGATGGGTAAATTCGGCATCATAACGGGCGGTATGGGCCTGGGCTGGGTTAAATCGCTGACCCCTAACTTTCAGGCTAAGGTGTTTGCAAAGAAATTCGAGGGAGTAGCCCGCGGCGTTGGGAAAGAATTGCTTGGACAGTTCCCAGGTGCAGACAAAGCTAAAATCCCGCCAGGTGTAGCCGGCTCTGGCAAAGCTATATTTGAGAACTTCAATGTCGTGGTTGGCGTGGTGGCAGACGATCGGGCGGTTACGGGCAATTTCGATAAAGTCCTGGATGATGTCAGGTAGGGGTTTGAGGTTAAACCGAATGGTCTGGTGACTGGGATGCCCTTCACTAAAAGCTTCGTAGATCAGGGTGCCCTGGCTGTCAAGGATTGAGATTTCGCTGAGCTCGCTGCTGCCTTCGGTGTCAACAACAATAAAGTCGGAACGATCGGTCATGGTCAACAATGGGTCAAGAAGTTAAACCTCAATAAAATAAGAGCTATTCATTGCGTTACTTAACTATGTATTTGACACCATCAACGATGAGATAAATGAGAGTCCTATGATCAACTTGACGAAGTCTATCACCATCTTTAATATCCAGATCTTCAACATGGCTGCGCCCCAGCAAAGGTTCAGGTTCTACTAGACGACCCCGTAGAATACGCTCCGATCCATCCTTTTTCTTAAAACAGACGGTAAAAGGTCGATTGACTGAGGTAATTAAAATTTCTGCAGCTTTGGTCTTGGAAACCTTCTCTTCCTCTGTGTACTGATCAGCAGAATGGGCATTGGTAATCAACTCCTCACCTTCAATAGAAAAATCGCTCATCCCGCTATCAAGACCTGATACAATCAATTGCTTACCATCCTTCTGAATGCTTTTAATAGTTCCATAGTAAGTAAACGCCATCAGGTCATTAACTTTGACGTTATCAGGAACAACTTTGTTGTGCTTGCGACTCATTTCAGGAAGTTGATTTGACATTATTAGCTCCCAAACAATACGAATTAAACAAAATTGAGTAAGTGATTATCAGTCTGAATACGGCTTAAAAGCTGATCGGGCTCAGATAGTTCTTAACCCTGCCATCCTGCAGGTAAAGCAACAATACGGTTTTTGCAGATAATTAAGTCTTCAGGTTTATCTTCTTCCTTACTTAAAAACTTAGGCAAGGAAACAATATATTTCTCGATCCAATAATTGAATTCCTCTTGTATGGATTTAGAGTCGAAGAATGAACTTGATTTCAACATAAAATCGCCAGGGGCCTCCTGCAGATTTTCTGCCATCGCATCTAACGATAAAACGAAATAATCATCTAAGCTACCACAACAAAAACAATCTCCTGGTTCAGGGATCATATAAGCTACTTCAGTGAATGGCAATTCAATTCCTGGAGATTCCAATGTTCCTGGATAATTCCGCAACTGCCAGGTTTCTTCTGTTTCTCTTGTTGAAGGATGGGCAACGTAATTACAGCCAACGCAAGCATTATATGCAACCGCCATTAATGCCAAATTCTCATCTTCTGTGGCAACATATATGGGTAGATAAGCAATTTCATTCTCATCTCCATCTTCATCATTTTCATCAAACTCCTCCTCATCTTCATCTTGGCCGTTTTCATCAATCTCGTCCTCATCAGAATCATATAGATAAGTGTTTCGCTCTCCATAAAAATCCTGCCCGCCACTGTAAGGAACTAGAACAATTAATCCACTCATAGCTATTTGCCCCTTTGTCTTACTAAATATTCGTCAAGTAATTCAGTTCAGAATTCTCCCTTTTGAGAGTATTTAAGAGAACTTCAGCAATTTCCAGGGCATCGACGGGCCAGAAAGGCTTAGGCCTTGGCTGATAGACATTTGGTAGACCTCCAAGGGGCCGGCAAGTCAAAAGTCGATCGCGCCACTGCAAGGGAATTGCACTATAGCCATAGACTGCCCCCAGTAAGGCTCCAGCGATCGCGGCGTTAGTATCGGTATCTCCCCCCTGCATCACGCTATTGATTACTCCAGCCGAAAAGCTCTCTGTATGCAGGAGTTGGTAAAAGGCATTGTGCAACGCAATCCGGACCCAGCCCATCTGTCTCTGATAATTGAGTGGGGGGTGATGAGCTGCATCTTCCAGTGTCTGGCAAATATCGGAATGGATACCCGTTGATTCTGCCCAGGTTCAGACGTACTGATAAACCTCTGCAGGAGTTGCACCGGTTCTTAAGGCATAGCGGATCGCAATTACAAAAACCGCATTGGCATCCTGACAAACCGGATGGGGGTGAGAAAGCCGGGCATCTGCTCTGGCCCATTCCGCTAGCGTTTCTTCAGCCACAGCATGTCCAAAAATTGCTAAGGGAGAAATCCGCATTAAGGCTCCGTTCGCCTGGCTATCCTGATTACTATGCTGCCTAGCTGCTTCAACCGGATCAGTGCCCGACTCTATTGCGCGGGAGATTCCTGAAAGTGCTTGACCAATGGCGTTACCCATATCAAAAGGATGGGAGTTGTACCAGTAGGCGTAGGACTGAGCGATCGCTTTCAGGTCAAAGTGTCCGCTCTTAATTAAGGATCGGGCCAGCATCAGGGCCAGTTCTGAGTCATCGGTGGGCTGGCCGGCGATCGTACTCCAGGTGCCGCCATCTTCCAGAAATTCGACTCCCTGAGGATGATAGAGACTAATTTCCTCCACCGTTTCAAATTCAACCAGGCTCCCCAATGCATCCCCGGCGAACTGTCCCAACAGACAACCCTGAGAACGGGAAAGCAGTCCACTCTCTTCGATCGATTGACCAGGCTCCAGTTTGACCAGTTCATAGGGTTCAGAAATGGGGTGCGATCGTTGGAAAACAGGTTGCCAGTTAAAAGCCGCTAATTTGGGTGCAATCTGGGCTGAGCCACCCACACAGGTTCCACCACAGTAGCTTTCGCCCTGGGTGCTATAGGTTACAGGCTGACCGTTTCGATCAAAGAGTTCACCACCAACCCCGCGTAACAAGGCATGACCTGCGGCATAATCCCAATCCTGGGGACTATTGAGGGAGACCGCAACTTCAGCCTCACCCGCAGCCACCAGAGCCAGTCGATAGGCAATGCTGGGAATGGTCCGAAATCGGGCTGGAGTAACCAGTTGGGCGTTTGCCAGGGAGTTATTATCCCCCGCTTGTGAGACGAGGACGGTGTGTTCTGTGGAAAGTTTATCTGCCCAGATCCGCTCTACAGGTTCACCATTTCGTTGCAACGGCCCACATCCCTCTGCCCAGGCAAACAGATCACCTTCTCCATTGGGGGCACAGTAAGCATAGACCACTCCTAAGACTGGGATGCCCGATCGCAGTAAGGCAATGGAGACGGCAGCACCACGATAGCCCTTCAGGTAGGAGGCGGTTCCATCATTCGGGTCAATCAGCCAGATGTGCTGCTCTGGGTCTTGAGGTGGACGGTTCAGGTGCTTGAGTTCTTCTCCCCGCATTCCATGGGTTGGAAAGGCTTCTGTCAGCCGATCGCGGATTAAGGCTTCGGCCTCTTCATCCATGAGGGCATGGGAACTTCCTCCTCGGGGACCACCTGGGCGATGGAATTCCTGTCGCAGTAGCTTTCCAGCTTCCAGGGCAGCGGCGATCGAGACTTGAAGGAGTTCTTGGTAACCTCTTGAGCCAAAGTCATCATCCATTAGATATATTACTGAGATCATTAAAATTATATTTTGTAACTGCTATTGATTGATTTTTGGTGGGAACAATAGATAAAAGGTTATTTTGTCTACGATTCCCTTAATGAGTGTTCCTGAGCAAGGCCAGTTAGTCAGAGTAAGACAGCGGCAGTATGTGGTGACCAATTTGCACCGTACCAGTTTGCCCATCAGTCCCCTCCTGACTGGTTTCTTTAAGGCCCAAAATCTGGTCTCTCTTGCTTCAATTGAGGATGATGCGCTGGGTGAAGAGTTACAGGTTATTTGGGAGTTAGAACCTGGAGCTTATTTGCATGAGCGGGTGGAGTTACCCAGGCCAACGGGATTTGATCAGCCTGTCCGGCTTGAAGCGTTTTTAGATGCGGTGCGCTGGGGGGCAGCTTCGACGGCGGATGTCCGAAATTTACAGGCCCCGTTCCGCAGTGGGATTGATATTGAGGACTACCAGCTTGATCCGGTGGTGCGGGCGATCCAGATGCCCCGGGTGAATTTGTTGATCGCGGATGATGTCGGTCTGGGAAAGACGATCGAGGCGGGATTGGTGGCTCAGGAGCTAATTATTCTTCATCGCTGCCGCCGGATACTAATCGTCTGTCCTTCTGCGTTGCAGATCCAGTGGCGGGACCAGATGCGTGACAAGTTTGGACTGGAGTTCCGCATTGTCGATAGCGGGTTGATGAAGGAGCTACGTCGGCAACGGGGAATTCATGTGAATCCCTGGGTACATTTTCCGCGCCTGATTACCTCCATTGATTTTCTCAAACGCGATCGCCCCCTACATCTATTTCGAGAAAGTAGTACTGTTGAAACGGCTACGGGAAGTCAGAGCACTGATAGGCTTTACCCGGATTGAGTCTCCCGGGGATTTTACCGATACAGGTGAATTGGAAGAAGAAGTTAGAGCGCTGCTGAGTCGCAAGCTGCCCCAATGGGTTCCTGCCTCTGAAGTCCGGGGGGAGGGTGTGTTTCTGCAATTCAAGGAGGAGGCGATCGCACGCTGGTTGGTGAGTAACCCATCGCTCAAAACCTACGAACAGCAAACCTTTGATGCCCATCGTCGCTGGCGAATTGCTCGATCGATCCGCAATCCAGAGGCAAATTTTCCTGGAGTTCGTTATTTGCTCCTGCATTCCTTCGCCCATGCTTTAATGCGTCAACTGGCGATCGCCTGCGGGTATACTGCAGCCAGCTTAAGGGAACGGATCTATTCAAAATATCCACATGAAGATAATGGGCCGATGGCTGGAGTGCTGATCTATACCGCTGCAGCCGATAGCGAGGGAACTTTAGGGGGATTAGTGAGCCTGGGAGAACCCAAATTACTCGGACAACACATTGATCAGGCTTTAGAGCAAATGCGGCTGTGCGCTTCTGACCCCCTCTGTGCGGAACACAGTCCATTTCAAAATACAACTGAACTGCATTGGGCGGCCTGTCATGCCTGTTTATTCAGTCCGGAAACTTCCTGTGAGCGGGGGAATAAGTATCTGGACCGTTCCTTATTAGTCTCTACGGTCAAGAGTATCCCTGCTTCTTTGGCGTTCTTCAGTTAATTAATATTCTGATGATTTCCATTCAATTGATTTCCCTAACAAGTAGGGACGGGAGGGTTTTTAGGGGAACAGGGTTGAGGGCATGAGTTTCCATTCAATTGATTTCCCTAACAAGTAGGGACAAAAAGCAGACTGCCGCTCAACGCGAACAGCGCAACGTTTCCATTCAATTGGTTTCCCTAACAAGTAGGGACGGCCAATAAGGTGATTGGTGGCTCCTTGAAGGTCATGTTTCCATTCAATTGGTTTCCCTAACAAGTAGGGACTTCGCACCCTCCTCAAAGAAGCTGGGGTGGACTATATGTTTCCATTCAATTGGTTTCCCTAACAAGTAGGGACACAGACGAAGAACGGCATCAACTGCCTAGAGTTCTTGACTTTCCATTCAATTGGTTTCCCTAACAAGTAGGGACGCCATGAAACAAAACAGCGGGCGTTATGCCGTCGCTTCAGTTTCCATTCAATTGGTTTCCCTAACAAGTAGGGACAGGTGGAGGCAATGGGTGAGCGTTACCCCGAATGGGCTAGTACTTCAAGGCTTAAGTAAGCTTACTATCTAAGCGGTCAAGGGCTTGCCCT